>BNJT01001608.1_pt1 | contig 155841 bp, 170 predicted proteins | sample 8540491 | NCBI WGS metagenome assembly BNJT01 (sample SAMD00202455, study PRJDB9452) | human saliva metagenome | host: Homo sapiens
CTATCTTATAAAATTCCAAATACACTGTAATCCATTTTCTTTTCCTCAACACATTCTTTTTCTATCTTTTATTTAATATTTTAAAAATCCTATATTCTTATTTAAATTATGTAAAACAAATTATTATTAATAGATTTTCTTGATAATTTTATACTTTCTCTTTTTATAGCCAGTAAGGGAACGAGTCGCCATCCCCTTTTATTTCGCAATATTAGTTATTTCAAATGTCTGTCTAAAATTATAATATTTGAAGATACTTAAGCGAAGTGTTGGCTTACACTAATCCCAGCTCTGTCTAAGTATGAAATAAAAATAAAACTCACTACGTAAAACCTCTCTGCTCAAAACAATAATCATTCGCGAAAAATCACGACAGTTTTAATTTAATCATATAATTGTGATACTAGAAAAGTAAGCAAAAGAGTTTCGTTAAAGAAAAATAACTGTTTAAGATTTTTGGAATAAATTTTAAATAGTATTTAGTTAATCCTGTAAAAATAACCTTTATTCAAAAATCGAGGTTTTATCTTTATAAGAAAGTTTTGCGTGCAGCGTGGGTGCAGGGAGATGGCGTCTGATCTCCCTGCTTAAAATAATTTAAATAATAAATTCACTATATATAGCTCATTTAAATTAACTAAAATAACAAAATTATTTTTAAAAATATTTTATAAATTTTCATATTTTGTTAAAATTATATCACATTTGTAATAATTTAAAAATCGCTATTTAATACAGAAATCGTTTTTGTGATATAATTTAAAAGGTGAAATACTTAAAATAACATAATTTAGATAATAAATAGAATTTTATATAAAAGAGAGAGAGTGTGAAATAAATGGATTTCAAAAATTTGTCAGATAACTCCTCTACCGTCAGTGAAACTTGATAAGCATCCCGGAGGGATTTGCTTGTTCATAATGAACTTTTCGCAACTCTTCTAGGTGAAAAACGATAGATATCGCGGCTACATATTTGCAGGAGGTTACCGAAAAATTAAGGAAGGCAGTTCTCCAAGAAAGTACTATAAGACGCAGATGGTGGAGGCTAGAGATTTGTCGTCTTTTTGTTCGGATCTTTACTGATGCGGAAATTTTTGCGATGTAATAAGAGTGTCTGATCGGCACTTGCGGAATATTGCTGAAGATGTGTATCAGACTCATGAGACAGCGATATGCAGACTTTCCAACAAAACTGCAGATTGGATCTCTCAGAAAAATCATTAAAATTTGAAGATTGAAGAAAAAGGAATTAGTCAGGATAAAATATTGAGAGAGCTATGGAGTCTCAAATTGTCTCAGTCTTAACAGCACATCCGACACAAGTTCAAAGAAAAAGCATTTTTGGATTTGGACATTAACTGATATTCTTGATAAACATGAAAACTGTACATCTCATCAAATTGAGTGAAAATGAATGGCTTAACGACCTAAGCCGTGGTATTCAGATCTGCAGGCAAACTGCAATGTTACGCTACCAGGGCTGGGCATGTAACACAGATGAAATAAGCACGTGCTCTAAGTTATTTACAACATTACATCAATGAAATTCCAAGAACTTATGAATAAAGTCGGAAATTTCTACATTGGGAAATTTCTACGGTAAAATCTCAAGCCTGCTCGCCCACTTACTATCAGGAATGTGGATTGAGCGGAGATCGGGACGGAAACTTCATGTGACAGTTTGTTACATTGAACAGTCAGCACAGGAACAGGCTTATAAAATTATTCCAGCATTATCTTGATGCAGTTCGTGAGAATTTACAGGGCTATCAATGTCTATTTCACGACAAAATGTGACTGAGGAACTGCAAAAACTGGCTGATGCTTCCTGAGAAGTTTCCTGCCACATCGAACACGTATGAGCCATACCGTCGCATACGTGACAACTATGTAACAGATAGACGTTTTGCAACAGCTTATAAAATTGTCGTGATTATAACCGTGATTTGTACCGCCAGAAAATGGAATTGACCTTCCCTACAAAGTCAGCTAATGAATTTACAAACGATTTGATAATCGTAGCGGTATCTCTTAAAAGAACAACAACGAATAACACAAGGAAAATTAAACAACCTGAATCAGTGCACAATAAAATATTTGGATTCCACCTTGCGACACCTGTATTTAAGACAGGATTCCAGCGTTCACGTAAGCAGTGTGTTGCAGAACTTTTGGAAAAATGCAAACATTCTAGGAGATTACTTGAGCCTGTCAGAAGACGCAAGATGTGAGAAATTTTCTCATGCGGGAACTGGAACTATGACCCTAGATTTTTAAGCGATCCAACAATTCTACATAAAGTGAAACACTAGCCTCAGAACTTGCAATTTACAGAAAGAGCCAAAAATCTTTGAGAACGCTCGGAAAAGTAAAATTTATTGATCTGATTTCTCATCACAACAAGCGTTTCAGATAATGCTAGAGATAGCTATTTTACTAAAAAGGTTTGCCAATCTTGCAAAAAGGAAATGAAGGAAATGAATTTTGCGATTTACAGATTGTTCCGCTTTTATGAAACAGTGGAAGATTTAATTCACGGCTTCCTGATATTTTGAGAAAATGGTTTAATTTGCCGCCAGTGATGGATGGATAAAAGAGGCAGAAAACAGGAAGTTATGCTAGGATATTCCAGACAGCAACAAAGATGGTGGATATTTAAGTTCAAGCTGGTCTTTATACAAGGCGCAAAAGAGCTACGACTGCAATCGGGCGCGGAATTTGATGTAGAAATTCTCATTCTTTCATGGACGTGGAGGAACAGTAGGACGTGGTGGCAGGTCAGTTATGGTGCTCCATTTTCAGCACAGCCTGAAGGGAAGTACAGACGGAACAATCTGTACTCTACAGAACAGGGAGAAGCAATCGGTGCTAAAATACTGGAAATCCTGATTTAGGATTATCTGGAGAAAAGCATTGGTTTCCAGCCGCTCTTGAATCAAGTGCGATTGACAGAGGAAGATGCGAGACTGGGGAAGAATATGAAAAATAATAGAAAATGTTTCACAATTAAGTTATTATGCCTACCGTGACTTAGTTTACAATACAGGCGGATTTTCAGACTTTTCTTTTGAAGTTACGCCAATAAATCCTTTATTGCAGGAGTTAAATATTGTGCGCTTGACCAAAGTGTTCACGTAAAAACACAATCACTAGACAGCCTAAGAGCAGCTTGATAGATATTCTCATCAGGTCTTAAGCCAAGAATAATGCTTCCGGGCGGTGCCGGTGTAGGGAACAGCGTTTACAAAACGATTGACAATGATGATAAAAACTGGAAATTTTGCAGAAAATGCTGGGCGGAATGGCCATTCTTCCGTTCAACAATTTCAAATGTTGACATGGTTCTATCAAAAACAGATTTGTCAATTTTTCGCTGAATATGTAAAACCAGCGTTTAGCGACCAGTGAAACAGCACAAAAATCTTTTGAAGGAAAATAGAAAAGAGGTGGATTTTAACAATTGATATATTGATCGACAGAGCATGATTTCTTGCTGGCAGATAGCTCAGAACCGAAGCGAGCAGTCTACGAAATCGTCTCGCCGTGTTCGACCCAGTGAATTATTTACAAATTGAATTAATAAACACGTCTTGAGCTGGAGATGATTCAGAAGAACTGAGAAAAAGCTTTCAGTTCATATTTCAATAAACGGACTCTGCAACTAGGACTTCGGCAACGTGATAATACAAATCAAAAGGAATAATTCTAATTAAAAATTAGGACTGTTCACGCTGTAAAAATCCATTTCCATTTTATATTCATAAAACTGTTCTATAAATGTATTACAGTACAAGACTAAGAGAGGAAAGGCAGAAAACAGCTGAATACTGGAAGGGGAGAAAAATGAAAAATAAAGAAAGTGCTGTAAAAAGTTGGTAATGGGAATGGCACTATTAGAATACTTGGTAATGCTTTATGGAGCAAGCAAGAAAATATAGAAATAGAAACAGCGTTCCAAACGATGCAGTTTATATTAACCACACTGTAAGCAGTTCACAAAATGTAACGATGGAAAAGCAAATCAATTGCACTTGCACAGTGCCAGGAGCAAATGAAAGCCATTTTGGAGTAAAATAGATTTGGATCACGACTCATGCGGAAGAACAGTTTATATGAAATCGAAATTTTTACAATAATTCAAAATGCGAATTTGATATGAGATGCTTTCAACAGGGAGAAATTGTTGGAACTGAAGTTAAAGCATTATAATTAGAAATTAATAATTGAAAAACTCAGGATTAAATAAAAATAGAAGGAGAGAAATTATGAAAAGAAAATTTTAAGTATTGCATTATTAGGAATCATAATTATTAGGAGTGTCAGTAGCTGTAAACGCAAAGAGCAGAAAACAAATATAACAGAAACATTACTTCAAATAGCTACATTGAGTAAAACAGAGCAATGAACATTGCGTTGAAAGTTCAGGAGCAAGCAGTTCCCACGTATTCACTTGGACGGAGAAAATGGAAGAATGGTTTGTGAAGGAGAAATTTATTATAACGGACAGGAGTATGAATTTGATATTTGATGCTGTAACTGGTGACATTGTAAAATGGAAAGTAGACGGAGTTTCAAATAATTCTGGTTACGTTAATAACAATGTGAACAATTCGCAAACTATAACAATGGAAAAAGCAAAACAATTGACTCGCACTGTTCCAGGAGCGAATCAAAAGCCATTTTTGGAAAAATAGACTTAGATTATGATCACGAAGAGCAGTTTATGAAATCGAAATTTTTACAATAATTCAAAATACGAATTTGATATAGACACACCAACAGAAATCATTGAAACGAGTAAAAGCATTACAATAGAAATTATTAAAAGTATAATATAAACAGTAAATCTTGCAGACTAAACAAAAACAAAATTAAATGAAAAAGAAGGAGAAAAATTATGAAAAAGAAAAATTTTCAAGTATCGCATTACCAGATAATGGTATTAGAGTATCAGTAACTGCAAACGCAAAGAGGAAATAAATACAACGAAACATAGCTCAAACAGTTATATTGAGAAATAGGGCAATGCATTGCGTTGAAAAGTGCCAGGGGCGAATAGTTCACGTGAAAGAAATCCACGGACAGAGAAAATGGAAGAATGGTTTATGAAGGAGAAATTTATTATAACGGATGGGAATATGAATTTGATATTGACGCAGTAACTGGTGCAATTGTAAAATGGAAAGCAGACAGAGATTAATAAAAATAAATTAAAACATTCTTACAGAGGGTTGATTGTAAAATTTACTATTTTCAGTTTACTCTCTCTTTTTATAAATTCGTGATATATTGATAGTAAAATTGCTATAGTTTTTGTACATTAGCATAATAAAAATTAAGATTTTAGCATTTGCTTTATAATCAGGAGAGAAATTAAACTAGCAAAACATTTTGTTGCTAGAAGATGAAGTAGATTTGAATAATGTTGTAACAAGGTATCTATGGATATAGTGAACAGTGTGCTTGATGGAGAAGAAGCACTTGATTATCTGGAATATAGCGAATATGATTTAGTAATTCTGGATATTATGATGCCAAAAGTAGATGGATTTGAAGTTATCAAAAACTTAGGAATAAAGGGAAATCATACTTGATTCTTATGCTTTGCTGCAAGAGATGCAATGCAGACGATAGGTAAAAGGGCTGACTTTGAGGGCTGATGACTATATTGTAAAACCATTTGACTTTAGATGAGCTTTTTGGCAAGAATTAGGGCAGTTGTGAGAAGAAAATATGGAAATAGTTCAGTAAGCTTGCAATAGGAGATTTTGATTTTGGATACTTCAGAAAAAGTCGGTAACTAAGAGCTGGAAAACAGATAGAATTAACTGGAAAAGAATATGAAGTTCTAGAATACCCTATGCAAAAGCAAAAATCGGATTTTAAGCAGAGAGCAGATTAAAGAACATGTGTGGGATTTTTGATTATGAGAGATTCCAATATAATTTGACGTTTTGATAAAAACATTAGATAGAAATAGAAGATGGAAAGCAAATAATTTACACAAAAGAGGACTTGGATATGTTATAAAGGAGGATTAGTCCATTTTGTACAAAGAAAAAGGAATAATTGAGTTTTGAAAGACAAAAGTAAATAAAATTTGGGAAAAATTTTTCCTGTAACTATAAAGATAACCTCTGGTATACTGCTTTTATAGTTATTTTGATAGCGATTATGCTAGCTGGCTCTTTTTACTGTTGCAGACAAGATAACAGGGACTTAAACCAGAAGGAACTTATGGAATCAGTAGTTGAGATAGGCTACAGATCCTAACGATTTTGATGATTTTTGATGGCGGGATTTATTTTTGTAAAATATAATAATGCTGGAATGAAATGGCTGGAATGTCATCGAGGGGATTTGATTTGACGTTAAAATCTTGCTAGAAAACATAGTTAGAACTTATGATGGAGGAAAATACTATTATTTTGATAAAAATAGATACCCCTGAAGGGTGAATGGATTAGGGAATTATACCAGTAAATAAGTTGACAAATGAAGTCAATAGAATGCTTTTAATAATTTTAATTTCAAGTCCGTTATTATTATTAATAACAATTTATGGAGGATATAAAATCATTAAAAAGCCCTAAATCCTGTATCAAAAATTTCCAATACAGCCTCAGAAATTCAAAAACGGCGATTTTTCAAAAAGGATTGAAATTGACGAAGGAAAAGATGAAATACACAAGATGGCAAATGCCTTTAACGAAATACTAAAATTCACTTGAGAAATTCTTATATACGTGAAAAACAGTTTAGTTCAGACGTTTCACATAGACTTCGGACGCCTGTAAGCGTTATACTTACAGAAAGCCAATATTCGCTGGAATATGCAGATACTAGAGGAAGCAAAGGACTCTTTTTCTGTGATTCAGCGTCAAGCCAAAAGAATGTCAGAACTAATAAATCAAATAATGGAACTTTCCAAAATAGAAAAGCAGATAACGATTGATTTACAAAATGAATTTTTCAGAAACAGTACAAAATATTGGATGATTACAAAAATCTGCTAAGTGATATAAAAATCTCAAAAGGTATTGAACAAAAATATATTTATAAATGGTAATAAAGTAATGATTGAAAGACTGCTTGACAATTTGTAATAATGCAATGAAATTTACAAAGGATGAAATAAGTGCACTGTATTCAGAAAATGAAAGTTGCATTATGGAGATTGAAGATAATGGAATTGGAATATCTGATGAAGATACTTATTTGGGAAGATTTTACCAAGTAAATGACTCATGAAAACAGTAAACAAGGGCTTTTGGACTAGGACTTTCATTAGTTGCATCATTGGCGACATAATGCAAGTATTGAGGTTGAAAGTGAATTGAATAAAGGGACGAAATTTGTTACAAAATTTAATTTATAAAAATTAAATAATTATTAAAAGAGATGAAATATTTCATCTCTTTCCCTTTATATGAATCAATTCTATTAAGTTGTTATTATTTAACTTAATCCAACTTTTTAATCCTGCTCTTAATTCATTGTATTCTCTTGTATATTTATCTGAACTCATGTAACGTCCATCATTAGCATATCCTTTAACAGTTTCTTTGTTAACAACTCTGTATTTAACCATAGGATTTAATGTTAATGTTCCTACTGGTAAATCAATTCCTGTCTTATATCCTAATCCAGTCCATACTGAGAGTTATTTGAGAATCCATCTAGCAAGTATGTTTTTCCCATTCATTTTCCAGCATTGATTAATCCATAGAGATCCACCAAAACTAGGTGTTTTATAAAATAGTTCCTACTACATAGTCTAAACTATACATTAGATTTAGCATCTTTTTCCAGTTGCACTTAATTTACCTTTTGCATCTCTTAATGTTGTGAGTTAATCCTACATTATAATCCTAAAACTTTCCCAATTCCATTATCAGATTTTCCACCGTTTTCTAAGCAACATTAAGTCCCCATCCAGATACTTTTTCCTTTTTGGAAGTCGTTTCTTCCCAAACGTTATCTGCTTTTCCACCTGATTGATCAAAATAAACTGCTTGAGTTTTGCACTGAATTCTTGTCAAAAGTTAATTGCAAATGGGTCCTATAAATTTCGTTTGATGTTCCTCTATGTCAGAGTATCTTCCTGTTCCTTTTTGAAGATTTATAAGTCATCCTAAATCCCATTTTAGAGTCCAAGAACCTAAAGTAATGTCTTTATATACAATGCAATATCAGTTCCCAAGTTTGAGCTTTTGTCAACAGTTCCTTTTATTCTGTTTTAGTTTGATAATTGAAATTTATTTTGTTCTTCTATCTTGGTCATTTTTGGAATTCAAATCTCAATCATATTTCCTTCATCTACTAAATGTAAATCTCCACCAAAAGATGTTTCTCATCTAGCTTTTTCTTTGTTTTCACCTTTGAATCCTGCGATTCCTAATCCATTTCGAGTGTTCGCCTTTTTGTCTGTATAACTTTGTCTAAATTCAGTAAGAAATGAATTTCTTTTTAATGTATCTTGATCTTGATCAGCTAAAGCTAGACTAGATACGCTTAAGCTAATGCTAATACTCCTAATACTTTTTCATTGTTTTTCCTCCTAAAAATAATTTTTAACAAATATATCTTTAACAATTCACAGCTAATTTTGAGCATAATAATATGAATTTGTAAAGTAAAAAGCAATTTTATTAATAATAAAAGGTTAAAATAATTTTCAAACTTCAGCTAAATAATTTGGATTACAGCAACTCAACTTCAAAATTAATATATTATATGATGAAAATTAAATATAACTTTACAAAATTTATCGTCAAAAATACCTTTTTAAAAATTTACTTTAAAGTCTAAGACATACAAATGTACAATATTTGCAGTATATATAGAATACTACAAATCCTCATTAAAACTAGTTATACCTTATAATTTTCAGAAAACAATAGCACTATAAATAAATTCATTTTTAATAATTTAATTAAAGTGCTATCATTAGTTATGTTTTACTTATAAATATCTTGATTTTATTAAAAAATTTACCTACAACATAAAATATTTATTTTATTTTTATCTCTTACGGAAAGTCCTTTAGAAAACTATTTAGTAATAGTTGCTACTACTCCTAGAAGCTACTGTTCTTCCACCTTCTCTTATCGCAAATCTTAGTCCTTCTTCCATTGCGATTGGGTGAATTAATTCTACTGTCATTTCTAATGTTATCTCCAGGCATTACCATTTCTACACCTTCTGGCAAGTTTACTTCTCCTGTGATGTGATAGTTCTGAAGTGAGTGTGGTTTTGTATCCTGTGAGAAAGAATGGGTGTATGTCTTCCTCCTTCATCTTTTGTTAATACGTATACTTCTGACTTGAATCCTGTATGTGGATTGATTGTTTCCTGGTTTAGCAAGCCTTGTCCTCTTTCCGCTATCTTCTTTCTTAGTTCCTCTTAGTAATGCTCCTATATTGTCTCTCCAAGCTTGTCCTGAATCTAATAATTTTCTGAACATTTCCACTCCTGTTACAGTAGTTTTGTTGTCGCTTGATTCCTACGATTTCTCTTCTTCACCAACGTGGTTCTTCTCTTTCTACTCTTTCCTGTTACAACTGTCTCTCTTCCTGTAATTGTGACACACGTCTTCAATTGGCATTAAGAATGCTTGGTCTACTGGAGTCTTTCTGGTGTCAGAGATGTATTCGTCAACTGCGTTCATTAATTCCATGATTCTTTTCCTACCCATTGAGAACTTCGCATTTTAATGCTCTAATGAAGATCCTTTAATTACTCTGGTACATCGTCTCCTAGGAATCGTATTCATTAAGTAATTCTCTTGCTTGTTTCTACTAATTCTAATAATTCTTCATCGTCTACCATGTCAACTTTGTTTCAAAGTAAACTACAGATATAAGGAACTCCACTTGTCTTGCAAGAAGGATGTGCTCTCTTGTTTGAGGCATTGGACCGTCAGACATTGCTGATACTACTAGGATTGCTCCATCCATTTGTGCGCTGCCCTGTAATCATATTTCTTTACGTAATCGGCATAGCCTGGACGATGTCAACATGTGAGGCATGAGTGTCTGTTTTCTGTTTTCGTACTCAATGTGAGCTGTGTTGATTGTAATCCCTCTTTCTCTTTCTTCAGGGCCTGGTCGATATTTTCAAAATCAACTTTTTCAGCTAGTCCTTTTTCAGACAACACTTTTGAAAGTGCTTTGCTGTTGTTGTTTGTTCCGTGGTCAACGTGACCCTATTGTCCCCTACGTTTACGTGTGGTTCTTTCTCTCAAATTTAGCTTTTGCCATTTTAATTTTTCCTCATTATATATATATATAGAATTTTTATCATTTTGATTATAGCATATTTCTAATAATAATTGCAGGAGTACAGAAAATTATGTAAACAGATAAAAATTTAATTCATATTCTATTAAATCCAAATACTTTGTTATATTTTCCAAGATTTTGTAATAACTAAAAGAAATAAACAAAGAGACAAAACGTCCCTTGTTTTTAGGTATTATTATAATTCTTGAAATGATTTCCAGTTTCTTGATTAGAAAGAACCGAGGGGTGTTAGAATTTGAAGAATCATTAGTTATTCCTGAATCTTCTTGAGACGTGTTTGTACTTGATGGTGTAATCCAAAATCTGCTGCATCGTAATTTATATTCAGGGATTTGATAATTAACTATATTGTCAAAACACCATCTTTAGACACTGTGCCTTTAACATCTAAAGTAACAAGATCTGATCATCTACCGTAATTTTTCTCATAAAACTCAAATTTTATCCAATAACTAGGTTATCTTTTACTGTGAAAGTAAGAACTTTATTGGGAAATACCAGATTATCTTTTACATAGGGTAAAATGTATTTGTTGCCTCTTGTATATTGCAGCCTTTCAAAGAGTTTTTGTCTGTACATTTTGTGAGACAATCCAATAACAGACGTTATCAACATCATTACTACTAATAATATCATAAAAACTCCTCCTTCTATTTAGTATTATTTATGAAAACCTAAATCAGCAGGATTGACATCTCCAGAGATTTTTTTACAGTTCCACCTTTTTTCAAATTCATTTCTCATTAAAGTTACTTTTTTATAAGTTCAATTGTGTCATTTTCCAAATTAGAACTATTATATCGTCCCTTTTGACCAGTATTCAATAATTAGCGAACTATCTCCACAAATTTACCTTTGTATCGTATTTTCTTAGCATAGACAAAAAGCTGTATAAATTCCAACTAATTCACCAAAAGTTATTTGTTCTGGTATCAGCAACATAATAATTTCCAAATTCATTAATATCATTCATAATTTTTGTAAAGCAGTGAATTACCGTCAAAAATCGGTTAATCTAACTTCCACACCGTTACCACGCCCTGTTCCTGCATCGAAAATAAATTGCATCACGCTCCAGCTCAGAATACAGTTTCGTCAAATCAGCTTTTTCTCTTTTTCTCGTAATTTGCTCGGAGTTTAGCCATTCTTGTGCTTCCAGAGTTTTTAAATGATTTATAACGGGCTTTTTACCGCTTACTCTGACAATCTGCCCAGTTTTCAAGTATTCCATTTTCATTTGTATCTATAATGAAATAAGCATAGAATTTTTATTTTTGACATTTTTAAATAAATTTATTTGAAATTATAAATTCAATCCTCCATCAACTCTTAAAACTTGCCCTGTAACAAATTTAGACATATCACTTGCTAAATATAATGCGGCATTTGCAACATCTTCAGCATCTCCCATTTTTTCTAAGCGGGTATTTGCAAGTACAGTTTCTACAACTTTCTTTCGGCAATACATGGGTCATATTTGTTTCAATGAAATCCTGGATTGCAATTGCATTTGATCTAAGGTTTTTCTGCCAAATTCTTTTTGCCCAAGTTTTTGCCATAGCTATTACTCCACCTTTTGTAGCTGCAGTAGTTGAGTTTGTCCTGCATTTCCATCAACTCCTACAACAGAACTCATATTTAATTACACTTGAGGCTTTACTCTTTAATAGTAAAAGAAACAAAATCCTTGCATCACATTGTGAAAACACCCTTTTAAGTTAATATCAATTACTAAATCCCAGTCTGCTTCCTTCATTCTTTGAAAGCAAAGAATCTCTTGTAATTCCCTGCATTATTTACAAGAATATCCAATCTTCCGTACTTTTTCTTTGATTTCATTTGCAATTTCTTTTATATTTTTCTCTATCAGTAACATTTAATTTAACGTGTGAAAACATTTTGCATGGCTATAATCAGGATCAATTAAAAGTCTCAGAAATTACTGTCGCTCCATTTTTCTGCAAATTTTTGAGTGCGATTTCCTTTCCAATTCCTCTTGAACCGCCTGTAATTAATGCAATTTTACCGTTTAACACTGTATTTTCCACCTTTTCTTATTTTCTTTTTAATTTAGAATTTAATTCTAAAATAACTTTTAAATAATTATTTGTAAAGTATTTTAAAACTTCAAGTTTTACTTTTGTAATCCCTTTTCCAGGATTTTTCTATTTTTGAAAAAGCTCCATAACTCAAATCAATTACACGTCCCTTTAGATAAAAGCCCTCTATCGTTAATTTCTTTACAACAACTTCTTTCCGTTGCTCAAAGTTTGTAACTTTTACCTTTGTACCAAATGGAAGAGATCTGTGTCTGCTACCATTTCATGTCTATTATGTCTTTCTCCACTTTGCTGTTCTGCTTCCATGCAATCCCTTTACCATAATATGAAGCTATTCCACTTTTGAATGTTTTAGAACTTCCTGAATTTGAAGTTTTTCTTTTCGTAGAAGTTTGTCTTTGATTTTGCAGACATATAAGTCCGTCCCGCTATCAACGGCTTTTCATCATTTCATTTTTATGTAAATTATATTATTAGTATTTGTTTCTGCAACTAACGATAGTGATACTACAAGACCTGCAAACATAGTAACTATTTTTCATTAATTTTCTCCTTAAATAATAAAATTTTCATAACATTAAAATCTAAACTGAATAGTTCTATATGGTATTTAAAAAGATTAATTTTTGAAAGCTTTAAACAACTTCTACATTATAGCATATTTTTAATGTTTAATTGCTTATACTTAGTTATTTCAGTTCAGGCTGTTACATATGTTGAATTTTTGGACTATTTACATCTAGTGTTTCAAATGTATATCCTGCTTTTCTATATCCGTCAATAATTCTGTTGTAAAAGCTTGGACTAGTAGTTTTTCTTAGCATTTGTATCGTGCATTAGGACATTTCATATCAGGATGAGTTGTGCAGACACCATATTTAACCAGTTTTTCTACAGGAACATTATTTCCAGAAGCATCTGTTGAATCACAGTTCCAGTCAAAATATACATATCCTTCTTTTTGTCATTCTAGTTAATTATAGCTGTTTTAAAAAGCTTTTAGATGCTATCGCATTGCTTGAACCGCCTGGAAATCTTGCTGATTTTTTACATCTAATCCTGTTGTCGATTTTACAGCATCTCTTATTTTATAAAGATCTTTAGAAAAACTTTCCTCGTTTGCATAAACTTCTTTATATTCGTGCAATAGGTATGCAACCCAAGTACATGCCCATGATCAATTATTTTTTATAGTCGTTATAATTTTTCCGATTCCAATTACAAAAAGAATGTCGCTTTTATATTATTCTTTTTCAAAATTTCAAGAATTTGATCAGTATGTCCTGAAGGCCCGTCATCAAAATGTTAAATAAACAGTCTTAATTTTTTGTCAGCCTTCAGTTTGTTTCATATTGCGCTTTTACTCTGCATTCTAGTAAGCAGCAAGTCCTCAGTTTTTTGTTTTTCGTCAGTTAATATGTTTGATTTTCAAGCTATGATGTTCCATAAATTTTGCAGTTGTTCCAAAAGATATGTATTCCTCAGTATAAAAATCCTGCCATAGCAAGTAATATACCGATAATTGATAATACTCATTCTTCTACCTCTCATTCTATGTTATATTTGTATTTGTACTAGCTCTTCAATTTTTATAGCTTTCTTCACTATGTTTTATACTGTCCGTTAAGTAGCTTCGACTTCTTTTTCAAGTTCTGCCTATTTTCCTTTTAAAAGTAGGGATTTCTTTTCAAATTTTTGCTTTTTCAATTAATACAAAATGTGAAAGCAGCACAAGCAGTATGCTGAAAATAATAAACAGAAATAAATGCAGTGCTAATCCTTTCCCTACTTTCACTCATGATCATTTTCTGTAATCATAAAGAAATTGTTGTTGTTTTGCCATTGTTCTCCCTCTTTTCTATATTTATTTTTAATTTAATAATTTCAGTCTGATTCATTATGCTAAAATCATTAGATGTATAATAGTAAAAAGCCCTCTTAAAAAGAGGGCCATAAAAGGGAGTTAATTGAGGTTTCAGATCTTTTAATCGATCTGAATATAGTACAATCATAATCATTAAACTCACCATTAAATCAAAAATTGTTTTTGATTAATTTATTTCTCTTTTTAGTAAAATAGTTACATTATTTATGATAACTAAAATTCTATAATTTACATTCTATCTACTGTCTTAATTCCAAGAAGACTAGGACCTTCCTTTTAAAACAAATGCAGTTTTTCGCCAGTAAAATTCGTGCATCCATAACTTTTTATTTTCTTCCTTCAAAATAGAACTTGAATTATAGAAATTATTAAATAATTTTGCCATATCAAATAAATAGTCGGCTATTATGTTTGGACGATAACTTTCATAAGATTTTACTACTGCCTGTGGAATCTTAAAGAAGCTCTGCTGTCTAATTCTCGTCTCAATGCCAGTCATATCATCTAAAAATAATGTTTTCATTTTCTACATTAATATTTTTCTTCCTTCAATTTTCTGAAAAATCGACATAATCCGAACATAAGTATATTGCAAGTAAGGACCTGTATTACCTTCAAAACTAAGAACCTTGTCCCAAGTAAATGTTATATCAGAAGTCCTGTTCTGGCTCTAAATCAAAAGTATTTTTATAGCTCCACTTCCCGACAATTTCAGCAATATTTTTTCTTTCTCATCTTCAGGAATATTCGGATTTTTCATCAATTACTCTTTTTAACTTGAGTTTTTGCCTCATCCAGCAAATCAACAAGTCTTATTATATTTCCACTTCTGGAAGAAAAATCATTCCATCTCCAAATCTCATAATTCCAAAATACAACATGAGTCTTTTTGTAATTATAAGGTTCTCCAAGCATTTCTCCAATTTCAAAAACCTGTTTAAAGTGATTTTTCTGTCTAGTCATCAGTCAGATAAACTGCCTCATCCACATTTAGATTCATCTTTTTCTAAATTTCATTGTAGCCAGGTCAGAAGTTGTATACAGGAAACTTCCATCTTTTTCTGCACAATTGCAGGTGGCAGCTTGTCATTTTCAAAAACACGACCAATGCTCCCTGATCTTCACGTGCAATGCCTTTTTCCTTTAATTCTTCCAGTACAGATGGCATCATATCATTGTAAAATGATTCGCCATAATAATAGTCAAAGTTTCACACCAAGTCTATCATAAATTTTATTGTATTCCTTTTAGTGAAATATCTATAAATTCCTTCCACAATTTTTTGATTATCTTCATCTCCAAGCTGTAATTTTTCAGTTCTTCACGAGCCTCATCCTCCAAAGCAGGATTTTTAGCTTCATCGAAAACTGCACATAAATTCTTTTCAAGTTCACCAATCGATCTTCTTCATAAGACTTTTTGTTCAGCCAATTCTTATAAGCTACAATAAGTTTTTCCAAACTGTGTTCCCCAATCACCAATATGATTGTCAGCAAGTGTATGAAAATCCCTAAAAATTGTAAAATTCTTTTGATGGAATCCCCAATAATTGTAGCTTCTCAAATGTCCAATGTGCATTCTCTTTGCAATATTGGGAGAAGAATAATCAATAATTACAGTTTTATCTGTATTTAAGAAGGAAAAATCATATTTCTCATTTTTCCACTAATCTCTTCATTTAAAAAGCTATTTTTTTCAAATAAATATTAATAAACCCTGGTCCTGCAATTTCCAACTTTTCAATAATATCATTTTCTGTAAAATTATCTACAAGTGTATTTGCAACTTCTCGTGGATTTTTACCAATTAATTTTGAACTAACCATCGCAAAATTTGTCTGAAAATCCCCAAATTCTTTTTTCGTGGAATTTTGAATATCGACTTTTTCTGCATAATCAGCACCAAAAATATTATTTATATTTTCTGAAAACAATTTTTAATTTTATTGTCAACAATTCCATTATTTTAAACATTTTTCATCCCTTCCTTTCATAAATTTACGTTAATTAAGGATAACGCATAATCCTTTTTTTAAAAATATTTCCTTGGTTATTATATAATAAATTTAATAAAATTTGAGTGTTTATTTTATATTTATATATATAAATTGTAACTACTATTTATTTTTCTTTTTCATATAGTAAAACTGCCTTAGAAACTCGAATTCAAAAGCTATTACCATTTTACTCAATGCTAGTTTATAATTTTTAGTAGCTCTATTTTAAAATGTTCTTTTTAATTAAATAATTATTTTACAATACTCTTTTTTTACTTTCAAAACCCTATCCAAAATACACAATTGACTGTAGCCGCTTCCAATACAGGCACTACTCTCCGGCACTATTATTGGATCGTGTCTTCCCTCTCACTTCCAAAAATATCATTTTTGCTCTGTTTCAAGATTTCACAGTTTTTGTGCTTTTTCTGATTGAAGCTGTAGGTTTTATTGCTACTTTGAATGATAGGTGGCATTCAGTCGTTATTCACTCTATAATTCCACCGTTATTATTTGTAAATGATTTTTATATTACCTTTTTCATCATAAAACATTTCATCATTTGCTTCATACCCTGTCATTTCCGTAATTTCAAAGCCTGCTCCAAATTCTATTCCCTTTGTGGCTGGCACCGAGAAAATCATTCTTGAGCTCGCTTTTCCATGGATTCAAAATATGGGTCTCCTATTCCCGCAGGAAGCCCTGTAACCATAAGTTCTACAATTCCACCAAGTGAATCTCTTTTTCTTCCCTAGTTTTCCACAGCCTTCTCGATCCCACAATTTCCTCATTCAAGACAGGCAAAGTCATGTTCTAATATCAATATTTTCCTCTGTAATATCACTTTCCACAAAAGTCCCTGTCTTTCAATATCCTTTACCGATTTGATATGTGCTGCAATTAAAATCCCCATGCTCCTTCAAAATCTGCTTTTGCAATTGCTCCAGCAAATACCAGTGAAGCCGTTATTCGTCCCCAGAAAAATGTCCCACTTCCACGAATATCATTAAATCCGTTATACTCTGTTAAATCCGCTCCAGTCTGCATGTCCTGGTCTTGGCTTTCTTTTGATTCGCTGTAATCCTTTGTGAACGCTGATTTGAATTTCTAATAATCATCGCAAGTGGCGTTCCTGTAGTTTTTCCATCAAAAATCCGCTCAAAAATCTCAAATTCGTCCTTTCTCCACTCTAGGTGTTGTCAATTTTGATCTTCCTGGCGCTCTTCTTCTCATTTCCTGCGAGATAAATTCCAAATCCAGTTCAGTTCCTGCTGGAATTCCGTCAATATTTACTCCCTAATGCACTACCGTGTGATTCGCCAAAGTGTTGATATTTTCCTGGTTTTTCAGGAATTTTGCTGCCATCCTTTCTATTTTTCAAATTTTTATTTATCATCATTTTCACAACAAAATCTTTTCCATTTACGAAAAACTTGCCTCACTATTGCTTATTGGAAGCAAATTTAATTTATTTTCATAAATTTTTATGGTTTCTTTTATTGTGCTCGACAAATGGAAATTCATTATTATGTGGCAAAATATAAAATCCTGTAATATTCATCGGCTTCCATAATTATCTAAATCAGGAAGCAATTTCCTTATTATCCATTATCTGTTAGCCATTCTATATATATAAATAGTAATCGCTCCCAGCCGATTCTCCTATATAAAAGCATTCCATTTGAAATTTTGTCTTTTGTAATAGTATCTAAAATACGTTTTAGCTCCTGCAATAGATAAAATGTATTTCCTCCTGATACATACAAAATTTTTGTATCCTCCAATATATTTTTCTATTTCTTGTTTTTCTGTTTTGGATATCTAAAATATTTATTAGAAAATCAATTTCAAAAATGCCTGCTTAGCTTCGTCTACATATCCTTTATAATCTTCCAGTGTTTGAAGCAGTGCAAAGGAACAAACGTAATTTCTTTTCTGGTACATCTAAAAATTCTTTTCACTTCATCGTTCCTGCTAAAATATGATGTCCATAATTTACTCATAATAAATTCCCTTTCCTAACGGTCTTTAACAATATTTCCCGCTAAATTTCACATCACATATTCTATTAATTTCTCTATCTCTATTTTATTTTTATTTTAGATTTTACCATTTTAACTTATCTATTACAAATAACCTTTATCTACATACCAGAAAATCTTTTTAACAGTCTTTCTCGAATCTCTCCACCCATTTTCACAAAATCATCCCAGAAAATGCCGGATAAGATTTTCTAGCACTTGCTCAACCTCTTCAGAATTATTTCCTTTTCGCATCTCGTTGGAAAGCGATCGCAAGCGACATTGCAATTCTATGGTCATTCTCACATAGCATTTCACCGTAACTCCGCTGAAAATCACTTCTACACCTTGAATTATTAAAGCTGTCCTTCCTCAGCCACATTCGCTCCAAGTTTATTCAGTTCAGTCTTTATTGAAGTTATTCTATCCGATTCTTTTATTCTCAATCTTTCCCCATTAATAATCCTAGTTTCCCCTTCACTCAAGGCAGCCAGCACAGTCAAAATTGGTCCAATATCAGGACATTGCGAAATATCAATTACTGTCCCTTGAGTTTTAGAAGGCTTCACAAGTACATAATCATCAAAAATCTCAAGATTTGCCCCCATTCTTTGAACAATTTCTATTATTTCCCTGTCGCCCTGCAGCGAGTTCTTATTCACATGCAGACATTTCACTTCATTATTCCTGTTTGCAGAAATTATTCCAGCCACAATCCAGAATGCCACTTGCGAATAATCCCCCTCAACAGTATAATCAAATGGCTTTATAAATCTGATTTCCCTTTATATCGAAAACTTTTATAGTCATTGTTCACAATTTCAATTCCTGCCAGTTTCAATATTTCCAATGTCAAATCAATATATCCTTTAGATTCCAGATTCTTATTAATAGTCAGCTTTGAATCCCCGTCCAAGAGTGGCAAGGCATACAAAAAGTCCAGTAATAAACTGTGAACTTATATTCCCGTCAATTTCATAATTTCCTGCCTTCAATTTTTCCATTCACTGTAAGTGGCAATTTTACCATTCTCATTTTTATAAAAAATTCCCTGTTTATCAAAAATCCTATAATACGAGTCAAAGCGGTCTGTCCACAAGTTTTCCCTTTTCCGTCGAAAATCAGTTCATTTTCATCTGTAATCCCAATCGGTATCAAAAACCTGATTGTAGATCCGGACTCATTACATTGTACATATTTATCTTTTCGGAACAACTTTTTCCGCCATTTCCAATAATTTCAAGAGAACTTTCCTCTCGATTGATTTTCGCTCCCCCAGTTTTCCATAATATCCGTTGTTGTTGTAATATCCACCGAGAACTTCAAATTATCAATCTTTGACTTCTTTCCCTCTTCAGCTAATGCAGCCGCAATTACCGCCCTGTGTGAATAACTTTTTAGATGGCGGGATTTCTATTGTTCCGTTTTAATATGCTTGGTTTTTATCGTTATTTTCATAAATCCCTCTTTTTCCTTTTAGCATTTATTTTTGTCTTTTTCATATTCGGTCTGAATGAAGACTTTCAAATCAAAACCTTTACTCAAAATTTTATTTTTATCTGAAACTTCGGAATAATTTCTTTTTCACTTCTCTTATTTGATAAAAATTCAACCCAGACTTTTGCCATACAAAATCTTCATCAATATATATTCCTAATTTTGATAAATTTGGATTATATGTAAATCTATAAATTGAATCAGGATATCTTACTTTTTTTCTTATTAAATTTACCTAGATATTCCAGTAAAAGCATTGGTTCATTAAAAGAATATCATCTTTAGAGGCATCAATATGAGATAAAACTTTTTCCCTGTTATAAGAAATTTAATTCATTTCCAGTCATATCTAAAAGGTGTATAAATCCTGTATTTTTTTCCATCATTAAAAAGTAATTTCTATAATGATACCATTGTCCATCCTTTTTCTTTAAATCTTTAGAATCTTTTTATATCCAGATGAGTGTATATTCCATTTTCAGTAAAAATAAATGTATTAATTTTTCCCGATAAAAAGTACTTTTATGGCAATTATTATCCATAAAATACTCAGTGTATTCCTTAAAATATTTATTAAAATTTTCTTCTGAAATTCTCTCAGTAAATTCTGTATTTATATTTATACTGAACCTTTTACTGTATTCATAATAAGTTTTTCTAGTGTAGAACTAACTTTTTCATCTACACCGTATTTTTGTCATTTTATAATCATCAAAAATCTTTAAATTTGCTAATTATTTTCATATTTTCTCCTTCAATTTTTAGGAGATTTCAGTATGAAATTTCTATTTTAAAATATTTCAATTTTTATTTTACTTTATCTCTAATTCCTTCTGTAATTTTAAATTTTTCTATTTTCTAATATTCCTGTATAATTCATTTTCATCACTCCCTTCTTTATATATAGTATATATTTTTACAAAAATTTTACTAAATTATATTTCATTATTTTCCCTACATAAAAATATTAGTCTTCCTCGAGAATTTTAATTAATTCTTCTTTACTTGGCAAAATTGTCTTATATGTACTTGCAAAAATCCTCTCATTATCTTCTGGTAGTGTGTATTCCACCAAAGACTGATCCTGACACAGTACTATTCCAATTGTTTTTATTTTCATCATCTAATTTCATTTCTCTGTCATAATAATTTACATACATCTGCATTTTGCCCTATATCCTGATGTTTTAATTTTCCCAATTTTCAAGTCAATTAAACAAGTTCTCTTAAACTCCAATTATTTTTAACAGCCTCAATTTCATAAAATTTCCTCTCATCAGGTTTGAAATTCTACTTAATTTCACGTAATGCGACCAGCTTAGTTTGAATTGGTCTGACAGTGTCTGACCTTTTTCAGAAATAAACTAAATAAAAACTCTTATTTGCTTCAAATTTGTTAATGAAAATCCTTTTTGTATTTTTCAGTCAACTTTTTAGATAATATTTTTCAAAATTTTTCTTTCCATATTCTGCCCTATTTTTCACCTTTCTGCTCTTCCTCGACTATCATTCTTCCTATCTCAAAAATACGTCAAAACCATCGTCTGATTAACAGTTGTTACGACTTTTTCCTTGCATTTTCCAATAAATCAATTACATGCACTATTTCCATATTTTCAATTTCTCTCTTTTTCATTCTTTCTCTTTTTATAAATCCCTTTTTAATTCATCAGACACTGTCTGCTAAATTTCCGAGAAACTGTCTCAAAAATCTCGCTTTCTAGTTAATTCTCCTTACTCATCTGTTCCTTTTTCTCAGCTTTTATAAAAGCAACTACAGATATAATCGCAACTAAAATTATCCAAGCCCAATCTTTATATATTTTCATTACTTATTTTAAAGACTCCCTATCCACGAATAAGATAAACCTTCTAAAAAAATGAGTAACTTTTTGCTCTTTTTCAAATAATAAGCTACCAAAAACTACATCAACAAAGTATACTGCAATCATGGATTGTAATTACAGGGAATTCCTTTTGTAATATCCCTCATTGGCAAAAGCCTCATATTTTTGGATTTAGTAAATTTTCATTTTTAGCATTTGCTCAAATTTACTTTTGACGCATAGGTTTCAGCAATATTTTTACTTTCTGTCTCTGTCTTTTTAATTTTTTATTCCAAATATCCAACCACTATAAAAATATAATTATAGAAATTATTTTATATCCTAAAAATCATCGAAAATCCTAAGCAAATCATAGTTGCAACAATGAGAACTTAACCCTGCAAATAAAATTCCATTTAAATATCTCTTCATAAATAATCCCTTTCATCTAATTTTTATTCAGTTTTTCTATTAAAAAGACTAACAGATTTTCACAGAAAATCTCCATTTCATTTCCAAAAAGCTAAAATAATATTATTATTTAAATCCTTTACAAATATCACTCCATCTGCTACACCAATTATATATTCTTTCCCAGTTATATATTTCATCATCAAATGTAATATTTTTCTTTTTGAAAATTTTTATTTTTCTTTAAATTATCAGAAATTCTCAATTTGCTTCTTGTCTGAGAAAAGACTGAAACTCAATTTATGTGATTTTTCCTAAATGGAAAATTCCTCACTTTCCTCCATTTTCAATATTTTCTAATGCACTCGGATAATTCTGTTTTACAAAATCTTCTTGAAATAAATCAAAAGCATCTTTCTATACCCTCCTGCGTAATTTTTTCCCACTTTCCTTCGTTAGATTTGAAAAAATGGCTGTAAATGTATTTCCCACCATGTATACTTCCTTTCGAAAGAAAATATTGCAAAATTTTTATAATAATTTTTCATTTTTCCCACACTAAAACCATCGTCATAAAAATAAATGTTTTGGATATTTCTTTTTATAATATGAAAAACACAAAAGAAATCTACTACACCTAATATAATTAATAAAACTATAAAAAAATCACAACAGTAGAAACATAAAAATTTCCTGCTAATTTCAACTGTAAATAATAAAACTACTCCTATATTTAATACCAGCAAAAAGAAATTAAAAACTTTTGCCGAATTAAAAATTATTTTTAACCAGTTCGCCTTTTTCCACTTTTTGTAAATTTTCCTGTAACATATTTTTTCACTCCTCTCAATATTTCAAATTAGGTCAGAACACTGTCTGACCTTTTCAGTTCCTTTGCTAACTATTTTCATTTTAAAACCTAAAAATTTACTCAAAAAATCTCCTTTTCCCCAATCTTCATAATCTTAACTTTCCCCAATTTCCTTTCAGAATTACAAAAATTAATTCCATCACTTGTACTTTTTTCTTATCTCTTTTTCATAATTTCAGAAATCTTGTCTTTCGGATATTCAATCTCAGTCGGTAAATTCAATGCCTTCAACAATTTCTCAATTTTTAAAAATTCATTCCTTTTTAGTAAAGCCCTTTTTCTCTCCCAATTTTTGTAATATCTACCATTCCAGCAGAAATTGCTTCTCCATGATGAATATTTCTCATAATTTGTAAACTGCTCTATTGCATGTCCGATGGTATGTCCAAAATTCAATATCATTCTCAAATTACTTTCCTTCTCATCTTTTTCCACAACTTCCTTTTTATCTCACAGGAACGGTAAACAAGCTCATTTACATATTTCATCAGATGTTCACGCAATTTCTGTTTATAATTTTTCATCATCATAGAAACACCTGCTGTTTCCAGCTATTTCCCAGAGTCTGTCAAAACTTCTTATCATAAATACATCCATATTTCACAATTTCCACCAAATCCATCGTAAAAATATCTGTCTGTCAATGTATTCAAAAATAATTGTCGAAATTAAAAACAAGTTTCGGCTGATGAAATGCCCCCTAACAAGATTTTTCCCTTCGGCAAATCAACACCGACTTTTCCTCCAACACTGCTGTCAACCTGTGGAAACAATCGTCGTCGGTATCTGTATAAAATCAATCCCACGCATATAACTGGCCGGTACCAGATACGGCAATATCTCCAACAACTCCGCCACCAAATGCAACAACCATATCTTTTCTCGTAAGCCCTGCATTTACCATTGCAGAATAAATCGCCAGGCATTATTCCAATATGCTTTATTTTTTCTCCGACTTTCCAGCACATAAATTGTATAATCAAAAGCCTTTCAAAACATCTTCTCATACTGATTCCTGTAAATTTTATCCACATTTAGAATCCGTAATCACAAATAATCCATTATAAAATCTTTTCAATATAGTTTCAGTAAATTTCTCAAAAATTCTCTCCAATTACAATATCATAAGAATTTTCCCCCAGTCCGACATTCAATATTTTCCATAATTTTCTATCCATCCCTCTTCTTTATCGTGTATATTAAATATATAGCAAATACCACTAAATTCAAAATTTAAAATGATTTTTACTATAAATAAAATTTTTATTTTAAAAACTATCCCATTATATCCCTTCAGAAAATTTCTATTAATATTTGTCAAAGAACATTTATTATATGTCCTGAAAATATCATATCGTTATCTGAAAGAGATAAATACTGAAATTTCCATCCCCATAAATAGTCAGTCTTTCCACAGAACATTATTTTTCCATTGTTTCTTGCGTGTTATTTCACTATCTCTCAATTTTTCAGCACTTTCTTCTGATAACACTTGTTTCATATCTTCAACAAAATTCATCATTTCATCGTCTCTCATAATAATCTTTCGACATCAACCAGTGTTTGCTAATTCCAGCATTACTTCTGCCGAATTTTTATAATCATTCCAGCCATTCACATCTGACAGAATTTCCTTTAAAGTTTTAATTCTGTCTTCCATTTTTCTTTTATCAGTCTTTTTCCTCATCTTCTCATTTAACAGCTGGTAATCAGATATATCAAAATACACATCTATATTATTTACCCAGTTAACCTCTGTTTCAAATCCATCGACACATTCAATTTCACCTAATAATTCATCTTTATAACTTCTGCCATTTTACCCTCCATTAAGTTTTTGTTTGTCAAAAAATGTTTTAAAATTATATCTTTTTCAAGTTCCCTTTTTATATAAACTGACTGAAACTCTTCTTTTAACATATCCATTATAATTACATCATGAGTTTTTCCCAGAATCTCAGCTGCTTTTCGCAATCGCCCAACTTTCCTTAAACCATCTTTTTGTATAGATTATAAAGCAATCTCATTATATTCAAATACATTTAGCGATATATTTCTCAGATTTAAAATGAAAAGCCATAATCAAGTGATCAAGTTTATGAGCTTTCCAGTTCCATAACCTTTGCTTCTGATATTTTGGGATTTCAAAGCATAATTCCAACTCAGCTGTTCTATGTATCATCTCCTATTGATTTAAACCTACATTTCCCAAAAGTTCATCATTTTCCAAGTAATCTGACAGCAAATCATGATTGAAATTTAATAATTCTTTTTCACTTTCAAAATCTATAATATTTGTATAGGAAAAGATAAACTAAACCAACTGAAACTTTTATATCATTAACCATTTCCAGCATATTTCCTCAACATCATCAAGAGAAATTGGAGAAAGATAAATCTTATCTCCTATCAATCAAATACTTTTTCTCAGAAATTATTTTTCCATTTTATTCCTCCCAAATTAATCTCTCTTAATCAATTTTTCTCTCACGTTTTGTTGAAATTATGAAATTTTTCCTTTTAAAGTTCCTAAATCATTGCTGTTTAAAAGCTATCTTTTTATTATATCAAGTTCTCTCTTTCAAACTGCTGTATCATCTCAAAAAGATTCTTTTTATTTCCCTATAAAAAGTTCTGCCCATAAATCTTCGTTTATTTTTCGCAATTCTCGTCAAATCCGATAAGAATCCCCAATAAAACGATTCGTATCGTACTTTTCACTATCGCTATTTACAAGCGAAACTGCAATTGCGTGGGTAAGCTGGCTCGTAAACGCAATAATTTCATCGTGTTCCTGTGCTGTAAGAAAACTGACTTTCTTAAAGCCCATCAGTCACAATTTCTGAAAGCAATTTCTGATTTTCTTTTTATTTTTCATTCTTATAATTATATAATTGCATCTTTAAATACTCTATTATCTGCAAAATCAATTCCCGTTTCTCACGTCCCGCCATAGGATGTCCAAAAATAAAAGTCAATATTTCTTCCACTCTTCTCAATAATTGGATCAATATCTTTAATAATTTTCTCTTTAATTCCAACAACATCAGTAATTATGGCATTTTCCTTAAAATAATTAATATTATTCACTAAAAACGACTTCATCAAATTCGGATAAAGAGTATTACCACAAAAATCCGACTTTTTCAAAGGGCTCTCTTAGTTTCCAAAAACCTTTATTTATAATATTTTTCTCTTCTGCCTTCTTTATCGTTTCCTCATCAATATCAATCCATAAACAGTTTAATGCCCATTCCTTAAAACTCTGTGCAAAAGACTGCCCAATTACTCCGAGGTCAACTATTGTTACTGTCAAATTTTCTATAAAAATTGTATTACCCCCTTTTTACAAAATTTTCTTATAAACAGCTATTTCCAATCCTGATACCACTATCAAAATTTTAGTTATTCCTTTCCAACTTTTATTTTGCTTTTCTAATTTTTCATTTCCTCTGTTCTTCCCTTGCGACTTTAATAAATTTCTATTAACATATTTCGCTCGTGTGTTTCACCATTTGGATGCTTAAACGCCATAGAGATATGCGCACTTTTCGGGCTTTCCAATAAAGAAATTGCTTGTATACATCTCCTGCTATTCTAATCCAATAGTCCGTGCATCAAAGCTTTTGTTTTTATTAGAGCTTGTTTCCAGCATTGCCAATTTATAATACTGTGGCATTTTTCCTTAATTTTGAGTTTTATAATCCTTACGGTTGGAGTAATAAAGAGCATAATCATGAGTTGATAAGTCTTCTAATTCAAATTAACTGTAAAGCAAGATCTGCTAAATCATATTTTTAAACTTGTACATGATACGCTAATATTCTCCGTCTCTAACATCTTACCTGTTTCCTTATAATTATTTTCATATTCTTGTAATTTTTGTTCACTGAAAACTTTTATCGCTATCTTCTGTCTTTCCAAAAGTTTCTTAGCGAAAGCTGGTTTATATTCTAACTTTATCAGGCTGAACTGCCAACAATTATTTTCCTCCATCCCTGTTTTTCATCCGTATAAAATTCTCCCAAAATCGTTTAACGCCTTTTACGTCACCAGATTTTCTAATTCATTATACCGTTCAATAATTTTTCTTCTAATTCTTTGGTTTTCTCTAGAACTTTACTAAAAACTGAGACGCACTCTTGAGATCTCTACCAGTATCTATAGAATGAGCATAATCTTTTGTTTCTCTACTATTTCCTAAGTTATTATTTTCTTTTTCATATTTTAATAATAATTTCTCAGAGTTACTTTCAAATTTTCTATTTCAAGAAATAATAATCCGTAATTTTAATAGTGAATCCTATATCTTCCCTTTTCAAAGTTGTAGCTTTAAATACTGCTTTTTCCTCTTTGGTATAGTTTCTTTAGAAAAATTAATTGAAGGGGTAAAATTGAGTAATAATAGCCGATTTTCTTTTTCATTTGCTACAACCTTCTAATAAATTTACTTTAAAACTTTTCCCAACACATTTTGCAATCTTCTCCACGTCCTGCATTAAATCGTCAAACACTTCAAATTTCAATGATTGAGCCCATCTGACAATGCCTTGTCTCGGTTCGAGATGCACTTCTACCATTAATCCGATCTGCTCCAGCGGCAATTCCTGCCATTGCAAGAGGTTTTACCATCCAGTATTTTCCAGTTGCGTGAGCTGAATCTACGATTATCGCAAAATGTGTCCAATTTTTTAATCATCGGCACTGCATTCAAAGTCCAATACATTTCTGTACGCTGTTTCATAAGTTCTGATTCCCTCTTTCACAAAGAACTACATTTTCATTTCCACCAGCCAAAATGTATTCTGCTGACATTAACTATTCTTCTATTGTTGCACTCAATCCTCTTTTAACAATACTGGAATATTTGTTTTCCCAACTTCTTTCAGCAAAGTCAAAAGTTCTGCATATTTCTCGCACCTAACTGAATCGCTATCAGATGTGGACCAAATTCGTGCAATTGAGCGATTGACATAACTTCACATATTATTGAAGACTGTTTCTTCTCTTTTGCTCATCAATTCAATACCTTCCATTCCTAATCCTTGAAAAGCATAAGGCGATGTTCTCGGTTTTACTAACTCCACCTCTTCAAAGATATTTGCTCAGCATGCTTTTTACAGCTCTTTGCCGTATCAATTATCTGCTTCTCATTTTCCACAGAACAAGGCCCCTGCCATCATCACAAAGGCTATTTTCCACCGATTTCCACATTTTCCCGCTTTACAATAGTATCTTCCGGCTTAAATTTTTCGGCTTGCTCTCTTATAGGCTCTTGCACTCTTTGTACATCGCAGCACATAATCTAGCGCCCTAATATGCTTTATATCAATTGTGCTAATATCTCCAACTAATCCTAAAATTGAATATTCTTTGCCAGCAATTAATTTAGCACGCTTACATTATCTTTTCTGTTTCAATCTATTTATCAAATTTTCCAAGATTTTTCACTTTATTCCGCCATCTACTTTAATAATCATCATTTTCTCCTATTCCATTTTCATTACTTAAATTATAAAACGATTTCACTGTTGCAATATTAAATTACTCTCACAACTACAGCTGTTCCACGCAAGTTACCATAAGCATCCCATTATCTGCTCCCTAATACTTCGTAATCCATTTTTACATCAATAATGGCATTTGCTCGCAAGAGCTTTGCGAGCCCCTAGTTTTCATTTCCTCCAGAGAGCATTTTTCTCTGCTGTCAAAAGCTCATCTTCATAGCCTTTAGATCTTCCTCCAAAAATATTTCTCAAAGCTTGCCCCCATATCTTCGAAACATATTTAATTCCCTGAAATAACCTCTCCAAAAACGATCCTTTATATTCCATGACTTTCTTATCCTGAATTTCATTTGTAGTTGTAATAATGCATATCTTTACCTCTTTTTCTAAATTTTTGTAAAACTCTCTTAAAAATAACTTTTAGGAGAGGATAAATCTAAATATTTATACATAACATTTATTTCTATATTTTTAGATACTTTAATAGTTTATTTACTTCAGCCAAAATTTTATGAAAATTTGCCTAAACAAATCAAAAATACTTTTAATCATTATAAGCAATTATTATACTTCAAACCTCTACATCCAGTAATTACACTTAATTAACCTCAGAATCTCTCATTTTTCCAAAATTATTCAAAAATTAATTAACTATAAGTCTCTATTCTTTGTAATCCTGCAAATCTTCAACACTACTAATTTTTCTAAACTACTAAACTACCTTTTGATCTTCATTTTTCAATAAAATTAAATTTCCTGCTATCACTGCTATCCTACTAATTATTTCATATAATAACAAATATTGAATGTATTGTCAACTATTAAAATTATGTTACTATAAAATTTTAAGTTAAATAAAAACAGAGAATAAAACCATCCCTGTTTCCAATATCTTCGAGATTATAAGTTGTATCTTAAATTTGTCAACTCTTCAGTTTCATCAACAAATTTAGATTTTCCAGTATAGAATGGGTGAGAAGTTGAACTATGTTGCAACTTTTATTACTGGATATTCTTGTCCCTTCAAAAGTTGTTGTTTCTTTAGAAGTTTTTAGTTGATTTTCCTAAGATTTTTCTCCGTTACTTGTATCTTCAAATACTACAGAATCCGTATGATGGATGTAAATCTTTTTCACTGTATCTATGCTCCTTTCTATTTATAACTATGATTATTTTCAATATTTCATATAATAATACCATATTTTTCTTTAATTTTCAAGTATTTGAATTTGAAATTTTTGTTTACTTTCTATTGCCTGATTTTGAAAATAATACTTTTGTGAAAACTTTACTTTAAAATCAAACTTTCACAAAGTTATAATCTTTTGTTGTCAAAAACAACTCATCTATCTTACTCTTTTATCTCCATTATCTTTTAATTTTCCGTCAAAATTTCCTTATTTTCTGGCAATATATCTTCATAGGAACAAACTTATCGTTATATCATCCATTACTTTTTACTCCCAAAATTTTACTATTTCGACATTTCTGCTAATATTATCCCCCAACTACAGATACATTCAGCGAGTTTATTTGACCCCTTTCAAGTGTATTTTTACAATTTTGTCACAATGCTCCTTGACTTTTCGCATTCCATTTTCCTTCGCTTTTCCAAGCACAAGACACGCTTTTTCTGGATAATTTTCTTCATAATAATAATTCTGTCCGTCAGACTTCTGCTACCGTAAACTGTATATCCATATAATTTGTCAATTGTATCAGAAATATTGGTAACTTTTACAACATCCTCATGCTCAATTGCTCCTGTCGATGATTTTACAACTGTTTCCGTAACTTTCACCTATTTCTATCCCGAATAATAATCCCATCCACTCCAAAGCACTCTGCACTTCTTATAATCGCCCCAAAAATTTCTCGGATCCTGAATCTGATCTAGCACAACATACTACTTGACTCCTTTTTCTCAAAAAGTTTTTCCAAAAACGTGCAGAAAATCAACATAATAATCAAATTCCGAAACAAGTGCCACAACTCCCTGTGAATTTTCAGTCCGTCTATCTGTATAAAAAATCTTTATATTCCTTCTCTTGCCAGATTCAATATTTCCTTAATTGTTTCCTTCTTTATCTTCTTATAAACTCTCCAGCTTCTCAATATTTTTATCCGATTTCAATGCTTCAATCACTGGATTTATCCCTATTATCTTCTCCATTCTTTTTCTCTCTCTTTCTATTATTAGTATTAAAATAAATGATCTAATACTGTTTTCTATTTATTACTTTTTATTTTCAAAAATTATTTTTGATTAACAATTATTTTTCTTATTTGTATTTATATAGTTTTTCTTTCTAACGAAATTTTTGCTTGATTTTTTGTACTTTTCAAAATACATTTTAATTTCATAAAACCGCTGTAAATTATAAAACTTAAAAATTTGTCGTGATGGAATAGAAAAACTACTGTCTGAGCTTTTTCAAAATATTGAAATTGCTATTATTTAAAGAGATTGATAAAAACTCTGTATTAAAAAGCGAGTTTAGTCATTTCATGCTAAATACAGAGTAACCGGGATGTAAGGGGATGGCAACTGATCCCCTTTATGTTAAAAGAAAAACATTTGAAAATAAATAAAAACAATTATTAACTAAAATAACCTAAGTAAATTTAAATAAAATGAATTTAGATAAATATCTTTAAACTTTTTGAATATATTTTCTATAATAATTTTCATTTAAAAGCAACAAACAAAAATATTTACCAATTTAATTAATATTAAAAAGGAATGTTCTTATAAAAATTATAAAAAACACTCCTTAAATTATATTAATTTTTTATTATCTAAACTATAGCCAGTCAGTTCTGTACATTCTATATTCAATTTCAGGAAGATATTATCTCTGCTTTCAATTTCACTTATCCAGCCTTCATCCAAATTGCCGTTTTTGAAGTCTTCATAAATTTTAAATAATCTGTGGACATGAGTCGCTTATTTTCTTGTGAGCATAACCAACCATTGTTCCTGTGTACATTATAAATTCCCAGCAGGAAAGTTCTGTGCATCTAATAATCTCTCTTGACGGCTGATTTAATGCTCTGTATTCCAATTCATTGTACGGTTCTCTTCCGTTTGCCAGTTCTATCATTTTTGTCATGACTTTTATGTAAATGTCTGTAGGCATAATCATTTGAGCCGTCTATCCAAACATCATAATAACCATTTGCTCCCCAGCTATGACATGCTTACATCAACTATTTTGATTTGTCGGATATTGCTCTAAAATATTTGTATGGTGTTATTGTAGAAAAAAATTGGGATTCCGCTGTGGCTCTGAGTACCCACTCTAGGAATATTGGCCCTTCATACCACCAGTGTCCGTATAATTCAGCATCATAAGGCGATACTACAATTGGTTTTCTATATTTCATTTTTGAGCCAGAAACTCAATTTGTTTTGAACGGTTGAATACAAAGTTGTGAGGCGTGTCTCTTTGGCTCTGGCATTAGCTGCTTCTCTGGATTCGCTAAACTGCTTTATAAGTTCCTTTTTATCAGTTATTGCATGGTATTTTTACTCCGATGTTTCTTCGTACTCCGTCACTGTGTAAAGTATGGCTCTACAAGTTCATAGTCAAGTTCATACCCAGCATCCTTGTGGAAATTCTCTATAAACTCCATCTCCTGGATAACCAGACTCAGAACTCCAAACTTGCTCAGATGATTCCAAATCTCTAGCAAACGCTTGACTTCATAGTTTTGTATAAACTGGCGAGTAGATACCATAAACTGGACGTGGATCACTGTGCATAATCCCATGATGCATCAACTAGGAAATATCTTATTCCATGTTTTTCCAAGAATTTATCCTGTCCTGGATAATAAGCACACTCTGCTAGCCAAATTCCTTTTGGCTCTCTTCCAAAGTTTTTGATGTAATCTTTTTTAGCCATAAAAACTTGAGCATTCACTGCTTCTGGATAATCTTTCATAACTGGCAAAAGCCATGTGTTGCAGTAACTGGAATGATTTCCAAATTACCTTGATCTTGGAATTTTCTGAAGGCCCCAACCAAATCTCTATTGTATTTTCTTCAAATACTCGCTTTTTGCCCTTGTATTAAACCATAAATTATGTTTTGCAACATTTAGCATATCAGGATATGGACTAAGTCTTTCCACTTCTTTCTCGCAAAATTCAATCAATTTGTCTATGTGACGAACGTATCTTTCCCTTAATAAACTGTCGTTCATCATATTAACAAGTGTCCCAGACATTGTAATGGTCATATTCCAAGGAATATTATCCCTTGTCAAATTTTCAAACATTTCTAGTAGAGGAACATATGTTTCTGTAATTGCTCTCGTATAACCAATCTTCTTCTAAAAATTCTTTATATTCTGGGTGTCTTACATAAGGTAAATGTATGTCAAAAACAAGACTCAAATATCCATTCATAATTTTTCCTCCATACTTTATAAATTTTTATATATTATATTTATACCATATTTTCGCAGAAATTCAAAATTTTTATAAAAAGTTTACTGAAATTTTTAAACTTTCTATTAAAACCTGATATTTCACATTTTAATTTTTCAACTTTGTAACAAAAATTTTTCTCACTTTATCAATCTATTTTATTTTCATTAGCAACATAATTTTAAAAATTACAAAAACCTTCCAACTAAATTCAACTGGCAGGCAAAAAGGTGAGGACAATAAGACAAGAATTCAACTGCTATTTTGACTGCTACAAAATCAAAAACAATATGATTATAACTGTCAAAACAGTCAAATCCCAGTTCATCATTGAGACCACCCCCAGTCTGTTTTATGTAGTTATTAAGGTTGCGAGCCTTAACTGATTAAAAATTATAACATAAAAAGATCCCATTCAATAAGAACAGAACTCTCTTTTCGCATTTTTACTACATAACCCAGACAGGTTTTGTTCAAAAGTATTATATCATTTTTCCGATTCAATCCTATTTCCTCTTCTCCACTCATCAACTCATTCCTCTAAAATCATACCATTAATAAGTTCGATTTTACATATCTATCCCACAGCATTGATAATACCCATTTTCTCTATAACATCTCACACCTCTTTCAGCATCTTCGCGATTTATTCTATCCCATCTTTTTATCAAAAAGTTCACAACTCTACTACTATCATTCCAAGTATTACAATCAAAATCAATTTCTTCCATAAAACCAACTCCTATACAATATTTCATTTATTATATTATACCTTTATGATTCCCAAATTTCAATTGATTGTTTTATTTTTAGTAGTTCCTTTATATTGCAAATTTTTAGCAAACTTTTAATTTTCCACTTATAAACTCAATTTTTCACATCCATATTTTCCCCTTCTTCCCCATCAATGCTTACGTCAATTTCTTCGTAACTTTTTATTTCATATTTTTGGCTTGTAAAAGTTCGGATGTAATCATTATTTGTTAGATTGCTGTTCATTAAGTCAATTAGAATTTTTGGAATATCTAGCGGTTGTCAATGTTTTTACGATTAGAATATCCATAAATCCATCATTCATACTGGCTTCATCGATTACATTTTCAAATCCGCCAACACTTTTTCCATTCAGAATTGCATATAAAAATAGCCTTTTCCTTGATTGTTTCTCATTCCCATCAGCACAATATCCAAGTCAAAGGTCTTTATATTTGTAAGTTCTCCAAGTCCATTTATGTAATGAGCAATTTTTCCAAACGTCAGTGCCTTGTCTGTATTGTAGGAAATTTTTGGTAAATAGTCCGCCAGCATACGAGGACAGGAATACAGTTTTTCCCATTAATTAATCCAAAAATCAATATTTTTGGCAGTTTTTATCTGTAATTTTTTCTATCCAGTTTCTCAATGTTTTCTTCGATTTTCAATGCTTTTGCAAAGTCGTTTGATGTTCCTGTCGGAAATATTGCAACTTCTGGAAATTCGATATTTTTAGAGTAAAGTTCGACTTAAACAACGGCTCAAAAAGTTCCATCTCCGCCATGATAAAAATCAAAAATGTCATATTTTTCATTTTTCAAAAATTTCTGTAAAGCAAGTCATAATCCCAACTTATGCTATAAAAGTGTCAATGTAATCCCTTTTTCAAGCAGTTTTTGTCGTGATTAAATCAAAATTGCTTAAAAATCATATTGGCATTTCCAGATTTTGGATTGTAAACCAAAATAGCCTTTTTAGTTTTTCCATATTTCCTCCTATAGAAAATTCATTAGACCTGTTCGACAACTGTAAAATATTTAGAATTTTAAATCTAGGTTATCGAATACATCTATTATTTGAATATTTTTTTACATTTTTGATAGAAATCCTAATTTCCCTTTCTACACAAACGCTTATATCAGTCTCTTATTTTTACAATTATACTCGAACCCTTTTTAAAATCAAACTATTAAAATTTATATAAACAGGGGTGAGTAAATAGTCATAGCTTTTGAGTTCTAGTTTTTAAAAGCGGTTTTTACTATATTATTTACAAAATCTCATTAACTGAATAATCAGAATAAATCTTTTTCTCCATCAGTAAGCAACTTTTTCAATTTCATCTTCAATTGGTAAATATTCTACAAAAATATTTTTTTGCATTTTTCTCTCTTTCTTCGTTGAATTTTCTAAAAATATTATATTTTCTGGCACTTCAATTTTGTATCTATCTCTTCAATATTATTTTTATCCAAATCATCTGTTTTTACCATAAAAATCTTTAGAATTTATTATTATGCAAAATCTTTTCTCCACTTCCTGTTTTCCATCTTCACTTAACTTTTCAGTATTTTCCTGATATTTTTCCACAATATTTTCAGAGTTTTCCACATTCACATTATTTTTTTAAACTCTATTTTTCAATTTTCTTTGTATTCCAGCTGTTTTGGTTCTTCATTAACTTCAAGATTTTGGCTATTTTCCTCAATTTCATAATTAATTTCGTTTTGCATTGAAAAAAATCTGTTTTTTATAATATTTTTCCAGCTTTTTCTGTATCCTTGTAGTTATAAAATAATGTAAATGGATAACCGTTTTTCCGAATATTCTTCATTTATATCAAAATATGATTTTTATAAAATTGTTAAAAACTGGCTTTTTATCTGAATTTCATTACAATCTGACTTTTTATCAGTCATATAATAAATTCCAACTGTCAATAAAAATTTTCAAAATTTGACATTTTGTATTTGTATTTTTCATTTTCGTCAAAAAATATATATAATCAAGTTTTTATTTTGCTTAAAAACTGTGCCAGCAATTCTTTAGCCTGTGAATTATACTCCATTTTTCCCAATCAAAAATTCTTTATCTTCTTAAAAATGCCAATTTGCGTGTAATCGTAACATTTTAAAATTATAATCTCTTTTTATCAGTATATTTACGATATTATGGTTTGAAATCTGCTTCACATCCTCCATTTTCACAGTAAAATTCCAGTTATAATAACGACTTAACAGAATTAACAAGTTGGAAATGCTGTAATCAGCCGTCCAATGAACTTTCTTCCTTGAAAAATCGAAACCTGGTCAAATTCCATTTTTCATTGTAATTTTCTTTTTCCGTTTCCAGCTCAATATTTGTGTAAAATACTGACTTTATCGGAAAGATGTGTTAAAAAGCGAATGATAATAAGATAAAGTATCGTCCTTCAACTGCGATACCTTTCACATCCTCAACATACACTTTCGTATAATATCTATCTTGAAATATTTCCGTCTTTAATTTATAAACAATATCGTAAAACAAATTTCTCGTTCAGCTCTTTAAAAATACTCGCCAGAATTAAACCAGACAGCATTTCTATTAAAAATCCTTTTGCTTTTATATCAAACATTATATGATTTTATTTTCCTCAATGAACTTTATATTTTCAAAAAGTACGTTATTTGTCCTAAAGTCGGCATTGGATTTCCAAAGCCAAACGGCTTTTAAAAAGTTCTGTTATTTGGAAAAATTCGTAGGAAACCTTTTTGAATCGGGATTTGCTTATCAATTTCTATTATTTTTACAAAATCCTCTTCCTTCAGTTTTGTTTTTGCAAATTTATTTATTTTTCTTAAACAATTCCAAATTTTTATTCCAATCGTAAATCCAGCTACTCCAGAATGCCTCCAAACTTCACAAAAAGCTCAGGCATCGACTGCAACGCCTCCAAAATATTAAAGTTCCCAATGCTTCGACACGATCCAACCGCAATCCCCTCATCTTCCTTCACTTCAATAATAATCGCAGGCTTGTAATATTTATCTACAATTTTTGGGAAAATCCGCTATACCAATTACACCGTGATGATATTCAGGCGAATAGTCCACAATCACATAATCTTCCTTCAAATCGCTTTCTTCAATGTGTTTTTCCACTTTTTCCACGATTTCATTCTGTAATTCTTTACGCTCAAAAATTCTTATTAATCAATTCCTTTACGATTATCTCAATTTCCTGTCATTATCAGAAATTAGTGATTTTCACTAACCATTTTTGCGTCTTTAAGTCTTCCAGCCGTGATTAAAGACAGGTGCTATGATAAAGCCCACATCATACGAATTATACTCAGTTTTCTCATTAAAATCTGAATTTTGCGTACTAAACAATTTATACAGCAAAAATCTAAGCCCCTTATTTTTAGAACGGCTCAGTCGCTCCAGTCCAAACTTAGTCAAAACCCCTGTTTTCTTCCACCAGCGGTACAATATCGGCAACCGTACCAATTGCCACCAAATCGAGATATTTATATGCTTTTTGCCTTTTTCCCAATTCTTTCATAAAGACAAAGAATTACCATAAAAATAGTCCCAACTCCCCGCTAAAACTCAAAAGAAAATTCATTTTCAGGACGTTTTGATTTACAACCGTAATAGCATCTGGAACTTTATCCCCATGTAAATTATGGTGATCCGTAATAATTATCGGCAAATTTATAGAATTTGCAAACTCCACTTCAGGAAATGCTGTAATTCCACAATCCACAGTAATTACCAAATCTGCCCCAGATTCTTTAATTTTCTTCAAAGCCTCATTATTCAGTCCATACCCTTCATCCCGAATCGGAATGTAATAGTTCACATTTTTCCGCCCCAAGCTCCTTTAACGCCATATACAAAACAGATGTCGAAGTAATTCCATCCACATCATAATCCCCAGTATATCCAAAATATTTTTCTGTTCCTTTATCGCCTTTTTCAATTTCCAAAACTGTCTTTTCCATATCCTGCAGTCCATAAGGATTCTGAATGTTTCCAAGTTTTGGATTCAAAAACTCCCTTATTTCCTTCTCTGTCGTTATCCCCCGTGAATAAAGTATTTTCAAAAATATCATTATCAATTACCGAACTTAAATTCGTATTTTTCAAAATTCTGTTTTTCAGTCTTACTTTTTCAATGTTTCATCATTTTTCTGCTTGTTGTCTCTTTCAATGTATTCCCTCTCCTGTCGTGGATTAGGAATAGTTTTTGTTGCCCATTTAGTATTTCTCATAGTTTTCTCCTCTTTTATATTTTTCCCCTTTTTATTTTTATACTTAATAATTTTACCACATACCAAAAATAAATGCTAGTTATTTCAATTTTTCCAAAAATAAGAAAAACCCTCTAAAAATAAAAGGGGAATTTCTTTTTATAAAAATTAAATTTTATTTTAATTGTAAATTATAATTTTATTCTTCACTGAATAATCCATTGTCTGCCATTCGTTTGTAGTAATTCCAGTTGTCTTTGGCATTCTTTAGGTTTGCTTCCAGTAATTCTTTGTTTGCTTTTTCAGGAACTCTGCAGCTAGGGTTGCATATCTTCGTTCTCCCAGCAGGAAATCTTCGTACTTGTCCCAAAGCGGGATTTCGTGTATCTAATCGAAAACGGATTTTTCCTTTTTCAGCGAGTCTTGGATCGTATCTGAAAAATTGACAATATCCTACTTCTGTTGCCAATTTTCTTCCGTCTGGAATTTACACGCAGCCAGCTTTTATTCCATCGTTCTATACAAGGTGAATAAGCAATTATTATTGATGGCCCTGGATAAAGCCTCGAGCTTCTTCTTTATTGCTTTTCAGTGTCTGGTTCTGATTTGCACCCATTGACACTTTGGCAACATAGATATTTCCGTAAGTCATCAGTATTGCGACTAAGTCTTTTTCTTTGTTGGTTTTCCTGATGCTCTGCAAATTTTGCAACTGCTCCCGCTCTTGAAGATTTTTGAGCCCTGCCCTCCTGTATTTGAGTAAACTTCAGTATCAAGCACAAGAATATTCACATCATCTCCAGAAGCTCAGTACGTGATCAAGCCCCCAAATCCAATGTCGTAAGCCCAACCATCTCCACCAAACATCCAGATAGATTTTTGATTAGATACTGTTTCAATTCCAATATTTCAGCTATATTACTTTTTACTTTTTCGTTTGTATTCCCAGAATTTTCATTTTCCATTAAAGCTACCAGTTCATCAGCGTATTTCTGTTGTTTTTGTCCCCATCATCAAAGTTTTCTGCAAATAAAGTGAACAAATCAGAAAAGCTCTATTGAAAACATCAGATTTTATTTCATTCATTCTTTTTAAAAATTCTGTGTCGAATTGTGTTTACAGCCTGAAACATCCCATATCCATATTCAGCGTTATCTTCAACAATGAAGAAGTTCTCTGCAGTTCCCGCAACCGCTTTTCAGCAGTTGTATAGGTGTTGACGGTGCAGACGCTCCATAAATTGAAGAACATCCTGTCGCATTTGCGTTACAATCATACGTTCTCCGAATAACTGTGTTACCAATTTAATATAAGGTGTTTCTCCAGCCTGCACACGCTCCAGAAAATTCAAACAGCGGTTTTTGCTAAAATTGTGAGCCCTTTTACAGTATTTTTCCTAAAATTTTGTCCTGTATGAAACATTGTTAAATCAGTAATCTGTATATTCAACTTCATTTCTTTCAATTTGGGATTGAATTGGTTTCATAACAATGGCTTTTTCCACGAGGAGCAGGGACACACGTCTCACACACGCACTGCATCCTGTACAGTCCAGCGAGCGATACTTGAATTTTATAGTTCAAGTCGTTCATTCCACGTCCCAGTGCCTTTATTGTCGGCATTCCTTCTGGAGCTTTTTGCCATTTCTTCCTCATCAATCAGGAAAGGACGAATTACAGCATGTGGACATACATAAGCACATTGGTTACACTGAATACACATATCAGGTCGCCATTCTGGCACTTCATCTGCTATCTCTCTTTTTCATAGTTTGCCGTTCCATGCTTCAAACGTTCCCGTCTTCACGTCCTAAAAATGCAGAAACTGGCAATTCTTCACCTTTCAGATTGTTAATCGGATCAGCCACCTTTTTACAAATTCAGGTTTTGCATCGTCAATGATTTTTCATCGACTTCAAGATCTGCCCATTCAGGCAATAACTTCAACTTCATCCAGCCCATCAATCCCTCTGTCAATGGCATCCCAGTGCACAATATCCTGTCCTTTTCTTCCATAACTTTTTTTCAGCATATTCCTTCATATATTGCTTCGCCTCATCGTGAGGAATTACTTCGAAAGATAGAAAAATGCCGACTGCATAATAGTATTCGTCCCTATTTCCAAGCCCAATTTCCTTTGCGATTTCCGTTGCATTTATCAAGTAAAATTTAGCCTTTTACGTGCGAGTTCCTCTTTATCTCATTTGGAACATATTTTATAGTTTTTCCTTATCCCAAATTGTATTTAATAAAAAAATATTCCACCTTTCACGTAGCCCTGAAACTCATGTCGTATTTTTCCCCAGATAGGCGAGGTGCAGAGCAGGCAACAAAGCTGGGCTTTGTAACTAAAGTAAGTAGAACGGATTGGATATTTACTAAATCGTAAGTGCGAACGTGTTACTCACCAGATGAATCATAAGCAAAATAACCCCTGTCATATAAGTCTGTCTTATCTCCAATAATTTTTATCGAATTTTTATTTGCCCTCAACTGTTCCATCTGAACCAAGACCATAAAAATAGACACCCTTTCACATCCCTCATTTCCAGTAAACACTTCATCTTCCAGTGCCAGGGATGTAAATGTAACATCATCAATAATTCCGATTGTAAAGTTGTTTTTAGGTTCCTTTTGTGCAAGATTCTTTGAATACTGCCAATTTGTTCAGGCGTTGTATCCTTTGATGAAAGTCCGTATCTTCCGCCAACAATTTCGGTGCATTTTTCACGTCCATAGTAAAAGTGCCTTTACATCCATATACAATGGCTCTCCCAATGCTCCAGGCTCTTTTGTCCTGTCAAGCACAGCTATTTTTCACGCTTTTTCGGCATCACATCAAAAATACTTGCTAGAAAAATGGACGATATAAATGAACATTCAATGCTCCCACATTTTTCGCCATTTTTATTAAGATAATCCACAACTTCCTTGATTGTTTCATTTACAGATCCCATTGCAATAATAACTTCTTCAGCAGTTTCTGAACCGTAGTAAACAAAGGTGCATAGTTCCGTCCTGTTTTTCGCTAATCATATAGTCATTTACAATATCAGGCACAGCTTTCCATAAAATCTGTTTTGAGCCTCCCCTTGCCTGAAAATAAATATCGTCGTCTGAGCTGTTCCCTTGTTACAGGGTTTTCTGGATTTAACGCTCTTTCCCTAAACTCCTGCACAGCCTTTTTATCAAGCAGGCTATCCAAAAATTCATAATCCATAACTTCTATCTTATTTTATCTCATCATGAAGTCCTAAATCCATCAAAAAGTGCACATAAAAGGCACTCTCGACTTAATTGCCGCCAAATGTGCAATTCCAGCCAGATCCATAACTTCCTGAACCGAACTTTGTCGCAAGCATAGCCCAGTCTGTCATTCTAGCCGCATACCAATATCCTGATGATCTCCAAATATTGACAACGCCTGTAGAAATTGCCCTTGTCACAACATGCATTACCCCTGGCAAAGCAATTCCTCAGATATTTTATACATATTAGGTATTTTTAGTAACAATCCTTTGAGGAAGCAGTACATGTCGTAGTCAAAGCCCCAGTCTGAAGCGATCCATACAATCCCCGCAACCCCAGCTTTCCGATTGCATTTCTACAACCTTTACTGGCATTCCAAATAAATTTTTCCTTTCCGTATGATGCCCATTGATCTACAAGCTCTGACATAGTTGACGACGGAGTAATTGGATAAATTCCAGCAACTTCCGTAAATGCGTATGCTATATGAGTCATGCCTTGGTTACCATCCATTGTTTCATATTTTTGTCATTTTTCCTCCAAATTAAAGAAATTTTTATAATTTCTTTACTTAACATACATTTATAAAATTTCTAGCTATATATAATTATATATTTTCTAGTCCAAATTTGCAATTACTTTTTAACTTTTCTTTCTATTCTTTTTATTTTTATAAAATAAGCTGTTGTTCCAAAAACATTGTTTTTTATATTTTTGTAATTTTTAAGTAAATTACAGATGGTAACTAAACTAAAAATGAAATGGGTTTTAAAAATTTGGATTATGTATAATATTAAATAAAAAACTATGAATTAAGGAGACATAAAAATATGACTTTAGAAATTACTACACCTGCCGTTCTTTTTCCTACTGTATCTCTACTTTTTACTTGCATATACTAACAGATTTTTGGCACTCTACAGCAATTGTAAGACAAATGGACTCAAGTGGTGAAATTGGTTTATGAATTTTATCGGGTTAAAACCTGAGGAAAAGATTGAGTACATTAAAAAGAATGCAATATTTTGGGGTTTTTAGCTTGTTAATGTGTGCAGTTTCGATGCTATTTCTGTCAGATGGATTTTATTGGAAAAATCAGTTTTTCGCAATAAGTTTGGTATCACTCATATTTCGTTAATATTTTCATTGTTAGAAATTCAGATTTCACTCGAAGCCTTTAAGAATTCATTTTGAATTATAATGATACTGAAATTGAGGAAAAAATAAATAAAAACTAGAATCATTGTACATACATAAATTATTTGATGGAGAAAAATGAAAAATTTTTATTAAATTTAAAAATAAAAGATAAAATTGGAATTTACAGATTTGATACTGATGGATTTTCTGTTGGAAATATTCTAAAAATTTGGGACAATTACTTGCTTTTAAAGTCTTATGATACTCAAAAATAATGAAGATGGAATGAAAAATTTATCAAATTGATAAAATTCAAAGAATTATTTTGTGTTTCAGATATATATAAAAATTTAGGGAAGTAACTTATTAGATAAAAAGCGGAAAGCAGTTACGAATGGCTGTATACAAAAACTTAAATTCCATTGATGATATTTTTAGAAAATATTATAAAGACCAGAAACTTTAGTTTTACATTTAAAGGACGAAACAACAGAAATTTGCTATATTACCATTGGAAAACTATCTTTTTGGAAATACTGGATTATAATCTAAATGTAACTTCTACAGAATTATTTCTAAAAATTATATCTGTTTGATAAAATTTTTGACAGGATAAATAAAAGATTTTTGAGATTCATAAAAATTAAATTATTTGTTGGAAAAACTTATATTGGAAATATTGTTATGGAAAATGCAAAAATTTTTAGTTTTAAAAAGAAATTCTGATTTTGTAACTCGAAAAATTTGTAACAGTTATCCGAAAAAGAATTTATTGAAGAAATATCTAAAACCATTTACTAAAGTTAAATATATTGACAAAATAAACTTAAATAAATATTTTTGAAAAATATTAATAAGTTGGATTATCTTTCAATTTTAAAAAATTTGTCAGGAAAAATAATTTATTTGTTTTTATTGACAATGAAGATTTTGAAGACAGTAAAGTTGGGATAGTAACAAAATTGGAAAAATAAAAGATTACAATTAAAAATATTGGATAAAAATTTTCAATTTATTGAAATTTTTGAATATAAATTATTTAGATATTCATATTTTTTTATATAACAAATTATTGCTATGTATAAGATTACATCTCGTTAAAGTTAAAAGTGCAATATATTTTAACAAATAAAAACTTTTTTCATAACATTTGAATAAATCGGAAAATTGATATAATTAGAACGTAAAAGTAATTTTTGTTAGACTCAAAAATTTGAGTTTTTAAACACTAGATTTTTATAGCTTTGAGTAAATGAAAAACAAATATTTTTATTGTTAATAATTAAATTGAAGGAGGAATGATGATTTCGTTAATTTTTGGCAGCAGGAAGGAACTCGATGTAAAGTCCGATCAATCGAAGGTTTCACAAGGTAAATGGTGTTCCTATGATTAGAAGAGTTGTCAATGCACTAGAAAAATATCGAGGAATGAAAATATTTTTTTATTCTAGGACACAAAAAGGAAGATGTTCTAGCTGAAATGGGAAATGTCGTTTATGTCACACAAGAAGAACAGCTTGGAACAGGACAGCTATTCTAATTGCAAAGGATAAAATCAAGGAATCGATGAAAATGTTCTTATCACTTATGGAGATACACCATTGTTAAAAAGAAAAACATTGGAAAGAAATTAAAAGAGATGTTTGAAGAGAAAAATCTTCGACTGCATCGTGCTTTCATCTTAAAGTTTGAAAAATCCATTTGGATATGGACGGATTGTTAAGGAAAATGGTACAAATTTCAAACATTATTGAAGAAAAAGGAAGCAAATGAAAAATGAGAAAAATGATAGAAATTAATACTGAGTCGTATATTTTCAAAAATCAAGTCTGCTTTATGCGATGAGAAAAATTGACAATAACAATTCAAAAGGTGAATATTATTTGACCGATGCTATAAAAATTTTATCGACAGAAGGCTATAAAGTTGACTAGCTTTCAAATTAGAAGATGAAGATGAAATCTTAGGAGTAAACTCAAAATCCAGTTAGCACAGGCAAGTAAAATTTCAAGAAACAGAAAAATACTGAACTTATGGATAACGGAGTAATTCTGATTGACCCAGATACAAGTTATATTGAAAGATAATGTTGAAATTGGACAAGATACTGTAATTTATCCAAATGTTACAATTCAAGGTAATACGAAAATTGGAAAAACTGCGAGAATCCTGGGAACATACGAGAATTGAAAATTCTGTGATTGCTGATAACGTGAAAATAGAGGCTTCTGTTGTAGCAATCTACTCTTGAGGAAGGTAACTGTGGGACCTTTGCACATTTACGTCCAAAGGCGCATTTGAAAGAAACTGTACACGTTGGAAACTTTGTGGAAATAAAAATGCTACGCTTGAAAAGGTGTGAAAAACAGGGCATTTGACTTATATTGGAGATGCTGAAGTTGAGGGAAAAATACGAATATCGGTGCAGGTACAATCACTTGCAATTATGTGGAGAAAAATAAACATAAGACAAAAATTGGAAAAATGCCTTTATTGGAAGCAATTCAATAATTGTAGCTCCAGTTGAAATAGGAAGCAAAGTTCTAACAGCTGCTGGATCGGTTATTACAAAAAGATATTCCAGATGAAGCACTCGCATTTGGAAGGGCAAAACAGGTTATAAAGATAAATCAATATTTTAAAAATGAAAAATGTCAAAAATCAAGATATAATGTATATTTTAATGTTAATTAATAATAAAAACATTTTTTAATAAAAATTCAAAATATAGAGAAAAGGGAAATAAAATGATAACATTAACCAAAGAGGACAAAAGCAGAATAAAAATTTTTGCAGGATCATCTAGTGAAGTTCTAGCACAAAAATTGTAAAATATTTGGATATGGATTTATCATCTGCTGAAATTGTAAGATTTGCTGATGGAGAAACTTTTGCAAAGTCAAATGAAAGTGTGCACGTGCAAGGTGTTTATCTATCCAATCTACTTCAAAACCTGTAAATGAAAGTATTATGGAGCTTTTAGTTTTTGATTGATGCGATTAAAGAGGTCATCAGCCAGAGAAATTATTGCGATAATTTCCTTATTACGGATATGCAAGGCAGGACAGAAAAGCAAGTCCACGTGAGCCAATTACATCAAAACTTGTTGCAAACCTACTTACTGTCGCAGGGGCTACAAGAGTAATCACAATGGATTTTATGCAAAGACAAATTCAGGATTTTTGACATTCCAGTGGATCATGATGGAAGCATTGCCAATTTTTGGCTAAACACTTTATAAAATATGGTTCCACCCAGAAGACACTGTTGTTGTTTCACCTGATGTTGGTGGTGTAAAAAGAGCGAGAGGGACTTGCAAAACTGTGCTACATACACCACTTTTGCAATAATTGATAAAAGACGTGCGAAAGCAAATGTTTTCAGGATTATGCACATTATTGGAGATATAAAAGGGAAAAAGCTATTTTAATTGATGACATAGATTGATACAGCTGGAACAAATATGTAAGTCACGGCACAGGCTCTGAATTGAGCAAAGGAGCAACGGAAGTTTACGCATCATGCTACCACATCCTGTATTCTCAGACCCTGCGATTGAAAGATTAAAAATTCAGCTTTTACAGAAGTTGTAGTAACTGGACAATCCAATTACCTGAAGACAGAAAAATTTGATAAATTAAAAATTTTATCAACAAGTAAAATGTTTGCAGAAATAATAGAATTTCTGAAAAATAGTCCAATAAGTGACTTATTTGAAATGCCAGTTGACGATGATAATGATGAATAAAATTGAAAAATGCAGTACATACTTTTTGAAAAATGAGTTGCCATATTTCCAACAGATACTGTTTATGGGATGAGCACTCTTCCAAAAAGAATACGATGGAAAAAATTTATAAAAATAGGGATTTTTCATAATCGCTTTAATCAGCAATAAAAATAAATTAGCAGAGTTAATAGACGAAACTGATGAAAAATATATTGAAAAATATCCTCAAAAATATTGGCCAGGAGAATTGACTGTTATCTTTCGTGCAAATCAGAATTTTACAAAAACATTTTTGATAAAAATATGGAAACAATTGAATTCGTATTCCAAAAATGAAAACTACCCTTGAAATAATATCTGGAGGCGTTTTATTAACCACTAAGTGCAAATATTTCAGGCGAAAATGCTGTTACTAAAGTAGAAAATCTAAGTCAAGAAATTAATAAAAATGTAGATATAATTATTTCAAATGAAAAAGTGAAAGCTGACAGGAAAACCTTCTACAATTGTGAAATATGAAGATGGAAAAATTGGACATTATTAAGAGAAGGAAATATTGCATTTGACGAAATAATCAATAATTTTTAGATGATAATATTTAAGATTAAATTGACAAAAGTTAAATATTTGAGTAGAATAATTATAATTTTAGATAAATCTTTTATAAATATAAAAATAATAAATGGAAAGAGGAGTCCTATATGGCAAAAATGGTAAATCCAAATACTGTTAGCAATATGGATTTAATAAATGCAAAATCACAAGCGAAAATGCACGAGCAGGATTGTGCAGAAAGTTGGAAAAAGGAAAAAGAAAAGTTAATGTTACGTTTTCTAAAATGTCAAGAAGTTATCTGACAAGAATGATCGAGGAAATGAGGAAAAATGATGGGGCAATACGAAAAACAGCTGCCAAATGTGATTTGCTTTTTCAAATATTTAGAAAATGAAGTAAAAATAACAAAGGCAAACAAAAAGACTAAAAATGTAAAAACTTTCTTACGAAGAAGTTGACTTTTTAAATTACTGACTAAAAGAAACGTTAAAGGGGATTGATGCTCAACGTGCTACTTTAAAATGGTACAATTTGATTAAAAAGCATTATTTAAAACATTGACAAAAACAAACAGAAGTAGTGCTGGAAACAATTTAATTCTGGAAGTGTTAAAAAGAAATAAATAAAAATGTAAAAATATAAAAGCGGGAAGGAAAATTGAGGGACAATGAATAAAAATAAACGAAAAGTAAAACTTAAAGACTTTGCAGATAATAAAAAACAGTATATTATCAAATGATACGGTTTCTTATCTAAATGAAATTGATAAAAGCTGGATTTAAGGACGTGCCAGTGATATTCACATAACATTTGATTTGCTTGAAGGAATGGAAATAAAAGTATCGAGTTGATGGATATCTTAGTGGAAAAGCCAAAACTATATGAAACTGTGAATAAAAAGTGCTGGATATCACCGAAATTATTGCCAGAATAAAAATTTTGGCTGGAATGAATGTTGCGAGAAAAGAAAGCCACAAGATGGCGAGCTTTTCTTTTATTTAATATAAAAATCTTAATAAAGCGCTACGACATAAAGAGCCGCCTACATACCAAACAATCTGGTGGAGAAACTATGGTTTTACGTATTCTTGAAAAATTATCTAGAAGATATAAATCTTGAAAACACTTGGTTTTTCAAATCAAAGCATAGCAATGTTAAAAGATTTTAACTAGAAAATATGGAATGATTTTGGTGAGTGGTCCGACAGGATCTGGAAAATCCACAACTTTTTAAAATCTCTAATAAACTATGTTAAATGACGGAAGATCATAACTGTAGAAGACCCTGTTGAAAGTAAAATTGAAGGAATTGTTCAAATACAGGTGAATCAGAATATTGAGTAACATTTGCTGAAGTTTTAAAAGCCAGCGTTGAAACGATCCTGATATTATCAGTGATTTCAGAAATTCGTGATGAAGTTACTGCGAGAAATTGCTGTAAGAGGCTGCATTACACAGGACATCTTGTTATATCCACAATTCACACACAAACGACGCTGTTTCCACATTAATCAGGCTGAGTGGATATGGGGATGTTCAAAATACTTGATATTAGATTCGTTAATTGGCGTGATTGGACGACGCGCTGGTTGGAAAAATGCCAGAAAATGTATGGGAGAAGGCTGTGATAAATGATCCAATGGATACAGTGGCAGAATTCTAAATAAAATGAAAGTACTTTGTGCTGAATCAGGATGTGCGAAAATATTTTAAAAAGAAGACAAACTCATCTCGGTTCTGAAACTAAAAATAAACTGAAAAATGCTGAATCAAAAATCTAAAAATCAGAGCACTTTATTGATTTTATGGAAGATGCAGATGAAAAATTGGAAAAATTTGATTTTTGAAAGGGAAAAAGACGAGTATTATTTTTAACAAAAATGCAAGGATTTTTATTTCTATTATCCTTGCACTAAATTTGTTTTTAGGAAATTATACCAAACTCCATTTAAATAATGAAATTATTACAAACTTTTCTAATAAAGGTTATAAATCTAATATTTTTCAAACAATTAAAATATAATTTTCATTTTTCAATCAGATTCTAGTATAACTATACGTCGGAGCATTTTTATGTACTGGCAAAACTGTTTGACATAGCGAGTTTTTGTCAGTACAGAAAAATGATCGAACTAGCCATAGGTTGTGGGATTTTAGCGACGATGAGCAATCCTACAAAAATAAAAAGAAAAACATAATAATATGAAAAATATTTATTAATCAAAAATATCTAAAAATAATTTAATGATTATAATTAGCTATTAAACAACCCTCATTATAAAAATTTATTCCTATTTTTAAACAGGGTTTAGTATATTAATTATTTAGCTAATTTCCTTTGTTACTTAAATATTTCTATCACTTCTTATTAACTGTAATGTTAATACTAAAATATATAAATAAACTAAATATGGAATAGCCCTCATCTTATGTAACCCTATAAAAAATTAATGCAAAAACGATAATTCCAAGTGTCAGTAATATTCCTTTTTCCAACTTGTTTTACCACTTCTTCCTTCACCTCGTAACCGAATACAACAGGACGGAACACTTTGTTTATATATCTCGTAAATGGATTCAAAATTAACAATACATACGATAATGTTTCATTTTTACTCCAAGCACTGACAGAGTACAATCACAACACCCAGCATTATTCCATAATAAATCTTCCCTGCCTGCAAATGATGGACTTGTCGGCATATCAGTTGCCATAAATATTCCTGTTAATAAAAAGTCCTCCCATTGAAACAGAAATTCCATCTTTTAAAATCATTGTGGCTATAAATGATGTGGCAAAAGAAAGTTACAGGGAATATACTATGAAATACGGTTTTTAATAATAAGTATAGCCCTCCCAGAATTAATGCAAATGCAGAATATGAACCCCAATGAACCTGAAGAAGTTAACAATAGTTCGTCTAAATAGCTCATAATCAGGTGTTTTCTGAAAATTTACAAAGAAATTTTATTTTTGATAATCTTAGTGTTTCTTGACTAAACCAAATAGTTCCAGAAGACATTGTCACTGGAAAGAAAACTGTCATAAATTCACGTCCTACTACCGCTGGATTAAGTACATTTTTCCCAATCCCTCCATACATCAGTTTTTCCAAAATTATAGTCTGCTGGCTCCAAAAAGCGACAACTGGCAATGAAGTCAGAGCGCTAAAGTCAAAGCCATCAAAATCCCTGTAATTACTGCTGATAAACTCATGTGCAGAATTCTTGTCATTCAAAAATATTCTTGAGAAAACAATTTTTCAGTTATTACTGCTGAAAAATAGAAGTTACTATTACTAGTAAAAGCTGTTAACCCATAAACAGAGTCCAGCTACCAATTATAGCGAAATAAAGATATAATAACATCTTTCATAACATCTCTCACTTCAACATCTGTTCGTACGAATGGATTAAATGACACTTTTTTCATTTCTCTTTTAAAAAGGTTCTTATTATTTTTCTTCGTTTAATTTTTCATCTTGTTTCCCTAAATTTTTCATTTAAAAATATTTGATTTTTCATATACTTTTGGTTTACTTAAATTTGTATTTTTATATATATTTTTCTTTTCCTCATTTTCTGCTTTTTTCATTTTTACTTTTCTTTTTATTGTTTCCTCTTTTACTCATTTCGTGTTTTTCCAGCTTTTATTATTTTTACCATTATTATGTCAAATTTTACTGATTAATATTCTAGGCAAATTTTCGGTTTCTGAATGGTGAAACTGCATCATCATTATCCAAAAGTCCATTTTAATCTTACATTCAGTATTTCTTCTAACAGCGTTTTTCATCTGCTCATCATTTATTCGCCTCCATTTCCGACAAAATTGCTTTTCCTGTTTTTATGCTTTCTATTAATGGAACTCTTGATGGACACACAAACTCACGATGCTCCACATTCTATGCAGTTCTGAATATTCGCTGTAACCATCTGTTCGTATTTTCCCTTTTCATAATAATCAGCAAAACTCAAAAGGCATAAGATTCATGGGACAGGCTTTCACACAATATCCACACGAAATACAGTTTTTCCTTTTCAATTTCTTCTGGACTTAAAAATAGTATCCCAGAAGTCCCTTTAATCACAGGCACTCGAGATCAAAATTTCCATTCCCATCATAGGGACCACCAAAAAAATAACCTTTTTCTTCATTCGAATATCAATTCTTTTACAATATGATAAAGTGGAGTTCCAAATTTTTATTTTTATAATTTCCTATATTTCTTGCTTCTTCACCAGATACTGTAACAACTCTTTCTATAAGCGGTTTCCTTCAAAAATGCATCATAAATTGCCTTTACTGTACTTACATTGCTCACTAACTACACCTTGTTCTAATGGTAATTCACCCTTTTCGTACTTTTTACCTGTAACAGTGTTTATTAAGCTGTAATTCACTTCCCTGTGGATAAATCTGTTGGCAACAACTGAATCAAATCAAATTCTTCTTCTTTCTCCTATTTTCTTTCAAAACTTTTCAATCAGTTCGCTATTTTCCTCTTCTATTCCAATTATCATTTCTTTTGGATTTAGTAATTTTTGAATAACTTTCAACCACGGAAAAAGTTCACTTCGTGTGATTTTCATAACAGAATAATCAGAAGTCAAAATATGGCTCGCATTCAGCTCCATTTATTATAAATGTTTCTACTTTCTAAATTTTATATCATATTTTATATGAGTCGGAAACTGTGCTCCTCCAAGCCCCCACTATTCCTGCCTCTTTTTATTATCTTAAAAATTTCATCTATTAATTTTTAAATCTCGAAGTTCCCTTTTGACAAGATTTTCTTCCTTATTTTTAAAAATCATTTTGCAATAATAATAGTTTTTACTTTATTTCCATTAGCAATAAAATGCTCAACAACGTCAACAACATCACCTGAAACTGGGTGAATGTATATTAGCAGATATATTACCTGAAATTTCACCTATTTTCTCATATACATAATCTCCAATTTCCTACTACTGGAATGGAAGGACTTCCTATATGTTGCGAAAGTGGCACATATAAAAGAGCAGAATCTTTAAGTTCCTTTAATTCGGTGTTTTGTCATCGTTTCATCGGATGATGTTTTTTATAGTTTTTCTCTTCTCGTTTCTTCAACATTTTTGTTTATAAGAATATTGATTATCCTCTTTATACTTCTATTTCTAGCCATTTCTCTCTCCAATTTTATTTTTAACTTTTTAAATTATATCTCAATTCTTTAATAAAAGACATACTCTAAATTTAACAATCCTTTGACTTTTGACTAAAAATTCAAATTTTCAATTACTACCTAAATTAATCAACATAAATCATTAAAGTGGAAAAACAAGGGGATTCAATTATTTCATCCCCCTTGTTCTTGATTATTTACTATAATCCTAATTACTTTCTGTCCATAAGTTCAGTCTATTAAATCCTTTTACATGGACAATTTCCTTTAATCTCCATCCGTTAGCTCCTGAGAAGAACAATCCACTTTGAAAGCTCTACCTAAATAGGGCATCTCCCAAGCTATCTGCAATACAGTATCCCACTCTATTTGCACCTTTTTCCACGTTCACATAGGAAATACACAGTTGCTTATACATTTTATTTTTGTATTAGGCTCTAATGTTTGAACTAAGTTCGTTTTTACAGCACGTCCTGGATAGCCAACTGGCGAACTTACAATTACTATGTCCTCTTCTTTGCATCGAGCAGAAAACCTGTTTTTAGAACATCGCTTTGCATCACATTCGTAGTACCGATAAATCTTGTACCCATTTGAGACAGCATCGGCTCCAAGTGCCATGAATATTTTTATATCATTATTGTCCCATATTCCACCTGCCGCTATAATAGGAAAATCTCCCATTTATCACGTTCCTCCTTAATCTGAGAAAATCGCTTCCAGCTGATGTTCAGGAGCAAATAATCTTCATATTTTGCACCTTGATGTCCACCACTTTTTGGCCCTTCCACAATTACTGCTCCCGCATTCTCCCAGCAGCTTTTCCATTTTTACATATTATTTTCAAAGCTCTAGCTGATGAAACTATCGGAACGATTCACATCTGGATAATCCTCATAAGTCTCTGAAGTTCCAACTGAAGTCCCTGCTCCTGTAACAATAATATTTGCCCTGCCTCAGAGCATCCTTTACCACCTCTCATAATCATTTACCGTATGAAGAATATTGCACGCAAGCGGTTTTATCTCCACAAATTTTTCTTGCATTTTTAAATATTTCAAAAAGTGCTTCACTGATTATATGCATTTTCTGTCCCAAGAGGACGACCATTTACTATCTACAGAATCTCATATTTTTGTAGTATCCAGTACAAATAGCACTTATTGTTCCAAGGCATCCATTTTTAGCTACATTTCCAGCAAGCTGATCCCAGCTAATTCCAACACCCATTCCACCTTGAACTATCGGCTTTTCAATCAAAATATTTTCAATTTTTATCCCTTTTAATTCGATTTTTATTTTTCATTTGAAAATCAGAATTTTCTTCTTTAATTTCCTTTACTTTCGTTCACTTTGATTTCCTCCAATTCTTATAATTTTTCTAAATTATTAACTATTGATTATTTTTAAAAATTATATGGCTGGAGCCCTACTAATCTTCTCACTTACTGAAGTATAATTCAAAATTACATTACAAAATGCAGCTAGCAAAATATATATTAATTTTGTTATTTTTCAATTATCTAATATCATTTTCACATAAAATTTATATACCCATTGAGCACAAAGCCGTTCAAAATTTTTCTACCAGCCTTTTTAAATCAACATTTTTCCAAAAACGATAAATCAATCCCTGAATTTGAAATATGTTTATCCAGCATTTTTCAAAAAGAAATTCATCACTTTTATCTTATCATAATTTTTTATTTTTCTCATATAATAATAGCAACGTTTTCAATATTTAAAAATTTATTTTAGAAAAAGTTGCCAAACATAATCTTTTGTAACCTGTTCAAAAAGACTGTGTAACAACTGTTTGCACAACTTTAGATAACTTCTTTTCAACCGAAAATTTTCAAACATAAAACCTCCTTTATTGCTTTGTGATAAATCCCATGTAAACCAAACCCAAAAATTGTATCTATTTAATTTAAAACTGCTTTGATTTTTATAGTTTTAAAATGTATTCAAAAACTTATAACACTACGTTATTTTTGTTTAATTATATAATGTTTTTGAACTTTACAATTAAATATTTTTATTTTGATAATCAAAATATGAAAAATTTTTTCAATTTTTATTTCTTCCCCTCTCTTCTCTTAGTTAATCCAATTTTTCTTGTTAAATTTTATATATATCTTATATAAGTCTCCGATTTTTAACCAAATTAATTTAAAATATATGAAATTTTTCTGAAATAAAAAGGATTAAAATCAAATATTTGTAGTGATAACTCACTTTACAACTCTAAATTGATAGAAATGTGAAATAACTAAAATTGATATAATAATAGAAAATATGAAATTTAAAAATATAAGGTGAAGTTATATGAATAATATCATCAATTATGCTGAGAAGACTTTTGAAAAATGAAATACTTCGCATACCGGACTTACACTGTGGATTTTGTGCTATCTGTGCGGACCTTGCCAAAATGCTTGAAAAAGTGTTCTCTGAAGTGGCTAATAAATTCCGGAGTGCAGGATTGCCAGAGTTGATGTTGATAGATTATCCTGAGTTTGGAACTGAAATTTAAAGATAAGAGGACTACTATGCTTATTCTTTTTAAAGGATGGAGAAATTGCAGAAACTTTTAAATGGGTTTCAAACTTTTGATGAAATCTATGGAAAAATTAATTTGCACAGTTAATTTAATAATTTTAAAATTTTTCTTACATACAAGAAAATAGAAAATTTTAGAAAGGAAAGGATGTTTTTATGAAACACAATTTGGTTCCAGGAGGAGCAGGATATATCGGCTCTCACACGGTTTTTAGACTTGATAAAGAAAGGATTTCATCCAATTATAGTTGATGAGTTTTAGCAATTCAAGCGAAAAGGTTATTTCAATTTTAGAAGAACTTTCTGGAACAAAAATATCTTTTATGAGACTTGATATATATAAGGAAGGCTTGAGAAAATATTTAGTGAAAACAAAATTGATGCTGTAATTAATTTTGCTGGATTTAAGGCTGTTGGAGAATCTGTGGAAAAACCACTTATGTACTATGAAAATAATTTATTTGGTATGGTTACTACTTGAAGTAATGAAAGAATTTGATGTAAAAATATTGTTATTCAGTTCTTCTGCCACTGTTTACGGAACTTCTGATAAAGTCCCTTTCGTAGAAGCTGATCCAATGGGAGCAGCTTTACAAATCCTTATGGACGTACAAAAGTAATTATCGAGAATATTTTAATGGATTTAGCAAAATCTGACAAGACTTGGAAGATTATTGCACTTAGATACTTTAATCCATTAGGGTGCCCATGAAAGTGGAAGAATCGGGAGAAGATCCAAATGGAATTCCAGAAACAAATCTTTCCCCTTACATAACTCAAGTTGCAGTAGGAAAAACTGGATAAATGCATAGTTTTTGGAAATGATTATGACACTCCTGATGGAACTTGCATAAGAGATTTTATTCATATAAATGATTTGGCTAGAGGACATTCAGCAGCATTAAATTATTTATTTAATAATGAAAATCTTGGTTTTGATGCAATAAATTTAGGAAGTGAAAAAGGGTACAGCGTTCTTGAAATCCTACATAATTTTGAAAAAGCTGTTGGAAAAGAAATTCCCTTATGTAATTGATGGACGAAGAGCAGGAGATATTGCTGTTTGTCATGTCCGATGCCTCAAAAAGCAAAAATTATTAAACTGGGAAGCAAAATACACTATTTGAGGATATGTGCAGAGATTCCTGGAACTGGCAGATCCAAATGGATTTTGAAGATTAATTTTACGGAGGTGTTATGAAAAAAATTTTTTATTAATTTTTACATTTATTTTTATTTTTAGCTGTAATAATGGTCTCTAATTGAAAAAGAAACGCAATCTGATAAAATGACTGAAGAAGATAAAATTTGAAAAATTTCAAAATATGCCGTTAAATGAATTAAGAACTTTAAGTTCATTAAAGATGTTAGCAATTTGAAGATCTATTTTTGAATATGAATTAAGATATGACTATGTATTTTAGGATAGGGAAAAAGAAGAATTTTTTATTCCTTCAGAAATAAACGATACGGAATTTAGCACATCAGTAACCCAATAGAAAAAGAATATTTAAAAACAAAAAGAAATATTTCAAAAATATGATTCAAAAATAATAGTGTTTTTAAAAGATTTTGAAAAACCATTAAATGAATATTTTGAATATGCTGAAAAAGAAAATTTCAAAATGAAAGAAAATTGAGAATTATTATAAAAATAACTGAATATAAGAAAGATAATTTTCAAAAAGGCAGAATTTTAGATAAAGAATACGAAGAAATCCGTATATCATACGATTCTTATGACATTGAATCAAAATTTCAAAATTTAGAGTCCTTATCAGCAAAAATATTTACTAAATAATTTAAAAATAACGGACAAACTGTCACGACATAATATTTTCCGAATAAAATTCATTATTTCTCTAATTAATCACTTTATGATGATGAGCTGCAGATGAAAAGATGATAACTTAATAAATCAACTGGAAATACTAGGAAAAAGATTTCTGAAATTAGCAAGTATCTCAAGCCGAGAAAAATAAAAAGATTCAGAAATTAGAAAGAAAATATGGATATTGATAAATATAAAAGTTATGTAAAAAGAGTACAAAAATCCATAAAAATTTTTACAAGGATTAAAAACTTAAAAATAGCAATCCAAATTCTGAGGAGGATGAATTTATTATTTTTGAAGATGAAAAATATAATAATTTAGCAGTTTTATAAAGATAATGAGGAAAAATGAGAAAATGAAAAATATTTTATCAATAGTAAATTATATTATACTCTTTACCATTTTTAATACATTTTGTAAATAAATGTTTGACATCTATACAGCAGAAAGAATATATTCCAGTCCTACTAGACATTATAGGAGATAACATTATGTTAGAGTGGGCACAACAGTATCGTTAGATTTGGGTATGCTCTTAAACATGAATAATAACAAATTTTGAAAGGATAAAAATGAACAACTTTTGAAGAAAAATTAAATAAATATGCAGAAGTAATTGTAAAAATTGGAGCAAATGTACAAAAAGGACAAAAAGTTTTGGGTAAAACTGCACAACTGATGCTTGCCATTAGTTATACAAGGTTACAGAATTAGCTTATCAAGCGGGAGAGAGTGATGTTCACGTAAAATTGACAGATGATAAATTATCAAGACTTCACTGTTGAATATCAATCGAAAAGAAGTCTATTCACACATCCCACAGACGCAATTGACAGAAATGATTATCTTGACAATAATGTCGTATTTATCCACATTTTAAGCAGTTCTCCAAAATTTATTTGCTGGAAATTTGATGCTGAAAAACTAGGAGCATTGACAAAATGCAGGAGAAGCCTATAAACATTACCGGAACTTGCATTAGTGACAGATGTAAATTCTGGACAATTGCAAGCTATCCTTCGGCAGATTGAGAGCAGACACTTGTATTCCACGAGATGGAAACACTGACATTGCTGCAGAAAAACTGCTTGATGCAATATTAAAGACTGTAAGAGTTGATAAAACTGATCCAGTTAAGGCTTGGGAAGAACATAGACAAAATTTGACTGAAAAAGCTGAATTTTTAAACAATAAAAACTTTGTAGCACTTCATTATACTTCAAAAAGGTACTGACTTGACAGTAGGACTTCTAAAAATCACATTTGGGTAGCAGCTGGAGTAAAAATGCGAAAGGTGGATTTTCTTGCCAAATATGCCGACAGAAGAAGCATTTACAGCTGGAGATAGAGACCGTGTAGATGGTTATGTTTCAAATAAAAACCGCTTTCTTTATCAAGGAAATATCATCGATAACTTTAAATTGACTTTTGAGGATGGAAAAAGTTGTGGATTTTGACGGAGCAAGGATATTAGAGATTTTGGAAGCATCTGCTTGATACTCTGATGAAGGTTCGAGAAGAATGTGGAGAAGTTGCTCTGTGCCACGAAAATGACTCCCCTATTTCTCAACTCATGGGCTCTTTATTACCAGACATTGTTTGATGAAAAACGCCTCAAACCATCTGGCATTGGGTGTCGCACATCCAACTACCCTAAAAGATGGTACAAAAATGACTGAAGAGGAACTAGAAAAAGCTCACATTAATCAGTCTATTCTCCACGTTGACTTTATGATTGGTGATGCGGAAATGGATATTGATGGAATTTTGGAGAGATGGGACAAGAGTTCCCAGTATTTAGAAAACGGGAATTGGGCATTTAAAATCATTTTAAAAATTAATGAAATTAACTGTCTTAAATTAAGGCAGTTTTTAATTATAAATAAAAAGAAAAACAGCAAACCTCTTTTGATTTACTGTTTAATAAATTTCTATCGCATTCTTTTCGATGTTAGTCACTTTTACAATTTTTAAATAATTTATAACAATCATAAAAAAATAATAATTATAAAAGAAAAAAACAATACTTTTTAGTAATGATTTATAAAAACTTCAGTAAAAAACAATATAATTATTCCTATTATTATTTTCAGTTCCATTTTTCAACTCCCCTTTTTATTGAATTAATGTTTTTATTTCTTTTATTACATCTATTATTTCTGGCATTGATTTTTAAGTTATTTGCCAATCTATCAAAAATCATCTCGGCTTCTAATGGTTATTCTTAGATGTATAAAAATTCGCTTTGTTCCCATTTTTCTTTAAAAGTTATTCGTATTTACAGTTATTAGATTCATTTTATATTCATTTAAAATTCGAGATAATATCCAACAATAATCCATTTCTATCTGAGGCTTTATCTGTGAAAATTAAATTCGTATGTACTGTTGGATGAAATTGCAGATTTCATCCCAATAGACATCAACTTCTCTTTCTAGCTCTTTTTTCATAAGAGAAATAAAATTATCACAGTCAACACGATGAATTGCGATTCCACGTCCACGTGTCACATAGCCACGTATTTCATCTCCAGGAAGAGGACTGCAAGCATTTTTGCAAAACGGTACATTGTATTTTTCTGTCCCAGAAATTTTTACTCCACCTTGATTTCGTTCCTTTGACGATGCCCTTTTTCAGTTTCCTCCTCAAGCACCTTTTTCTAATGCCTTTTTCCTCTTTTTACCTCAAATTTATTCATAAAGCCGTCAAGTGACAAATCTCCAGTTCCAAATCTGTAAAATAAAGTTTTATTATCACCAATGTTGTATTTTTCATATAAAAAGAAAAACACGCTCATCTTCCAGCATATCCTTTAATTTAAGCCCAAGTCGATCAAATTCCTTTTTCTAAAATCTGTTCCCCTTCCTTTGATTTTTCTTCAAATTCCTTGTCCTTGAACCATTTTCGGATTTTTCACACGGGAACTGTGGTTGTTTACCATTTCAATCCAGTCTTTTCCCCGGTCCTTTCATATTTTTAGAAGTTATAACTTCAACTTTATCTCCAGTTTTTAATACGTGATTAAGCTGAACAATCTTTCCATCCACTTTTTGCCCTCAATCGTTCTGTATCCAATTTGCGTATGTACTTGGAAATGCAAATCAAGTGCAGTGGAATTTCGTGGCATTTTCCACAATATCGTCCTTTTGGGTGTAAACACAAATATCGTTTGTTTTAAATACATCTCCTGTAACTTCCTGTGCAAATTCGACTCATTTTCCTTTTTATTTTTGAACAGAATCTTTCAATTTTTACATCTGCATAAAAATTTTTCATTTTTGGATTTTCGATTTTTTCTTTTTATATTTCCAGGCTGCCGCTAACCCCTTCTTCTGCTATTTCGTGCATTTCTTGAGTTCTAATTTGAATTTTCCACATTCTGCTTTATTAGGCTCCTTTTCACTGTTGTGTGAATTGACTGATAGCCATTTGGCTTTGGCTGTGCAAATATAATCTTTGAATCTATCAAAAACAGGTATAAATAAATCGTAATTATTCCCAGCACATTGTAACATTCATTCTTTTTCTCAACAATAATCTTATTGCAATCAAATCATATAAATCCATAAATCTTTTTGCTTCTCATTCATTTTCCGATAAATACTGTACAAATGCTTTGGCCGTCCTGTAACTTCGCCCTTTTATATTATTTTTCAAGTTCTATTTTTATTTTTCAATAAATTTTTGCTGTATATTCTTCCCTCTCGCGTCTTTTTGTATTTACAAGTTCCTTTAATCTCGTAATAATCATTTGGATATAAAAACCTAAAACTTATGTCCTCCAGTTCCCATTTTTATCCTAGCCATCCCTATTCTATGAGCAATTGGCGCATAAATTTTCAATTGTTTCCTTTGATTTTTCCTGCTGTTTTTTCAGGGTTTCATGTACTTTAACGTTCGCATATTGTGAAAGCCTGTCTGCCAGTTTTATAATTACAACCCGAATGTCCTCTGACATTGCAATTACCATTTTTCTTTTATTTTTCCAATTTTTGCTGTCGGTTCTCGGCGTAAAATTCCTAAGTTTTGTAACCCCATCCACCAACTTTTTCGCATCTTTTCCAAAATTATCCTCAATATCCTCCAGAAACTATAAGAGTATCCTCAACCACATCGTGCAAAAAGCCCAGCTACAATAGTATCTGTATCCATTTTCATATCAGCCAGTATTTCAGCAACTTCGACAGGATGTAAAATATAATCCTCTCCCGCTTTTTCTCTTTTGTCCTATATGTGACTCATACGCAAGTATAAAAAGCATGTTCAATTTTATCCATATTCACATCCAGCTCTGTTCTCTTTAATCCTGTCAGTCAGCTGTTTAAGCAAGTTCATCATAGCTCTTTATTCACAATTGCAGGCACTTTGGTATCCACTTATCATCGTCCGTCATCTTCCATTCATTTTTCAGCACTTTCTTTTCATCCATCTCGTATCCCATCCTCTCTAGTATCAAATAAAAACCTTCTCTAAATTATTTTATTCAATCACTTTTTCTTAAAATTAGTTTTACTATACATTTTATCTATTATAAAGTATGAATATTCTTAATTATTTTTGCTTTTGAGCAACTAAATTATTAAAATTTATTAATATTTATTATATTTTATATTAAGCCCTATTAGAAACTAGAAATATTTACTATGTAAACGTAAAATAGTATTAATTATTGTAAACAGCTGGTACACAAAAAGCCAAATTTTACATCTGGCTCAAATATATAAAATTTATGATGTATAAAAACTACTTAAAACTAGATAATATATATACTTAACTAAATTAGAAAAATCACCAGATTTTATTGAATATATAACTTTTCCAAAAATCTTTTTATCTTTTTCTCAAATAAATGTATCAAAATCAGATAAATTACTAAATTTATAATTTCCTAAAATCCCCAATCTTTCTGTATTCAGTTGCTAAAAATATCTGAAATATTCATTATTTCTGTATTTCCTGTCGTTTTGCCTAAAATTCATCACTTTTTCCAGCTTCTAGATCTATTCCTGCACCTTCCAACAAAGGTCTTTATCCACGTTGTATATGTAATTAATTCGTCGTATTCCAACATTTCCACCAATTTCCCTTAGTTGTATTCACCACCCATCATAATTATGTCTGATTTTTGAATTTTATTAAAAATGTGTTGTTATGCTAGGCATATTTGTGATAAGAGTTATTTCTTTTTGAGAGCTGCAGATATTCCCGAGCAATATAGTAGTATGCTTGTATATCAAAAATACTGTTTCCGCTTTGAATATTTTCTATTATTTTTCTTGCTATACTTCCTTTGGCTTTGTTCTATTTATAACCTTTCTTCAAGAGTACTTGAATGTGCAAGTTCTTTTAGCAGATTGCACCTCCATGGGTTCTTTTGAGTTTCTTCCTGCTCCAGCCTTTTTAAATCTTATAATAACTTCCGAAACATCAAATTTCTTTCTGCCAAATCAGTAACTTTTTACTCATTTTAAAATTTCAAGTATCTAGTCTTTCATCCAAAAACATATAAGTTCTCCAATACTTTTTATAGTTACCTAAATTATACCAAAATTCATTTAATATTTCAAAACCTTTTAGTAACAAATCAAGCAATGTTTTTCTCCATAAACTTTTTCCCAGTCTGAATTAAATGTATCCATACTCCAGTCTGTGTAAGGATGATAAATTAATTTTTCAAAACATCTGGAGCTACTGTTACAGATTTTGACCCAGCCAGAAATAGTTTCGTGTGAACTTGTCTTACATTCTTAAACGGTGCTCCTAATATTTTTAGGTTCAAAGATTCTTTTTGTACTGTGCCAGTTTTTCTCACTCAGTCTTTTTAGTCATTTCCAAGAATTTTATGAGGCATCTTTTTACAATTTCAATTCCATTTTCACCAATGTTGTCAGAACGGTTAATATGGGTGCCATATATTCTGCCCCCTGCCTCCTGGCCGCCATAATTATCTGCTGTGGTGATAAAATACCTGTTGCAGTTATTTTATGACCATCTTCTTGATAAAATCTTCATAGCTTTTTATTCCTTCAGGCGTTACAGGAATTTTTGTATAAAAATTTCTCTCAAAAGTATCAGCAAAGCTGTACTTCTTTTACTATTATTTCAGCTGTACTTCCCACAGCCTGCATGTACTAATCTTATCTTTTTCCAATAATATCAAAAATATCGTTTTATAATCTCTTTAAAATCTCTTTTTCCTTGGCAATAATAGTAGGATTTGTAGTTACACCTGCTATTGGAAAAATATCACTGATATACTCTCAAATTTGCTGTATCAATAAAATATTGCACTCTCATCACCTCTCTCTCTATTGAAATAACAATTTAACATTTTAATTAGTTTCGTTTTTATTTCGATATTATTTTAATACATAATTTAAGAAAAAGTCAATGCTTTTTCTAACTTTTCTAAAAATTTTGATTGAATAATTACTTTCTTATATTGTGTTATGTAAAGAAACAATCGTAATATGACAACGACAAGGCTAGTTGAATTTGAACTGGCTTTTTCTATTTTTATTTACATATATTTAGTTTATTTTCTAAATTATCTCTACAGCAATTAATACTATATCAAAATCGTATATAATATAATTTTATCTTATTTCAATTTTGATATTTCTCTTCTAAATATTTCAAATTAAAACAACTTCCAAAAACTACAAATCTATTTCTTATTTATAATTAAATTAACTTTCATTTTATATAGCAATTTTTATAAAACTATTGACAAATTTTCAAAAATAGGGTAAAAATCGAAATATAAAGAACACAAATGAAACTTAAAGCTAATTTTTAAAAAGAAAAGAGTGTAGAGGATGGAAAGCTTTGGTCACAGATATTGAAAGAGGAGCTACATTTGACGGACCGGAATTAGAACCGTTGTTTATTTTAAAGGGTGTCGCTTAGATGCCTGTGGTGTTCTAACCCTGAAACTCAAAAATTGAAAAACCAATTTTACTGGGATTCAAGAAAAATGTAGCAAAATGTAGATTGTACAAAGGTAGAAAACAGTTCCATCACTATAAATAAAAGATAACTTCTGGAATTATAAACTGTATGTGAGATTTTGATACTCCTGCCGTGTAGACCAGCTGCCACAGCGTTGTTGAGTTGCACAGGATATGACAGTTGAAGATATATTTAAAATTGTGATGAAGGATGAAAAATTTTATAGAAAACCTGGAGGAGGGAGTTACATTAAGTGGTGGAGAAATACTTGTAAATGCAAGACTTTGCAACAAAAATTATTTAGAAAAATTAAAAAGAAGAATATAGATACTAAGCTGCTGAGAACAACTGCTTTGGAGTTACAGGAACTTGAAACTTTGCAAAATTAACTGATACTGTAGTTATTTGACATTAAACATATGGACAGTGAAAAACATAAACAGTATACTTCTGTTACAAATGGGCTAATTTTTGGAAAATCTTACAAAACTTTCAAATGGCATAAAAGATTATGAGATTTCCATTTATAAAAGGAATAAATGATGACTGAGAAGAATATTCACGAAACAGCAGAATTTTTGAAAAATTAAATTTACTGGAAGTGAACATACTGCCTTATCATACAATGGGACTTGAAAAATATAGAAAATTGATGAATATCCCTGATGAAAAACACTTGAAAAACATACACAGGAAGAACTTCGATAATGCTTTACACAATAATGAAAAAGTTATGGATTAAAGCAAAACTGAATGGATAAAAATTTAAGTAAATAATAAAATTTGATGGATAAGATAATGAGAGAATTTGTTTTAAAAAGTGAAAGAGTAAAAATTAAGAGAATCGGCTTTATCAAAATTTCCTGGTGTCAGTGTCGAAAGAGGAAGACTTTGACAAAAGCATACAAAGAACAGATAGAAGGAAAATCAAAATACATTGTTCGTGCTTATGCAGTTAAAGAAATTTTAGAAAATATGACAATATACATAAAGATGGAGAACTTATTGTGGGAAATCAGTCTGTTGATGAAAGAACAGCCTCTTTTTCCAGAATATGCAGTGGATTGGATTGTTGATGAAAATCTAGGGAAAAAGGAAACTTTTGACCATAGAGATGGAGATAAATTCAGAATTCCGAAGAAAGAAATTCTGAACTTTTGGAAATATGTGAATGGTGGCGCTGGAAAAACATTAAAAGATAGAGCGCACGCTCAGATGCCATAGGAAATAAAAGAAGCTTTGGAATCGCAAAAATTATTCACGGTGAAGGAAATATGACTCTGGTGACGGACATATTGTACCTGATTTTAAAAAGGTTTTGACAAAAGGACTAAAAGGTGTAATTGAAGTAGAGTTTAAGGCTTCCATGGAAAAAGTAGACATTACAGTTTATGGAGGGTACAATAAAATTGATTTCTTAAAAGCTGACAAATTGTGGCACAGGCAACTATTGATTTTTGCCTCATAGATTTGCAAATTTGGCAAAGGAACTTGCTGAAAAAGGAAACCTGATCCACAAAGAAAAGAAGAATTACTCAAATTCACTGTCTAAACGTACCTGAAAATCCTGCTCAGACATTCTGGGAAGGAGTACAGGCAATCTGGTTTATTCATTTAGTAATCTCAGATTGAAAGCAACGGACATTCAGCTCTCTCTTTGGAAGAGTGGATCAGTATTTGTATCCTCTTTACAAAAAGATGTGTTGAAGGAGATTTAGACAGGAATTTGCAAAAGAAATGTCGCAATGCTTATGGGTAAAACTTTACTCTGTAATAAAAAGTCCGTTCAACTTCGCATTCTGGTTATGGTGCAGGTTATCCAACTTATCAAAATGTTACAATGGGAGGATCGACTCCAGCTGGAAAAAGATTCTACAAATGAATTAAACTATTTAATACTGGAAAGCGTTGGAGAAAAGGCAGGCTTTACACAGCCAAACCTGTCATAAAGGCATTTCACATAAATTCTCCAGAAAAATTTATTAGAAAATGTGCCGAAGTAGCCGCAACAGGTTATGGAATGCCTGCAATGCATACAGATGAAATAATAGTTCCTGCATTGTTAAACAAAAGGTGTAAAAATTGAAGATGTCACAATTATTCAATGGTTGGATGTGTAGAAGTGGCTGTTCCTGGAAAATGGGGATATAGATGTACAGGAATGACTTTCTTAAACTTTGTAAAAGCAACTGAACTTGTGTTAAATGACGGTTGCAGGACGCTAGAACTGGACTTCAATTATTAAAAGCAGGAAGCTGACTGACTATGAAACTTATGAGGATTTATGGGAATGATGGAAAAATATATGAAACACTATACAAAACTGTCTGTTACGCTTGATGCATTGTCTGATACACATTTAGAAGATTTCCTGATATCTTATTATCAAGTCTTGTTGATGACTGTATTGAAGAGGACTTTTCAGCAAAAAGAGGGTGGAGCTGTTTATGACATTATTTCAGGACTTCAAGTTGGAATTGCAAATGCCGCGAAATTCTCTTTTATGCACTAAAAACTACTGTTTTTGATAATCAAAATCCCTAACAAAAGAAGAAGTTTACAATGCACTACAAACAAATTATGAAGGTGAAAATGGGGAAAGAATCAGAAAAATATTGTTAGAAGTGCCTAAATACGGTAAATGATATTGATGAAGTGGATGAATTTGCTACAAACATCTACTGGACATACATTGATGAAAATTCAAAAATACCATAATACAAGATACGGAAGAGGACCAATAAACGGCGGTTATGGAGTTTCAACATCTGGAATTTCTTCAAGTGTGCCAATGGGAAACGGTGAGCGGTGCAACTCCGGACGGAAGATACGCTTATACTCCTGCAAAAGAGAAGGAGGTTCTCCAACTCATGGAACTGACACAAATGGTCCCACAGCAGTATTAAATTCTGTAAATAAATTGCCAACTCTGATGATTACAGGTGGACAGTTATTAAATCAAAAATATTCACCAGAATTGGTAAATACTCCAGAACAGTTTGAAAAATTTGTAAATGTAATAAAATCATTTATAAGTTCAAAAGGATGGCATATTCAATTTAACATTATTTCAGGAAAAACATTAAAGCAAGCACAAGTTGAACCTGAAAACATAGAGATATAATAGTAAGAGTTGCTGGATACTGTGCTCAATTTGTTTATACATTGACAGAACTACACAAAATGATATTATTTCGAGAACTGAACAAAGAATATAAATATGTATCTTTTAGATAATTTTTATAGATAAGTTTTTCTTTATACAAGCAGCTGCAAAATTGCTAGCTTCTTGTATATTTTTATAAGGAAATTAAATTCATATTTTTAGGTATTTACTGATATATTTGATAATTTTAAAAGAGGCATCAGCCTCTCAGTTAAATGCATTCAATTCCTATTTTTCATACTCTTTCATAATCTCTTCTGATACGCTCTTATCTGTTATAATTGTCGTAACATCTACCATATCACATACTTTATATAGGCATTATTACATTAAATTTATTTGGTATAATTAACGTCACAACTCTACTTGAAGACTTTATAAACTGACGTTTTACACTGACTTCCTTTTCATAAGGGCTTGTTATTCCATAACTGGATGAATTGCATAGGCTCCCATAAAAACAAATATCTGGATAATATTCCTTTATCTGCTCCACCGCAAATCTCCCACATTGGTCATAATTTTTGAAATAAATTCCTCCAATCATTATTATTTCTATATTTTTATGATTAGAAAGTTCACTTACTATAGTAAGGCTATTTGTAATTACTGTTAATGATAAATTTACAGGAAGTGCCTTTGCAGTGTAAATTTGTAGTACTCCGTCTATTGCCACTAATTGGCCATCTTTTAGAAGTTTTACTCCTTTCAATGCCAGTTCATATTTTAATTCGAGGCTCAAAAATTTTTCCCTTTCTGTGTAGTTCAAAGCATATCTGTTTTAAAGGCAGTGCCCCTCCAAAAACTCTTTTTAACAGTCCCTTTGAATCCATTTTCAGCGAGATCTCTTCTTATCGTATCTTCAGAAACCGACAAATCAATCGCAAGTTCTCCAACTACAACTTTCACCTTTGTTATTAAGTTTCATTAAATTATATCTTGTCTTTCATTTTTTCAGCATTTTTATCATATCCAATCTTTTATGTTATTTTTCTATTCTATCGAATATTAGAAAATTTTTCAAGAAAAACTTTTTATAAATTTTAATTAATATCCACTAAAATTATTACGGACTACAATTCAATAATCGATATAAAAACCTCTATATTATTATAGAGGTTTAATTAGTACTGATTATTTTTAGTTATAAATATAACTGTTTTCTTCTCCAGCTTCCTACATTTCCAGCTTTTTCAACTTTTTATACCATATTTTGCCTTGTCTACATTTAAGAAAGTTACAGGTGAAACTAACGAAATTCCTGCTTTTGTTATCGCATTTCTATCTAATGTACCAATTTTTTCGCCTTTTTAACTGTATCTCCTATTTTCTTAAATAATTTTTATGCCTTCACCGTTTAATCCAGATGTTCCAAGTCCAACATGTATCAAAATATTATGCCCAAATTTATCCTGTAAAGTAAAGGCATGTTCTGTTGTATAAAACATTTACTACTGTTCCGTCAGTTGGAGCAATTATTTCATCGCCTTCAATTTCTATTGCAAAACCATCTCCAAGAACTTTTGTATTAAAAATTTTGTCACTAATGTTTTCAATATCATAAATTTTACCTTTATATGGGGCAATTATCTGATTTATTGCCTCTAACGATTCATAATTTTTCATTTATGCTGTCTTCACTCAGTTCAATACATTCAAATCTATATTTCTTCCTGGTTTTTCTTGGGCAAATGAAGCTCTCCATACCGTGTTCTTTTATTTTCAATATATTCTGTCAAATTACTTTTAATAACTCGATACAGTAGGTCCGTATACAACCTGAATTCCACTGCCTTTTTGATAACCCATTGCTCCTGTACGCTTTTCAATGCCGTCATTTTCACTAAATCCATATTATTTACACGCATTCTCAGTCTGTTGCACAGCACGTAACATCACCAAAATTATCGAGTCCTCCAAGTCCATCTATACTGCCTGTGAAACTGTATCTTCCGCTACTGCCCCTTGTTTTCGGCTGTCTCTCATAGTATTGTAATCATCTTTTGTGTATAATTTTTGTATCTTCATCATCGTCTTCTTCCTGGGTTTTTAAATTCCATTTTGTATAACAAATTTAAAGAAGAAATAGTAAAGTACAAAATATATTACAAATATTGGCAATAATCTAACCCAGTGCGTTTTTGAACTTCCCGTAAAATTCCATATATGTGAAGTCTATTAATCCGTATGAAAAGGTTGTTCCTATCGCTATATCAAGTATTCTCATAAGTGCAAATGAAATTCCGCAAAAATACAGTGAACAACAAATACAAAAGGCGCTACGAATAAGAATGTAAACTCAATAGAGCTCATGTAATCCCTGTGAGAAACTTGTTAAAAGGCGCTGAAAGCAGTAATCCTCCAACTATTTTCTTCTTCATCTGATTTTGCACAATGGTACATTGCGAAAGAGTCGCTCCTAGAAGTCCACCATCATAAATGAATACTTCCTGTCATAAATTTAGTCGTCCTAGCGCTAAAACGTGTAGTATTTGGCGATACCAATTCTGCAAAGAATATGTTCTGCCCCTGAAACCATTGTTCCGTCTATCATTGCACTTCCACCCAGCCCTCTGTTTGCCAGAATGGAATGTACCAGATGTGATGAAGTCCAAAAAGGTATCAATATTCTTTCCATAAATCCAAAAATAAATATTCCAATGTCCCCGAACTCATACAACTCTTCCAATTGAGAATATTCCTGCTGAATAACTGGCCAAATCGCAAAAGGAAATAAATCCTACAACAATATAAGCAAAACGTACATATAATCGGCACAAATCTAACTCCTGAAAATGATATTGCTGCAGGAAGTTTTGTCTTATAAAATCTATTGTGCAAAAATGCAACCCAAGTCCTACTACAATTCCCCAAACACTCCCATCTCAAGCGTTTGTATACCAAGCACGGAACTTATCGCACCATCCAACACTTTTTCCGAAACAGTCCCATCGGGTAAAATTTTTGCCACTAAATACCAATAACGTTTTAATAGTCGTGTGCATTATTATAAACGAAAGTCCAGAAGAGAGCACTGCAACCTCCTTTTTCCTTTTTCGCCATTCCCAATGCCACTGCCATCGCAAATATCAGAGGCAAAATTAGCAAATACTGCAAGTCCAACGTTATTCATTACAGTAAGAACATAATCTCATAGGTGTCCCTTGTGCAAAGCAATCCATCTAAATGATAAAATGCTATTGTCTTAGGATTTGTAAATGAGGCACCTAAACCAACAATAATCCAGCAACTGGTAAAATCGAAAAACCGGCAGGAAGAACGCTCTTCCTATTGTCTGCAACGTAAGAAAAATCGTGATTTTCTTTCTTGTTCTTGTTCATAACATCCTCCAAATAAAATTATAATATTAAATTTTTCAAACTGCTCTAAAATTTATATAACTTCTATATTTTGTGCCACACTATTAAAATTTTTTATCTGTTTTAAAACAGTTATCTATTATTTTTCAACTATTTTTATTTTTTCTAACTCAAACATTATTTTTAGTTTCAATTGAGTTTCACATAATTCCTTTTTAATATTATAACTTTAATTTTCATAAAGTCAAGCATTTTTTGCATTTTTCACGCATATAATTCATCAAAAATATCAAAAATATTTTGATATCAATTTGATCTGTTTTTGCCTTTTTCTAATTATCTAAAAATAAACGCCTTTATTTTAGAAATATATATTTTTAATATATTTTTTAAATATTTATGTGCATTTAAAATCAGGTTATAATATAATGATATCATTTTTAAAACTAAATTCAAAAGTTATGAACACATCATACAAAAATTCTATTTTTAATGAGTTGAATATGGTTTTTGAATAGAAAGGATGGTTATTTATGAGTGGCAGTGTATTTATTTTTAATGGTGAGTATAGTTTCGTTTGGAAATATAAAAGATCCGTTTACAGATAAGAAATTTGACTCACACTTTTAAAAATGTTCCAGAAATATTTCAGGAGACTTTCGGTGCAGATTTATTATAAAACAAGTCTTACTTCGTTCATTTCACGAAGACAATAAACTATACTGAAAATGATAGATACATTTAATTCGTCTTTAAGCACTTATGGAAGAATAATACAAGAAGAAGGACTATTTGTAAACGAAACAAATCCTATAAATGTTACCACAAAATATTATTCCAAATACTGCTGACGATTCCAAAGCGAGAATGGCTAAATGATTTTGGTTCTATATCATTAAATAAATATTTTGATTTAATAGGAGAAAATTATTTAGATAACAAATTATAATAAAGCTACTTTAAACTGAATTTAAAAGTTATCATTTGACTCGATCCCTAAGTTTGTTTAATTTTTACTGATTCACTTTTCAAGAAGTTTGAATATACTTAAAAATATTAAATTATTCTTGATTTTAAAAAGTCAGGATATAATCATATCGAAAAATATTTTTGAGGAGGAAACATGAGGAAAATTAATTTTATTAGGACTTGCTGCATGTATAAGTATATCAGCTATGGGGCAACTAGAAAAACTGCTCAAAAAGCAAACTTTCTACTAAAAACATTGAGCTGAATTTAATACGACATTAATGATCACCATTCACATCTTGAAGAAGAAAAATGGACTTAGTTCTCAAATGGGAAAAAGTTACTGTCAATGTTGGTGGAATGCCATAGAATGATTCAAAAGAATCGCGAGATTTAAAAATCTAGTAAAAATAGCCTAGTATTGCACGCAGGAGATGCTCTTTTCTGGAACATTGTATTATACTTTGTTTAAAGGGAAAAGCTGATGCAGCACTTATGAATGTAGGACATTTTGATTTATTTGCTTTTGGGAAATCTAGAATTTGACGATGGTACTGTTGTCTTACTTTCCGATGAATTAAAATACCAGTAGTTTCAGCTAATGTTGTTCCTGATAGAGAAGCATCTTGGAGGGAAAAATGGACTCCTATGTAATTAGAAAAATAGATGGACAAGATGTGGCCATTGTAGGATTAGACGTAGTAGGAAAAACCGTCTGAATCTTCAAGTCCAGGAAAAGACATAAAATTCCATGATGAAGTTGAAACAGCTATGGTAGCAGAACTCCAAGCCAAAGGACTTAATAAGATAATTTTTCTTATCACATGCAGGATACGAAAAATCTTGAAATCGCTGAAAAAGTTTCTGGAATAGATATTATTATTACGGAGACACTCACTATCTATTGGGAGAAAGTTATACAGAATATGGATTAAAAACCTGTTGTAGGAATATCCTAAAAATAATGTCTCCAGCAGGAGAACCTGTATATGTTGCAGAAAGCATGGAGCTACTCTCATATGGTAGGAAATATGAAGGTTAAATTTAATGATAAAGGTGTAATAACTGAACTAAAAGCAGAGCCTACAATAGTTATTGGTGATAGCTCATTTGAAGTTAAAAATGATAAAGGTGAGCGAACTTCAAGGAAAAAGAAAGAGAAGATATTATCAAATATGTAAACAGCCGTAAAGATATAAAAATTTGTAAAAAGAAGATCCAACTGCACAGAAAGTTCTGAAAGATATAAAAAGGAAAAGAACGAGCTTGGTAAAAAGGAAATAGAAATATAACACAGGAAATCCCTGGTGGATCAGCAAACAGAATTTCTAATGATAAAAATCCTGAGGATCTTTAGCTACAACACTTGTATCTGAAACAGTTCTACATATGCTTAAAAATATGGGAACAGGGAATATCGATATGGTAATAATGAATTCAGGAGGAACAAGAAATATCTTTAACTCCAGGAAAAATTTCTTATGATGATGCCTATACATTACTTCGCTTTACTTCTAATACAATCTATATTCTGAAAATGAATGGTGCAGAAATAAAACAGTAATCGAAAGATTCATTGAATTTGTGCACTTGATGGAGGATCTTCAGGAGCATTCCTTGATGTGATAGGCAATACAGATTTGAGGCAACTAAGGCAGGAAGTCTTGAGACAAGAGTTAAAAGTGGAAGTACTTGATGCGAAAAACAAATAAATGGGTTCCAATTGATGCAGGAAAAACTTATACTGTAGGAACAAATTCATATAGTTGCAGCAGGAAAAAGACGGATATACAACTTTTTGGTAAAAATTACTTCAACTCCTGGAAGAGAAGGTGTAAATACACATTTAGGGTGTTGAAACAGCATTTATAAACTATGTTAAAGAGAAAAATCAGTTGGAAGACCTGAATCTTCAAATGTAAAAATTTAAATATTAAAAATAGAGACTGTCTCAAAAATTTTTGAAATAGTCTCTTTCTTATAAAATCAAACTCAAAAATTATCATATTTTTCCAATCATAATAACTTTGATTCAAGCTGTAAGCATGAAATCCATTATCATTCAAAAATTTGGAAGCTAAAGATTTGCATAAGCACAGTTTCGCCCTCTGCAGTAAAACAATTATTTCTTGTTTTAGGGTAATTTTTCAAATTTTTCCTCAAGATTTTTCATTGGAATATTTATTGCGTTTTCTATATGGCTTGAATTAAACTCATCTTCTCGGACGTAAATCTATTATTAAAGTTTCTTTATTTTTTTACCATTTCGTAAGCCTGCTCCCAAAGTAATTGGGACGGATTTTTCATGCAACTATCATTAAATTCATTGTGTATCCGCTGAATATCTGCCAGTTGTCTGCTCTCCTACTCCCAATCAGAAGATACACCAAGTCAATTATTTGTGTATTTGCGATTTCATAAACAACATAATTCCCCTTTTTTCACTAATAACTAAGTTTCCATCCTTTAAAATTTGTAAATGTCTTGAAGTGTTTGCAATGCTCATTCCTGTTTCATTTGAAATACTTTCTACAGTTTTTGCTCCTTGAACTAGTAAATCCAATATTTCGATTCTTTTTTTCACTGGACAGGCATTTTTCCTATTTTTTGACAATCCTGAATATAAGCTATTTTTATAATTTTTGACATATTTTATCCATTTAATTCAGCTCCTTTTCTACTTTCTTTATTTATACTAAACCTCTTTAAAACCAAACTTAAAAATTATTATTTTAATCTGCAAATTTACTTAACCTTGACTAGCTAGATATTAAATTTTTGATATATTTTTCAAAATTTTATAATAAAAGTATTGACAATTTATTTTTAAATATGATACTATTCAATTACTTTGATTGAATAGTTGATTTTCTAAAAAACAGTATAAACACAATAAAAAAATAAACTATAAATTATAAAAACTTAACAAAAATGATTTTTAAGAAAAGAGGTTGATGTAAAATGGCATTAAATTTAAATAAAAGATAATTTTTGATCAAAAGTATTTCAAAGTGGAGTAGCTCTAGTAGATTTCTGGGCAGAATGGTGTGGACCTTGTAAAATGCAACTTCCTATTATTGAAGAATTTTCAAAGCGAAATGGAAGGAAAAGCTACAATTGGAAAAAGTAAATGTAGATGAAGAATTGAATTACGCAATCTTTTGGAATCCAAAAGTATTCCCTACATTAATCTTATTCAAAGATGGAAAACCTGTTAAAAATTAGTTGGATTACACTCAAAAGAATCACTTTTATGAAGAAGTAAAACCAAGTATTATAAAATCAAAAAATACGTTATTTAAAAGATATATTTATTTATAGAAGAAGTCTAGCGATTGTTTTTCAATTTTGCTAGACTTTAATATTAAAGAAGAAACTTTGTGATTATGATCTCTTAATCATAATTTATAAAAATCACTAAAAAGGAATGATGAAAAATATGTATGATTCAGTAATTATAGGTTCAGGTCCAGCAGGACTGACAGTCGCAATTTATTTAAGCCGTGCAGGATTAAAAAAATATAATTATAAACGGAATGGAGCCAGGCGGACAATTGACAACAACAACCGAAGTTGAAAAATTTTCCAGGATTTCCACAAGGAATTTCAGGTCCACAGCTAATAGAAGACATAAAGGCTCAATCTAAAAATTTTTGGAACAGAATTTTTACAGGCTGTTGTAAAAAGATATTGAAAGTATTGAAAATAATGGCAAAAACATTTAAATTACATTTGGATAATGGAAATATATAGAAGCAAAAAACAATAATTTTTATCAACAGGAGCGAGTGCAAAGTATCTTGGAATTGAAAAACGAAAAGGAAAAATATTGGAAGAGGAGTTAGTGCATATGCACTTGTGATGGATTTTTCTACCGTGGAAAAGATGTTGTTGTAATTGGTGGTGGAGATACTGCGATGGAAGAAGCTGTCTTTTTAACAAAATTTGCCAAACAAAGTTACAATTATTCACAGAAGAGATACGTTACGTGCCTCAGCAATTATGCAAAAAAAGAGCAAAAGATAACAACAAAATTGAATGGAAACTAGACTACACTCCAGTACTGGCTGATGAAAAAGTTACAGGAATAGAGCTTATAAATAACAAAACAGGCGAAACTGAAAACTTTAACAGCAGATGGAATTTTTTGTAGCAATCGGAAGAACTCCAAATACAAAAATTTCTTGAAGGTAAAAGTAGAAATTGACGAAAGAGGCTATATTGTAACAAAGGAAAATCTTCAAAAACAAGTACTTCTGGAATCTTTGCGAGAGGAGATGTTCAAGATGGCAGATACCAGCAAGCAATTATTATAAGCAGGAAGTGGAGCAATTGCAGGGCTTTGATGTAGAAGAATATTTAAGAGAAAAATGATTTATAATTTTTAAACTCTAGAAAAATAAATATTAAATAAAAAGAATATGTACCGATAAACTGAATAATAAATATTACAAAGTTTATAGGTACATTTTTATTATATATATTTTTCACACAAATATTTATAAAATTTATTTTCTATTAGATATTTTGTTAAATCTTATAGAGAAAACACCATAAAAAGGTAAATTGTAAAAATCAGTATACTTTTTAATCTCACCCACAAATCTTTCAAATACAATATACAAGGGTCTATGAAGTACATATATTGAATAACTTAGTCCACCAAGATAAATAAAAATTTATTTCTTAAAAATTTACTGAAAAATAATTATCTAAATATAAAAATACAATCATAGGAACAAAAATAAAAGCAATAACAGTAGAATTATAAGGTATTAATTTATTATATGGTATAAATAATAAAAACAAAAATATAAATTATTGTATGAATAAATATTTCGCTTTTTACATTTTTATTTTATCATAAAGTAACATACCAAGAGAAAAAGTACTAATATACATTAACGGATTATATTTTATAAATTCAAGTACTGTTCCACTATTGGAATTTTGTTGAAAAGATAATTATAAAAATAATAAACATAAAAATTAATAATTACTACAAACCATACAAAATACTTATTTCCACGAAATTTTAGTAATACAGGAAACAAAAAGCAGTAAGAAGGTCAAAACAGACAAATACCAAGCTGATGAATTATAACTTAGGGATCTATTAAATATCCAAGACTGTACTAAAAAGAAGATTGTAGATAATTGTTCCACGAAATTTTTAAAGTTAATAAAAAGTGACAAAATAAACTGGATAAAATTTAATCTTGTCTTATAAAAATACTTTTTGCATCAAAAACTTAGTTGAATAAACGTATGTTATCCTGAAAGCAAAAAGAAAAATACCCAGGCAATTCCATATTCCATTAAAAAGGCAATTTGGGTAGAGAAAATGAACTGTGTATCCCTAAATGATAATATAGAACTGACAATGCTCCAATAAATCTAAAAATCTCAAATTGACTGTATTTTTCATAATTTTCTCCTTCCTGTTTTCAAAAATTGTATTTTATTTTATTTTGATTATATCACACTTTACTTAGCAATTCAAAGGTTTTTCAAAAATAATGTCCTGAAATAGATGACAAATATAAAAATATAGTATAATATAGTATGTTCAAACTTATTTAAAAATTACACTAATAAAAATTAACCAAACTTAGGGATTGGTTAGAATAGTTATCACTTTTAAATTCAACTTAAAGTGATTTTTACTAGATATAATAAGTTTAAATTTAATATCCAACCTTTGAGTATACAAATTTAAAAATTTGGAAATAATAAAAAAATAAATAACAAAAATAGGAGGTTTGTTTTTATGGAAAATATGGAATTTGAAAAAGTTTTCGATAATATTGAAAATGATGATTCTGGTCGATTATATGAAATGGGTAAAAGTTACTACGACAGTGGTTCTGATATATTAGCTGAAAAAATATTTAAAAGAAGTCAGCTAAAGGTGGAAATAGAAAGGCCTTTCTTATGCTTGCTGACATTTATCTGAAATATGATAAATTAAATTTGGCAGAAAAATATTTAAAAATTGCTGATGGTGGAGATTTTGAACTGCAAGATAAACTTGGGAACTGTTTATAAAAAGAAAAATCCAAACTTTGAATTGGCAGAATATTATTATAAATTGGCTATAAATAATGGAAATCAGAGAGCTCAATATAATTTAGGAAAAATTTATATTATCTATATAAAGAAAGAAAAAAATCTAGCAATAGATTATTTAAAACCCTATTGCTGATGAAAGAGACTCAGAAGCTACAAGTACTGCTTTCCAAAAATTTATTATGATAATGGACAAGTTGATTTTGGCTGAAGAATATCTACACAAAGCTAAAGGATAATGGGGAATCATATTATTTACTTGGAAAGCTTTTATGGAGAAAAAAACAGGATATCGAAACTGCTGAAAGACATCTTAAAAACAGCAAAGAGACGATATGATAATAAAAAGCAGCAGGAAGTACTTTCAAAAACTTTATACTGACAAAAATAATATGACTCTTGCAAAACACTATTTAACATTGCTTGCAGATGAAAATCATTTGGAAGCCTTTTGCACTGCTTGGAAATATATTTTGCTGATGAAAAGAACTATAATCTTGCCTACACAAACTACGGACATTTTTGAAGGAAAAACGAGAAAATGCAAAAGTTGATATGAGAAAAATTGACGAAGCAAAAACTTAAATTCAATTTTGGAAAATGCTGTATAAAAACTTGGAAAAATCTGATGTGGCTGAGCAAAACTTGAAAGGTAGTCGAATATCTAAAAATTTCTGATAATGTAATTGAAGTTGCAAAACTTTACGAAGAAGCAGAACAGTTGAAATTGGCTATCCAATACTACAAATCAGCTTTTTACATCTATAATTTATAAAATAATTAATCTTAGGAGGAAAAATGGCAACTACAAAAAACATCCATCGGTAATTTTGATTTTGAAAAACTGCTTTATGAATGCAAATGGGGAGTTTACTGCTACGACAGAAATGAATTGGAACAACTTATAAATTCACAGGCTGGAAACATTTATCACGAAAACTGCCACATTACAGTCCCCTGTCCCTGGAAATCCAGAGCCTAGGTATCATGACACAGCTCTAGGAAGCATAAATTCAATGGGACTTCCAAATTTGGGATTTGATTACTATTTAGATTATTTACTGGAATTACAGAAAACACATCCTGACAGAACTTTTCTTTTTCTCGCTTGTAGGAATGTCAACAGAAGACACTCACGCATTACTAAAAAAAGTTCAGGAAAGTGATTTTAAGGGAATAACAGAACTTAACCTGTCTTGTCCAAATGTGCCAGGAAAACCTCAAATTGCCTATGATTTGGAAACTACTGAAAAATTATTAACAGATATTTTTTTCATATTTCAAAAACCACTTGGAGTAAAATTGCCTCCTTACTTTGATATTGTCCACTTCGATCAGGCGACTGCAGTATTTAATAAATTTCCACTAACATTTATAAACTGTATAAACAGTATTGGAAATGGGCTTGTGATTGAAGACGAAAGCGTTGTAATAAAGCTTCAAAAATGGATTTGGAGGAATTGGGGAGAATATATAAAACCAACTGCCCTTGCTAATGTTCACGCCTTTTATCAAAGGTTGAACCCATCTATTAAAAATTATTGGAACAGGCGGTGTTCTTACAGGACAAGATGCTTTTTGAGCATATTTTTTATGTGGAGCGAGCATGGTTCAGATTGGTACAACTTTGCACAAGGAAGGTCCTGTCGCTTTTGAGAGAATAACTAACGAATTAAAAGATATTATGGATAAAAAGGATACAAAACTATTGAAGATTTTTAGAGGAAAATTGAAATATTTATACTATCCCTCTACAATAGTGAATTTAATAATGGAAAAACAAAGTAAAAAGCAAGGTGATAAAAATGGATAAAATAAGTTTGCTTTCAAAAACAATTGATGAAAGTAAAAGAGTTGTCTTTTTGGAGGTGCAGGTGTTTCTACGGAATCAGGCATTCCTGATTTTAGAAGTGCAAATGGAGTCTACAATTTAAAACTTGATAGGAATTTTTCTCCAGAAGAGCTTGTTTCTCACACAATGTACGAAAAATATCCAGAAGAATTTTACGATTTTTATAAAAAACATCTTGTTTATCCAAATGCAAAACCGAATTTTGCTCATAAATATTTGGCAAGGCTGGAACAAGATGGAAAATTGACGGCTGTTATTACTCAAAATATCGACTGCCTACATGAAATGGCTGGAAGCAAAAACGTCTTGAAACTGTCACATGGAACTGTTGACAGCAATACTTGTGTTATTTGCGGTAAAAATACAATATGGAAGAATTTTTAGAAATCTGTGAAACTGAAAACATCCCTCATTGTTCAAAATGTGGCGGAATTATAAAACCAGATGTTACTTTGTATGAAGAAGTTCCTGATTCAGATACTTTTTAGAAAAGCAATAAACGAAATATCCAAAGCTAATACACTAATTATAGGTGGAACTTCGCTTATCGTGTATCCAGCCGCTCCCTTATACATTATTTTCAAGGAAAAGAATCTTGTGTTAATAAATAAATCCAAGACTGAGCAGGACAATTTTTGCAAATTTAGTTATACACGAAAGCATAGGAGAAGTTTTTTAAAAAAATTAAAAATAATTAGATTAAAATATAAAGAGGTGAAAATGGTAAAAGTATTATTTGTCTGTCTAGGAAATATATGCTGTTCTCCAATGGCAGAAGTAGTCTTTCGGGAAATGGTAAAAAGGAAAACCTTTCTGACAAAATCATTATTGATTCAGCAGCGACAAGTTCATGGGAACATGGAAATCCAGTTCATCACGGTACTAAAAACTAGGCTCGCCAAAGAAGGAATAAGTGTAAAAGGAATGTATTCCAGAATTTTAAATAACGATGATTTGGATGCCGATTATATTATTGGGATGGACGAAAGCAATATAGAAAATATCGAACTTTTTACAGATGGAAAAAATAAAGGCGAAATAAAAAAATGCTGTTAGAATATGCAGGAGAAAAACGGGAAATAAAAGATCCGTGGTTTACTGGCGATTTTGATACAACTTATGATGATGTGGTAAAAGGTTGTAAAGCGTTATTAGAATTTATTAAAAAGAAATGATTTGAATATTTAAATTTATAAATAAGACTTTTGAGAAATAATTTTTCTTAAAAGTTTTTGATTTAATCTAAACAATATTTAAATAACTAATAGGTTCTAATACTATTCCCCGCTTTAAATAACGAATGAGTAAAGAATTAAAACTTTTATACAGTTTCTATTTTTATAATGGAATTTAATATTAGATTATTTTTATTTAATATTAGTCTTTTGACAAGATTGCTCATTGTCACAACCCCTTATCTTGTATTAAAGGTTTATCCTAATAATTAAAAACAAAAATTATAGTTTTGTATCCAAATTTTTATCAGATATAATAACAGAGAGAGACGTTTTTAAATAACCATCTCTCTTCCCAAAATTTTACATTACTATTTAATTTCCCAAGAAATTTCAATCTTTTGTCATGCCCTAATTCTCTCACAATTAAATTAATTAACGTAAAAATTATATCTAAATTTCAGTCATAATTTTTTTATAATTTTTTTCTTATCATCACTTCTCTTTCAACTATATTTTACTCCTCAATTTATCTTAAATACAAGTTTTTCAAAATAATAAAAAATTATTTCATAATAATATAAAAAGTACACCTTCAATGCCTTTTTCAAGCATTTCCAGCGTACTTACCTTTATTCTACAATAAATAACCATTCAGAAGACAATTCATGTTCTCCATTGATTACTTTTTCATATTCTGATTTTAACAATTTATGAAATTTACCTGCTTCGTGGTTTTGCATTAAAGTCTAACTGCCCAATAGGACGTTTGTCCAATGATTCTGCATAAGTAATTTTTCATTGCTGTTCCTGTTACTAGCAGTTCGTCTGCTGTGAATACCATTGATCTGTCAATTTTTCCACGATTTATTTTATATCCATTGTGTTCTAGTAATTCCAATGCTGATCTTACTGTAATTCCTTCAAGAGCTGCGTTTCCAGTGTCAGGGATTATTATTTGCCCTCTGTAAACCAGTATTATATTTGCAACTGACACTTCTACCACGTTTCCAGCATCATCAAACATTAATGCATCATCATAACCGTTTCTTTGAGCGTCACTTGTCGCAAGGAACGAGTTAATGTATGAACCTCCTGCTTTTCGCTTTCGTAGGAATTGCCGAATCATTATATTTTCTATAAGTCGAACTCATTAAGTTCAGTCCGCCTTCTGTACTTACATAATCTGCAAGCGGCAGCATGTAAATTGCCAAATCAAAGTCTAATCCTGCTTTTTAGGTGACAATCTAGGCTCTTTACAAAATACGAAATGGACGCATATAAAAAGTCTTCTTTTACATCGTTTTTCTTAACTAAACTCTGTAACAATATCCTTAAATTCATCCCAAGTTATAAAATATTCAAATCCTAACATTTTTGACGCATTCATTAATCTTATATAGTGATCTTTCAGTCTAAAAATCGCTACTTTCCCATTTCTGTAATATCCTCTGATTCCACCAAAAGCAAGTTGTTCCATATTGTAAACTGTGTGTAGCAATACTAACTGTTGCTTTTTCAAATTCCACTATTTCTTTATCGAAATATGCAAATTTCATAAATTCTGTCTTTGCCATCTAATTTTTACCTCCATGTATTTCAGTATTCTAATATTTACTTTTTATATTTTAGCACTTTTTAAAATTATGTAAAATTTATTTTTATAATTAACTATATATATTATATATATTTAAATGCTAAAAATTATAATTCTTTCTTAATTTTATTATATTTTTGAATTTGTAAAATTAGACTCCATAAACTTTCATAAGTTCATCCAGTCTCTTTTTCTCTTCCATTTCCTGAACTTTTTACAGATAATGCAATTGATTTTCTCTTATCATTAATATCTGTAATTACAGCCTCAACTTTATCTCCAACAGAGAATTTTTTTCAGAAATATCCTTCAAAAACTTCCTCTGCTAATTCCCGTTTTGGTATAATTCCGTTAAATCTGTCTGTCAATTTAACAAGTACAAAGTTTTCTGGATTTCCACAATCTCAGTATTTACAATATTCCCTTTCTTATATTGCTCCGTAACTTCCTTCCAAGGCGATTTTTCAAGTTGTTTGATACTTCCAGAAAGTTTTTTGTCAAGTTTATCAACTACAATTATCTAAATTCTACTTCATCGCCAACCTTTATATTCCTTATGTTCTTTTTCTGTCCCATAGAAAATTCATTTTTATGAACAAACACTTCTGATCTCCTTTTTCAAGTTCTACAAAAATTCCGTAATCCCTGAACATTCATAACTTTTCCTTTAAACTCATTATCAAAGTCATAAGTTTCCTCAAGAACTTCCCATCTGTCATCAAGCAATGCTTTAGCACTCAAAGTAATTCTATCATCATTAAAGTCAACTATCTTTAAATTTGATTACGTCTCCTGCATTATATTTTGAAGTTAAATTGGTTTCTCTCTTATATGACAAGTCAGACACATGTAAAAGTCCGTCAATATCTTTTTCCAGTGAAATTAACAATCCAAAAGTCAAATACTTCTGTTATTGGTTTTTCGATAATATCTCCGATGTGGTATTTTTCCTTAACTGTATCCCAAGGGTTTTCTGACAATTGTTTTTACACTTAACTGACATTTTTCTTTTCATCTTCAATTTGAATAATCTCTGCAGAAAATTTGTCCCCTTCCTTGTAGTTTTTAAGCTCCTTAGCTCCATTGTGCCAAGCCAGCTCTGAAACATGTACAAATCCAGAATTTCCATCAACAGTTACAACTATCCCAAAATCAAGCTACATCCTTCACAACTGCCTCAACTACATCTCCTACATTATGAGCTATGCGCAAATGTAACCCAAGGATCTTCTGATAATTGTTTTATGCTTAATTTCAATCTATTTTTTCAGCATCCTTTTCTCAATAATTTTAGCACTTATTTCATTACCAATTTCTATATTTTTCAGTCAAATTATCCACTTGATCCCAAGAAATTTCAGATATATGGATAAATCCACTAGTTGCTTCCAAGTCCGAAAATAATACCAAAATCAAATATTTCCTTAATTTTACCAGTAACTACATCTCCAATATTTACTTTTTCAAAATATTTTTCTTCTTCAATTTTTATTAAGTCACTTCTTGAAATAGTTATGTTGCTCTTATTTTTCTTTTATTAAAAATTTAAATTTTTGTCCTGTATAATCTTTATTTTTGTCGAAATCTGGCAAGTGAAAATGGTAGAAATGCTTCATTTTTCCAATTTTTACAGTGTATCCACCTTTGATTTTCTTTTAATAATTTCTCCTGTTACAATGTCGTCTACATTAAATGAGTGCTAGTTCTTTTGCCTTATCCAATAAAAATTTTGAAACAATGATATTGTCTTCATCTTCTCTTAAAACTTTTTACTTCAATTTTATCTCCTATTTCAAAAATCCTTTAACTTCACTAGCATAAATTCTTCCTTCTTTTTGCATTCAAATCAAGAAATCCGAAATCAAGCTCTTTTTCTAGTAATTACTCCTTCCACTACATCTCCAGATTTTTCTTCTGGCAAATAATCTTCCAACAATACTTCAAATTCTTTTTCGTTCATTTTTGTACTCTGAACTACTTATATTAGCTAGTTCTTTCTCCCTTCTTTATATTTTTGTTTATAAAATTATTTTTTTCAAAAATTTATCAATTTCAATTAGTTGTCTTAATTCGTCCAATAGTTTACTTTCTTCATCAAGGTTCTCTCCATTTTTCTGAAACAGCCCTAAGTTTTAACTGTTCTCCTTTGTCTTGCTCCAAGAGTCATCACTCCAAATACATTTTTCCCGTCAATAACTTCATTTTCTCAATTTTTTTCTATTTCCAAAAGTCAAACTATGTATCGTTTTTGCAATATTTACAATTTGCTCGCAGGACGTGCATGAACTCCTGCTCATTCTTTATTTCTACAACAATTTCCTTCATACCTTTCCTTCCTGATTGTTACAAATGCTTTGATTTTAGCAATATTTATATATCAAAATCTTGAACAATATCGATTTATATAAAAATCTATGTAAATAATATCATTTATTGCATTAAAATCAATATTTATATAAATTTTTTATAAAATCAATATAAACAGAGAGAGAGCATAATTAAATGTCCCTCTAAATACTTATAAATTTCTATTTTTAATTTAAAAGATTATTGGTTAATAAATCTTACGTTACTAAAGTCAACGTTTTGGAAGAATAATTCAACTCTTCTGTTGTTGTATCTTCCTTCAACTGTGTCATTAGTATCAGCTGGGATTGCTTTTCTCCTTGTCCAGTGATTGTTCCATAAGATATTGAGTTTTTCAATCCATAGTCTCTCAACAATTTAGCAACGTTTTTGTGCTCTTGCTACTGATAATTTTTGGTTGTAAGCATGCTGATCCAGTTGAATCTGTATGTCCAACAAAAATCAATTGATCCACCATCAGCAAATTGGTTAATTACACCTGCGATAGTTCTCAAGTCAGCGACTTCACTTTTCATTAGGTACTCTACCGTCTACTTTAAATCCTCTAATTACACATTTTTATCGTCTACTGAACAGCTAAAATGGTAATAAGCTATTTGGTTTTATCAATGTCTCTAGATGGTGCTGGTTCTGGAGCTGTGCAGGTACTGGAGTTGGTACAGGCACTGTGCACTGTTTGAGTTATGATTTTAGGTGATCTGTCATTTTTCAATTGTCCAAATCTATATCCTAATCTTACTCCTACTGAATCAGAATAATTTCTTGTTCTATGTCATCCTGCTACAGATAGTCTCCTTGTTTTAAGTTAGATCTTTCATAAATAGCTTCTAATGAAACTGGTCCAAATTCAGTTCCTAATCCATGTCGACTACATATAATCCGATCTTTCACGTCATCTCTTCTATCTTAGTTTCTTTTAGCAAAAGTTATATCCTGCTCTTCCTAATACACGTATAATGCGTCATTTCCATTGTTAGTTGTAGATTAAAGTTGAAATTTACCTAAAGCATAAACAGACATTTCTCATTAATTTTAGTATTATCTTCTCTTTGATTTTTCCTGAGTTAGCTGAGAATTTATATTCTGCACCTACTCCCCACTCAAATTCACCTTGGTTGTCAACGATGTATTCTCAAAACCAAGCTGTTGGATCCTGGTTTTAAATCTGATAGTCTCACTCAAATTAACTTGAACCTGCTTTTAGGTTTTCTGTAGAAATCTATATCCACCTTTAATTTGGACTTCAGATGCTACAGCATTTAAAGTTAATAAAGCTGTTCCTAAAATTACTAATTTTTCATTTCAATTCCTCCTGAATGTCATTTTTGTTTTTCTCTAACTTTGAATTAGTACTGTTTTCTCCTAATCCTCTTAATAAGATTATACAACTATTTTTAGGTAAAAATCAATACTTTTAGCTTTTATACATTAAAAATCATTCTTTAGCCAAAACTTCTCGTTTACATAGTATATGATACCATTGTTTTAATAAAAGTCAATAAAAATCTCAACTCTAGATTTAGCTTTATCGTTATATTCAGTACATTTTCATACGTAGCTATTTAGTATGACTTACGAGTCATTCATTTTATCCTTTGATTAAAAACTTTAAATGTTTCAAAACTATTCATCTAAATTTTTACAAATTGAAAGTTCTTTTCAAGTCGATTTTACTAAAGAAACTATAGATTTTCTATTATTATTTTATTTTTAGTTTTTATATATTTATCATTTTATCAATAGAAATTTCTAATCAATAATGCAATACGATTTTTCTTTTCAATTTTTCGTTATCAACATTAATTATTACATTATCAAAAATCGATTAATTGTAGAGGCATTATTTAGCAATGTTTCAATATAATTTGAAAAATCTGTATTTTCAATACTTTCCAATTGATTTGCTAAATTATGCAATGTCTTTTCTTCTTCCAGTTCAAATAAAAGTACTGTCAATATTTAGATTTTCATCATCTTTTACAATATTTTTACATCGTTTAAAAAGATTTATCAAAAATTTCAAAGTTTTCAGTTTGTGATAATTTCGAAGTTCAGATAATTTTTTTATCAAGTTCCTACAACATTGCTTTCCAAGATTTATCTCATAGTTTATAAGATCTTTTGTATTTTTCAGAAAGTACGTTAATTATTCTTTGTTTAAAGAACTCTGTTACATCCTTCACAACATCTTTTTCCAGCACTTTTTATCAGTTGAAAAATTTCATAAGCCTTTTTCAATTAATTTCTTTTGTAGTCAAAGGATAATTTTGAATTTAATACAACTTGTATAATTCCTTGTGTCGCACGTCTTAATGCATAAGGATCTTTTCGAACTTGTCGGTTTTAATCCAACTGAAAAACATCCGATTATTGTATCCATCTTGTCAGCTATTCCAGCGATGGCACTTCCACAGTTGTAGGTAGTTCATCTCCTTGATAACGAGGCAAAGTAATGCTCAAAATTCCAAGTGCTACATCTTTATCTTCTCCCTGCTTTTCAGCATAAACTGAACCCATAAAACCCTTGTAATTTTGTAAATTCTTTTTCTCCAATTACATTTGAAACAAGATCGGCTTTTTGCTAAATCAACAGTTCTTATAATATTTTCCTTCTGTCATTCAAGTTCAATTCTGAAATCAGATATTCAGCGATTTTCTCACTTCTTTTAACTTTTTCAAAAATTGTTCCCTATATCCTTTTGGAAAGTAACTTCCTTTCAGTTTTTCCACATTATCTGCAAATTTATTTTTCAAATCTCGTCAAAGAAGAATTTTGCATCAGCAAGTCTTGGCTCTACAACCTTTTTCGTTCCCTTTTTCACAGTTTCCGAATATTCAGGCGCATTTCTTATAACAATAAATTTATTTGATAATTTTTCGTCCTATCTTTTTACTGGAAAAATATCTTTGATGAGTTTCCAATGTAATCGTGATAATATCTTCTCGAAGCTCTAAATAATCCTTACTAAATTCACCTTTTTATTGCATAAGGATATTCTACTACATTAACTACTTCATCCAATAAATATTTATTGATTATCGCAGTATCTCCATCCTTTTTTCACCATTTTTCTCCCTTATACTTTTCAAAAATTTCTTCTCTTCTCTTTTCACCATCTACGATAACAAAATTTTTCAAGCAATATTTTTCATAGTCAAGCGGATTATTAATCTCAATGTCCTGAGAAGCAAAATATCTCATTCCACGAGTTTTATTACCCACCTTTTAGCCCTTCAAACTCAAAAAGATAAAATTTCTCCATTATCAAACAAAGTTACAAACCATTTAATCGGTCTTACAAATCTAAATGTTCTGTCCGCCCATTTCATTGACTTTTTCAAACTCTATTTTCTTTATCGCATTTTTTTCAATATTTCAGGTAAAATATCCTTAGTATTGTTTTCCTGCAATAAATTTTTCAATCGAAATATATTTTCCTTTTTCATTTTCAATAATCTTTATATCATCAGTCGTAGCACCTTGCGATTTCACAAAAACCCTTCTCCCTAGCTTTCGTAAGCTGTCCTTCCTTATAAGCAATCTCAACCGAAGGCCCTACGCTTTTTATCCAAATCATCCTGTTTTTCAGCCAAATCCTTTATAATCGCAGTAACCCTTCTAGGCGTACTAAATGATTCAATCCCTGAAAAACTTGATTCTTTCAGCCTTTAATTCATTTTCTATTATTTTTCAGATCTTTTTCCGCCTTATCCACATATCGTGCAGGCAATTCTTTCCAATCCTATTTCAAAAAGAAAAATTCATAATTAATTCTCCTTTACAAATTTACATTTTTATTATAACTTTTTAATTTCTATACATTTTTAATTTTTCCATTCTTTTTACAAATTTTCTTCAAATTCTTCTTTTGAGTAAGTGTGTACTTTATTTGAAAGAAAATAATCTTTTCAAACTTTTCTAGCCCTAATTTCTCAGCCTTACTCAATTTTTCATTTTTCTAAAAAGTGTCCTCACAAGTATCATTTCTGTAGAATTTGACAAATTATACACTAAAATATAGTCCATTTCTATTCTTGTATCTTTCAATGTCTTTATTAAAAATATCATTAAAATATCAAAAGTACTGTCATATATCTTTTATGTAAATCATACTCTTTAATATTTTTCATTTCTCGTTTTTAAACTCAATAAAATACATAATTTATATGATAAACAAAAGCATCGTTTGATTTGATACCTTTCACCATTTAAATTTCATCATTTCTCCTATATATTTATCTTTTCAAATTATCAAAATTAATTACCTTCTAATTCAGAATTTTATCATGTATTCCTTTATTTTCTATCCCAAGACGCTCTTCATCGTAGTTCTACATTGTTCTATTTCTCAAAAATTTTCTGATATCTTTATCATACTAATTCTTCCTCGTTCATTAAATTTTCAAAAAGGAATTGTTAATTGGTAAAAACAAATATCATCCAAATTATGCTAGTCTTGTCAACTAAAAATTGCTTGTTCTCCATCCAATTCACTCATATAATATTTACATTTGTCTGATATTTCATACTTTTTTTGAATAAACTTGATAGCTTTTGAGAAAGTAAGGACTATGTGTTGTAAGTAAAATATGCATTCCAAATTCTTTTTGTAATAACACAATTAATTCTGCAAAATTTTTATTTGCCACTCAGGATGTAAATGAATTTCAGGTCTATCATAGAATTATTGTTCCATTTTCTCTAATAAATTCCATTTTGTAGATAACATTTTTAATATTCCAAAAGACTTTTAAGTCCAGCAGATAGATTTTTATATTCAGTTCTATGCTGTCCTTCCTTTTGATAAACATCTAATACCTGTTTTTATCTGCATGATTGAACCACTTTAAATATTTGCATTTCAATTTTTCATAAAATTTTTCAAGTCATTTACATAATTTTTTCTACTGTATATTTTGGATTTCTATCAATCAAAGTTTTTTTGCAAATGTTCTTTATGATTTACTAAAAATCACATCATTTTCATTATTCCGATTTTTCAAATATATTTGAGTCTAATTCATCCAGTATAAAAATGGATCGTCCATATAAATACGCCTCAGTATCAAGATAAAATTTAGATCCATACTCTTTTACATCATCATTTCTCCACTGCTATTGTCACTCTTTTATTTCTACATCTAGTTCACTTTCTTCAGTTGATTTTAAAATAAATATTTTATTTGAGATATTTAATTCTATATTTTGCAAAATAAAACTTCCTTCTCCTAAATTTTTATATTTATTATTTCTTCATTAAATTCATCTGATAGTTTTTCGTCTATAATGAAACTTATTATTTGTATCAATTATATTTCATATAGTATATATACTGGCAATTAATTTTCTATGTCTTTCAGTAATATCATACAAAATAATTATTTCTCTTCATCTTTTGTTATCATAGCTCTTTATATTTTCTATCATTTCTATAATATACTATAATTTTGAATAATGTCTGATGCCATATCTAAAATGTTGTTTTACATTATCTGCTTTGTCAAATATTTTCTGAATATAACTATAAATCTGTTCATTTACAAAATCAATTCTTTTCTTTTTCAATTTGTCATAAACCTGTATAGAAACTACTAGAAAACACTCCACAAAACTTTTTCCAACTGTGCTTTTTCCAGTATCATTTTCTCCCAGCAATTACAGTTATTCCCATTTATTTCTACTTTCAGCATTTTTTTCAATTTCCCAATATTATTTATTGCTAATTTCAAATTTTATCACCTCTCCTTTTTATAAATCATAAAAAGTCTTTCCCCTCTAATTTCTAAATTTAATTATTTTTATTCAACAACGGAAATCCCTAATCTCTCCCTTGCTCCACAAAATTTCTCTGCACATTTCTTAGCCAAATCCCTGATTCTTAAAATGTAGGACATTCTTTCTGTTGTACTGATTGCACCTCTTGCGTCAAGGTTATTGAATGTGTGTGAACATTTTAGAACGTATTCGTAGGCTGGGAATACTAAGTCGTTGTTTAGGGCAATTTTGAGCTTCCTTTTTCGTACATATCAAAAAGTTGGAAGTGCATTGGAACGTCTGCCACTTCAAAAGCTGTATTTTGATAATTCATACTCAAACTGGAATCTTCTTTTCTCCATATTTTACGCCTTTTGTCCATTCCAAAATCTTTTTACATCGTCCTTATTTTTGCAAAATAAAGTGCAATTCTTTCAAGTCCGTAAGTTATTTCAGATGGAACTATGTCAACTTCCAGTCCTCCAACTTGCTGAAAGTATGTAAACTGTGTAATTTCCATTCCCATCGAGCCAAACTTCCCATCCCTAATCCCCATGCTCCAAGCGTAGGGACTTTTCCCAGTTGTCTTCCACAAATCTTATATCGTGTTCCTTAGGATTAATTCCTAATGCCACTAAACTTTCTAAAGTAAAGTTCCTGAATATTTTCTGGCGATGGTTTCATAATTACCTGAAACTGATGATGCTGATACACTCTGTTGGGATTTTTCACCATATCTTCCATCTTTTGACGACGTGATGGCTCAACATAGGCAACATTCCAAGGCTCAGGACCTAACGACATTAAAAAGTGTCTGGATTAAAAGTTCCCTGCACCTGTTTTCAATATCGTACGGATTTGATATTATACACCCTTTATCTCCCCAGAACTTTTTGAAGAGTTAATATAATTTCCTGAAAAGTCATTTATCTCTATCCTTTCTCTATTTTTCTATCTAAAAATATCTTTTACTAAATTAAATCTGTAAAACTCATAACATATATTTGATCATTTATTAGATATTTTTCATTTTTAGATTTATTTTAATTAATAATTATTACCCTTCTTATTATTTTATTTTATATATATGACTGCAGTATTTAGACATAACGCCGATGCTCTCAGCACTACTTTGCTTTATGTTAAAAACTTTTCTTTATAAAGAAAAATAGAACTCGATTTTTGAATCAAAAAGTTATTTTAATTCTAAATAACTTTGTATTTAATTTAAAATGTTTTCCAAAAGCTCAAACAACTATTTTTTCTTCTAACGAAATTTTGCTTTGGAAATCTACATTTAACCAAATTATCTTTGTAATTAAACTAAAATTGTCGTGATTTTTGGAAATGAAAACGACTGTTTGAGCTCGAAGTTTTTACATGTAGCGAGTTTCTGCTTTTTGTATTTCAAAAATGCTTAGATAAAACGAGGGTTGCAAAGGAAATGGCGATTGATTTCCCTTTGCTTTCATACATAAAATAAAGAATAACATGTTATTAACAAAAAGTTTCATTTTATAAAAATGTAACTCTTTTTACTATTTTAAAATATTTTTTCTTGCTCAAATAATCAATTACAATAATATAAATCCTAATATGCACATACATATCTGCTCACATTGAATGAAAGCCCAGATTCCACGAAAATCTATCATATCGATTACATATCCACGAAAGAAATCCTGTCAATCATATTTCCTGCAGCTCCAGCAAGCAATTACTGCCACTCCTACTTTTTGTCCATTTGCTATAGTTTTTAAAATTTTTGTACTCTACAGCGATTACGTATACAATTAGAACTGCACTTGCTATTGTAAATAAATTGATTTTTCCTTGCAATAGACCGAAAACTCCGCCGTGATTTTCAACATAAGTCAAGTGAAAGAATTTATCTATTATTGGTATAGAAAAACCTTGTACTCCACCTGATCACATTGTACATTAACTGCTTTGTAATCTGATCTAATGCAAACTAAAACCAAAAATAATAATTATATAAGGCATTCTTTTCTCCTCACATTTTTATTAATACATATTTGTAAAAACGAACTAAATAAGTTATTTTTATTTAGCTGTATTTAGTCCTATTTTACAAAATAAATTTTTATGTTACATTTTTCCAAAACGCTTGCACATCTTGGGACATACATCTGGATGATTGTGGTTGTGTCCAACTTTCCTCATCGTATTTCCAGCATCTTTCACATTTTTTTCTCCAGATGCTTTTTCCACAGCGATGTTAATTCCTTCGATTTCGCTTTCTGCTAAATTATCATTTACAAATTTAACTTGAGATACTATAAACAAGTCAGAAACTTCATTTTCTGTGTAATCTTTTATAAAATGAATATTCATCATTGTAATGTTAAAAAGAACTCTGCATCAAGAGAATGTCCTATTAATCCAGTCTGTCTTTCTGCTTCCAGCTTTTTGTTCTACTCTCTTCTTAGACGTGCAGATTTTATCCCATTTTTGTGCTAATTCTTTATTTAAGTATTCAGGTCTTTGCTTCAATCCATTTTGGATAAATGTACACTTTCTTCTTCTTTTAGCGTTTCTGGAATTCTTTCCCAAATTTCATCAGCCGTAAACGACAATACTGGGGCAATTATTCTTACTAGCACTTTCAGAACTTCTGTCAATACAGTCTGTGTGCTTCTTCTTTCAATTAAAGTTGTTCCTTCACAGTAAAGTCTGTCTTTTACTATGTCCAGATAGAATGAAGACATTTCCATTGAGCAGAAATATGTAATTTCCTGGAATAGACTGTAAAATTCGTATTTATCGTAAAATTCTGTTGTTTTTAGCCTTTTAATTCTTCCAGTTTGTGCATTGCCCACTTGTCAATTTCAAACATATCTTTATAGTCAACTTTATCATTTGCATAATCAAAATCATTTAAGTTACCCTATTAGGAAATCTAGCTGTATTTCTGATTCTTCTATAAGCTGTCAGACATTTGCTGTAAAATATTTTCTGAAATTCTAACATCTTCTCTGTAATCTACAGAAGATACCCACAGTCTTAAAATATCTGTCTCCGTATTTTTCTGTAATATCTTTTGAAGTATTGTGTTTCCAATGATTTAGACATTTTTCTTCCTTGACTGTCCATTGTGAATCCGTGAGTTAGGATTCTCTTTGTAAGGTGATCTTTTGTACTTGCGATTGATGTCAATAATGAAGATTGGAACCATCCTCTATGCTGGTCACTTCCTTCAAGGTACAAGTCTGCTGGTCTTGGCAAGTTTCTTGGCACTAACACACTTCTATGTGAAACTCCTGAGTCAAACCAGACGTCCATTATACTTCTTTCTTTTCTAATATCCACATCTTTCAAGTTATATTTTTCCAAAAGTTCATCCCCGATAATTTCTTTGGCTTCATATTTCCACCAAATGTCAGTTCCTTCTTTTTTTACCATTTCAATTACTCTGTCCATAATTTCGCTCATAGATAACTTCATCAGTCGCTCTGTTGTAGAAACAATGGTATTGGTACACCCCTATACTCTTTGTCTTGAAATAGTCCAGTCCGGACGAGTTTCTAACATTGAACCAATTCTATTTTTACCCCAAGATGGTACAAATTCCACATCGTCTAGTGCTTTTATGGCATTTTCCCCTAATATCGCTTTCATCAACACTAATGAACCATTGCTCAGTCGCTCTGAAAATTACAGGTTTTTTACTTCTCCAGTCATGCGGATACGAGTGAACAAATTTGCTGTGATGCAGTAAATGTCCACTTTCTGTCAAGTCCTGCACAATTACATTGCTTGCTTTTGCATAAAACATTCCTTCTGTATTTCCCAGCTTCCTTTGTCATATGTCCTCTGTCATCAACTGGCGACAATACTCCAAGTTCGTATTTTCGTGAATAATTGTAATCGTCCGCCCCATGTCCAGGCTGCTGAGTGTACTGCTCCAGTCCCTGCATCAGCCGTAACGTAATCTCAAGCATTACTAGCCCTTCTCTATCCAAGAACGGATGCCTATAATGAGTTTTCTCAAGTTCAGTGCCTTTAAATTCCTTCAATAATTCATAAGAAATTCCAAGCGTATTAAATACAGTTTCAGCCAGTTCTTTTGCTAAAACTAAATTCCCTTTTTCTGTTTTGTATAATCCGTAGTCAAATCTCAGGATGTAAAAATACTCCCAAGTTTGCAGGCAATGTCCAAGGTGTTGTCGTCCAGATAAGAATACTTGCCTCTTCCACTCCTAATTTATCCAATAAATCCTGTGTCCCTTCAAATTTTACATAAATTGAATGAGATTCTACATCCTTGTACTCAATTTCTGCTTCAGCCAAAGCTGTTTCAGTCGTAGGTGACCAGTAAACTGGTTTTTAGCCCTTTATAAACATAACCATTTTCGTAAATTTCCTTAAATACTTTTTAACTGTTCTAGCTTCATACTCAGGCATTAAAGTGATATAAGGATTGTCCCAGTTTCTAAAAATTCCAAGCCTTTTGAAATCCTTCTTTTGTTTTTCTACCCATTTCAAAGCATATTTTTTTACATTCCTGCCTAATTTGCAATGGGGTCATATTTTTGCCTTTTTCTCCAAGTTCTTCCATTATTTTTCCACTCGATAGGAAGACCATGTGTATCCCATCCTGGAATATATGTGCGTTATAACCTCTTAATCTTTTGTATTTTTAAGATAATATCCTTCAATATTTTTATTTAACGCATGCCCTAATGTGAATATCTCCATTTGCATACGGAGGTCCATCATGCAATACAAAAATGGTGCCCCCTTCGTTTAATGATTTTTCATAAATTTCAGCTCCAGTCCCTTAATGTTAAAAGTTCTTTTTGAGCCAGATTAGCTTTCATTTTAAAGCTCGTCTTTGGTAAATTTAGCGTTTTTGCATAATCTACCTTTGTCTTCCACATTATTATTTTTCCGACATTTTTCCTCCCTATATTTTTCTTTTAAATTATTCTCTTTATTTATGTTTTTATTATATCACAATTTTATACATTTTTAAAAATAACTCAGCTTTATATATTATTTTTCTCTTAGTTATTATCCTTAAATATACAAATAAGGAGATACCAAATTTTTAGTATTCTCCTTTTTCTTTAATTATTATATCTAAATTTTTAAATTTTATTCAAATTTTTAGTTACTAATGTATCATTCCTGCTCCAACAAATGTCAAAATACCTAGCACAAGTCCATACAGTACAGAATATTTAATAGTTTTTCCTAAAAGTTCTCCGTCTTTTTCCATTTAATGTCGTAGAAACTGATGTTACAATGGCGATATTTTGTGGTGAAATCATTTTTACCACCTGTAGCTCCAGCGGTATTAGCTGCAATTAACAATGACTGCAGTGCTGGATTTTGTGATAATCCTTCGCTACTCCTACTTGAATTCCACCAAATAACAAGTTAGATGACAAATCACTTCCTGTAAACTAAATGTTCCAATTGTACCTAAGAATGGTGCAATGAATGGGAATCCTGATCCAGTCAATGTTTTTAAGACCGTCTGTAATGCTTGCTGTCATTCCGCTGTGCTTCATAACTACTGAAAGTGCTACAATTCCCCATAATTACTAACATTTTTATCTAATTTATGATAAATTGTATGACCTAGCACTTCAACCATGTCTTTTACTTTTTACTTTTTGAATAAATCCTGCGATAACTGTTCTGTTTGCAAATAAAGGCGTGACTGGTGCCAAAATCCATTTAAACGCAACTCCAGCTTCTTTGCTTTTGGCATCTCTAAACCAAGTTGCCCAATGCCCAAATGAAAAAAATCAATTGTTGAAATTGTATGGTCATGTAAAGGCTCATTTATAACTTTAACAACCGGACTTGTCCCTACGATTAAAACTACCATTAAAATATACGGAAGCTAAGCTAAAATTGCATCTTTAGTAGAAACTGCCACAGTTTCAAATCCTTCTTCCGCCTTAACAAACATTTTTGTCGCTATAATCATTAAAATCATTGCTATTAAACTTGAAATAATTGTAGGAAGTTCAGCTCCAGTCGTCATAGCTATTAATGGCTGTACCATATATCCAATAATTGATGCGATAACTACTGGTAAAATTCCTTTTCCGAAAGCTGGATTTTTCCGCCATCTATTTCTTTATTTTGCAAACTACTAAAATAAAAAGGAATAATACAAGTTAATATTAACAATAGCAATGATGTAAATAATGCTGTCTGTTGAGGATTTGGAATCAAAGTTTGAAATCATTGTTGTAAATCTGAAGTCCTACTGTTCCGAATGCTGTCGGTGTCGAATTTGCAATTAAACAAATCATTGCCGCTGTCATAGGAGAAAAATCCTAAAGAAAATCATAATTGCCGCTGGAATTGCAACCGCTGTCCCATATCCTGCAATACCTTCTATAAATCCACCAAATCCCCAGGCAAGTATTAAAGCTTGTGCACGTCTATCTGATGTAATATTTCCTAACATCGTTTTGATGATTTCAATTTTACCATTTTTACTGATAAGTCATAAGCAAAAATAGCAGCTATTATTACAAATCCAATTGGCATCCAAGCCACTGCAAACCCTTCAAAAAGTGAAGCAATAATCCCTTGAACTGGAATTCGCCAGCTTGACATGACAAAGTTCCAAAAATAATCGCTACAATCGAGCTCGCATAAGTACTAAAACAACGCAGATTTTTAAAACTACTAACAAAAATTAAAAATAAAAATTATTGGTATTAAACCTACTAAAAAAATTCCATTCTTTCTAAACCTTCTTTCTATGATTTTGTTAAAATAATTAACATTTTTATACTATATCTTATCAAATTTTTACAAAAAGTACAAATTTTTCTAAATTAAATTTTAGCCTATTCCAAAAACTAAACAAAATAAAAATTAAACAATTCTAACTTTGAACAAATTAAATCTAATTTTTCAAACTCTTATTTAAAGCCCCTTTTCTTGTAAGTCCAACTCTTCCTCTTTTCCTTATCTAGTGACAATATTTTTAACTTTTATAATTTGTCCCACAGAAAGTTCCTTTGTAGCGTCTGAAACAAATTTTTCTGCTATTTCAGAAATATGAATCAAAGCATCATTTTTAGCCCTATATCAACAAATGCCCCAAATTTTTGCCACATTTCTTACAGTTCCTTCCAGAACCATGCCTTCTGTCAAGTCATCCATGTTCAAAATATCCGAACGTAAAAGCGGGTTTTTCAAATTCATCACGGGATCACGTCTGTCTTTTAACAGTGCCTCATACATCATCCTTCGCTGTTTCCTTCCAAAAATCATTTTCCTTAATAATTTTTCCAAGTCTATTTTCTGCAATTTTTGTCTTACAACATCCAAATCGTTCTTTTCAAAGTCCTCAACTTTGCAACCAGCTTCCTTCAAGATAATTTCTGCAATGTGATACGATTCTGGATGGATAATCGTGTTATCAAGCGGATTTTTCACTGTCAGGCACAACAACAAATCCTGCCATCTGCTCAAATGCCTTATCTCCCAAGCCCTTTTACCTTTTTAGCTGTTTTCTGTCCTTAAAATCACCATTTTTCGTGCTCTATAATCCACAAGATTTTTGGCTACATTCTTCTTAATTCCCGAAACAAAACTTAATAATGCCCTACGAAGCTGTATTTATATTGACTCCTACATTATTTACCACATGCTCAATTGTCTGCTCCAAAGTTTCATTTAGCTTTTTCTGATTTACATCATGCTGATACATTCCCACTCCAATTGATTTTGGATCAATTTTTACAAGTTCTGCCATCGGATCCTGAATCCTTCTCGCAATAGAAATCTGCCCCTCTAGCCGTAACATCCAGATCGAGGGAAATTCCTCAATAGCAAGTTTTGGATGCAGAATAAATCGAAGCCCCAGCCTCATTTGCAATCAGATACGAAACTTTTTTTCTTAGAATCCTTTATTACATCAGCAACAAAAAGCCTCTGTTTCCTCGAAGCTGTTCCATTTCCAATTGCAATAATATCCACATCATATTTTTGCTATATAGTCCAATATTTTTCTTTGCAGTAGTAAGCTGTCTTTCGTTATGCACTCCATCCACAAGGAAAAAGTACGTCATTTGTTTCTGTAAAATCCATCTTTATTAATAATTACCATCTTGCAGCCCTGTTCTATATCCTGGATCCAATCCCATAAGTGTTTTTTTGCTAAAGGCGGTTGTAATAGTAGTTTTTCCAGATTTTCAGAAAAATGTTGATTGCTTCTTCCGCTTTTTTCTGTATAGATATTTCTCACTTCATTCTTTATGGATGGATAAGCCAGTCTGTCCAGCGAATCTTTTTATAACTTCCTTAAAAAAATTCAGTTAAATTTTTATTTTTCAAAAAGTATTCAGAATAAAGTTTGTTATAACTTCTTCTGTTTTTCGTCAATATCAATATCGACTTTCAATATTTTTCCTTTTCTCCACGATTTAACGTAAGAATCCTATTTGAAGCACTTTCTCCCAATCTGCTCCGAATATTCATAATAATCCTGATAAACACCTTTTTTCATCATTTTCCTTATTTTTCTCAATAACTTTTAGAAGTCAAAAATTCCAAATTTTTGCAATTTTATCCCTTAAAAACTCCCTGATTTTAATATTTTTCCGAAATATCCTGAGCGATAATCAAAGTGAACTCCTTCAATCGCGACTCTTAACATCCGCCACTTCTTCCGTAACATATTTCTCAGCTTCTTTTCCAGTCGCTCCATCGTAGTTCCCTTTTGGCCAGTGCAAAATCTGAAAGAGGCTCCAACCCTTGCTCTTTTGCAATATCCGCCTTTTGTTTTCTTTTCTTATAAGGCAGGTACAGATCTTCCACTTCCTGCAGTTTCATCGCATTTACAATACTTTTATGCAATTCCTCAGTTAATTTTTCCTTGCTCCTCAATCAGCCTTTATAACTTCCTCTTTCCTCTTTTCCAAATTTCTGTAATACGTAATTTTTCTCAATTACATCCTGAATCTGCTCCTCATCCAGATTTCCTGTAACTTCCTTCCGATACTCTAGCAATAAACGGTACAGTCGCCCCCTTCATCAAAAAAAGTTTTATCGTATTTTCCACTTGTGGCACTTTAAATTTAGTTCCTTTGCCACACTAGCTACAATATCCAATGTCTTTCCTCCATTTACAGTTTGATTTTTATTTGAATTTATCAAAATCTATTTTAGCATAATTTATAAAAAAATAACCAGTTGAATAATTTTATTCAATCTATTTTCTAAAAAATTTCATCGCACAGTATTGACTTACTAGTAAATTCTATTATATAATTTTTATTAATCAAGAACAGAATAAAAATTTGCTTTTTGAAAACAAATAAAAAGGAGAATTTGATCATGAAGAAAAATTTTAAAAAAATTATGTTTGCTAATGGGAGTATTAGCAATGGGAGCAGCAACTTATGCAAATGGAAGTGTTGTTGCTGAAAATAATACTACAAAGCATTCAGCAAGACGAAGAATTTCCAGGTGGATTAGCAAAAAGGAATAGATCAGAAAATTTACTACAGATGGAAAAGTTGTATGCAGAAAAAAATTTTTGAATAAAATTATTTAATTATACAGATACATCAGACAGTTTCAAAATTCAAAAAGATAGTAAAAGGATACTTTGTAACACAGTACATTGATGAATCAGAAGAAAAAGATGGTTCTGGACCAACAAAAAGAGGAAAAAATTAGGCTAAAATTAGTAAAAATGTTTTTCTGACAGAAGTAGATGGTGATGGTTTAACTTATGCTTATGACACAAAACTTAAAAAGTAGTGCTTATAAATCCAGCCAACAACTATAGAATAATGTTCATAGTTGATTAAAAATCTGATTTTGAGAGTTTATTCAGAACTTTATAACTTATATTTATTAAAAACAGTGAGAAAATTAACCTTTTCGCAAATTTATTTGTCTATTGTGGTTAGTTTTTCTCTTTTTATTCCTTTGATTATCTATAAATTTTTATAGTTATTTGAAATATATTTTTAACAGTATAAATTTTTACTGTTATTAAAAATGATGAAAAGTTACTTGACATTTTCATGATTATAATTATATTATAATAAAACAGAAAATTATTTACTGATATAAAAAGGAGAATTTATCATGAAAAAGAATTTATTATGTATTCTAATGGCAATGTTGGCAATAAGTGCTGTATCTTATGCAAAATGAAAGTGTTATTGCTGAAAATAATACACAAAGCATTCAACAAGACGAAGACTCTTTTAGGCGGATTAGCAAAAGGATTTGATCAGAAATTTACTACAGATGGAAAAATTGCATCCAGAAAAGCTTTTTGAACAAGAGATTTGGCTATCCAGATTCATCAGACGGTTTTAAAAATTCAGGAAAGACAGCAAAGGATATTTTTAATACACTATGTTACTGAAGGTCTCTATTCTGATAATTTCAACACTCAGAAAGACTACAAATATTCTGATAAACCTGACGGTAAAACGATAGTAAAAAGAGGAAAAATCAGATTAAAATTGGAAAAGAATGTATTTCTTAGAGCCCCTTGATGATAATAATAATGATTACGCCTATGCCTACGATACAAAAACTTAAAAAGTGGTAATTATAAATCCATACAACAATTATAAAAATATGTATATCCTGTTAATTAATTACAATTTAACTTTTTGAATTTTCAATTTTAAACATAAAATAATAATGAATACACGAAAATCAAATTTTTCTGTGAGTTTATATTACTATAGGAAAAGAATAATAAAAAGGAGAATAAAATGAAATAAATTCTAAAAGTAATTTGGTAACTTCTACTCTTTATGATTGGTATATCTGTTAGCTGAATGTAGTGCAAGTTTTAGTTTCAGGCAAATGAAACAAAATAAAACTAATACTTCCAAAACCTGCACCAACTGTAGGAATGGCAAACCCTCTGCCCTGGGTTTATTGTGAAAAACAAGGTGGAAAATCTATTATTGTAAAAGGTAGCAAAAGGTGAATATATGGGTTGTACACTATAAAGATGGAACAACCATTGAAGAATGGGAATATTACAGACTAAAATAATACTCCACAAAGCTTGTAAGGCTGAAAGTAATAACAGGACTCACCAAATCTAGCTTCCAAAATTTTAGTGAATAGATAGTCGGAAGTTCTGTTACTAATAAAGACAGAAAAAGGTAAAACATGTGTAAATTTAAAAATGGTACACAAACTGACGAAATGGGATTATTACAGACAAAATAACTAATAACCCAAACTCTATAATACTATTATTTATAAAGATGGCAAATTATTTTGCCCATTTTTATTACCTATTATTTTATATCAAAATTTAAAATAAATATGATTGATATAGCATTGTTATATTTAAAAAGTTTTCTAATTTTATATGCTATAATTGTCACGAATGAAAAATTAATTTTAAACAAACAAAATACAAAGGAGAAATAAATATGAAAGAAAAAGATTTTATTATTAATTAGTCTTAATCAGCAGTATTATCAAGCTGTGGTGCGGAGGAGGTGGGCAGTTCTTCAGCAAACATCACAGGAAACTACTCCAATAGTCATTCTGCCTCAGAAAAATACAAATACTGAGTTCGAAATACGAATATTAGTTCTGAAAATACAAACACTGGCTTTTAATAACACTAATACTAATTCTGGAAATACAAAATGAGAATAAATAATAATGTACAAGTTGACATAAATCCACCAAAAACATAGTTCCAGGAACAACATCCCAGACACCTACAGCTGATAATCGTTTTCCTAAACCTGTTGATGCAAGAGAATGTCACAGGACAAGGAGTTAAAGTAGGAGTTTCTGGATAGTGATTTTTAAGTGGAGATGATGCAGAGACTAGGATTTCATACAAGACTGAGTTAATGAGGTTTCTCTCGGAAAGTGATAGCTTTCCTCAAGTAATTAATGAAGAATTTGAGACAGACTGATTGCTATAAATAAGACTTTAGGACTGATAGTACATCTTAAGTGAAAGTGAACATGGTCTTATAGTTGCAACGATTTTAGCAGGAAAATAGCGGAAAAACGTGCAAAAGGAGCTTTGGTTTATGGTGTCAGTTTTGGTGAAAGAAGTACATCATTAGTACTGAGATAAAGAGCAAATACGAGGAACTTTATAATAACGTGGGTAGAATATTTCACTCAGTCTTTTGGAACACCAAAGTGAATTTTTCTGACGATATAATTTCTAGCAAATGCTAAATTACCTTTTTAATTCATTCTGCATTAAGAGAAAAAGAAAAGTACTTTGATGTTTTTAGATGAAGAGACTAGATGAAATAGATGATTTTCTATAGAAATGGCAGTAAGTAATGGTGCACTATTTATATGGGCTGCAGGAAATACAACCTTCTTGGAAGGAGGCAGAAATACAACATACAATGTCCAACTCTTCAAGCAGGGATGCCAGCTTATATCAGTGAGCTTCATAAAGGATGGATTGCAGCAATAGGTGTAAAACCTGATGGAACAGAATATAATCCGTACATCTTGCAAGAGCAGGAAATAGAGGAACTTTAGACAGGACGTCCAATTTCTGCAAATGGGTGCGAACTAGAAGGATGTCAATCAGATATGTGGATCTGGATTTCACTGTCTCCAAGAGTAGCTATGGCAGTTAAAGTAAAGAGAAAATTCTATGGATGACAGGACATAGAAATACAACAAAACAATATTGACTACAGCCACAGATTTAGGTATTAAAGGAGTAGATACTTACTTTGGATGGGGGACTTTTAAATGAGAAAAAGCTTTAAAAGGACCTTCTGGTTAATAGTGTACTTATTGTTGGCGAAAAAGCCTTTCAGCCGCTGGATTGAAAGGACAATTTAACACAATATCGGAAATCTCTATAACCTCTATTTTTGAAAATGATATTACAGAGTGACGCAGTGACTGATCTGGTAATGGAACATTGATCTTAAACTAGGGAATAATAAATCTCATGCTGGAAATACAACCATGGATAGCCGAAGGAAGAATTAGAAATATATGGAAATAATGCTTCCAATATAACAATAAATCAGCAAGGAACATTGATCATTTATCCAAACTAGCCATAATAAAATGAACAGAAAAATGTCTATAATAATGGTGCGAGACTCTTGAAACACAGAGGCTCTGGAGCTGTTATAACTCTGAGAATAAGTACATGCAACTGCATGGTTCTGTAACAAAGGCAGAAATTGGTTCCTAAACTTATAGTTAATGGAACAGTGAATTTGTAAATGGAGAAAGTGCTACATTACAAACTTTAAGCAAACGTTTGAAGATACATGCGGCAAAAGTTCCATTATCAACGACTGTAATTGGAAGCAGGAAAAGGAATCGAAGGAAATTTTATAAATGTTGAAACAACTGAGTTGGTAAAATGGTTCAACTGAAGTTAAAGGAAACCGAACCCGAGATGTTAATTTAAGTAGAAAAATGTATTAGACTATGTAGAAAAATAGCAGAATCTGACGAAATGCATAGCCTGCTACGAAAACTTGGAAACTGCCTTCCATTAGATCAAAATATAGAAAATGGTACTGCTGGAAATGTCGCTCAGTTTGAAAGAAAAGTCACTTTACTTTACAAGCTCTTTACTTCTTCTAACAGAGCTCGCTGTTTAGATAAGCTTATCTGGACAAATTTATGCTTCCTGCACTAGCTCTTACTTTTCAAATATGTGCTACGAGCTGTAAATAAGGACTTGTCAAATGAGATTAGTTGGTGCTTGGTACTCTGGACAATGCTGGAGATAATTTTGGACTATGGATTTCTGGACTGGGAGCTAATGGCATTGCAGTAAAACAAGATGGACACGGTGAGGAGATACTAAAGTAGTTGGTGGGCAAGTTGGAGTTGATAGCAATTTGGTGAAAACTTGATTTCGTACTGTCATTGTCTTATTATCTAGCTAACGTTAAATTTAACAGATATGGTGGTAGATCTGATGCCAATAACTTTGGAGTTTCACTATATGGAAGATTAGGAAACAAAATATTCCCATCTCTACTTGCAGGACGCGTTTTGGAGTTGGATTTGTTGACAGTGATGTTGAAAGAGATGTATTTTAAGTACTAATGATTACACAAGAGCTAGTAATCATAATGATAAAAGTTTACTCTGGATGTTTAGAAACAGGTGATACGATATTAAAAATGGTAATAGAGACTTTGTTGTAACACTATTTGTGGGACTAACTCACGGTACAGTTGTCAGAGGAGCATTTTCAGAAGAAAAGAGTCAATTTGGATTGATCATTGACATGATTACAACCAGAGCAGCAAAAGCATTACTTTGGAGCAGGAGTTGGAAAATCTGTAAAGCTGGAGATCGGTGAAAGCAAGACCACATTCCAAGGTTGTGTAACACATCAAAGAGCTTTGTGGTCAGGATTTAAGCTCTTTGATGCAAGACATACTGGGACTACCAGGAGCGACATTCAAGGTAAAAGGAATAGAACTTGCTAAAAATAGAACTTGGGTAGGAGTTGGAGCATTGACTGAAGTAAATTCTAAATTTGGATGGTATGTAAACTATGATGGTTCTGTTGACAGTAGAAAAGGTAAAAGGAAATAACAATGTGCTTGCTACAACAGGACTTAGATTTAATTTTAAAATTAATTTAAGCAAAATAAAAGGACTGACTTAGAAATAGTGTACAGTCCTTATTTTTTATTACTATTTTACAAGATTACAAGAAATATCTTTTACCATCTCGATTAAATGTACATCTCATTTCCTTTTATATGAATTTTCAATTTCCCCATTACTATATCTCGAACCACTGCAGAATATAACTTGATCTAAATTGAAATTTTAGCGTTTGACACAACATCTACTAACTGAACTTTATCATTTGTAATATAATTTACATATTGATTCTTACCACAATTAAATTTTTGTGAAACAATAGCTTTTTCTATAACTTATTACTGGATTTTTCTTTTATCCGTTTATGTTTATTTCTTATGATTCCATTTAGTGAACATCCTAACAATAATATCCCTACCGTTATTATTGTTAATTTTTTAGTCAATTTCATAAATCCCTCACTTTCCTTATATGCATTATGAGACTCTCACACCATACTTTAAAATATTTTCTCCAATATGGGACTTTTTAATGAGGACATTACAACGCCTTTTTGAAGATGAAGCATTTATGAAATAATGAATTCCCAACGTAAACAGCTGTAGGCTCGTTCTGTTATCTGGTCTAAAATAAAACAATATCTCCTCGATTTTCAAATTTTTAGCTGAAAACTCTTGTCCTTGCTTTTATCTGCTGTTGCGAAACTCTAGGAAGTTCCTTATTAAAAGCTTCACGGTAAACTCTACGTGTTAAGGCTGAACAGTCAATTCCACTTTTAGAATCTCCTCCTAAAGCATATTTTGTCCCTCTCCATTTGCTGTATGAAGTCAAAAAGCTTTTCTTTCTACAGCTGCTTTTTCTCTCTTGAGTTGAACCTGAAGCCATGGCCTTAGTATGTCTTTGTCTTAATTCTGTCATCTTCAATAAGTGCATTTTTATTATTTTGAAGAAATACCATAAATTCCAGTATTGCTTTCCACTGTGACTTTTTCTATTCTTTTGAGGTTTGTGAGAAGTTTTTGATTTGTCAACTTTTTAGTTTTTGATGTTTTTTGATGTAGATTTGAACCTACAAAAAGCTGATAACATACATACTGCTATTAAAAACTTGTTTTTCTCATATATATATTCCTTTCAAAATTAATTTTCAATTGTAATATTTTCTGTGTATCAATTGTAACATTAATTTTTAAGAAAAAGTAAATTAACTAAAAATAAAATATAATTTAATTTTGTATAGATGTCAAACATTTGTTACAAAAAAATATATTAAAAATATTTCTTTCCTAATGTATCTTTAACCTAATGATTTTCCTTGTACTCTTTTTAATACTTCATTTGGACTCTTAAAAGCCCAGTACTTTTCTTGATATGTTGTTGTATCTTGTATTGTATTTCCTTATTGACCCTTAACAGTTCTTCCTTGCTTTTTAAATTTCTTGTCCCCATAGTACTTGCTGTCAAGCCTGTGGCTCTTTCCACTTTTCCATTCTCCCATAGGCGAATATGGACGGAGTTGTCACGTACTCTATCCCCTTCTCCTCCAGTTTCCACCTCAAACAGCGTTTTTCTTATCACTTTCAGAATTTGTGAACTCTTTCCCGTTGTCTGTCTGAACTTTCTTTATGGCAAATCCCAGCTCCTTTTCCAAGTTCTCTAGAAACTTTGCGGTCTGATAGGTGCTTTTTCATCCGCTATCCTTAACACTCTTTTTCTTGTATATTCATCTAATGCCGTTATCTGATAATACTTCTGGTCACGTGTGCCAAACTGTATGCATTCTTCCGGAACATATTTTATGTCTATCTGTACTCTTTTCCCCAGGGTACTTAGCCTGTTCAGCCTTGTTTTTTCTTTTATTCAGCTTTTTAGGCTTTTCTTTGGCATTGCCCTTCATTCTCCTTATTATCCTGCACATTGAATCGTATGTACGGCTGTAGCCTTCCTTTCTTGCTTTGACATAAACTTCTGCCAGCCCTTCATAGCCAAATCTCCTGTATTTTTTCATAACCAGCTCTATTTCTTCCTGCGTGTGATGGTTTGGGTGGCTCTTAGGTCTTCTGCTTTTTGGCAGAAGAGACTGGACTGTGCCGTCGTATCTGTCTCTCCAACGTTTTATCTGCTGACGTGATGTCTTGTACTTCACTGCTGCCTTTGAATTATTATTATGTTTTTACTGCATACTCAATTGCCCGTTGACGGACACGGTATATTTCTGATATACTACTCATATGAAAGGTTTCTCCTTAATGTGGTTTTGGTTTGGCTTACATTATATCAGAAACCTTTCTTTTTTTGTATATTCTTGTCACATATGTATTATCTCACAACACTAAAAATAAAATATAATTTTAATTTTGAAAAACAAGAAAAATTTTTATAAATTATAATTTTCAAAAGTCAAGGTCTTGCCTCTATTTGTTGTTAATACTAAAGTTGTTTTGTTTACTAATTCAATTTTAGCATTTTGTAGAAGTTCTATATATTGTCTTTCAGTTTTCATTAGACTGTCAGAGCCAGCCATTTCTGTACTTCAACAGTTCCTATTGTGATATTTTCCGGCTGTTATTATATAATCAGAAAAATAACTGTTAATTCCTGAATTACCATTTATTTTATTTCCTGAAAACGAGATTGTAATTCCAACATTTCTTACTTCTTTTCCATTCATATTAATAAGTTTTCCAATCTGTTCGAGATAGTTCCTTAGTCAAACGTGATAAAGAATTTTCATCTGACTGATTATTTGAATTTGAACTTTTATTAAAACTCAAAAGTATCTCCATTACTATAAAGTTAATGTTCCTTTTATTATAATTTATTTTTGGAGAAGATTGTAAAATATCCAAAAATGCCATTTCAAAAGTTCATTAATTCTTCAGAACCACCCATTAATGTTGTAGTTATATCAGTTGATAAAAGTAGTGTTGTTTCTAACTCGATAAGTTCCATTGTATCTGTTTATTCCTGAAAATCCACTTATCTTATTTCCTGAAAAACTAACTGTGATTTTTAGTATTTCTTGGAATCTCTAAATTTCACTCCGTTTTGTCTAATTCTTGATAATTGCCACGAAGAACCATTTAAATTGACAGTCTGAGCCGCACTTAATATAAAACAATTAACTACAAAACATCGAAAAATTTCCAAATTAAAATAAATATTTTTTCATTTTTAAATACCTCTTTTCATCTTTTTGTTAATTGAATAGTATCACATTTTTATTAAAAGAAAAATGAGAAAATTTAAAAATTTATATACACTTTTTAAAAAATTTTTGATAAAAATTAATTTATAAAAACTTGAAAAGGAAAACCAATATTAGTAAAGCAATATATAATTGACGCTTTACGAGACAAAAGTTTTTCAGGAATCCAAGTCCAATCTGTATTCTAGACGAATGGCTTTCTGACGACACTATGCTTTTTAATAGCAAGGAGAACAATTTGTCGAAACAGCCTTTGCAGTAAAAGGAGAGAAATCACTATAAATTACGCTGGTTTACGCCAGGCGGTGAAATTGATTTATGTGGACATGCCACGCTTGCCTGTGCTTTTTGTAATTATGAATTATTATGAAAAATTTAAAAACTGTAATTTTTGATACATTGAGCGGAAAATTGACTGTAAATGAGAAAAATGGAGTTTATACGAGCTTGATTTTCCTGCTTATGATTTGAAAAAGTTGAAATAACTGATAAAATGATTGAATTGATTGGGAAAAACCAGCTGGAAGCATATTTAGGAAGAGATTTAATGTGCATCTTTGACGATGAAGAGTTTATTTTTCAGTGCAGATTTAGATTCGGAAAAATTAAAAACTTGATGGATTATTACTCCATGTACTGCTCAACATAGTAATTATTCTTTAAATTCTAAAAATAAAAATACAACTGATAAAAATAGACTGTATTTACGTTCCTTTGCTCCAAAAATTAAATGTTTACGAAGATCCTGTCTGCGACTCTGGACACTGCCATATTGCTCCTTACTGGATGGCAAAATTGCAAAAGGAAAAATTTAATCGCTTATCAGAGCTTCAGAACAGAGCGGAACACTTTAGTGCACTCCAGCAGATAACGGAAGAATAAAAATGAGGGAAAAAGCGACTTTATTTGCAATTTCAGAAATTTTCATATAGCAAAATGTTTTTAAAACTTTACTCTGAAATTACGATAGACTACTCAAACCTCAAGTTTTATAATTTTTACTATTCTATTTAAATCAAATTTTACTTATAAAATAAAAGAGGGAAAAATTCTCCCCTCAAAGCATTTTTATCAGAATTCAATAATTTCTACAATCTCTTTTCCAAAATAAAAATTGATACAAACACTAATATAAAACCAACTATTTCAATAAAAGAAAAATTTTAATCCAAAAATAGCAACTGATAATATCGCTGCAAGTACAGGCTCAAAAGCAGTTAAAAATTCCTGCAAGGGAAGAGGAAATATAATTTAGGCTTGCAATGTAAAATTAAATAGGCTATGGAAGTTCCTAAAAATTACAACGATTATTACCTGAATCATTGATTTTTGCATTTACATTTCCTTCAATTTTTCCAAATAGGGTGAATAACATTTGAAATTATGCTACCTATTATCATTCCCCATCCAACTACTGTAATACTTCCATATTTTTCAAAAGTTTTTTGGATATGTTGAATAAAAAGCTATCATAATTGCTGAAATTACTCCTAGCAGTAACGCTTCTAGTGAAATAAATAAATTTGAAAAGTTTCCTTTAGTGGCAATAAATACAACTCCTAAAAATTGTCATAAACAATAGAATAACAGTTGAAATAGCTGGAACTATTTTTATAGATTCATAAATAAATATAAAAAATGGTGCGGTAAACTGTAAAATTGTAGCAAAAGAAAACATTGCTGAGCTCAATTGTTTTTAAAATATGTATACTGAACTAAGTACATTCCGCTGTTCCAAATAAAATTATTCAACACAATCTCTCTTATTTTTCAATGGCTTTAAAACAGATCAATAAAAATAACAATTAGAAACAATAAAATTCAGGAAATTAATGTCTCTAGTCGAGACTAACCAGTCTGATGAAAAATTAAATTTTTGAAAAAGAATTTCTCGAAATCCCTGAAATGCCCATAGACTAGAAGCTAAACTAACTAATAACTATTCCACGTAACTCCTCGTGTCCTCGCATATTTTCATTTGCGTGCACTTGTCATCGACTTTTTTAAATTCATAAAAAATAAAAGTATTTCCCATTCTAAATATGTTTTAGTTGATTAAAAACTAATAAATCATAAACACATGCCTCTGCAAATAACTTTGTAAAAAGCACCTTTTTATATTAACGTAGATTATTATCTTAAAAGATTTAATTAATTCAAAGTTATCGATAATTTGTTGTTCTCTAGCGTATTTCTTTGTCTAATTGATTTCTTAAGTTTTTGTATTCAGTAGCTTTTAGCTTTTGAAATTCTTTTCCGAGATACTTGTATCTGTATTTTGCTTCAATTTCAGCAAGTCTTTCGTCGATTTTAGCTTGCATTGCAGTGTAGTTGTCTAATCTTTTGAGATCATTTCGCATTTGCTTGAGCTTCTGTTCTCTGAATTTGCATCTTCCATTTGTTGTAATTTGATTAATTGATTTTTCTAAGCTGTTTAAGCTGTTTTCGATTGATGATCCACCTGCTCTGTCTGGTTTTGGAGTCCGCAAATGAAACACTACTTAATACTAAATACTCCTAATAATACTGCTAATCATTTTTCTATACACGAGTAAATAGAAACTACTTTAAATTTTTATTTTTAATTTCTCGTATCTCCTTTCATTTAATTTAATTTTGATTAATTCCTTTTAATGCTTCCTATAGTCTGCAAAATTTTTCAACTAGTTGTGTTTAAAGATTTGATTTCTGAATCTAAATGCTTTTAACTACAGTTTTGTATTGTTTTGCTAACTCAGAATATTGAGCTTTAAATGCTTTTGAGTCTGCTGCTGCTTCAATATTAGCGATTCTTTCTTCAATTTGAGCTTTTTGAGCTTGTTTTTCAGCTAATCTATTAGCATATGCCTCAGCATTTGCTTTTAATTTGCTGTACTCTTGGTTCTCCATATTTACTAGTCTTTCATATTCTGCTTCAAGCTGATTAAATCTACCAGTTACTGTTTGATTTGCCACTTGTTTTGATGGTTGTTTTGCTTGTTTTGTAGATTTTGCAGAAGCAGCTGAGAATGATAAAAGCACTCAAAAAGTACAAATAAAAATTCCAACTTTTTCATTATTTTTTGCCTCCTAAATTAGTTATCGGTTTTAATTATCTTTTTATATTATATATCATTTATTAATAATTGTCAATTCTTGTAAAAACATCTCTTTTTAAATGTATTTTTTATTACCTTTAAAGAGACATTTTTAACTTTTGAACTTTTATGATTTTATGTATTATTATTTAATGTTGATGTTATAGAATGCTTTTTACCTTCGTAAACGAGCTGCTTCTGTCAAATCGTCTTCGATTCTTAATAATTGGTTGTATTTAGCCATTCTGTCTGTTCTTGATGCAGATCCTGTTTTTAATTTGTCCTGCATTTGTAGCAACTGCGATGTCAGCAATTGTATCATCTTCAGTTTCTCCTGATCTGTGAGATACTACTGCAGTATATCCAGCTTTTTAGCCATTTCAATTGCATCTAATGTTTCTGTTAAAGTACCAATTTGGTTTTACTTTAATTAAAGATTGAATTAGCAATTCCTTTTTGATTCCTTCTTCTAATCTTACTGTGTTAGTAACGAGCAAGTCATCCCTACTAATTGAACGTCTTTTCCAGATTGCATCAGTTAATTTTTTGAATCCATCCCAGTCATCTTCAGCAGTCCGTCTTCAATAGATACGATTAGGGTATTTAGAAGTTAGATGTTTGTACCATCTCAACCATTTCGTCTGAGTTTCTTACAACTCCACCTTCTCTCTCTTGAATGTATAGTATAAGATCCGTCTGCATTTTTAGTTGCAAATTCTGATGAGCGGCATCCATTGCAAATGTAACATCTTCTCTAATTTGTATCCAGCGAGCACTTCGCGGCTTGAGAAATTACATCTAAAAGCTCCTTCAGTTCCATTAATGTTAGATGGTGCGTATCCACCTTCATTTCCTACGTTGAGTAGAATCTCCGTTTGCTTTTAAGATTTTTCCTAAGTGATGGAAAATTTCAGAACCCATTCTTAATGCTTCTTTGTATGTTTTTAGCTCCTACAGGTTGTACCATGAATTCTTGAACGTCTACTGCTGAATCAGCATGTGATCCACCATTTAAGATATTCATCATTGGTACTGGTAATTCTTTAGCGTTTACTCCACCTAAATATCTGTATAAAGGTATACCTAATTGGTTAGTAGCGCTTTTTGCCACTGCTAATGATACACCTAAAATTGCGTTAGCTCCTAATTTACCTTTGTTGGGTGTTTCCGTCTAACTCGATCATAGCTTTATCAATAGCTACTTGGTCTAAAGCGTCAAATCCGATTAAGTGTTCGCTTAATAACTTTGTTTACATTTTCTACTGCTTGTAACACACCTTGTCCTAAATATCTAGATTTGTCACCATCTCTTAATTCAACTGCTTCCATGTTCTCCAGTTGATGCTCCAGAAGGTACAGAAGCTCTTCCCATTGCTCCACCTTCTAAGTACACTTCAACTTCCACAGTTGGATTTCCTCTTGAATCAAGTATCTCTCTTGCATAGATATCTTCAATTCTAGTCATTTCTAATTACCTCCGTAAATTTATTTATTATAATATTTCTCAACTATAATTATATCACAATGTGTCCTTATTTTTCAAAACAAAATTTCAATCAAAAATTTAATAAAATTTATTAAAATTCAATAATATAAAAATATTTTTATGTTCTTTTCATTTTAATTATTTATATTTTAGTATAGAAAATTTGAAAATAAGAGTTTTATCCTTAAATGTCCTAGTCTGCTGACAGCTGGACAGTTAACAGACTAAATCCATATTTTGATATATTCCCATCTATATTTTGTCCTTGTCTGGCAAAAGACTTTTTCTGTTTTACTTTAATTTTGTTTTTATTGACCTAATTTTATATTCCAATACCCTTGGCACGCAGTTTGTACTGTAACAAAAGTGTGAGTCCATCATTCTTGCAATTTCTATTGTACTGTTATAAAGCGTGACCTTCCTTTTGCTTCCAGTTTTGTCATTTTTCCTTAGAAAGCCTGTTTTGGTTTTATGTACATTTTTATTATTTGTTCATGTTCAGCATCGGTAGTTTGTGAGTCAAAAACTGAAGAAACTAGCCTCCCATCGACAAAGTTAAAACTATTCAGTGCCTTTTCAATTCCCAGCGGATCTTTTACATTAGCATAGTAATAAACCGCATAATTATCTTCATCATGTGAATTTGACAGAGCTTTTTCTGAATAATTTTAGCAAATTCTGTGTCATACCAAATTTTAAAGTGCTTGTAATACTTTCTCCATAACTTTTTCAAATTCGGATTTCCAAACATAAACGTTGAGAAACACCAGCATCATTACTAACAAAATCATAAATTTAATTTCCTTTTCTTAAATTTGTTTATAATTTTTCCAATAATCTCTCATCGATTTTCTCCAAGCAAATTATCTAATATTTTTATAAAACTCATATTTTCAACATTTTGAATCAAAAAGAATAATGTTCATTTTTATCATAAATTATAATCTTGCTTTCGATAATGATCATCAATTACTACATTTTTCGTTTTGGATTTTTCATCATTTATTATTTTCTTAATTATATTATGTTTATAATCTTTTAAAAACAATTTTTCTTGAATATTTTTGACTCCATGTAAATAGGAAATACTACAATTTAACTTCTCACATTCAAGATTCCACTCAAAATAGTCTGAATTTCTGTAACAGCTTCTTTATGTAAAGTCATAATTTTTACTAAAATCCAATAATCTTTGTGCTATATTTCTTTCTGTCAAATTTTCACAAGAAATAAACATCAAAGATTAAGCATATAAATAAAAATATTTTCATATTCAATTTTCCTCGCTTCATCTCATTCAAATATTTATCCAGATAATCTGCATCTTTTGCAGTTGCTTTCTTTATTTCCTTAGAAATATGGGTGCTTTCAGCTTCTGCTTATTTTGTTCACGCAACTTTTTATTTGTAATTTCTTCATTTTATCATCAAAACATTTAATAATAGCAATGTTTCTTTTAGGCGGTTATATTCGTCGAACTTCATTTGATACATTGGCATTTTACGACGTTGTTTATATATTCTGAAACTGCTTTTCGATTTTACCGTCATTGTAATATTTTCTTACCTCAGACAATGTAGAAGTCAAGTTCATCAGAATGTACTTCTTCATCTGCCATTCAACCTGTCTTTTTACATCTTCGCTTTTTAATAAATTTAAAACTTTTTTATTTGAATCTGCCTATTATCTTCATTTGCAATGTTAAATATTTTTACAATTTCCATAATAGGGTATTATGTATACTTTTTCTATTTCTTATAATAACTATCGCTTTTATCCTTTTTCCCAAATTCCACGATAATATACCTATGTTTGCAAATAATTTTCATACTCGTAAGGATGTGTTTTGTGAATAAATCTAAATATTTTTCATAATCTTTTCCGATTTTGGACTCATAAATTGTGATAATATCTTCTGATACAATGTAATTTCGCTCATCTTTTTCAAGATGGCAAGCAGTTTTATTCAATTTTTCCTCCGATTACAGTTTCATCATTTTCAAAAGCCACAATATCTTGTTTCATAATCAATGTTTCATCAATTATTGCCTGCTTTATTCCTATTTTTGAAAGATTTTTCCTGAATCTGACTCCTTTCTTGTGTAAGCAAAGCTCAAACTGCTTAACAGTAAAAATGCTATTGTTAATTTTTCTCATAAATTGTTCTCCATTTTGTATTTTTATTTTTATTCCTTCAGCAATTCTAAATTATAATCCAATTATTTTCCCAGTTATTATGAGCTCTTTCCATCAATTACACTACATCTCGAATATAGTCAATCATCATATTCTGAATGGTTCCCTTTATATTTCCAATTATTTCTTTTTGAGGCCCATAAGACTGGAAATTTTCTGCCCATCAAAAATACCGCCTTTTCATAGCCAGCTGTTCAAATCTATAGGCATTCATTTCCAACTTTTTAATTTCATTTCAGGCGTTATTTTAGTTCCATTGACTAACATCAGGTTGGTAATTTTATTGCCTTTTTCATTTCTTAAATCAATTTTACTATTTCACTCCGCCAAAAATATCAAATGTTACATATTTTCCGTTGGCACGTTCTGGATTATAATGATACTCGGTATCTCCAGGCTCGAATTGTATCAAAAATAATCAGCAGACCATTCCATATAATCTTTTAACTGTTTTCCAGTCATTTCGTAAATTGTAACATCTCCACCTGTGTAACGGTAGTTGTAAACTATGTCTTTTTCTCTTAATTTCCCCTTTATCCAGTTTTACATTTTCATAATTGTATGCAAATGAAACGACATCTGCTCACTGTAATAAAGCTCAACATCCGTTATAAAATGACGACAGTCCCTGTATCTTTACTAAAGCTGCTGACGATAACCATAATATCTGGGAACCATATCATTTCAGTGTATTCGCTATTTTTTCATTTGCAATTCTGCAAAAGTCTATTAGTGAAAAGGTTTATAAATCTCTTCAATTCTATCAGGGCTCTTCATCTCACAGGAATAGTCGTAGAATCTTTGCTATCATTCAAACATTTTCATCAACACTTCAAATTTTCAGGTCCACTTCTGAAATAACAGTTCCATATCTATGAGGTCTCTGTAATAAGAACACCGTTAATTATTTCCTTTGGTATATTCTGATGCATATGTCCTACTATAATCACATCAATTTCAGGTACAGCGTTTGCCAAATCCCTTACTCCAGTTTCAGGAATTCCGTTTTCTATTTTCAATGCCCATATAGTGCCACGACAACAATGGCGTTCGCACCTTCCTCTTTTCAGTTTTTTATTTGTTTTTGAGTTTCCTTTATGGGTGACACAAAATAAAATCCTTTCAAATATCCAGTATCTTCCTTCAAACTGTGCCGACATTGGAGTTGATAATCCAATAATTCCTATTTTCACACCATCTTTTCAATAATTGTCGTTGCATCTAAATACCTATACTTATCTTTTGAGAAATTAGTATCATTTTCAGCATTTTTCATTGTAGTATACAAGTTGGCTGTTAATTTTTGACATTTCATGTCCCGTAAAATATTTGATAATAGTTGGCATTCCAAAGTTAAATTCGTGATTTCCCTGGTACTAAAGATGTCATATCCCTATATAATTTAATATTTACGGAATAGGATGCTTTTGGCGTCGTAGCAAATTTTTCTATCCAATTATCCTGAATTGCATCCCCAACTTCAACCAAAAATTACATTTTGTTTTTCTCTAATTTTTGACTAGTGTTGAAATTTGAGCATAAGAACCTGACTTATCCTCTTCATCAGTCGCATAGTTCCAAGCAAGCACCCTTCCATGAGACATCGCTTGTCCCTAGTATTTTATACTTGATTTCTCGTTTTATTAAAAGCAGTATCCGTATTTTTCTGTTGTCATAATATCTATATTTCCTTTTTCAGTTTTTATTTTCTATGCTTAAATTTTTAAAAACATGCTAAATCCTCGTAAAAATTAAATAAATCTTAGAGTTAAATAAACTATTTATAGATTTTGTGAACTATATTTTACATTTATTTTTCATATTTTTCCATTTTTCTCTAGCTTCGTAAATCGAAAACTCCCTGCCATATTTTACTTCATTCAATTCATCTTTAATATAAAAATCTTTTCCAAATCAATCTCATAGTCATTCACTAATCGCAATAATATAATAAAAACATCAAACACTTCTTCTTCAGATAGTACCTTTTTATATTTTCTCCATCATATCTCACATTTTTCTAATATTTTCAGCCAATTCTCCAAATTCCTCAATTAATTTTTAAAAACAAGTCTTTGTCCATTTTCCTTTTTATTCTGCTTAATTTTATCATCCTTTGTTTCATCCGGAGTTCCTTTTTCTATTCTTTTTATCAAATACTGCACTTCTTTAAGTGTCATCATCATCACTGTTATTATATCCATAAAACTACTTCTTCTTTTCTAAATTCTTTGGTATAAATACTTAAAAATTAATGTTTTTATTTTACACAATATACTGTTATTAATGAATATAATTTTTATGTTTTTATACGTAAAAGGGGATCAGTCGCCATCCCTTTACAATCCAACTTGTCTAAGTATTTTTGAAATAAAAACTAAACTCGCTTTTTAATAAAGGCTGTTCTCGTTTCTTCAAATAATCTTAATTTCAATATTTTTGAAAAAGCTCAGACAGTAGTTTTTATTCATCACGACGTTTTTAGTTTATTTACAACAAGATAGTTTTATTTCAAGCAAAAATTTTTGTTAAAGAAAAATAACTGTTTGAGATTTTTGAAATATGTTTTTGAAATTATACACAGTTATTTCAGTTAAAAATAATCTTGGTTCAAAATCGAGTTTTATTTTTCTTTTATAAGAAAGTTTTGCGTAAAGCGGGAGTGCAGAGATGTGGAGTCTGATACCTCTGCGTTAAAACTAATATTAAATAAAACAAAAATATTTATTAATCAAAATAGTAATCAAAGTATCATTTGTTTTTAAATTTTTAAAAATTAGTATTTGAAGATTACGTTTGTAGATTTTGGTTTTCCTATTTCTTTTTCTCTTTCAAATAGTCAATAAATCTTTTAGTATCCGTTAAATGGTGTCTCTTCCACGTTTTGGGATAGTGATTTTCCTAATGTTGTGTAGCCGTCTTTTCCTTTGGCGATGTAAGGTTTACAGCTAACATATATATGTAGCGTCAATTGACACCCATTTGTTTGCTTTAAAGTCAAACACTTCTATGACTCTGTACCAAGTGTTCCTTCTTTTGTAACTCGTATCGAATTCCTGCACCATAAGGAATGCATCATTGAACTCCATTTAGAAACATAGTCATTGCGTCTTCTAATGTCTGTTTCACTTCTGCACCTGTAATGTACTGTTATAAATACTGTGTTTTGAAGTAAATGGCAGTAATGAATATGCCAAAGTCATAAGTGAATACACCTGGATTTAGTGTGATTCTTACGTTACCGCGTTTCCAATTACAAAAGTCAACGTTTCCAGTTCCTGTATTTCTTAACTTTATGTAAAACTGATTCAGCTACAAGGTTGTTGCAAAAGAACCGTCTTTATTGTGAGGTCCTGGTACTCTGTTGTCTGAACCTCCTGGGAATTTCTTCTGTAATTTTACCAACTGTACGTTTCCCAAGTTCTGTCTTTCTGGTATCTTTCGAGAAGTTTTAAAAGTTGGCTCATTTTGATGGCGGCTATATTTTTATTGTTTTTATTGAGTTTAAAATTGCATCTTTCGCATCAACTGAACTGCCTTCCCCTTCAGCATTTTTCACTTCAAAAAGTCATCTCAATCAGAACTTTCGGCGTTGGGATTAATTCAGTAATTACGCCATTCTTGTCAAATTTGCTTTCATTTGCCCTAATAAATACGAATAATTCCATGCTTCTGCAATATAAACTGGATTTCCGTTAGGCGAATTTACTTTTAGGGTAATCCTCTTTTCAGGAACATCCGAATTGTTCAAATTCTTTCCCTAATAAATAATGCGTATCCCCGAGCTATGATTAAATCAACTCCGTCAACCTTCTCCCCAATTTTCACATGTCATCCTGAATGAGATACGATTATTATTTTATTTATTCCTTTGCCCTGCGACTCATTTACATATTTTCTCGCTGTTTCAACTTCATCAAGAAATTTAATGTCATCTCCCGGACTAGAAGATTCCTTAGTTTTTTTCACGACATCCAGTCCAATAATTCCGATATTTTGCCCGCCAACATTTTTTATCATGTACGGTTTCCATTTTCCTTCAGAATGCTTCCTTTATCAGGCTAACATTTGCAGAAACTACTGGTATTTACAAAGACATCTAAAAATGATTTTAAAAGTTTGTTTCCATCGTCAAATTCGTGATTTCCCAATGTAAAAACATCAAAATTTATTGCATTCATAAGCTCGGCATCAGCTTTTCCTTCAAATAATGTGTAATAAAGCGTTCCTGTCAGCGCGTCTCCTGCATGGAGTACAAGAGTATTTTATTACCTTGTCTAAAATTTTGATTGCCTGTGCCACTCTGCAATCCTCAATATGTACCGTAACAGGTTTTTCCATTGAGTTTGAGGCATTTTTTCTCTTCCAGATGTGAATGGTGATCGTTAATGTGAGCTACATTCAGCTCAAATGAAGTTGATGGACTTTGTTTTTGCCCTTTTGAAGTGTTTTTGCCTCCAAACCTGCTGTAGAAAATAATGAGACTGCCAGTCCCAATAACATTAATCATAACTTTTCCTCCTTGATTTGTATTTCCTCAGCATATAATTATAGCTTGATTTCTCCATAGCAAAAAATAAATGCAAAACATAGATTTCAAATAAATTTTACAATATTTTAAAATAAAACTATGTTATAATTCTTTTAATACTTTTTGAATTATCAAAAGAAATTTTATCAAATTAAAAGAGAGAATAAAATGGATGTAAAAATTTTATGAAAAAACTAATTTAATCCTGGGGAATGGTATTTCAGTTACTTCATTTGCAGTAACTAGAAAAACAACAGAGTTGTGTATGTAAAAAGAACCTTGTGAAGAGTAATAAGAAGAAGATATATTTTTGTAAAATTTCCAAAAGAAGAATACAAACTGTATATGTAAAAAGAACCTTCTCGTAGACAAAGACAAGCAAGAAGATTTTGCTGGAAGAGATAATTTTTAACTTTTAATAAAATGAAACGGGGAGTAATACATGACTTTTCCTCTTGTTTTATAATTATTTTTAGTTGTTTTATCAATACTAACTTTCTAATTTTAAACGAGATATGTTAATCATTTTTAGAGTACACACTATTTAATAAAGAATTAAAACTCTTTGTCCTTAATGTAGTTTCTATTTATAGTGGAGTTTAGGTGTGAAATCAAGAGACTGAAATAATCAGCCTTGGGTTAGTCAAATTAATTTAAAAGTTGTATTCTTTACTTTCCGCTGCTCTAATTTAATATGTACCCAGTCCGTCTATTCTAATGTTACTATTATTAACAACAACGTTTTATCCAATTACCAAACAAACCTACTGCACTGCCATTAGATTTTAAAATCTTTTGCAACTTCAACAACAGTATGATTTGTTTTCCAACCCTAGTCATACAATGCCCACACAGATAACAAATTCCAAACATGCAAGATATATATAAGAGAGCCTGAAAATAATCGATCAATGTCTAGCGACCCCACCGTCAAAATAACTTTTGGCCTGCCGTAGTCCTCCTTTATAATTTTCGTTCGTTATAACACAAAATATTAATTTATCATTGTGTTCAAATAAAAACAGCAGGAAAGATACAGTATTCATATATTTGGTGTATGTATAGCTTACATTTTCCTATATCCAAAATAAAAATCAAGTATCTTTTATACTTCTGAGAAATGTTTGTTATAAAAACTTTTTATTTTACCATCTTGAAATTTATTAGAACTTCTTCTCCATATCCACAGTCATTTCATCATGTGGATTTGGTCATAAATGCTCCGCTCTTTGAGCTCTGTTCCTCTGATTCCTAACTCTCTTACAGAGCTAGAACATCATCGTCACTGTCACCGTAGTGGATTGACATTGTGTGATGTGTAGAGATGATTTGTCGTATTTGCCAACTTGCCACCTGTTGGTGTGTCAGCTGTATATTCTACGTAAACTTCTGGTAGTTCAAGATATACTGCAACAGTGTTTTTGATAATTTTTGTTGAAGTGGTTTTACCTTTTGAGTGCGGATGGTCTTCCTGTAATACTGACACGTTATCTCCTCGTTTCCAAGTGCATTTTGATAAGATCTTTTTGCAGATTGTTTTGGAATTGAGTGTTCATCACCATTTTCAGATACATAATCCCAGAATTTTTGATTAGCACAAATAGCTTTAGCTCTACTTTTATCTCCTGGAATTTGAAAATAATGTTGCCCATAGATAAAATGCCGCTGAGATGGAGCAATGTGTCATCAGTGTCGAAAACTTACATTAAATTGGACCTTTACCTTCAAACTTTTCTTAATATCATCAACAGACACAAAATAGACACGCTTTCTGAACTTTATCTGTTGAATCGTCCGAGTCATCAGGTGTATAAAGACGCTGGTCCTCTTTGCCAAATACTACAGATCGACCAAACATAATAATGCTTTCATAACATTTCACTCCTATATGTGTTTTACTAATCAAAATTTACTGTCGCATGAGTTCACAGCTCTAAACTCTCACTTTAGCATGTCATAGTACATATGTTCCTGTTTTTCTTTCTGTGGAATTTTAAACATAGGAACAACTTACGCGAGTGTTAATGTAGATAAAACCAATATTGTCGATATTTTTAACTTTTCCTTAGGAAAACCTCCTGAAAAATAGTCTGTTGCTATTTTAAAATAAAAAGTCCAGAGATGTCCCCCTAAAGAAAACATCTCTTACACAGATTTACACTCCAAATACAATAGATTTAGCTCTTGTCATGCTTTTCTATGCTGCTGTTTATTCCTTGAACTCCTGCTCTAGAGCCTTTGAGTTTCCTAAAATAGAAACGCTCATGGACCTCTGGGTCTGTATTTATGTGTACTAATTTCCCACTTCTAGTTTTTCAGCGATTTTACATGCTAATGAGAATGGTGAGTACTGCTGAATTTGCGCAGTCGCGTATTCTGATTGTTGCAATTTCTATTCTTTCTATCTACAAATTTATTCTGATAGTGGTGGCACTACTGGTCCGGTAAATGGCTCTTCCCAGGCAATTTCTCATATCCAGTTGTTACATTATCCAAAAACTACTGGCCATATTAAATTTTTCTCTCTTTTACCTTAGTCAGTAGCTCTTTAGCACCTTTCCTGTGCATCTTTTCCTCAGTCCTTCAATAAAGTCTGCTGACGGAGTGTCGATTACTGTTGTAATATCAGCATTGTCAGAGGGTCTCCCACAGTTAATTTTCAACTTCTGCTTTTATCAAGCTAGCCAATGTGTCTGCAACAGAATCCATTACAAGCACTCTCTCTAATTGCGGTCATCTTTGTCCAGGAATAGCTGAATGCCCCTGCCACTATATCTTTTACGGCTTTTTCCAAATCAGCGTCTTCGAGTACGATTCCAGCGTCTTTTCACCTAATTCAAGCATAATTGGACGCATTCCAGCAAGCTTTTCCAATTTTCCCAATTAGCGTACTTCCCTGTAAAGTTTATAAAGTTCACTTCTTTATGTTCTATCAAATAATCTCCCTTTCAGAACCTTTTCCAGTTACAGGTTAAATACCACTGGAATTCCAAACTTTCTGCTAAAATACTCGAGTTTAACGGCAATCCACTAATCAGACAACTTGTGTGGCGGCTTGAAAATTACACTTTTCCTCCTATTAACGCTGGTGCAATTTAGATGCTGATCAAATTTACTGGATAATTAAATGGGTGCGATTGCAAGTACAACAACTCGGCTCTCTTTTTACTGCCCCATATTTTCTCTTGCTTTTGAACTTCAAATCCATCCAGTTTTACAAATTCACCTGTGATTCTAAGTCCTTCTTCTGACATATCTAATCAAATCGCTATTTCTTACTACTTCTACAAATAGGACCTTAATTCCTTTTTGCAACTTCCTTTTGCCCAAATTTTCCCCAATTTTATCTTTATCTCTTTCAAGAATATCCACTTTGTATTCAAAATAGTGCTCTTTCCCACAGTCGACAATGCTCCATGCAGGCAAAGCCTTTCTAGCAGATTCATAGCAAAATCAACTTCTTCTCTTGACATAGCGGCACAGTTCCAAACTCTTCACCATTAATAGGCGAGATAAATAGTTAGTGTATTTTAGAGTCTTTCCACTCTCCATTTCACTAATTTTTATAATTCATCAAAATATACCTCCTTATTTTGTTTTTCTATATTTTATATTTTTAGCATATATTTTTCATAATTAATATAGTCGCCCATATTTTACATTTTAAACTTTCTTAGAAATTAAAAACCTAACCGATTATTAAAATAAAATCTTATATGCTAATTACAAGAAAATGATTAATAAATAAGTGGATCCTCTATTTTAGTTCATAGACTTTATTCACTACGATTTACTTTCTATAATTGTCCTACAATTCCTCCACAGACAAAACCTTTTCCATTTCATTTCTATTTCCTTAGACAGATCTTTTATCTCTTATGGCTGTTTTCACCATCTTTTTCTCCAATGTATCAAAGTGCCAGAAAATATCACGTTTATCTCCATCAGCGATAAACTTTTCCATTTTGTCATCCACAATTACCCTGTCAAAATTTTTACTACAAATTCCATATCATAAGTTCTTGTGATTATAGTTTTCCTTTGCTGAAGTTCATCAAATCAGGTTCTTCTGAGACTTCTCATTCCTCTAAAATCACTGCCCATAACTGTCGGCTCATCCATTACAATAACGTCTGACCCACTATAGCAATTACTACGCAATTGTATGACTTAAATTTTTCTCAAGGAATACGGTAAATTGTACCGGATTTTCCTTTTGATATTTTTCAGGAAGTTCCGTTAATTTTATGGCGTCCACCATTGTTTTTGTTTCATCAGGAGAATATTTTAAATGCTCCAAAGGCTGACTTTCATCGTAAACATTGTTGCTGAAATATCTGATCCATTGGATTTTTGAAAGACACATCCGACTTTTCTGAGCTACGACTTTGGCAGCGGTATCTTCTGCATGTGATCTCTGTCATCAACATCTCCGCCTACTGAGCTAACAACGTTCAGCATTTTCTTTTACGTCGTTGTTTTCCAGCACCATTTTGCTTGATAATCGCAACTTTCCTCCTTTTTAACTAGAAACATCGTATGCATTTTCGTTCCATTGGGATATTTTAAAACTCAAATTTTTACAGTGGCAAAACTCATGTTTTGTCTCCTTTATTTTATTAAACAATTGTCTCTAAATATTTATTTTTATAAAAGTCTCTCTCTTCAATAATTTTGATGATAAATCTCAAAATTTTCATTTCAAAACATTCATAAATTTACTTTTCTGTAAAATCGCTTTTCTCCAAAATATTTCCTATCACAGCGTTAACAGCCGTCGCATTCAGTCTCTCGTGATCTGTATACTCCTGTCGAGATATTTGGAAAGGATATATTTTCAGGTTTATCAGCCAGTTCTAAACTTGAAATATAGAGTATTTTGTAACGATTTTTCTGCAAACATTTCTCCATTGTTTTCCTGACTGCCAGACAGGCCCAACTGTATGAATTACATAAATGGCATATTTCCTGCTCTTGTAATAACCAGGCACCTAACGTTGCATTTTCCTTAAAGGAAGCACGTGTTTTCCTTACAATCTTCGACTATTTGCTTGCCGCCCTTCTTATGAATTTGTCACTCATCAGCTTCTTGCCTCCAACACAGGAAGAATTTGCGGCATTGACAATCCCGTCAGCGGGGATATTCAGTGAATATCGCCTTTTTACAGAACGATTCTATCAGATTTTGGTTGCATAATTTTTCCTTTTAAATAAATATACTTTAAAGATTTGCTTAAGCTCAAATTTTATTTTTCAGCTCTTCAATTCCACTGTCTTTTCCTTGGTGTAGGAATTTCTTCAAGCTCAACTCGCTTTTTCAGGTTCCTTGAGCAGTTTTAGAATACGTGTCCTGCAATTTCCTTTTCAACCAGTTTATTATTTAAAACTTTTCCACTTTTCCTCAAAAGGTATTTCCCTTCGCTCAAGGACAAGGATATTTTCGGCATAATTCTATCAAATTCCAGATTGTACTCAACCAAAATTATTGTCCTTCATTTGCCATTAAATTTATAATTTTGAAAATATCTTCCGTCCCTTTTGGATCAAGCTGTGAAGTGGGTTCGTCAATAGCTAGAATATCGGGATCCATTTACATTGCGATTAGTAGAGTGCCACTCTTTGCTTTTGTCCCCCAGACAAGTCGTGAGGGTTTCTTTCACGCAACTTTTCAATTTCAAGCATTTTCAATCTTTTCAACTTTAAAAATTGTTCTTCTTTCTAAACCCAAATTCTCAAGTCCATAAAGCAATTTCCTCAAAAACAGTATCCTTTGTCTCCGCTAATCTGCGTAAACGGAGTTCTGACCACCGACCCTCTCTCTGCAAGTTCACTTTTGAGAATAATCTTTCGGTTCTTTATCTTCCAGTATTCTTTTCCTGTCAGTTCCTTTATATCAGGCACAAATCGTCTTAACATATTACAAAATGTTGTGTCGCTTCCATCCAATTACAGCCCAAAATTCGCCTATCTCGATATTAATATCTGAGAGCTTGTTTTTCTTCAAAGCGGATATTTGTAGTTACATTTTCTATTTTGGAAAATAACCCATAAAACCCCTCCACACAGCCACAGCACTATAAAAATAGCCAGCATAATTTTCCTTAATTTTATCATGTTTCTTCTATATCATCATCAATGTGTGTTCGCTTTTTCTCCAGTGAAAACCCACGTGCCTCCAGCGTAATCAGCTCTTTCTTCAGTATTTAAAATAGAAGAAGATAGCACTAATGGCTTTAAATACTAGTGGTAAAGCCCTCGTTCTCTAAAATATTTCCTTCTGTTTCCACACCTCTTGAACGCTGTGAATCAGATTACACCAACCTGTTTCCAGCTGAGTGTTGAAAGTTAAAAGCAGGATAAATGCAAATTTAGGATTTATTCCTTTTTCCAGAGCTACTGTAAAATCCTTTATTGAAGTTATAAGAGTCAACAATGTAACTGACCGGTACCCTGCTTGGTATGATTTTTACAGCTTTTAGTAATCCGCTTTATAAATTGTAAAATCCAATTTTGCTACAATTTCATTTTGAGCAAATAACATGCTGTCTGACAAATATAACTAAAGTCAATTAAAATAAACTTATAAAAACTCTTTGAAATAAGCACCGCCTTTTCCTTAAAACTTGCTAAAATTCACAAACTATAACAAACTGTAGCCATAAAAGTCATTGGGTTTAAAATGCAAATTATAAAATATTGCAAAATATAACTGTATGGATACAGCCCTTCTAAAATTTTTTATCATTTTATTTCTCCACTTCTATTTTTGTTCCACATCAGATATAGTTTTCTCCATGTAGAATTTAATCAAATATCTATAGACATACTGCAACAATTAACATCCATAAAATATATTTACTTTATCACCAATTTCTGAAATAAAATTAGATAAAGTTGCGACAACCATAAAAGCTTATCCATGTTTTACAAAATGAAGTTAAAACTCGGTTGCATTCGGTGTAATTCTGTACATTAAAATTGTTATTAGGTAGATGAACTATTTTAACCTCCTTAATATTAATCAAATACCGACTACTTTCTTTTTTACCAACATAATTTTCTGGCTTCAAGCCCTGGTCAGTATTTCCCCATTACAGCAATCAAAATTCCAGCTGCGTTATAAATGCCAAATTTTCAGGTTACAGGAATCCACCAGTAACTATATATAATAATTACGTAGCCGATCCAGCAAGGACCAGCCAGAAGACTTATAAAAACTGTTCCTATCGAATCAAAATAATGGAACATTGCTTGTTTGCAATAGTAGTCACACCGCAAGGTGTGTACCGCTACAAGTATGTAAACTTGACATTAAAGAAAAATCCTCTTTTAAACTTTCATTTCTTGCTCATAGGCTATTTACCTGTTTTCAAACCTCTTCCAACCTTTGGAGAAACATTATTTTTAATATCTCTATTAAATAATATTTATTAATTTTATTTGTAATTATTCAGGTTAAAAGATGTCTTATTTTATATATTCAAGTTTATCTTGCCAGCAGTTAGAATTACACGCTATCTCCGCACTGACTTTCCTACCTGAATTTTAATTTTCTCACCAAGCAACAGCTTGTTTAAATTTTCTATTCAAAAATATCTTTATGAACTTTGAAACGCATTTTGAAAATTATGGTAGCAATCGTAACAGTGCAAACGACTTAAATATTTTAGACTTAGGAAGAGGTTTCTTATTCTGTTAGTAATAATATGTGTATATATTACAAAATAGTCTATCAAATAAAATGTCGTATAATATTTTCATATACAAATATATAGAGATAGTAGAAATATACAACAACATACATTCTTAGAAAAAGGAAAGATAAAAATGGACTTCATTTTATAATAGAGATATTCCTAAATATTTAGAAGCACGTGAAAATTGACTGTGATTATAGGAATTTTTGGAATTGTATATCACATGTGAGTTAGAATAGTTTGTGCATTGGTGCTTATGGTATAGCAGAGTTCCAGCTGTTAGGCAGATTGTGGAATTTATATTGAGCTTTCCAAGAAATACTCCACTTGTAATACAGTTATTCTTTTTCTTTGTGTTTGAGGCTTCCAAAATTGGAATTACATTTAATTCGCTGCATATTTGTGCCGTGGTGGGATTATCTTTCTTCCTTGGCAGTTGGCATGTGTGAGGCATTTCCGGAGGAGTGGAGTCGGTTACAAAAGGCGCGTGAATCGATGGGTTAAGCATTGGACTTACAGAATCGCTGAGCTTATAACTAACGATGATGTGCCACAGAGTGGCATTTACGGTTCTATCATTTCCAGCGATAGCGACGAACATGATATTTCTTTTGAAAGAAACTTCAGTAGTAGGGCTTTTGTGGCTTTAGTGGAACTGATGTACTTGACGACGTGATTTGATGAGGGCTTTTATTATAAAACAGATGAGTCCTGTTTATGCGTAACGTTGCAAAGCTATTTGATTATTATTTTACCAGTCGTTTATTTTGCAGCAATGGTGAAAGGAGAATAAGATATGCAACTGTTGGAAATTGATGTTATTTTTAAAGGAGTCAATTGCAAAGGCTTATGGCAGTGCATTATTGTAGCGTGACAAATTGCTCCTTTGTTTCCATAGTATTTTCTTAATATTGTTTGGATTAATTTCAGCGTAAAGAGGACTTCATGAGAGAGATTGTCATAGGAATATTGAAGTTTTATCTGAGTATGAGAATCATTCCCTGGCATGTGGCTGTTCTTAATTTATTTTGGAGTTGCAAAAGGCTTTGATTTGCATATTGTCGTAGAAACTACGACAATAGATAGTGCTGTGATATGGGGGACATGTGCTGGAAATGAGTGGATATTGTGAGAGGAGCACTATTTCTCTTCCAAAATTCAAGGAGGGTACAAGTGCTTGGGCTTGATACAACTCAGGTTTATAGATATGTATCGCTCTTCCGCAGGCAGGTGAGAAGAATTGCACCTGCAAATGGCGTAGCTTATAACAAGACGAGTTAAGACAACTGCACTTTGCGATATAGAAGTTGCAGAAGTTCTAAAATATGACGACAAACCGCAGGTATAGAGTTTTCTAAGCAGGAAAATCCGATGGCACCATTCTGGGTGTATCTGTTCATATCTCTATCTCAGGATTTGTTATCCGATTACATTATTATCAGTGGAGTAGGGCTGTTTATAAAGGAAACGGAGGTAGCAAAGTGGCAGATCTGGAGGTTTTATTGGAACTTTCTGATATAAAAGAATACAGGCATTCACAGCAGCTCAAAAGGAGTTTCACTTTCAGTAAATAAAAGCGAGGTGGTTGTAGTAATACTGAGGCCTGGATGTGGAAAAAGTACACTTTTAGGTGGTGTAAACGGACTTGAAGAAATTCAGTCTGGAGAAATAAAATTGCTACAAGGAAATGTTATTAATAAAGATAAGACGAAAATGCATTTAATAGCGCCAGAGAATAGGAATATGGTTTTTCAAAGCGACATGTGTTTGACCATATGACAGTTATGCAAAATCTTCCGTTAGGACCACTTAAAGGTAATAGCAGAGATAAAAGGAGAGTTACAGAACAAGCGGATTTGCTCGAGTAGAGGGCTCTGGATAAAAAGAACTCATATGTCCAAGAGAACTGTCAGAGTGACATAGTAAAGAATATGCAATTCTCAGATCACTATGTATGAATCCATCATCATGCTGTTTGATGGTAGGGTTACAGCAGCACTTGGTCCTGAAATGGTAAGAGAAGTACTGGATGTAATGCTGGAACTGGCAAAGGAAGGAATGACCAACGATAGTCGTTACTCCATCAGAAATGGAATTTGCTAAAGCAGCTGCGATAGGATGGTATTTGCTGGAGTTCTGGAGAAATCGTTGAAACCGGTGATCCGCTGGAATTTTTGTAGATCAAAGAAACTAGAAAGAGAGAGCCTAAGAAGTTCACCGTATATACTTTAATTTTTGAAAAGAAAGATAAGGTGGAATCTGCTTCTTGTTGATATAAATAAAAATTTAGTATAAACAATGTTTAGTGAATGCCCAATTCGTTGAGAGGAGAATAGAAAGTATGATTATTAGGATTTAGGAAAATTGAATTTATTGGCAATACAGAGTATTGATTGGTGCGTTATTAGGAATTTTGAAGCTGACAATTATTTCCGTCGTTTGCTAAAGAGTTAAAATACTGGGAGTGCTGTTTGGCACAAGTTTAGTTCAGATGGTTGTTGTGCCGCTTGTACTCCAGTGATTGTTTTATCAATAGTGCAATGAAAATACCAAAAGCTTTGGAAATCTTGCACGTAGACATTTTACACTTTTCTCAATTACAACGTTAAGCCAATCCAGCGCATAGCTGTTTTAGGAAAGTAACGCAGGAGACTGGTGCAAATATAAAAGCTGCTGGATGTCCATCAGGTGCCTATTAAAGATGTTGCTTTCCAATACTATTAATTTGAGCGATTTCTTAACATCATTTGTACCTAAAAATGTATTTACAGCATTTGCAGATGGAAGGCTCTTCTACCGAAGGTTATATATTTTGCGTATTTCTGGGAAATCGCTTAATTGCTGTTGGAGATGACAATAAACCTGGTGATAACAGTCTTTGAATCTTGGATAAAGGCTATGTATGAGATTGTAGATTGTACCATTGCATTTGCACCTGTGGGAGTGCGTGGGCTGGGTGCATGCTAATGTGTGCGAAAACTCGACTTGAGATTTGTCTCTGCTGTAGGACAGTTTAGCGTCACTGCTATGTTGGATACTTGAGCGTACCTGTGGTTGTATTTCCGATTGTGCATACATAGTCACAGTTCCTTATTTAAAATTATTTATCAAATATTAGGATTTGGTACTAATAGCTTTTACAACTTGGGAGGTCTGCATGGGTAGTTTTTACCGACACTTCTTGAACGTAGTGAAGAAAATGGAATATCTGAATCAGTTTCAGCTTTTGCCACACCGCTTGGATAATTCATTCAATCTTAGTGGACACTCATTTCTCTCAGTTTACATCGGTGCAACATTTTGCATATAAACTGTACCTAACTCCGCATCACATATGATGGTCAATTAATACCGTTAATATACTTTTGACAATAATTACAAAAAGGAATGACGGCCAGCTCCATCTGGAGCATTGGTTGCACTATGCTTTACAGACTGCAACACGCTTAATTTACCTTCCGCAGAGGGTATTGCCTCTGAGTTGTACTGCAGCTGACTTTTTGGCAAATGCTGGACGTACAGCGGTAAATGGTTAGGAAACACGCTTGTTCGATTATTGAAAAACTGGAGACTATGCAAGTTGTGGGAAACAGAGGAAGTATGCTGGACTTCGAGAAAATACGGCTGTAGTTGAATAAACTTTAGAAATAAAAATAGAAAGGATGAAAAATATGTCAAAAGTATATATAATTCATAAGAAAATATGGATTGGACCGGACATCTAACTGTACAGGCTGAATGAATTGTCAGTTCATTGAAAGAACTGGATTTGTCAGAAGGAATAATACAAATATAGGAAAAGAACCTGAAAAGGCGTGTGTATTATAATACACAGAATGAGTGCTTCACTCACACAAGAGGGCATGTCTGCACCAGAATTAACGATGTGGGTGTCCAACATGGCTGGAAACGACAAAGGAACAGAAGCAGTCCAGCACTAGTGTGGAACATCTGCAATAAAATCTCTTGAAGTGAGCAAGCAAGCTAAAACAATATATTACTGCATAGGCCGGGACCACAACACTCCACATTGGGAGCTGTCTGGAAAGGACCAAATCTACTGCGTCTGCTAAGAAATCTTGACACATATCCTTTTTATCGCATAAAACACAACAGAGCTGAGAAAAGGGCTGTAAGGCTTATAAGGTTGCTATGAAGAACTTGGCTAATTATGTAAATGGAAATGATTTTGTGAAGATTCTGTCGATGGAATAAAGCTTGATTCAGGAATACATGTGGTGCTCGTGGCATGTTAGACCTACTCACAAGAGCTGAATTTATAGGTGGAAAGATATCTTTATGCCGTAAAAGTTGACTCAAGCGACGGATAGACTCATGTCCACAGCGAGATTCGTGCCAGATAAATGATAAAATTCTGTCCTGTAGGAGACAGAAGCGTGCGGAAAATCAAAATTTTAGAATTATCGAAAAATTGCCAGAAAATCAAATTGAAAAATATGAAAGTATTTTCTGAAAGAAACCCGCATGAGATGTGGCGTGATACAGAGTTTATCATAAATGACAACGAAGTTTTTGTTTGCTGATGCATAAAGTACATCTACTATCTACATACGCCGATGCTGATACAGCTGGAAATATGTGCTATGTTGGAACTAGCTAAACTATTTAAAGATGAATTGAAAAATTAGGATAGAAATAACAAAAACTATTATTAAATAAACTTGGAGTGTAACTGAGAAAAGAATTTTGAAGTGTTTGTAAAAGTGTTGCAATCTTTAGTTTTGTAGGAGTGTTGCAATAAGCTGTGGAAAAGGTGGAAAGGGAAGGTACTGATCCAGGATCAATCGAGGCAATAGGCAGGAAAATAAGAATAGGCCGGAGTGTGGAGATAAGTCGCCATTTGGATTTGTTGATGAAAATGGGATTGCAGGATATGATATTATTTATTTGGCAAAAAGACTTGCTAAAGATTTATATTAGGTGACTGAAAATAAAATAAGATTTACTACATTAGGAAGGCGCAAACAGAGTGGAAGATTTATTATCAAATCAAAAGTTGACATTATTTCTCAGAAACGCAGACCTTTTACAGGTAACAGATGAAAGACAAAAAGTTGATTTTGCAAAACCTTATATATATGAAGGTATCATTAGGGATTGTTTCTGTGGATGCGCTCCAATAAAAGATGTGAAAAGAGCTTGAAAAGGTAAAGTAAATTATTAGTTAACAAAGGAACAAACGGCGATTGCTACAAAAATCATCCAGATAGAATTCGTGAAATGATGACCAAAACAGGAGACCTTCTAACGCATTAATTGATAAAAGCGTCACGCTAGCACACGATAATACTCTAGTATTTTGCGATGGGCAACAGATCCAGGATTTGTTGTAGATATTAAACAGTTAGGGAGCAGAGGACTACATCAGCTCAGCTGTAAGAAAGAGGGAACAAGGAATTGTGGACTGGCTAAACTACTGGGCGGAGTGCTCTTACTAAAGGAAGGGTTCTTTGAAAAAGGCGTATAAAGCAACTCTTGAGGCCTGTTTACGGAAACAAAGTTGATCCAGCAGTAATTATCGAAAATAAATAGTCTAAATTATGCCTGCAAATTTTGCTTATCATAAAAATGCTCTAAATGTGCACTTTAGAGTATTTCCATTAGCCTGACTGAATTTTTAATAAATCATTCTACTATGAGTATACTTCTATATTTTCAAAATTATTTTATAAAATTTTAAAACACTAAGGAAAAATTATATGTGTTACACCAGTAAAATGCAATAAAGGAAAGCATAATTTAAACATAACATATAAACAGGAAGGAGGTTAAAATATGGAGATCATTACAGCACAGCAATGCTATCTGTCAGTATATTAGTTTCCGCTCCGACCATACAGCCACACACAAACTTTCATAACATCAACGTGGTACAATCAGCGATGAACTGGTCGCGTTGAAGTTGTTCGAAACAGAAATAGATCAATTAGAGATAGCAAAAGTAGCAAGAAAAGGATACTCATTAATAATAACGTTATATAGTAGTACTAGACACAAAATCAAGTTAAAATTTGATTTTAACGGTGCCACAATAAAAGAAGGCAAGAGTATACTCCATTAGTAGATTGAAAACTATATAGAAACTAAGAATGAAAAATTTCCAATTACCGGATATACTGATTCTAAAGTTGTACTAAAGAATACACATAAAGAAATTGTCCCTACGACGAAGTCATTAGAAAGTCTGTAGAAGAAAATTAATCATCGAATTAGGATCACATCTCATGAGAAAAGATTATTGAAACAAAAGGAAATGGCGACAACAATCCGATTGCTTCCAAAATGATACAGAAGAAGGAAGAGAGCAAAAGTAATGGAGCGCGTATTGAAGTTCGATTTGTCAGTGTCATAATAATGCAGCCAAAATTTAATAGATCTATGGCTGTTCCACCCTCAATTTAACATTTAAATAATCAGCTACGCTGCCCTTACGAGATTTTCAGTCCTGTTTCTACATTTTCAGATTCACTAAATTCCTTTAACCCATATTTACGTTTCTTTCTCTCTATACTGCTTTTAGAGCTTTTGTTATTCTCCAGAAAAATGGAAACCAGCCGCACCTGTAAAATTCTATAATTTTCTTCATCAATATTTTTAATATTTAATCCAGCTCCAACAAGTATTTCCAGTTTCTTCCTACTGGCTGGTGAAATTTTTACAATTTCTTTAATATTAACTCCTCTTAGCAACTTTGTGCTTGTCCAGATGTTAATATATTCTGAACTCCCAATTCTTGTAACTGATGTTCAGTACACGGTTCTCTGCATCATCAAAAGCTCTATAGGAATGTAGTGGAATATCTTGAGCTCTCGTAGCAATCATACATTATCCAAATCAATTTCTCCATTTTTAGTCTGAAATTCTACAACTATTCCATCAAGCTCCTAATAAACATTTCTACTTTCATTTTTATAATATCTTCACTTCTGTAAATCTGAATACATCTCCAAACCGAGGACGCAACTGATAATACGTTTGATGGAACCTCCACATGACTTTCTTGCTTCTTCAGTCAGCTTTTGTAGGTGTAGTTCCTCCAAATTCTAAATTACTGCTTGAATTTCAACTCTTGTAGCTTTACCTCTCGTTCAGCATTTATTGCACTGAGTTCCACACTACTATCTACACATATATTTCAAGAGTATATTTTTCATTTCTATCTCTCTCATCATTTGATTTTAGAATATTTAATGTACGAAAAACATTAGAAAATATCGGTTTCCTAATATTTCTATTACGCTGTTCAGTATTGTATATTTTCTATCTGCTCCAAATTCAAAATCCTTTTCCAGAATATTTAAACTGTGCATCTGGAATGGTAGTTACAAATTTTAATGAAACTACTGGATAGTATCCTAACTTTTTATTGTGCTTGGTTTGTCCCATTTCATTTCCTGTCTCAATTCCCATTCAATATCAAATCTATGACTTAAAGTTATTGCCACTCCTAAAAGTTGATTTATTAACTTTTGTTGCCTCTCCATCGAGACTTTCGCAAATCTCTGGATCAGAAGATTTTGGTGCTCCATTTTGTGCTACATATATTGAATTTTCCTCCAACCCACCAAGGCTCAATCAGGATCATTTGGCTACTATGCACCCTTCAAATTCTATATGTTTTCTAAAATGATATGTACTATTACGAGTTTGACATTACATTTCTATAAATTCGATCAGGTCGTTCCATTATGAAAGCACATATCTAACACACTTCTTTTTCCGTAAACATCCTGCCTTGACGCCGTACCTTCAAGCGTTGATTTCGATCCTTTTCTGATTCCCACTCTGGATTAGCCGATCAGAACCATCTATTTGCATGCATATCCATCCCACTTTGGAGCTATTTTCTCCGAGCTACCGCAAATTTTGAAGTTTTGAAATTAAAATCATTTAGACTAAATTTATTTTGATCGATACACTTTTCTTCTTCTACATAACCTCTTGTCAGCTTCCTTCTTCCTCACTAGCTCAAAAATAATCTATACGTTACTATTCTGCAAAAATCTTTATCAATTGAATTTTTATTGGCATTGGCTAATAGAAAAATTCTTGAGTATTTGAATTCCTTACCATGCCCTTGTATCTTTTGTTGATTCTCAGTTGGCCTCAATTTGCAGTTTCTCTCCTTTTCTATCTAAATCAATGTGCACATCTAGGTTTGGCATTATTTTCGCATATATATCGAGCAGCCCTATTGTTGTGTGTAATCAATTCTGTGGTCATGTCGAATATATCTATCGTCCGAAGTAATAATCGGAGCATTATTTAGAAATCTCTACATACCCTTTTACCGTAACCAAAGTTTATTTTAAAATAATGGTCTGATCTCAAATTTCTTATTTTTCATTTTGTTTCTTTTGAGAGTATCATGACAAATCCTAATCTACGAGTAATTTCGTTTTTAGTTTAATGCTTTGGTATAAACCAAAAGTTGCTGTATTCCATAAATATCGTTTGCTTTATTTACTGAATTAGTGTATTCAAATCCCCACTCGTTAAAAGTTTGACTCGAGTTCTTTCCTTTAAAGATTCCTTATAAACTTTTCTGATTCCAACCCAAGACTTGTGTTATATGGAAATAGTTGTTTATCATTAAACTGTACAGGAAAATTATCTCCGACATCAGATAGATATCCTATTGAACTTCTCTGTTAAAATCTCTTTCGGATTTAAAATTTCTCATCACTTCTTCATTATTGAAAATCAAGGCTTACAAAACCTTTTGTTTGCAATATCAGCCTTAAAATAATTTCTAATATCTCTTTTTAATAATTATCTTTAAAATGTCTGTCATCCTCATTGTCAAGTTATAATTAAATGTTACATTTCCAATCTGATAGTGAAAATCATCTCTAAGTCCCAGATGCATTTGTAGCACTTCACAGATCATTAATCGTGTTGCTCCTCCAGCTGTCGTTTCTTTTGAAAGTAACAGTTGCATCGTTTATAACTTTCCATCATATTTATTATCGATGTATTATCAAAAAGTGTCGTAAAATAATCGTTTATCAAGCATAGAAATTCTCATTGATGGACTTTGCCTTTATACTCTCCACTTGCATCTCTGCAACTTATCATAGTTTGTAGAATCCAGATCTTCCACTTTTTCTCATTTCTAAATTCAGGCACTGGTAAACTGCTGTAATCCGTTTCTCAAATGCCAAAATTATATCCAATAAATGAATCTTTTTAGTGGAATATCAATTCTATCATTTACCTGTATTGAATCTTTGCAGATCTATATTTTTCATAAAAGAAATTTTCTTTGGAGCCGAATTATTTCATTATCCTGATATATTTATATAACTGACTTTCATCAGTTGCTGCGGAATTTAAAAATAACGAATTATAATTTTCATTATCACGGTGTAATCATACTCATTATTCTCTTATATCAACCTGCTTTTACCCTGCTGACCAAAATAAAGAGTATTTGTAAAATTTTGATAAACCTGTTTCTAGGCTGGTATCCATCACTTCTAAATGATAATAATTTCCAAAAGTTAATCCCCCATCTTTTCTTTTGTCATACGCAACATTCTGAACCCAGTGAACTGTACTTATTCACCCTCTATCCGCATGCCAAGCATCTCATATTCATCCTTATCGAGTCCAAATAATCCAAATTTTAATTTTCGGTCCTCTAAAATCAATTCCATAGTTACTTTTTCTATATGAATTCAAAATCTCCATATATCCTGGATTAATATCACGAAAATCTTCATTGTCAATTGTTATCGAAACATTTGAGTTTCATTCTGTATACTTTTATGCTTTTATACTAAATCAACATCAGTTTTACGTGGATCCATCATCACTTCCTACAATTTTGTCATTTATCTCTGTCAATGCTTTAGAGACATGTTTATTCTGTGTCCAGTAATATTTCGCATTCGCTCACCCATTTCTGTCCCAAGCTCCTGATTAATATTGAAATCCCGAATCAATATGACTATACTTATCACACAAAATCTGTATAATCATCCTTCTAACTCATGTTTTCCATTAAAGCATACGATCAAATTTGTTGTAATATTTCTGATAGTTCAAATTCCAGATTCCATAACCGTCATCATAGTCATCTTCCTAGCTTAGGAGTATTAACCTCATGATTCCACTTGAAAATCCCATTCTCAGGATTTCCGATGGAACGACAACTCTGTTTATCAAATATATTTCCAGAATTATTCAGAAAGCATAATCATTTGAAAATTTTTAAAGCTAGCTTTTGCTTTGTACTTAACTCAAAAGTCTCAAATCCCTGTGCAGAGGTCCTAAGTCCTCAATCAAACCCCCATAATTCCAAAAAGCCCTCTGTCGCTATCCATCCCAACATACGGAAATAATGTTTCTGCGTTAGAAGCAGGTTTTGAACAGTTACATACTATGAATTTCAACCACATGTTTTCCTCCTGCGACCTATGTTTCTTGCAGTAGCTTTTCTATTAGGTATATTTCCAGCTCATCTGCATTTATCTTTTGTAGCTTGGATTTTCATAAGGGCTCGTTGTAAACCAGCCATTTTTATAAAAATTATCTGATTTCCCTTTGAGCTAGCGTTTCTTCCACCATAACGTAATTTCGTATCTTAGAATTCATAACTTTCTGAATTAAATATTTTTGCTAATTTTGTATCCATATCAAAAATAAGGTTATCAGCTTTTTATAATTTGAGAACCTTGAGATAAATTCAAACATTTCGAGATCCTGAGAAGAATGTTTTTATTGGCAATCTTTCTTTTAATTTATCTGCATTTATTGTAAAATCTCCATATTTTATAGTAACTTACCTTCAGTATTTATTTCTTCTGTTTCCCAGATTAATTGTGATTTTTCTGTTTCCCAGTTCTATAACTTCTCAGCGACATTTAACTTACCAAAAAGTATAATATAAAAACAGTAAAATAAACAATATTTTATATCTCATTCTTTTTCATCAACCTTTTATATCATTAGGTTTTGCTAAATTATACCATACTTTTATACCTATAACAATTTATTTTACATTTTGAAAGACTTTTAATTAAGCTACTACAAAACGTATTTTTCTCCAAATAACATCATTTTTCTATATTTGCGTAACTACTAGTACATTCTCTCTTATTATAGTATTTTGGGTAGCATATTATTTAGTTCTCATCTTTTATCGATAATATTCATTTCATTTATTTCTCAATTTAATTCTATAAGAGTCCATCAAAATCCTTTGGTGCTTTTATTTTCCAAACACTCTATATTTTTCTGAAAATTTAAAATGTTCCGTTATATTGGCCCTTATTACCCCAAATGCTGTTTCCCTTGGCCATCGTTTCTTTCTGGATAAACAACGGAAGTTGCCAATCTTTTAAAATTTTCCCCCTGTAATTATTTTGCCTTACAAATGATAGCTTTTTATTCCATTTCCTTTAAAATTACCGTAACAAATACACACTGGGTATTATCTCAATGCAGACAAAAGCGGTGTCAAAGTCATCATTTACTTTCCTGATTGTTTTCGTCTGTCAGCATCCAATGTAATTTGACATCACTTGCGATTTCCATCAATTACCTTTTGTACACGCTCTTCCCTTTGATCTATTGCCAGTACCATTTTACCATTTTTCATATAATGTCTGAGTTACATCTACCAAATGTTTCCAAGCCCAATTACTAAATATCCTGCCATTTTCACCTCTTCCTTATCCTATCAAAATGTCTTCCTTTTGGATAAACATATCTTCCTTTTTGGATTTTTCATTCTAGACGAGGCCAATGTTATTGTTAGTGTTCGACTCGTCCAACAAACATCGTAATCATAATTAACAGTTTGAAATACTCGATGTGATAGCATAGACCCGTGATAATCGCGCCGTTCACAAAGCTAGATACAGTTCAAATCCTAATTCTATAACTCTTATACCTCCAGCCAAATTAATAAAAATAATACACAACGCATACATATAATTGATATAAAAACAATAACTGCATAGCTTTATTATATATTTTTCCAGCTGATTCTCTCTTGTTGTATTCTAGATGTTCCTTATTTTTATAGTTGTAACTATGCAAAAAGTATCAATCCGGCTGTAGATAGTTTTTATTCCACACTGTTGACTGGTGAGGCTCCGATAAACATTAATACTACAAACAAGACTGTAGGTTCCCCGCAGTTCAACTGTGGAGTGTATTAAATCCAGCTGTTCTTGTTGTTACACTTTTGAAAAAATGGCTCCTATCTTTTCAAAAAATGGCAATGTTCCTAATGTTTTTATTGTTTGAAATATTCTAGGATAAATGTTTATAATTGTCCCAAATATTATTAGAAAAGAAATTGTTTATAGCTATTCTTGTAGTAGTAGTGCCTTTTTATCTAGAAAATATTGATAAATGTTAAGAATTCTTTTGCAAAACCTATTCCGCTATTGAGACAGAATTACAGTGTTTTCATTATTATACTATTTTTAAAATCACTTAAATTATTTGAAAATAATACAAACCCGGCATTACAAAAGTGCGGAAATAGATATAATATAGCATATTGCTAAATGTCTATAATCAAATATTTTTATAAATTTTAAAAATAATATTCATGATTTCGATAATTTCTATTATAAAAACCGTAGTCAAAAACTACAAATGTATTTCAAATGTTGTATTTGTGTTTATATCTTCCTGTATCAATAGTAAAATATCCAACTGAAATCATTGTTTACAACTACTGTATTGAGAATGTATAATTCAATTCCACCAAGCTGAATTAATACCATAATAACTGTTTTTCCAAATAAATTATGAACTTTGCTTGCATCATCACGCAAGTCCTGTTACACAGACAGCTACGTATGCTATAAAACATACCCTCAAATGAGTTGTGTCATTTTCTATTGCAATTGCGAGCAACGCTTCGTAATATAGGTATTACGATGATACTGAAAATTACGGTGTACGAAATTTCTCCTAACATCAGAGTCTCTAACTTTCTGTTTATATAAAATTATTTTTAATTTTTAAATAATCCAAAAATCAAAATCTTTCACAAACCTGAGTCTATATTTTATCTTTTCCTATTTTATCTGCAAACTCTCTCAAATCTTCTCCGCTTTTCTCAAGTACTCCTCATTTCCGACTTCTTCGACTTTTTCTGAAAATTCCATACTCGCATCTTATAAATCTATGTGTACTAAAGCCTTCCTCTGTTATTTTGTAAAGGAGTTTCTTTCCAGCCTTTTTCCTTCCATACCCTTCGAGATTAGCTTATCAACAAATCTTCGTAACTGTTGAGGAGCTATTGCCAAAGTTTCTGATATTTGATTTACTGAGTCAATCTTTCTTTCTTCTTTTAATATAATCATAAGAAAATCCGTGCGTTGGATAAATATCCAGCTTTTCAAAATGATTCCTCCGCCATTTTATTAATCATTCTAAACATTTTATGATCGTAAAATAAATACATTTCTGAATGTCCATTTTTCCTTTAGAATCTATCTTTCTACTCTCTCCTTCCTTTCTTCGTTTGCTATTTATTCTTTACTGCATATTTTTCCCAGCAGAATAACCACGTATAGTTTGGATAATAGTGCTCTTTGGGAATAGCGACAAAAGCTCCCTCAATTCCGAAGAACAAAGCTCCTCCCACAAGAACTACTTCAGGAAGAGTTGTAATTTGATGCATTTCCACTTTGTGATACCATGTGCGCTTTTGGTCACAATATTGTTGCTTTGTTTTGGACAATTGTAATTAGAACAATTATCAAAACTCACAAGTTTAAATGATTTGTAAAAGCGTCTAATATCGCTGGAATTAGACCAATAAAAGGTCCCACTCAAATGGAATACCGTTTGTAAATCCATTATAATTACTGAGAGAGAGACTGTAATCCATTTTCAAAAATATCACAAACGATTACTACGCCTGCTCTCATACTTATTACTGTCCAAAGCTGTCACAAGAATATATATTTCCCAATGGTTTCATCCATATTCTTTCGTCTGAGTACTAACTAAGTCTCTCCTTCCCATAGCTTTAAAGTAAAATCCGCTTAACTCCATTTTCCAATGTTATCATAGCTAAAATTAACATTATTGTAAAATAGGTGTGTGTCGTAAATAATAAACTGAATGTGTCTGCTCATTGGCGAGACTTGAACCCTAGCACTTTTTATTATATTTGTTACAATTATATCTTTAGAGTCTCATTGTAGACGTTCTTAAATCGATGTGTATTACTTTCAAAGGTATCCAGTATTTTGCGACGCTTTTCTGCAGTAGTAAAGTCAATAAGGCTTGATATCACTTGCTTTGTAAATATCGGAACAATCGTTAAAACTATACAAAGAAAAATTATAGATTATTAATACACAGTGCAGTGCAAATGTGCGGGTTTAACTCACACTCTTGTTTTCATAGAAAATTTTATTAAATAATTCCATTCTCTTCGTTCTGAATTGCTTATATTCATCCACTTTTCTGGCTGCTCATCGTTTACTGTTCTTAATTCCTCCTTTTCGCTTATCCTTATCCAATAAAGGCATACAAGGCGGTACACACAATTACAAATGAGAGAATAAATGAAAGAAAATAGTGCTTTGCTCACTGAGTCTTGTATTGGTTTTACAAAAGTGGTCCTACGGCCTCTAAAACAACAAAATTGTCAAAAGCATCAAACACTCTTTCTAATCAGAATATTTCTTAACCTAGCGTTTTTCCTCATCCGCAAAATTCATTTGACTAACTCCTCCTTTTTCTATCTATCAATTTTTATCTATCCAAAAGGTTTTCACTTTTCTTGTGCAAATGCTGGCCTCAATTGGGCATCCTTCGTCCGAAATCTTCCCTAAGCTTGTGCTATCATATCTTTGGTAAGAGAAATGTATTAGTTCTGGATTATCATGCAAAATTTGGCGGTGCTTGACTTACTTGTGTTGTATAATTTATTTTACACTCTTTCCTTTTCTTGTAGGTACTGGATTTTGGCTATCATTTCTGCAGGAAATTTGATCTGAAGCCCTGTCGTTATCTTTTTGTGATATTCCTCGTTAATAAGTTAGCCTGCTCCAAATATATTTAGTGTTCTTTTCCCTGTCATGCTGAAATTGTTACAATCAGTAGCATAATCTAAAATGCCAAAGTCAGCTTTTACCAATTCCTGTAAATTCCTTCACACTAGTTATTATCAATTCAAATCCCATTTTATTTTACATAATACAGTGGCTTTCTTTCTCATAAATCATTCCAGCAATCCCTTTTATCCTGATCTGTCAGCTCTGTCGCATCGAGCATTACACACACATCAGCTCTTTTATCGCTTTTATAGCACGCAGTACACTATAATATTCAACATCGTCATCCACTTTTTGACTTTTCTACAATTCCGGTATCAATCACGTATAATTTCTCCATCATATCTCGAAACTTGAATCAATTGTATCTCTTGTTGTTCCAGCAATATCACTCACACAATCGAACGTTCTTCATTCAAGAGTTTGTTTACAAGCGAAGAGTTTTCCTGCATTTGGTCTTCAAATTGCAATATTAATTCCATTTTCAGTTTGTCTTATCTTTTATCTTCAAATTTGTTAATTACAGCATCCAGCAAAATCCCCCAAGATTCGTCTTATGCTCTCCAGAAATTCCAATAACTTTCTTCAAATCCCAGTCCATAAAATTCAAAAATATTTTCCTGATCGCATATAATTGTCAATCTTATTTACACTGCAACAACTTTTTATCCTGTCTTCTAAGTACTGTTGCCACATCCCTCATCAAGCCCAGTAATCCCAGCTTCTTCCGTCCACAGATATAATTACGTCCGCCTCGTCAATCGCAACTCTAGTGCCTCTTGCTAATCCCCCATCATAAAGTCTTCTGTACGTGGCTCAAGCCCTCCTGTATAGCTAAAATAAATTCTTTTTCCGCTCCTCCATCTCACGGTAGTCTATCTCTAAAGTGACCCCGGCTCATCTTTTACGATGAGACAGCCTGTCACCACCAGCTTATTAAATAACGTTGATTTCCACATTAGGTTCACACTAACAATCGCTACTGTCATTATGTTTCACTTACATCTTCCTCCATTTTTATCTATTAAATTGTCATCACTTTTTCAAACTATCTGTGCATTATTTATTGCTTGTATTTCAGTACTGTGATTTATTATTTTACCATGCAGCATTATAATATATTTTATCCACATGTATTTTATTGAGCCTAATGATATTATAGATGTAAATAGGAAAATAAACTGCTAGAGATTATTTTCCTTTCAACCTTTTGTAAATACTTGCAATGTATCCATGCTACTTCCTTTTCCCTGTTTCCAAAATTTACTAATATTACAAGTTCTTTCATAACTTTCTGCTATTGTTCTAAAATTTATCAATTCTATGTCTCATAAATCTTTAAGTATTATACACAACGATTTTCAAATGATTTTGGATTTTCAACTGACTCTAATAAATGTTTCAATAATATTCAACTTTATGGAATTATCTTGATTTTCATAGCTTTCTTTATTTATTATTATACTACATATTGTAAATACATTTCTGACTACTTCTCTTAAATATAAAAACAAACTTTGTAATGAAAGAGAAAATTAGTTCTCCATTTCTCTTTTTATTCATTATTACAAAACAACACCCAAACTCCAATTTTCCAGTTTAGGTGTATAAAAATCTAATCATTGCTACAGGAAACTATTAGTGGCAGCTTAATGCTGCAACATATTGCCATTCGCGGAAGTCCGCAATAAAAATATGGAAACTGTGACAGAACTACATAAAACTAGCTGCACTAACAATACAAATCAGGAAGAAAACTGCAATTTGAATTTGAAATCTCAGTTTCAGTTAAACTCCATATTAATCCGAGGCAGAGAAAAACTGTTGTATAATCCTTGATTTGCCATCATACTGCACTCATCTTTTAAGAATTTGAATCAAGTCCAAAAATTTCTCGTTGTATAGTCTTTACTTTCATTAAATACATTTTCAAGAATTAATATGTAGTGTGCTCAATTGCCACAAATAATATTAATATGAGTGCCAGTATGCTCAAAAAATAATTCTCTCCCTTCTTTATATTTTTATGTTCTTTTATTTTTAGTAATCTCTTTGACATAAATTACAGGCTTTCCATCAATAATAGCAAGACTATGTTCGTGTATGGGCTGAACGTGTTTTCCATCTTTTGGTAACTGCAGTCCATATCGACAGAACTTTTACTTTATAAGTACCAGACATTTACCATCGGCTCAACTGCGATTACCATTCCATCTTCAATTTTAGCACCTGCTTCCAGCTTTTCCATAATTTTGGAATAATTGGATCTTCGTGCATTTCCTTTTCCTACTCCATGCGCTCTCAAAATCTCTTTAGTGAGAATCCAAAACTTTCCACATATTCCTGAATAGATGCCCAATATCTCCAATTCTATTTCCAACACGTACCACTTCAATCCCAATATCTCTTTGCTTTTCAGTAACTTCCATAAGTTTTAGAAGTTTCTCGTAATTTCTCCCACAGTATAAGTAATCTCTTGCTGATCCTAAAATAGCCATCAAACACTATAACTGTGTCAACTGTCAGAATATCTCCCTTCCTTCAGTATCTGCTTTTGCTTGGAATACCGTGTACGACAACTTCGTTTACAGAAAATACAAGTTCGGCTGGATAAGGAGGTATGGACGACCTACATCGTAACCCTTAGTTCCTGGAATTGCTCCTTGGAAACTTTGCTGTAGTCTTCAGCGATCTGGTGCCCAGTTCGTATGTGCTGATTCCAGCTTTTTACGTGTTTTGGCAATACATCTTCAAAAAGTCTTGCGATTATTTCATTGCTATATTTCATCCAATGTTTTATAAATTATCATTTTTGTACTTCTTCTTTCTAAATTCTATAGTAGATATATTGACAGTTCAATACTACAAAAGTCTTATCCTTTTAAAAATAAAATTTTATTAATCATCAAATAAATTTAGCAATATTACTTTAAAAATTAAATTCAAGTTCTAAATTTCTTAATTTTTACCAATTTAACCTTAGATAATTTTGTAGTATTTACTATTTTTCCAAAATATCAATTATATCTTTTTGTATTTCTTCCAGTGCCATCTACGCTGTAAACTTTGTTCTGCTCTAAAAGTCCAATACTGGTGCTGTCTGCTCGTTATAAACTGCCGACGTACTGTTTCTTCATTTATCAGCCCTTTATTCCAAATCTTCTGGATTTTTCGTCAACTGGCGGATTATATTTTATGTGATAAATTTTCCAGTCTGATACTCTTCTTCCTGTGATTTCCTTTCAATAATTTCTTCATCGCTAACTTCAGGGCGATTACTTTTTCAATTTCTCTGTTTGATTTTTCCAAAAATTTTTTGTCAAGTTCTTAGCTTGAGCTACCGTTCTGGAAAACCATCAAAATAAATCCTACAGTCTTCCTCCTTAAGTCTTGCTTTCACAGGATCCGTTTACGATTTCATCTAGAAACCAATTTCCTTCATCCATCAATGCTTCCAGTCCTAACGGAGTCTTTATTCAGCAATTGCGACTCTCAAAAATATCTCCTGTTGAAATTTGAGAATTTCATATTTCTTTAGATTAATTCCTTTGCCTGAGTGCCTTTTCCCTGCTCCTACGGCTCAAATACACTATTCATAATTATTTAGCCGATATTTAAAATTAAATACCGCTCCTTTCCAAATTTATTTTCACATCTAATTTTAACATTTTTAAAAGCCATTTTTCAATTTTTCTTTTTAAATTTTCTAAAAATAAGAAATAAAGACTGAATTTAATCAGTTTTTCTGCTAAAAATTTATAGCTAATTTAAGTTAGAGTGGGTAATAAACCCTTCTATATTTTTACCACATTTATAAATTTTATCAATACCTTTTTAAATTTTTATTTTTATTTTTCTTAAATTTCCATTTTTCATATTTTTAAAATAATCCTTCAATTCTTCTAAAATCTCATTCCCCATTCCTTCTTTTTCCGTTTCTATGTTAACACAAAGTGGTTCATCAGTGACAATCTGATTAAAAACCAGCTGACCGGTCATTTACTCTTACACCTTCGTAGTTAGGCATTTCTAGGCTCCAACCTTCTTTTCCAGCATATTCCTAAGTTTTCCACGATCTCCGCAAGTTCTAAAATCTTTTACCTTTTATAGGAATTCTTATTTCTATTTCCTCAGCAGGCTCAGACAGCTCATTTATAGGAACATCCTGTAAATTCAGTGTCTTTTCACTGCTCTGCTACAAGCTGAATCAAAAGCCTTTGCAGTATCTGTGTGCACCGTCATCAAGAAAATATGGTCTTTCTTTAAATCTGCCGCAGATGTCCAGACGTTTCTATCGCAAGAGGAGAATATTTTCCTCTCGTTAACTTCAGTCACCCATAGATTCATTTATTGGCTGTTCTGATATCCTCGTTGAAATCTGTGGTGAGCCGCCACGGTTTTCTCTAAGTAAACTCTTTTTAGCCCTCGCCGATGTAACCGCCGAATCTGTTATACCAGTGTCCCGCCAGAATGCTCTTTTAGCAATATTTCGCTCAAGCAGTGCAATAGTGTTCTGCGCGTTCACGTCCATTTTGTATCTATAAAGGCTACTTCTACTCATCTGCATCAAATATTATTCCAAAATCTGCATTGCTATCAAGAACTGCTATTGATTCTATCGCTTTGCTCAGCTGAGTTTGGAATATGATTTTGGAAAAGCGTCATCAGGATTTAAAATTGGCCTTCCCAGCAGTCTTCCACCTAAATACTTCTATTGCACGCCAATAAAATCCCGCTGCTTCCATTTGCTCCATCTATCTCTTATCTGAGTTTTTAGGAGTTTATCCCTTTCCCAATTTTTATATTAGTTCACATATATATGAGCATAGTCATCTGCCAGATAGAATTTCTACACCTTTTTCTTCTTTAAATAAATTTTTTCTCGTTTTCCAGCCATTTCTAGAAATTCATTAACATCACTGTGCCCTCCGTTTTTCGTAAAAATTTAATTCCGTTGTGGCTCAGTAAATGGCTGGCAGTTCATCATTGCGCCATCAGCTTTATAATCTCAAATATCGCTAGCTTCATAAAAGCGACGGTGTTATTGAGATTCCACAGTCATATATAATCAATTCCCATTTCCATCAAAGTCTTTCTTATAACTTCGAAAATGGAGGTCCTGTATGCCTTACTCATGTATCCAACTGCCACTTTAACCTTTCTGTTTTTCAGCCTTTTGCGATTTCATCGTATTTTCTGAGTTATCAAAGCCCAAAGCCTTTTGCTATATGAACTCAACTTCCTTTTCAGATAAATTGATGTCTCCTCATATTTTGAAACTATTCCCCGGAATGTCAGTCCCGCTGTATCTTATAAATCCATAAAATACCTCTCCTTTCAAGTAAAGCCATGCCTATTCTCTTCATTATGAAAATTAGTATGGCTTTTCTATTCAGCTCACCCTATTTTACTATTTTTAAATTATTTCAGCACTGTTTCTGCAATATCCTTCGCTCAGTCCGTAATTCGTAAGCATAGTTTCTCCATCGCACTTTGTCCAAAATATCCTGTATTCCATGTTTTACAACTTTTGCAGGATGAACTTCAGACAAGCATTCTAGAAACTGCTGCACTTCCAAAGTCCCCTCAATTACTAGATGTTCTTCACTTGTTACAATAAATTTACATTCTTTTAGTCGCTTTTAGAACTGTTTCTGTGTCTAAAGGTTTTTATCGTAGAAAACATTTACCACCTTGCCTTTATCCCTTTTCTTCCAGTAATCTTACGCCCTCAAGAGCTCTGATACCATAAGGCCAGTCGTATGCAAATTGCCCACATCGTTTCCTTCCCTCAAAGTTGCACTTTCCCCTATCTAAATTTTATAAGTTTTCATCAAATAATACTGGAATATTCAGTCTTCCAAGCCTTACGTACACGGGCTTGTATCAATGCTCAAGAACCATTTTTCAGTTTCTACTGCATCTGCTGGAGATAGCCACTACCATTCCTGGAATTGCGCATTGAAAGCCATCTTCAACTGGCTGGTGTGAACCTCCATCTTCTCATGAAACTCCTGCGTGAGTTGGACAAATCTTGACATTTAAATGTGGATATGCACGGGAGTTTCTAACCTGATCCCAAAAGGCACGTCCCATACTGCAAAATGTGCAGTTAGAGAGCAAAATCGGTATTTTCCCAGTCATTTGCAATGCCTCTGACTGTTCCAATCATGAACGTGTCACATCACCAACATTTATATGTCTTTCTGGAAACTCTTTTTAAAATATGCAGTCATTGTTGATTTTGATAGTCTGCTTCCAGTACCACCATCTTTTTATTTACTTTTCCCCAAATTTAACTCCAACTGCTTCCTCCATTCAAGCCACTCTGTTGATTTCTACCATTCTCATATTCCTCCCTATTTTTATATTGATTGCTAGATTATGTTTAAAGAGTTTATATATATCCCTGTTAGCACATGGTAATTTTTAATCTTAACTCAATTCTTCCATTGCCTTCTTGTATTCTTCATCATTTGGGCGACTCCTGGAATCAGCGTTATCACTAAACAAACACCTTTTTCCTTTTTACAGTGTTTGCAATCTTACTGTCTTTGGCTGTCCTTTTAACTGTTCTTGCTGTGTCAAGAGCATTTTATGATTTCTTCATAATTATGGCCGTCAATCTCGATTACATTCCATTTGAAAAGCCTTGAACTTTTCCCCACTGGAGCGACATCCATTACATCCGAAACTTTTCCGTCAATCCGTAAGTTGTTGTAGTCAACTATCGCAGCTAAATTGCAAAACTTAGTAATGTCAAACTGTCATAGCCCATCCTTCCCAAACTGTCTTCCTGTAATTCTCCATCTCCTAAGATTGTATAGACTCTAAAATCATTATTGTAAATGCACTCAAAGCCATTCCGTTTGCTGGGACAGTCCTTACCCAAAGTGAGCCTGTTGAGCATTTCAACTCCAGCCAGTCATATCAGGATGCCTTGAAGGCGAGATATCCCATTTCTAAGTGTTGGAACAAGATTTCTTCCTTCATCTCCTAAAAATCCTTTTTCTATCAATAGCGCTACAGTGCAGGGCAAGTGACCCTTTACTAAGAACTAATCTGTCTCTGTTTTCCATTTTGGTTTTTGGGTCAATATTCATTTCCTTCAGATACATAGCACAGCCAGAATATCAGCAATCGAAAGTGAACCTCCCGGATGTCCTGATTTTGCCCTGAAAATCATTTCTAATGTCTTTTCTCAATGTTTTTGCCTTTTTGCAGATCTTCAGTTTTCATGAAAACCTCCTAAAATTAATATTAAAGGAGCGTCATAAACTGGAACTCTCTTTATTCTTACAAAAGCAGTATCTACTTGTTTAACAGTTCTGTATATCTGTTTCTTAACTAACTCTATCTGAACTCATCTCCATTAAATTTTGTTTAATTATCTCTCCGATATTTATATCAGAAAACTCCTCTATTATCTCATTAGTCAGCTCTTTCTTCAAATCGACATATCTTATCTGTATAGCCTATTATTTTTAAATAGTTTAAGATGGTCTATCTTTTCTAATATTTTGGCAATGAGTAAAAGAGGATTTAGTATACTATGTTTGCCTGATTCGAGATTAGATAAAATAAGCTGGACTGATTTTAGCATTTCTGCCCGATTTCTCTTAGTCCTATCTGCAGTCTTTTTATATATATAGTATCCTAATGCTTCCACAAAAGATTGGAGTTAGTTTTTATACTGTCATTTTCAGCCATTTTTCACCTTTATTAATTTATTGCACATAGACATAATATCATAAATTTTATGATTTTGTGAACTGCTGAAACTACTGTATAATAAATGCAGTTTTCATATTTATTTTTCTTCTGTCCATAGCAGGCAGTAGCTCCATGTTTTCTCTGAAAATGTTTGTCCAGTAATTCCTGTTGCATTGGTTTTATGTCTTTATTTACTATCTTCGAGTAAACATTGCCATTTTGACACTTCCTCCAATACAACAGAATTATAGACAGCTTTATCAGAGGTTTTTCCCCATGTAAAATGGTCATGGCTATTTACAAGAACTCCTGGAATATATTCAGGTTTAGATTTCCTTTTTCAAAAGTTTCTATAATTACTGTTCCTGTTTCTTCATATTCTCCTATGAATTTCTTCTGGGTGTCATTTTTCTTGTACAAGGTGTTGAACCATAGAAATATAGTCAGCATTTGTTGTCCCATAAGCGGGTATATCTCTCCTCCACTTTGAGTCCCATATTGTAGCATTTGTTGAATGATATGGACGATTCCTCCCTATGGAAAATTTTTATAAAGTTCAATATGTGTGAGGAGTGTCTGATGAAGGTTTAAATCACCTTCCACAACATTTCCATCCAGATCCACCACTACCATATCTTCCAGCTTTCATTGTTTCATAGTCCACACCGCTAGGTTTTTATAACAATTAGATCTCTGTCAATTCGCTCACATTTCCCCAAGTAAACAATACTAGCCCTGGCAATTCTAAATTTTGCCTTAAATACTTGTTCCTTTAATTTTCTCAGCGATAGATAAATCATCTGCACCTTCATGTTTATCAGCATCCATTGCTTTGCCTTTTACTTCCTCAATTGGATCATCTGAGTCAGTCACATTTCAATCTACAGGTCCTTTATAATTGTTCCTTTTAATAAATACTTTTGGAAAAATCTACACACCCTTCTCCAAAAGAGAACTTCCTAAATTTCCCTTCAAATAGTGTCAGTTACTGCTAAAGTATCTTTCAAATGAATTCCTGTTATTTCTCCATGTTTCCAAGTTCCAATTCCTTTAACGTGTCATTTTCAGGCCATGCTGCCAAATTTCCCACATCTGGATAAACCTTTTAGCATGGAATTTTAATTATATTGGCATATTCCATATATTTTGTAATGGAATTGATAAATGGGTGATCCATAATTTCTAATGACAATGTTACATTATATGGGAAAAGAAAGCCCATTCTACCGCCTTTTTCAAGTTTTCAGTAAAAATATTTTTAGTCTGCTCGTTTGCCTTCTTCGTAATAAACATCATATCCAGCCATCTTGATCGTTCTAATTCCATTTTATCTGCAAAATTATTGCCTTTTGGCAAGATCCATAACCTTTTCTCTAATCTTTTTCATCCATGCTTCCTATATGGGGATCTTCTATGTCCACTACGAAAGCACATTGACGGAATTCTAACTCCTGTATCTATTAGCCTTTATGAATTCTGTTTATTTCATCATCAGTCCAGTCCAATCTTGCCAATCTTCATCAGTTTCATCTATCGAAATTTCAACAAAATCATATCCGCATTTTCTTAACCAGCTTTATTCTCTCAACCCAGTCAATATCCTTAGAAAGAGCCTTTTCATATATTCCCAAATTTAATCTATTAAGATCTTCATATTATTCCTCTATTTCCAATATTTATCAATTTCTGCTTTTAAATACTCTAGAGCATTTCGCGGGATGCTTTAGTAATTCCATCGCCCTGCAATAAACGTAAACACATCTACACCTTCAAAACCAGTTTTTGAATGTATCAGTATTAAGTCCACCTGTTACAGAGACCTTGAATCCATTTCAATTAATTTCTTGACTTTATTCAGTCCTTTTCTCCCAAGTTTCTCCAGCCAGCAAGGCATCCCTGCTTTGGTGGTAAAGCCAGCCTGATTAATTCCTGCATCTAACCAAAGCTGAGCTTGTTCGTAAGTCCAGTCGCCATACAGTTCCACTTGAATTTCGTCCCACGTTCTCACTCTTCCTTTTATAGCTTTTAAAGTGCTTTCATTGTATGGATTGTTGCAGAACAGATACAAGTCATCCAGTCTGCTCCACGAACTGCATTATTTTTAGCAACTGTCTCTCCTGCATCCGCACATTTTGTATCTGCCACTATTATTTTATCAGAAATAAATTTCTTAAAACTTCAACCAATTCACTTCCAACTTGCTAGCAAACACACTGTCTGTCCAGCTTCCATAACATCAACTTCTTTCCCCAACTGATACTGCTTACGCTTTTATCGCACCTTTTAAGTCAGAATGATCAAGTGCTACTTGTAATAATGGTTTTGCCATATAGTTTTTCCTCCATTTCATATTCATACATTTTTGAAATATACTCAAACCCTAAAAATTATTTAAAAGGAGCTTTGAGCAATTTAAAGTATAGTACTATGCTTTTTCTTCTATTAGTTTATATAAATATCTTGAGGTTCTCTAGCTTTCCCTTATGAAAAACATCCTCATCATCGAAAAGCATTACTATCTGAGGTATAGCTTCTCCTCCGATGGACTTCTGTCATTTTCAGCCATGTCCAATTAGTATATCCTTTCTGTCCATCTGGAAATACTACGTGATTTTTAAAGTAACAAGACTCGAAAGAATTTTTATTAACTCCCTCACGATATAGGACGTTCTATGGGCATTGCCAATCCTGAGCCAATATATGAAAGGCCCCTAATTCCTTTTGTTCTTTTTATTATATTTTTCATATACTTTTCTTCTATTGAATTATTTTTCGAGAAGAGGTTTCATGTACACATTTATCGCTTCTTCCCAATTATTTTGCTCTTGCAGTCACAACAGAATTATTTTCTTTCAAAGAATCCAGCAAATGTATAAAATCCTTCCAACTTTTATCTTTTAAGCTATTCCAGCCTCTGTCAACTTACTTTCAAGCTCTCATCAAGTAAATTTAAAGAGTCCAACTATGTGATTTGGTCCACCTTTTTAATTCAGGTGCACATATGAGTCGATGCAATAACTAGGTCATAATTTGCAAGGCTGATTTACTTTCTTCCCAAACTGCATGAATTAACATCAGCCTGTATTCCTAATTTTTGCAATACTTTTTCCAACTTTTTAACTTCATAATCATACTTGTTCTAATTTGTCCACTTCCACAAACTGCTAGTACTTTAATCATTATTATCACTTCTTTTCTTTTTATATCAAAATTTCTAATTTTCTTCCAAATCTACAGCGTTCCTTCATAATATTGCTCTTTATTTTTAGATTTAGTTATTATTGAATTTGAGGATTACGAGCATTGTATGGCAATTACTAGTGCACCTCCAGTTACTCCCTAAATGTTTCATTACCATTGATCCTTGAGCATCGCTATACTGTACTTTGATCGAGTATTTCCGTGCCATCCACCTTTTAACTGGAATAACGCTACAGCCACAGCGCACAGTGTGCTACTGCAATACTCCTGATAAAGCTGGACAATATAAATGCGTACCTCGCTCCTCCACGTTTATCAGCGTACACGGCAGCCGTTGCATTATCCAAAGAACACTGGAGACGAATCCCTGTTATAATAAATACAGGCGATTTGAATCTTCACAATCCTGCTATTGAAATACGATTGAGCGTGTTCCTATTAAAACCAAACTCAATACCGGCACCTTGGCGAGTCCAAATCCATACATGCTCAAGACAGTCTACATTGCCGTGTAATGATCCAGGCAACATTTTATTCTGAGAATACCTTTTGAATGACATCAATGATTCCCGATACGAACATTCTAACTCCTGTTTTCATTTAGCTTCAAATATACTGCAACAGTAATGTTGTTGAAACAATGTAAGTACTCGATGAAAGTTTTTAGGATCAAATGCTGCCGCCAACTCCATGAGGAGTTTTATAACTGGACAGGTTTTGTACACCATTTTCAATCACACATTTTCCAAATTTTTGCAGTAAAGAATTTCAGGTCCCTACTCATTCATTATTATCCCAAAAGAATACTATCATTATAAGTCCTGTTGCAATAATATCGTCATGAAGCATTGATAACGCATTTAGGGCAATTTCCGATCATCCAGTTTCTTTTGGGATTTGCGTCTTTGGCGCTAGTTATCAGCCGCCACGCATACAGCGGGCATTTGCTGATGCTATTGCGATCCAGCATTTTCGTTAAATCTCTGGGTTGGTTCTGCTGGATGCTTGATCCAACTGCCCAGTATCATTCCTGCAAAATTCCTGTTAACGCTACTCCTGTTATATTTTGGAACCGCTGAGGAAACAGGAAGAATATCATCCAAGAGGCCGTGAGTGCTCTGTTGTCGCGCATAGTGCTGTAATAGCGCAGACAATGTTCTCACTTTTAGTAAATTTTCTAAATAGCACTACTATTATATTTATAACAAATCCTATAAGAAGTGCCATCATCACAGATCGCGCCCAAATTAGATTTGGACGGATCCCTGCTCAATAATATTTTTATCGCCTGCATCTACAGCCTGTAATCCCGATATGGATTCATAACTGCTGCGCACGTACTCAAATTTGGTCTTTTAACGTGACTATTATTGGTCTACATGCGTTGTTACTAGCCCTCCTGCACCAACATTCGATATCACTTATATCCTACAGTTGCGCTTACAAAATCCTCCAACTGCCTCGTATACTCCTGCAAGAACAGTGTAACCTGCAGAAAACTATGCTTACCCATTCTGGTTAGTCAAAATATTCGTCCGAACGATAAGTTTCCAATTTGGCAAAATTCGTTACTTTTCTCCTTGTGCTTTTCTTAAAATAGTTTTGTGCTTAAATACTTCAAATTTATAAATAAAGTTTCAACATTTCCTATAAGAACGATTTGTGAATGGCAAATCAGGCTCCATTGAAAAATGCATCTTCAAAGTCCTCTTCTTCTGTACATAAGGTTCCATATCATCTATTGTCGTGAACACAAATTTTCCCTCCAGGTCTGCCATACATATGGCTTAAAGTTCATACTTCATTCTGTCTTTCTGTAATTCAATAAAGTGATTCTCTGGATCGCCATTATAAATTAGACGTATATATCGTGGTGTAATGGAACTGCTGCTGTCTTTAATTCTTCTGCCACTCTTAACACGATCTGGAAGAAGTCAATTTATCTGTCATCCCTCTTGGATTATCCCCATATCCTACAAATGCCATACATCCACTTTATTTTCATCTCCATAGTTTTACAAAATAGTTTGAATGATAGTGCAGATCTCCTGCATTGTAAATATTTCCACCTGTTGTAACTCAATCGATAGTTTACCGCCATTTCATCCATATGCGGTAAATTCCTTTTAATGTTACACATCTTCAGCAACTGTTACAGCATTGTGTCAACTCGTGATTCTAATGCTTTTTATTTTGGCATCTTTGTGTAATTTCATCTCCTGGTTCTCATTTGTACAAGTCTGTCTTCAGGGCACTCCCCATTTTCTCCAAATTTCCAATACCTGATTTGGTCCTACGAGATTTTGCTCTCCGGACAATACAACTGCCATGCCAGGCAACATCATCTATGTGATCATCTGTGAGATATGTTGCAGAGCATCGCATTCAGACCTTCTATCGCAAAAGGATCTGTACGCACGGAGTAAAGTCTTGTGATGGCTGTAAAGCTACACATCCAACTGCTCTTTTGAGTGCCGATGCTTAGGTTTCATTAATTTGCTGACTTCTTTACCTGTTGCTACCCATGTATCATCCATTGCACATGTGGCGTTTCCTTCGTCAATCCAAAGCCCCATGTTTCCAAGCCACCACATTTGCTACGTATTTGGTTTTCACCACTGTTTCAGCTATTTCTCATTTAACCAAGTTCCCACCTTCAGGAAATGTTCCCAAAATCCAAGATTCTCTTTGTGATTTCATCTACTTTTGACATAATTTGTCCCTCCTAAAAATGTTATTAAATTGTATGTAATGTTTTCTATTTGCTAACAATAAGTATACCCCATCAAAGTCATTAGATCTTCTTATCAAACATTAGCCGGGTCTCCGACTTAACACGCGTTAATTTTATCCAAAAATTTTTACTGCAGCACTTTTCCAAATCAATGTGGCATATGCTGTCAGAGTTCTTGTCAGAGATAGTCCTGATGAGTAGTCTTCAGCTAGAATATAATGCTTTAATGGTCTTACTTCCACTTTGAATTTCTCTCGAGATATTTATTTTGTTCACTATCAATTTTTGATTTTATTGTATGAGACTTCATCGCTATCTACATATTAGATCGTCCGATATTATTGTCGTCCTTCGTCAAGCCCTGTCTATTAGCTTCTTGTAGGATCAATTGTGATTGATAGTAATCCAAAAGTTTTATCTAATGAAACTATTTCATTTATCATATATAAGCGCACTGTTTCAGCGTGATCTGTCGTCAAAATATGCTATAGCTTGTATCAAAGAAGTTTTGCCCATTAAGCGCATGCGTACGGTTGGTCCGACTAACTTACCAGGGGCCATTTGAAGATTTCTCTACGCACATCCTCCAGCTGAGATAAATTTCACCTATTATCAGTACATCGCTCACCTCCTTTAAATTTTTAAATAACTCTAAAATTATACTGTCACCAAAATTTACTTGACCAAAATCTAATGAGGTAATTATGATTATATTACCTTGTATATCAAAACCCCAATTGTTTCAATTAGTATCATAGAAAATATCTACTAATACTAATTTATTTTGTAATTATTTTTAGTATAATAAATCATATTATTATAATCTCATTATTCTAGTTTATGAGCATGAAATTATTTAACAATTTCTTTTTAATTAGATTATTTTTGTAGCCAGGTTTTTATATGCAAAACTATTATTATTCATCTGTGAATAGTATATTTTCGTATTATTGTTCCCTCTTTTCAGAATTATACCAAAACTCCACTATACCTTTATTGCAATAGTCAGAACCGACTTTGTAAAATCATTTCATCACTTATTTTTATTACAAAGTGAGAGAACGCTAGATGAATTCAAGTAAATATATAATACGTAACTTCCA
>BNJT01001472.1_pt1 | contig 155616 bp, 277 predicted proteins | sample 8540491 | NCBI WGS metagenome assembly BNJT01 (sample SAMD00202455, study PRJDB9452) | human saliva metagenome | host: Homo sapiens
GTGACTCTTTCAGGATTTGAATTGGCATCGTTGGATTGCAGCAGCAGCGATTCCGGGAGGTTATTGAAAGTTCATGTAACCGAATTGCGCGGAAATTTCTGGTGGTGTCTGCGCCTTCCTCATGGGTACTGCGCCAGGCCCCGCAGCCAGGCCCCGAAGCCAGGTACCGCAGCCCGCGGGCAGTGCGGTCAGGACCAACAACGCAAGCACATACACGGGAATTTTCAACGGTCGCACCCGGTGGGGTGATCGAGCGACGAGGATGCGGGTGGTCTCGGGGATGAATCGAAACCTCCGTAGCGGTGACGCGCACCGCAGGCCACCGGATGCATGAACACGAACGCGACAATCGCGCAGGCCCCGCGCCCGCAGCGGCCCGGCGCCGTCCATCGTCCGACTCAGGGGCGTCCTCCAAGATCTACCGGGCGGCGACGCAGGTGCGCGCCCTCGACGGCGAGCGTCGGCTTCGGCGTCGGCGAATTCCCACACCCGCCATGTTGGGTCCCTCCGGCTCCGGCGAGGTCCACGATGATGCACACATCCTCAGCTGAGCCTCGACGCACCTCCGGGCGTCTTCGTCGGGAACACCGGCGTCGGTGGGGCTCAGGTCTCCGAGAAGACCCTGCGATCCATCGCGACGTCGCTTGAGCGTCAGGCGATCATCATCAAGATGGCCGACGGGGCCGATGCCGAGACCGTCCAGGCCGCGCTGCTCAAGGACTCTCACCTGAGCGTCAACGGCTCCGCGCTGGAGCGCCAGACGTACACGAATCATCGACCGGCTGATGCTCGTCCTCGTCGGACTGCTCGGCTATCCGTCCTCGTGTCCCTGGTGGGCGTGGCCAACACGCTGTCGCTGTCGGTCGCTGAACGCACCCGCGAGCGGCCTGCGGCCCTCGGCCTGACGACGCCAGATGAAGAGCCTCCTCGCCCTCGAGGCGCTGTTCCTGTCGATGACCGGCGCGCTGATCGGCGTCGGCATGGGCGTCGCCTTCGGGTGGGTTGGCGTCATGAGCCTGCCGATTGACGGGGCCACTCCCGTGCTGAGCGTGCCGTGGCTGCAGCTGGTTGGCGTGTGCGTCGTGGCCATCCTGTCCGCGCTGATCGCGTCCTGGCTGCCCGGCCGCCGGGCGCAAGTCAGCCCTCGGAGGCGCTGGCGACGGGAGTGGTTGAATCACCGGTGTTGTCCCTCCGGCACCCTCCACACCGGCGGCGGTGGGGTTTGCACACATGAAGCCTCTGGCGGCGTGTCGTTGTCTCCGGGCCTCATGGTGCAAATCCCCGATTGGCGGTGGTGAGGCCGCGACGTGAGGCGGTGTGCCGCCATAGCTGCTGAACCCATTGGGTGAAAACAGCCAAAATCGATGAATTTGGCTGAATAGGTCTGCACTTTGGCGGAATCGGCGGCTACAAGCGCGTTGATTGATGCGGCGCTGTCGCGTCGCTGATGTTCGCCGCGCCAGGGCGGTCAGCACTCCACGACGTTGACGGCCAGGCCGCCCTCCGATGTCTCCTTGTACTTCGAGAGCATGTCGTTGCCGGTCTGGCGCATCGTCTCGATGACCACGTCCAGGCTCACCGTGTGCTTACCGTCGCCCCACAGGGCCATGCGTGCCGCGTTGATCGCCTTGACGGCCGCGATCGCGTTGCGTTCGATGCACGGCACCTGCACGAGGCCCGCCACCGGGTCGCACGTGAGCCCCAGCGAGTGCTCCATCGCGATCTCCGCCGCGTTCTCGACCTGCTGCGGGTGCCGCCGAGGGCCTGCGCGAGGCCCGCCGTCGCCATTGCCGAGGCCGACCCGACCTCGCCCTGGCAGCCAACCTCCGCGCTCAGCGATGGACGCGTTCGTCTTAATGAGGGCGCCGATCGCCGTCGCTGCCAGCAGGAAGTCGTGCACGAGGGCGCGGCGGCGGGCCGCGCAGGCCTCGGGCGACGCGGGATCGTCCGAAGAAGTCTCCGAGGAATTGTCCGCCGTCATGCGGATGTGCGCCAGAGGGGTGACCGCGCCGTCCTGGGTCGCAGGCCCCGCCGCGACACCGGGCGTCGAGCCCGTCTCCCCGGGCAGTGCGTCACCAGGTAACCGAGGACCGCAGGGATGACGCTCACCGCGCCGTTCGTCGGTGCGGTGACGACGCGGTGGCCCGCCGCGTTCTCCTCGTTGACGGCCAGGGCAAAAAGGTTCACCCAGTCCATCGCCCGCATCGGGTCGGCTACGGTCGACACCCAGGCGCGCGCACCGGGGAGCGCACACCATCCGCGGGAGATGCGCCCGAGGAGGCCCCCGGCCTCGTCTGACAAAGAAGAGGGGATACCCGTCAGGCGCTCCGCTAGCTGGCTGAGCGAGCGCGCGGGCGCGGCGCGGCACGTCCAAGCCGCCCGGCAGGATGCCCGCCGCCGACGTGCCCGCGTCCACGCAGTCGAACATCGTGTCGGCGATGCGATCCAGGTAGGCGTTGACGGTCTCCCGGGGCGCACCGCCTCCTCGTTCCTGCGCACGAGCTCCGCGATGCTCAGGCCGGACGCGTCGCACGCGGCGAGCAGCTGCGCGCCCGACGCAAACGGGTGCGGCGCGGGAACGTCGATGCCGACGCCCGCCTGGCTCGTCGCGAGAGAGGACACCTCCGGGTTCTGCGGGTCGTCATTCGTCTGGATCATGACGAAGCCGCCGCCCACCGAATAATAGGTGCGCTCCAGGATGACGGTGCCGTCCTCGTCGGAAGCGGTGATCGTCAGCGCGTTCACGTGATAGGGCAGGATGGTGCGCGCCGCGAAACGCACGTCCTCGGCGATGTTGAGGGGACCTGCGTGCCACTCGGCAGCGTCAACATGTTCGACGAGGCCAGGGTCGGCAGGATGGACTCCACCGTCTCGATGTCCACCGTCTCCGGGTCGTAGCCCGCCAGGCCGAGGAGGACCGCGCGGTCCGTCGAGTGGCCGCGGCCCGTCGCGCCCAGCGACCCGAACAGATCAATCGTGATGTGCGACGGCGGCTTCAGCGTCGTCAGCTCCGTCGTAAACGCCAGACCCGCGCGCATCGGACCCACCGTGTGCGACGACGACGGCCCGATGCCAATGCGGAACATGTCGAAGACCGACAGCGGGTGCGGCGCATCGTGCGCGGCAACCTCGCCCGAGACGATAGCTGCGGGCGTGGGACGCGACGGGTCGTATGTCGTAACTGATGCGCCGAGGGCGACGGGGCGAAGATCCATGGGGACTATTGTGCAGCAGCCGCCCGGGGCGCTGCCTGTTGTGGCTGTGGTCCCGCCAGATCTCCGGCGTTGCTCTGCCCGCCAGATCTCCGGCCGCCGCGTGGCCTGCCTGAATGGGCCGGGCCGCTGTGTGTGCCGGTGGGCGGCGGTCGCCCGCGAGATCGCCACACGCGAGCTTCGCTCGGAGTGGTCGATCTCGAGGCCTGCCCTGGCCCCTGCTGCCACCCACCGGCACCGCGGCCAGGCCCCGCAGGCCCCGCGGCGGCCTTCCTGCTAGTGGTGCTTGTGGCGCTGCTGGTAGTCTGGGCGCCGGAGGGCCCGGCTGCCCGCGAGGCTAGGCGGCCTCACTTCGTTCGGCGCCGCGCCTCGAAGCCCGCCCGTGCCCTCCGGTCCCTCCGGCGCCCTCCACACCGGCGGCGCCTTCGGTGCTGTGTGGTGTCGGCCAGGCCCCGCGGCGGCCTTCGGGAGGTGCCTCCGTGGCATGTGCTCAGCAATTTCGCACGTAATTCCCTGAGGGTGTTTCAGGTTTTGAAATCAGATCGTTGATATTCCGCGGTTTTCGAGCTGTCGATGAATGGGGTCCTGGAGGAATTACGTGCGACTTTGGGGTGGGAGGTGCGTCTGGGAAGTGTCTGGGCCGTGGCTGGGGGAGTGTCTGGGGAGCGCCCTGTGAGCATCTGGGGTGCAGATGGGTCTGAAGTCCTATTTTTCGCAGGCGGACTGAAGTCCTATGTTTTTCGCAGGTGGGAAGAAGTTTGAGCGGAAACGGATGACAGGATAATGGGTTTTCGTTGTGATACTTGACAGTTTGGGGTGACAGGGTGCTGAAAAATAGGCTCAGTGGTGAATTTAGAGGGTAGTGTCAAGCTTGGCAAAAATTCCACATTATGATTTGTTTCCAACCGTTATAAAAATCGCCGAAAAGACACGTTTTCATAGATTGAAACCGCTAGGGTCAAACGTTGATATCCTGCGGAAATATAGCTTTACTGTTTTTCTGTAAGGTAGCCCACTCGCAAAGCTGAAGAAAATGGGTTGCATTTTTCAGTAACCGCATCGTAGGCTGAGTGTCATCAAGGTTGTGGAAAAACCTCTCGGGACATCCCCCGAGTACGACACAGCGAAGCAACAGTCTTCAAGGAGAGCGATTAATGGCAACGAGTCGAGCGCGCGCAGGCCACGCGCGGACGAAGCGAGCAGGAGTCGCGTCCCGCGCCCTGGCCGCCCTGGCCGTCGTGGCAACTGCCACCGGCACGCTGGTCGTCTCCCAGGCTGCCGCCCCCGAGGCCCGCGCACGCCGCCCAGGAACCCGCTGCCACTGGCATCGATGTTGGTAATGTCTATGCGTCCATGGGTCAGGGGCATACCCGTGAGAACCCGACCGGCGCAAACCTGAACGACAGCATCCGCTACGGCATCGTCAAGGGCATGACTGAGAATCGTGTGAAAACGGGACAGAGCCCGATGACGACGTGGCTGGGTGGCGAGTACGCGAAGAATAATGACGCGTGGACTTACATCGCCCGCGGTACACCGTGGAAGTGGGACAACCAGACCGGCGACTATGGCGATACTCCTGCCAGCAAAAAGTGGATGCAGGAGCACTACGACAAGTGGGCTGCGGATTCAAACAAAATCTGGGTGAATGGACAGAGTGCCATCGGCTTCAAGCCGAACAACCCGGGTACCGTCCAGCCGGGTGAGACCTTCCTGCTCGGCGCGATCCGCCACAACAACCTGCCCATCGGACAGGCAGCTGCCCCCTGGTGGTCTCGGTCAGCCCTACCTGGTCTCGAGCCTGAACCTTCAGTTCACCAATCTGATTCCCGGTGACCCGGGCGAGTCCTTCCCTTCATCAACCACGAGACCTTCAACACCCTGGCCTCGACGATCATTTACCGCAAGGGCGGCGCCTACGTGAAGACACCGGGCGAGGCTGGTACGGGTACCTGTTCTACCAGTTTCGGCACTACTGGCTGGGATGTGAATCAGCTGGTTGGTGGAAAGCGGGTCCGTGACCTGGTCCTCGATGGTACCTACGGTCGCCCCGGATACACGCCCTCCGGCGCCTTCATCGGTCCCGCCTATGAGCCGGACCCGGTGAACGCGGCGGATCGCTCGCAGGGTTACGTTAACAAGCCTGAATCTCGCTCCGGACGCATGTACTGCGTCAAGCACGTGGGCGAGGGTAACGGCGACTACGACCTGTACAGCCAGTACTACAACGGCGGTGCAGAGCAGCCTCACAACCAGCTCGTGAAGGAACAGGTCACGCCTCGCTTCTGGCCGGACGCTAAGGGTAACGTCAACGAGAACCCCTACGTCTCCGACACCGTCAAGCTGGAGAAGACGACCTCGGATCGTACCTTTACGAAGAACGGCCGCACCTACCGTCTGCAGCTGTGGGGCTTCACCCCAGCCACGAACGCGACCAACTTCCTGACCCCGGATAACTTCAACTCCATCCCGACGGCGAACTGCCCGGCGACCCCGCTTACTGACGCCAAGCGCACCGACTACTTCGTGACGCAGGAACTCTCGGTTAACTACGCCTGCCTCTACGGTGTCATCACCGAGGAGAGAAGCGTGCGCATCGCGAAGGCCGTCGAGGACCCGGCGGGTGCCAACCCGACGATCCCCGCCGCCAACTTCGCGGTGACCACCGGCGACACCTGGCGCGACAACACCGACCGTACCCCGGCGACCACCGGCACGGTGACCGTCTCGAAGCCCACGGCTTCCTCCGCCCCGCCAAGGCCTCGTACATCTCCGCAGCCGACCCGGCCGCGACGCTGACCCCCACCGCCTTCGGTGAGGCCCAGGCTAAGTTCGACTCGACGTTCATCCCCTTCGAGGTCGGCAACCCGACTTCACCATCACGGAGAAGGACATCTCGACCGGCGGCGAGGACAAGTGGAACCTCAAGGACATCAAGTGCGTCAACGGCATCGGTGAAGACGTCGCCGTGACCAAGACTGAGCGCGGCGTCAACTTCAAGAACGTCGGCGGCGCAGCGACCAACGAGGCAGCCCCCATCACCTGTACGTTCGTGAACGAATACCAGGCTCCCAAGCTGCGCGTCGAGAAATCCATCGAGGCGAACGGTGGCGCCAACGGCGCCACGAGTTTCAACGTGGACTACAAGATCGTCGCCACCAACGACGGCTCGCTGGCCGCCAACACCGGCAAGCTCACCGACAAGCCCGACTTCGCCAAGGGCCTGGAGATCAAGTCCGCCAAGATCGCCGAGACCCAGGCCGGCCTGGACTCCGCTCCCAACGCCACCCCCACGAACGGCGTCTACACGCTGACCGACGGCGTCGAGCTGGCCCCCAAGGCCACCAAGGAATACTGGATCCGCTTCGCGGTCGTCCGTAACCCCGCAGCCAGCTAAGCTACAAGGAGGCCGACCTGGCCTGCTCCGTCAATGGAAACAACGAGGCTGGCTCCCCGGCAAGGTCTCTTCAACGAGGTCCTGGCTGAGAACGGCAAGGACTCCGACGGTACGAGCAACAACAAGGCCTGTGGCCCCACTGTTCCCCACGACTTCGTCGTGATCAAGGCTGAGCACGCAGAACACGGGCAAGACCTTCGCGGACGCCTCGAACCAGTACACGGGTCCCCAATGGAGTCAAGCTTTCACCCGCTGTCCGGCGCCGAGTTCGCGATCTACAACGCCAACCCGAATGCCGACGCAAACGCCACCGTGGTCAAGACCCCTGACCCAGGCAACCGCGACCGACGGCTACTACTGGTCCGTCAACGACCTGAACATCGGCACCATGTACTGGCTCGTCGAGACCAAGGCACCCGCGGGACACTCCCTGCTGCCCAAGCCCATTGCGTTCACGCTGACCGCCTCCCGCGGTAGCGGCTCCGGAACGACCGTGGAGCTTGCGGATGACCTCAAGGGACTCCGCCAAGTGGGCCAAGAGCGCCGTCCAGGCGTTCTCCTCTGAGGCCACGGCCAGCAGCCTCCCCGGCTCCCCCGGCCCAGGGCTTCATGGTCGGCCAGACCCGCAAGGCAACCATCCTCGTCAAGGACACCGAGGTTGGCCAGCTGCCCAAGGCCGGCAGCACCGGAATCTACCCCTACATCGAGGTCGCAGCGGCGCTCATGTCCGGGGGCGATGGTGATGACTGTGGTCACCACCAAGAGGCGCAAGGCAATCGCCTGAGCCACCCGCGAGGTCCCGTGACCACGAGACCCACCATCAGAAAAACCCCGAAATCACACACACAGGAGAAAGAAAAACCCATGAGCACCACGAAGACCCGCCGCAGCCTGAGCCTGCTCGCAGCCTTCGCCGTCGCCGCCGGCGCGCTGGCCCCTGCCCGCCGCCACCTCCGCGACGCAGGCTGCCCCCGCCTTCGGCGTTGTGGCTGCGGAGCCCGCAGCCCCCTCGCTGGTCGACCTCGACACCTCCAAGACCGGCTCCATCACGATCCACAAGCTGGTCAAGGACGCCACCAACGGCACCACCGCTTAGCAACGGCCTCGAGGACCCCACCGCTTCCGGCGACCCCCTCGCTGGCGCGACCTTCACCGTCGAGAAGCTGACCAACGTCGACCCTCACCACGCAGGCCGGCTGGGAGAAGCTCGCTGGCTTTGGCGGCAACGTTGAGACCGCGAAGGCTGACGGCGCTGAAAAGAAGGGCGAGCAGACCACCGGTGCGAACGGCCTGGCCACCTTCTCCGGCCTCCCCCTCGGCGCCTACGTCGTGACCGAGATCGTGACCCCGCTGGCTACGTCGGCGCGAAGTCCTTCATCATCACGGTGCCCATGACGCACCCGACCGACCTCAACAAGTGGGTCTACGACGTCCACGCCTACCCGAAGAACTCCAAGGCTGGCATCGAGAAGACCGTCGCCGACGCGAACACCCCCGCGATCGGTTCGGACATCTCCTACACCATCAAGTCGGACATCCCCGCCGCTGAGGCTCTGACTTCTACGACGTCGTCGACCAGTACGACAAGCGCGTGGAGCTGCCCGAGGCCGACATCGCCCTGAAGATCATCGACGGCAAGACCGGTGAGGTCGCCCCTGGCCAAGGGCACCGACTACACGCTGGTCGCCGCCGACGGCACCGACGGCAAGACCAAGTTCTGGACCGCCGAGTTCACCGCCGCTTACCGCGCCAAGCTCGTTGCCAACCGCAGGACGACAACACCAAGGTCCAGATGGACCTGGCCGGTAAGGTCAAGGACAAGGTTGAGGCTGACGGCCTGTTCAAGAACAAGGCCATCCTGCTCCCCAACGCCCCTCCAACGGCTGGACCCCCAACTCCGGCACCGTTCCCCCTGCCGGACTACCCGAACTCGAGGTCGTCTCCAAGTTCGGCAAGGTGAAGATCACGAAGGTCTCCTCCGTGGAGGACACCAAGAAGCTCGCGGGTGCCGAGTTCCAGGTCTACAAGTGCACGCCTCAGACGAAGCCCACCAAGAACTTCGAGTCCGTTGACGCGGCCCTTGACACCAAGCTCTCGCCCGCTTGCTAGCGACACCTACGTGACTGACGCCAACGGTGAGGTCACCATCGACGGTCTGCGCAACAACGACTGGGCGAACAACGCTGCTGTCGCCGAGGCTGACCGTGGCTGGTACTGCCTCGTCGAGACCAAGGCTCCCGAGGGCTTCGAGCCCAGCCCCGCCCGATCGCCTTCCAGGTCCTCGAGTCCAACTCCACCGCTGACAACGAGTACACCCTCAACACCACGGTGAAGGACGTCCCGAAGAACGGTGGCTTCAACCTGCCGCTGACCGGTGCCGCTGGCATCGGCGTGCTGATCGGCGCTGGCGCCCTCCTCGTGGGCGGCTCCGGTGCGATCGCGCTGGCCATCAAGCGCCGCAAGGAGCAGGCCGACGCCTGATCCTCGCTAGCTAGCGACATACAGGGGTGTGGACCCGCGGTCCACACCCCCTTTGCGTTGCTCGCAACCGCCCCCAGCGGTACTACCCTGTAACCAGACAAACTTTCACGGCCTCGGCAATGAACGGAGAAAGCGTGAGCACCCAAGCGCCCGACAAGAAGAAGACACCCCTCAAGTGGCGTCTCCTCACCATCGCGCCCCCTGATCCTGCTGCTGGCTAAGCATCCTGGTCCTCCTGTACCCCGTCTTCGCGACCCAGTACAACAACCAGCGCCAGGAACGCATTGCCTCCGAATTCAGCGCTGTCGCCGAGCAGGTCGGCTCCCCGACGCCGTCGCCGAGTCCCTGCGCCGCGCCGACGAATACAACCTCAAGGCCTCGAGTCGCCGATCCTCGACCCCTGGCTGGACGCCCAGCGCCCCGGTACCGCGCAGTACCAGGACTACCTGAGCCAGCTCAACCTCAACGACGTCATGGCGACCATCAAGATCCCCTCGATCGACGTCAACCTGCCGATCTACCACGGAACCGACACCGCGACGCTCGACAAGGGCGTCGGCCATCTCTTCGGCACCGCCCTGCCCGTCGGCGGCGAATCCACGCACACGGTCCTCACCGGCCACACCGGCCTGGGCAACGCGACCATGTTCGACCAGCTGACCAGCGTCAAGATCGGCGACTACTTCTACATCGAGACCGCCGGGCGCCACCTTAAGTACCAGGTCACCGACATCCGCGTCGTCCTGCCCCACGAGCATCGAGTCCCTCAACAAGGTCGAGGGCGCCGACCTAGCCACCCTCATCACCTGTACCCCTACGGCGTCAACACGCACCGCCTCCTCGTGACCGGCGAGCGCGTCCCCATGGACGAGGAAGCCGTGGCCGCCGAAGCCGCGCAGGTCAAGGGCTCGGCCATGAAGCCGTGGATGATCGCCGTCCTGGCGTCCGTCGCCGTCATCCTGCTCATTGCAGGCATCATCTGGCTGCGCTCCCGCAAGCGCAACGACGAGCCGCAGGAGATTGAAGGCACCTCCGCCGCGCTCGCCTCCGCCGAGGCCGGGGACGAGGCGAGGGCTGAGTCTGCCGAGGCCGCTGAGCCCGGCGTGGTCGCCTCCGCTGCCGCTTCGCCCGACGCGCCTGCCGCCCCCGAGGCGCCTGCCGCCACTCCGGACCTGCTGACGGACGCCGAGCAGATCTCCGACGAGGAGATCAACGCTACCGCACCGCAGCCCTGAGGAAGATGCTCGAGGAACGCGGCAAGCAGTAAGCATCCCCTACACGTGGCCCCCGCAGGTATCTGAGACGCGGAAACGCGCGGAGGAGCGAGTAAGCTCACCCGCGCGTTTCCGCGTATCTACGCTAGAGTCAGTGAGTAACTGTCAAACGATCGGGAGGGCATGTGGAGCTCCACCCCAGCGGCGCACGCTCCCGCCGCGCCACGCACGCGAGGGCAAAGTCCCGGCCTCGCGGCGCTTTGCGCGTGCCCTTGGCCGCCCTCCCTTGTCGCGGGCGCCGCCCTCCCCGGCCTCGTCGTCCCCGAACGCGCGGACGCCGACGCCACGCTCGAGCCCCCCGGCGGTGGCACCGTCCCCGTCACCTCATCTGCTTAGCCGCCTCGGAGCGGCCACCATCAACGGCTCGGGCTTCGACCGCACGACGAACGTTCCCGACAACGCCTACGTCGGAACCGTGCAGCGGCGCGGGCCCTTTGACCCGGCCGACCCCGCCCAGTCCTCGGCCCCCTCCAGGCCGGAACCGCGCAGCCCATGCTGGACGCCGCCGTCGCCTCGGGCGACTACTGGACCCTACATCGCGCGCGGCCCTGCCCGCCGCCAACCCCTGTCGCCACCGGCGTCATCTCCCCGAGAACACCAACGCCCTGGGGTACAAGCCCAACAACCCCGGCGACGTCCCCATCGGCAAGCCCTTCCTCCTGGGCACCGTGCGACACAATAACTTCCAGGTGCACTCGGCCAGCCAGTGGGTCCACTCGTCGATCGACGTCAACATCGGCGGCATCGAGGACTCCTTCCCCTTCGACCAGGAGGAGACCGAGGATGACACCGACACCACCGCCGCCCTGAGCGATGACGGTGCCTACATGCTCGCCTCGCGCGCCAACGGCCCGTCCTCCTGCCCCGCGAACGCGCCCCTACGCGGCCCTCAACCGCGACGCCGGACCGGGCGTCTGGTACTGCTACCGCCACGTCGGCAAGGGCCGAGGCAACCGCGACATCTACACGAACAACCCGGCCGCCTACCCGACGCCGCGGGTACGCCCGACCAGAGCCCCCAACTCCGAGGACGTGCTGACGATCTCGCGGACCACCTCGAACAAGACCGTCATGATCGATGGCATCCCGTACCGCCTCGTCATCGCAGCTTCACCCCCAGCGGCGACGGCATCTGCCCGGACACGCCGCCCGCGGGTGTCACCCCGTCTCCACCTTCAATTCGAAGGAAAACAAGACCTCCTACGGGTGCCTGTACGCGACCTTCAGCCAGGAGCGCTACATCCGCATCGCCAAGACCGTCACCCCCGGAATCCGAGGCGATCGGCGGCAAGATCCCTTCCTTCAACTTCACGACGCTGGGCATCGGCGACTTTTGTCTCGCCCACGGGTGAGCCCCTCAAGACCGCCGAGAACGCTGGCGGCTTCGTTGACTGGTCCTCCTTCGCGGACAGCCCCCTGACCCCCACGGGCTACGGCAAGGACGGCACTGTGACGTCCGGATACCAGGCCTTCATCCCCGGCTACTCCCAGTTCGTCATCGCCGAGACCGGCCCGCGCATCCCCGGGCGCCGCCCCTGCGCTTCGGCGAACCCGGATACTTCGGCCCCTGGAAGGTCTCCGACGACCCGAACTCGGCCCGCTGGGAGCTCACCGACATTAACTGCGTCAACGGCATCGGCGAGGCCGTCAACGTCACCCGCGACCCCATGACCGGCGGCATCGACTTCTCCAACGTGCCCCCGGCCAAGACCGCCGCCGCCGTGCCGATCACCTGCAACTTCACGATCCAGCAGCAGGCCCCCAAGCTGCGCATCGACAAGACCGTGGAAAGCGTCGAGGGTGCCTCCGGTGACACGATCACCGTCACCTACCGCGTCACCGCCACGAACGACGGCACGATCGCAGGGCACGACCGGACGCCTCGTCGACACCCCAGCCTTCGCGCCCGGCCTCACCCTGCGCTCCGCCGCGATCGCCACCTCTCGAGGGCCTGGGCAGCGCCCGCGAGCAGAACCGCGCCGCCACCTACGTCCTCACCCAGGGCACCAATGTCGAACCCGGAAAGTCCGCGACCTGGTTCATCCGCATGAGGTCGCCCGCGACCCGAAGGCCGCGGGATACAGCGAGTCCGCCCTCGAGTGCGTCCCATCGAACGGGCGCCTCACCCCCAAGCGCGGCCTCTACAGCTCCGTCGCCACCTACGACCACGACGGCGCCGCCAACAACGAGGCCTGCGCACCCGCCCGCCCGCGCACCATTCGCATCGAAAAAGGCTGACGACCCAGCCCGTTGGCACGGCTAACGAGGATGGCACCTACCCGCTCGACGGCGCCGCCTTCGCGATCTACGACAACGAGGCCCCTGACCGGCACCCCTGTGTCCACCTCCGACGGCGAATCGCAGTTCGTGACCGCGCCCCTCGAGACCGGCAAGACCTACTGGCTCGTCGAGACCCGCGCCCCCGCCGGACACGTCCTCCTGCCGCGCGCCGTACCCTTCCACATCGAGGTGGGCGCCGACGCCTCGGCCTCCACGGTGATCACCACCGACTTCGGCGCCGACGAGGGCTTCACCTCGGTGCGCGTCATCCCCGCCTCCGCAGGCACCGGCACCGCCGCGCTGCCCGCCATCCGCGTCGTCGACACCCAGGTCGGCGTCCTGCCCAACTCCGGCTCCGCGGGCATCTACCCCCACCTCGGCCTCGGCGCCGCCCTCCTCGGCCTCGTAAAGCGCATGCGCGTGGACGCGCCGCCGCGCCGCCTGACCGGCACGAGGCCGGGGCTCGGCCCCGCTTCACGTCCCCTGTGGTGCGTGCCCCTGTGTGCTGTCGCCGTGCGAGGCGAGCGCGACCGTGGCGGGCCTCGTCCCCTACGATGGGAACCATGAACCTCAGCTTCCCCGAGCGCATCCGCGTCGACGCCATCATCCAAGCCGCCATGGACATGGAGGCCGCGCCCCTCCTGCACGAGCTCGCGCCCATCGGCGACGACGAGACGCCCCAGGCGATCCTCGCGGGCAGCCACAAGACCCAGCGCTTCGTGCTCGGCATCCTCGACGGTCGCACCGTCCTGGTCGTCACCTCCGGCATCGGCCTGGCCAACGCCGCCTCCGCGACCGCGCGCGCCCTCACCCTCGTCGAGGCACCCATCGTCATCGCGGCTAGCACCACCGGTGGCCTCGCGCGCGACATCAACGTCGGCGACATCGCCGCCTGAGCACCCGCGCCATCTACGGGCAGGCCGACGCGACCGCCTTCGGCTACGCCATGGGCCAGGTCCCCCAGATGCCCGTCGACTACACCACCTCCGAAGCCGCCGAAGAACGCCTGCCCATCCTGCGCGGCCTCATCGAGCACCCCGTGCGCCGCGGCCGCATCGTCTCCTCCGACTCCTTCTGCACCGAAGCCAACGTCGGCCCCATGCGCGAGCGCTTCCCCGACGCCATCGGCACCGACATGGAAACCTGCGCGATGGCCCAGGTCTGCTGGTCCTCCGACGTCGACTGGATATCGTTGCGAGCCGTCTCCGACCTGTGCGGCTCCACCGCCGACCAGGCCTTCCATATGGACGGCGCCCGCGCCGCCGCCCACAGCGCCCAGGCCGTGCGTGCCTACCTGACGCTGCTCTGAGCGCCCGCCCCGGCCTCGTCGCCCCGGCCTCGTCGCCCCGAACGAACGGAAACGAACATGACCCGCCCCGCCCGCGTCCTCATGGTGTGCACCGGCAACATCTGCCGATCCACGATGGCCCACGCGATCCTCGAGCAGGCCGCCGCGCGCTGCGTGGATGTCGTCGTCGATAGCGCCGGCGTCTCCGACGAGGAGCAGGGAAACCCGATCGACCGCCGCGCCGCCCGCGTGCTGCGCGACGCCGGGTACGCCGTGCCCGACCACCGTGCGCGCCAGATCCGCGCCGACGAGCTGGGGGAGTGGGACCTCATCCTGGCCATGACCTCGCGCCACCTGAGCGTTCTCGAGCGCCTCGCTGAGCGCGTGGGGGTTGAGCACGAGGGCGCGCCCGCGTCCGCCGCCGACCTGGAGCAGGGGCCGCGCGTGTGCCTGTACCGCGACCTCGACCCCGAGGGCAGCGGCGACGTGCCCGACCCGTGGTACGGCGGCCACCAGGACTTCCTGGACACCCTCGAGGTCATCGAGCGAGTCACCCCGCAGATCCTCGCCCTCGTGCGCTAGGGCGCGCGGCGATGCATGCCGAACGCGCACGCGACCTGCGAGTGTCGTGTCTGCTGCTCAGGTGCGCGCGAGCGGTGAGGTCTGGGTGGGTGCGCTCCGATATGCGTACGATTGAGACCGCAGTTGCACTTGTTGGCATGCGTTTGCGGATAGGTTGTGAACATGTGGATGAGTATGAGGATGCGGATAGGTTAATAACCCTATCCGCATCCTCATAACCTCATCCGTAAGCGCGTAACCTATCCGCATCGTGGCACGTTCTGTCTTCGTGGTCTCGGGCTGTGGGTAAGCTCAGGAGCTCAGCCTAGGGCGAGGACCGGGTAAACGCTGGCGGAACCCCATTTGTTTCCGTCCTGCCTTCCTCGAAAGTCGCGCAGCAACCCTCGATGCTGTCGCTGATGCCCTGAAACCCTCGTGATTTCAACGATTTAATATCACGTCGCGAAAGAGGGTGGGGGAATTGCATGCGAAATTGATTGGGGAACCAGTATCTCCGTCTAATAGAGCGAGCGGCCACCTCGCGGTAGCCGCTCGCTGCGTGAAAGCGTGGCGCCTCAGTCCGGCAGGGAAGCCCCCGCCTCGGTGAGGAGAGTGCGGATCTGCTCTCGACGCCCTTTGTGCCGCGGCCCATCGCGACGAGCTTGCCGTCCGCTCCCGCGATGAAGTGCGTCGGCCACGCCGTCGCGCCGTAGGCCTTGAAGGCCTCCAGGTCGGGGTCCAGGGCGACCGGGTAGGTGATGCCCAGCTTCGAGATCGACGCGTTCACGACCGAGGCGTCGCGTTCGAAGGCCTGCTGGGGAGTGCACGCCCACGACGACCAGGCCGTAGTCCTTGTACTTCTCGTAGATGGCTTCAAGCTCGGGGATCTCGCGCTGGCAGTTCGTGCACGAGCTCGACCAGAAGTCCACGAGCGTCACCGTGCCGGACGGCTGGCCCAGGAGTTGAGCCACTCCGAGGCCTGGATCGTCGGCATGACGCCGCAATCCTTCGCGCCGTTACGCGCGCACTGCGCGAAGTCGGTGCTCGCCTCGACCTCCTTCTCGGGCTCGCACGCGCCGTCCTCGCAGGCGCCCCCGGTGCTTGCCTCGAGCGCGGCCGTGTAGTCCGGGATCATGCGCTGCAGGGCCATCGGGGCGTCCGTCGCGATACCCAGCGCGAGCGCGATCATGGCGACACCCGCGGCGATGCGCAGGGGGCGCTGGCGGGTCTTGAGGAAGCGGGCCGCGACGCCCGAACCGGCGATCGCGACGATCATCAGCGGGATCGACACGCCGATCGCGAAGGAGATGGCCAGGCCGATGATGTGCCACGTGATCTGCCCGGAGCTCGAGGCCACGATGATCGAGGTCAGCACCGGACCCGCGCACGGCACGAAGGCCGCGCCCAGGACGAGGCCGAGGCCGAAGCCCGCGCTGTCGCCCGTCGTACGAGGTGCCAGGCGCGCGAAGGGGCGCTCCATCACTTCCATGATCTTCGGGACGATCATGCCGATACCCACGGCCAGCAGCAGGATGATGCCTGTCCAGCGGATCAGTGCCTGCGGCAGGTGCAGCAGGCTCAGCAGTGCCGATCCTGCGACCGTGATCAGCATGAACGAGGTGACGAGGCCGAGGACGATGAGCACGGGACGACGCGTCACCGAGTCGCTGCCGTCAGCCTTCACGGCTGCTTTCTTTGGCGCTTCACCGCCCAGGTTTACGCCCGGGGCGACGCGGAAGAGAGACGGGTCCACGCCCGCCTTTTTCGCCCTCGGAGGACCGGGATGCCTCATTCGAGGCGCGGGAGCCAGCGGCGCCGAGGAAGAGTGCGGGCAGGACGGGAAGGATGCACGGGGAGATGCCCGTGATGAAGCCACCAAGAAGGCCTAGTAAGAGGAACATAGGTTCACCTTACTTGGAAGTAGTTGAAAATGCACGCGACTTGTTGGCTGCATGCATGAAAACGGATGCGATAGCTTGGCCGCGCGCCTACAGCGACAGGACCAGGTCCGCGCGCTCCTTCGTGCGATCGACGAGGGCCATGTTCGCCGCGTCCACCGTGCGCACCCAGTGTGCGGCGTCCGCTCGGTCGCGGCCGAAACTCACGTGTCGGTCGATCAAACGCGCGGCGAGCTCCTCGAAAGGCGTGTCAATAAAGACGAGCAGGTCGATGAGGCCGCGCACGTCCGCCCAGCCGGGCAGCTCGAGGCCCAGGTAGTTGCCCTCCGTGATGACGACGCCGTCGACCTTGACGGGCAGGGAGGCGGCGACGGGCTCGTGCAGGTCGCGCCGGTAATCGGGGGCGAGGACCACGCCGTCCGCGCGGCGCACGCGCCCCAGGAGGGCGACGTATCCGCCCACGTCGAAGGTGTCGGGCGCGCCCTTGTGATCGGCGATCCCGCGCGCGGCCAGCACCGCGTTGGACATGTGGAAGCCATCCATGGGCGCGAGGCCCGCGACCGCGATGCTCAAGCCTCGGGCAGGGCGCGTGCCAGCTCGGTGGTGATCGTCGTCTTGCCGGTCCCGGGAGGGCCGGTCAGGCCCAGCACGCGCACGGGGTCACCGAGGCGGGCGCGCTCGGCCACGGCCTCGACGATGCGCTGGGTGATCGACGAGGCCTGGGCGCACTCAGGAGAGGCAGCAGCCGACTGCGGTCCTGAGCTCGCCCGTGAGGAAGTCACGGCTTGATGACGGGCAGCGTCGACCAGGGGAAGTTGATCCACTTGTCGGTGTACGCCCACACGTAGTCGGGCTCGATGATGGACACGGGCTTCTTGTAGATGACCACGCTGCGGGCCTCGACGCGCACGGCGGCGGAGCCGTCGAGAGAGGCCGTGCTCGTCGATGAGGTCCATGACCATCTTGAGGGTCTTGCCGGAGTCGGCGACATCGTCGACGACGAGGACGCGCTTACCGTCCATCGCGGAGACGTCCATGAGCGGGGGAAGCAGCTGGGGCTCCTCGAGGGTTTCGCCGATGCCGGAGTAGAACTCGACGTTCATGGTGCCGATGGCTTTTGACGTCCATCGCGTAGGCGATGGCACCGGCGGGAATGAGGCCGCCGCGCGCGATGGCGACGATCAGGTCCGGGATCCAGCCGGAGTCGACGATTTGCTGGGTGAGCTCACGGGACGCGTCGCCAAAGCCCTCCCAGGTGAGGACCTCGCGGTCGGGAGCGGTGGTGGCGTCGGGGCTGGCGGTGGTACCCATGGCTTCCTTCTCTCGGGGGTGTTGGAATCAAGGGTATCGCCGTCGGGTGGGTGTGTGCGCGCCCGCCCGGGTTGCAAAACTGTGACGTGGGCAGATGCACGCCGCGCGCGCACTCCGTCGGCGTCGGTAACGCTAACGACGGCGGCGGATCGAGGCGAGCTCGCGCTCGTAGGCGCGCCCGGGCGAGGCAGCCTTTCCGCGGTGCTCCCACGTGAGGATCAGCGCCGGGTTGAAGCGCGCGAGCACACCCCGCACGAGGAGACTCGGCGCGGCGCCCGGTACAGGCGGCGGGTGGCCCCGCAGCGCGGGCACGTCCCCACCCAGGGCGCGTCCGGGAGGGAAGGGACGAGGGCAGCCGTGCGGAATCCGGTGCGCCGAGGGCCCGTGCGGGCCCGCTTCCACGCGGCGTCGTGCCCGTGGGAGGGGCCGACGAGGGCGTGGGCGATCTCGTGCAGAATGACGCCCCGGATCGTGTCCGCGTCATACAGGTCGGTGAGCGGCCCGGACAGGCTGATCGTGCGCGAGGTATGCGTGCACGCTCCCGCCCGGCGTTTGGCATGGTCGAAGCGGAAACGCCAGTCGACCAGTCCAGCCGCGTCCATGAGGGAGCGCGCGAGGGCACGTGCCTCCTCGCGCTTCACCGCGCCCCCGCGAGCACGCCGAGCAGGCGCTTCATGGAGACCTTGTTGGGTGTGCCCAGGGTCTGGGCGAACATCGACACGCGCAGCTCCTCGGCCATCCACCGCGCCTGAGTGAGCGCGGCGTCTCGGCGGGTGTCGTAGGGCCGACGCTCCAGGGCCTCGCGCGTGGCGGCGATCTCGGCCTCGGCCTGGTGGATGCGGTCCATGTCCTCCAGGTCGCGGGCCAGTGCCCCCGGCGAGGAGGCGGCGCGCTCAATGCGCACGGCCCCGGCGCGCAGGTAGCGCCCTAGGTGCGGCAGTGCGGAGGCGGGCGTCGCCGACACGAAATCCTCATAGAGCAGGGTCTTCCCATGCGCCGCGACATCGCGCGTCGTCTCTTCGAGCGAGGCCTGGGGGTGGGAGCGCACGGCGGCGTCGGCCTCGGCGCTGGCCTCGAGAGCCCGTACGACGTGGGAGAGGATCTGGTAGACGCGGTCCTCGTGGGCGTCGCGCGCGGCCGCCACGAGCGTCTCGAAGGCCTCGGGGTCGCGCACGTCCGAGGGGGTGCTCAGCTCGTCCACGAGGGCGAGGGCCGAGGCCAGCTGCGCGTCCGCGACCAGGGCCGCCGTGTCCGCGTAGGGGGAGGCCGCCAGCATGAGGGGCCTCGCGGCCCGTCCAGCGCGTGGTCACGCGGTTCGTCGCCAGTGCGACGCGGGAGAGCAGCAGGCGGGCGAGGCTGGCGCGGTGCTCGCGGTCCCGCCTCGGCGGCGCTGGCCATGACGCGCACGCCCGCTGCCGGGGCCGCGGCGCTGCCCTGGGGACCAGCGCGGGAAGGCCCGTAGCGTCATCGTGCCCGAGGTCTGGGTGATCGAGCGCGGCAGCGTTGGCATCTGCGTGACGCCGTCCGCGTGGAACGCCGGGTCCGGCGCGGGCACCGAGGCCTGGGCGTCCTTCGGCACGTGCGTGCCCTCGGGTGCGGACTGCGCGCCCACGTTTGGGGCAGACTGCGCGCCCACGTTGGACGTGGATGCGGAGGTGGAGGAATCTTCCCACCGCGGGCGGCGGCCTTCTCCGAGTCCCGCGCCCGCGCTTGTTCCTGCGCGCCTGCTTCTCGCCGGCCTCCTCGAGGGCCGCGCGCACGGCCGTGCGCACCGCCTTATTCGCGTCGCTGGCGAGGGAACGCTGCAGGTAGGCCAGGTCCTTGCCCGCGCCCAGCTCCTTGCCGGACGCATCGGTGACGACGAAGGTCATGCGCAGGTGATCGGGCAGGTGGGCGCGCGCGTGCGCCAGGTCCGCCTCGCTGAGGTCCACGCCGCGCAGGACGCGCACCGCGTGGGCGAGGGCATCCAGGACGGGGCCCTCGGTGAGGGGCGGGGGCTTGGGGGCCTCGGTGGCAGGCGCGCCCTGCTGGGCGGATTCCGCCGCAGGAGCCTCCCTTTTGCGCCGCCTTCTTCGGTGCCTTCGCAGGGGAATTGCGCGTCGAGAGCTTGCCCGACGTCGCGCCCCAAGCCGCCAGGCGGCCCATCGCGGCGTCCAGGCTCAGCGGATCCGGCTCGTCGGAGCCGTCGGCCTTCGCCGCTTTTTCCGGCGGACGTGTCCGCTGACGCCACCACGGCCTCGACCGGCTCGTCGCCCGCCTGCTCGATCCAGCGAGCCACCGACGCGGCCACGTCCGGCGCCGGGGCCAGCAGGCGGCGCACACCCTTGGGCAGAGCGCGGATCGCCTCGGTCAGCAGGTCCTCGCGCATGCCGGGCACCAGCCAGTCCGTGCCCGCATCGCTGACGCGCTCGAGCACCTCGATCGGGATGCGCATCGACACGCCGTCGCGCGGGCTGCCCGGCGCGAACTCGTAGCTCAAGGGCAGCGACAGCTCGCCGCACTGCCAATGATCCGGGAAGCCCTCGCCGGAGGTCGCCTCACGCGGCATCAGCAGGGACGCTGGGTAGATCAGCAAATCGGGATGCTCCCGGCGCTCGTCCTTCCACCAGCGGTTGAACGCCGCCGCGCTAGTCACGTGCTCGGGGATCAGATCGTCGAAGAAACGGAAGCGCGCCTGCTCGTCCGCGACGAGGCCGTGGGTGCGGCTGCGGCGCTCAACCTCGCGCGCCTGCTCCACCAGGGCCTCGTTTCGGCGCTGGAAACCGTGCCTCCCTCCACTGGCCATCCACCAGGGCGTTGCGAATGAACATCTCGCGGGCCAGCTCGCGCGCCGTCGTCCCTCGCGCGCGGCCGCCAGCTCCGCGAAATGACGCGGCTCAAACGACCCCGACGACGGGGATCCTTCGACGCCGACACCAACCCGGCCGCCAGCGCCTCCAGCGACCCCGCGCGCGGAGCATGAGAGCGCGAGGCGGCCACGGCCTCGTCGATGACGAGGTCACCCAAGCGCCCCAGCAGCACCTCGCGGTCCGCCGCCAGCGTCAGCCCGTAGAGGGTCACGCGCTCGCGGACCATTGCCGCGCCCTTCGCGACCGACCAGAACGGCTCCGAATACGAGCGCTTGAGCAGGCCGCGCGCCGCTTACCCACCCACTCCGGGCGGATGCGGGCCACCGTGCGCGCGAACAGGCGCGAGGTCTCCACGAGCTCCGCCGTCATCACCCAGGCGGGGTGCCCGCTCACGCCCGAGCCAGGCCAGATCGTGAAGTGCGTGCCGCGCGCGCCCTCGTAGTCGCGCTTCGTCTCGTCCCACGACCCCAGGTAGGACAGCAGGCCGACCAGCAGCGAGCGGTGCACCTGGTCCGCGTCCACGCTCGCCGTGCCCCTGCCCGTAGGCCAGGACCGCGCGAACGGCCGCGTCCTGTGCGCCGCCGAACTGGGCGGCCTCCACGACGTCGCCCGTCGACGGCTCGCCCACCGGCCCCACGCCGATCCCCAGCGCCCGGGCCATCTGGCGCAGCTGGCCGACAACGTCGCGCCATTCGCGCCACCGCAGGTAGTGGAAGAACTCCGCGCGGCACATGCGTCGGAACGCCGAGCCCGACAGGTCGCGGGCCTGCACCGCCAGGTAGCGCCACAGGTTCAGGTAGGTGATGAAGTCCGAATGCGGGTCGGCCAGGCGCGCGTGTGAGGCGTCCGCCGTGCCCTGGTGCTCGGCCGGGCGCTCGCGCACGTCCTGGATCGACAGCGCCGCCACGATGACGAGGACCTCGGACGCGCAGCCCAGGCGCTCGGCCTCCAGCAGCATGCGCCCCAGGCGCGGGTCGATCGGCAGGCGTGCCAGGTCCCGGCCGATGCCGGTGAGCCTGTACTGGGACGAGGCCGGGGCCGCGTCCGCGGTCTCGCGATCCTGCGCGAGCGCGCCGATCTCCACGAGGAGGGCCACGCCGTCGCGCACCGCGCGCCGATCCGGGGCGTCCAGGAACGGGAAGTCCTCGACCGCGCCCAGGCCCAGGGATGCCATCTGCAAGATGACGCTGGCCAGCGACGTGCGCAGGATTTCCGGCTCCGTGAAACGCGGGCGCGAGAGGTAGTCGGCCTGTGAGAACAGGCGGATCGCCACGCCCTCCGCGACTCGGCCGCATCGGCCCGCGCGCTGGTTCGCGCTCGCCTGGCTGACCGGCTCGATCGGCAGGCGCTGCACCTTCGTCTTGTTGGAATAGCGGGAAATACGCGCCAAACCCGGGTCGATGACGTAGCGGATGCCCGGCACCGTCAGCGACGTCTCCGCGACGTTCGTCGCCAGGACCACGCGGCGCAGGCGATGCGGCTCGAAGACGCGATGCTGCTCGGCCGCCGTCAGCCGCGCGTACAGGGGCAGGATCTCGATGTCTCCCGGGCGTGCGCCCTTGTCGTCGCCCGCGCGCCAGCCTCGTCCCTTCAAGTGATCGAGGAGGGCCGCCTCCGTGTCGCGGATGTCGCGCTCGCCGGGCAGGAAGACCAGAATGTCGCCGTCGCCCTCCGCGCTCAGCTCGTCCACCGCGTGACAGATCGCGGTCTCCACGTCGATGTCCTCGCCCATGCCGTAGCCCAGCGTCGCCAGCTCGTCGTCCGGGTCCTCCAGGACCAGCTGCATGGGGCCGGACTCGGTGACGTCAGTGGTCTCGACGGTCTCGGTGGGATCGTTTGCCTGCGCGGCCGAGGCCTCGGACGTGTACGACGAGGGCGTCGTCGGGCCGAGGGGACGGTAGCGGATCTCCACCGGGTACGTGCGCCCCGACACCTCGATGACCGGCGCTGGCTCGATCAGGCGACCCGAGCCGGGAGTGCCCTCCCACGTGCCGAAATGGCGCGCAAAACGGTCCGAATCGATCGTCGCCGACGTGATGATGACCTTCAGGTCCGGGCGTGCGGGCAGCAGGCGCGCCACGTAGCCCAGGATGAAGTCGATGTTGAGGCTGCGCTCGTGGGCCTCGTCGATGATGAGGGTGTCGTAGCGGCGCAGCATCGGGTCCGACTGGATCTCCGCCAGTAGGATGCCGTCCGTCATGAGCTTGACGAGGGTCGTGGGGCCCACCTCGTCCGTGAAACGCACCTGGTAGCCGACCACCTGGCCGCTCTCGCGACCCACGGTCTGGCCCAGCTCATCGGCGATGCGATCCGCGACCGAACGCGCCGCGAGCCTACGCGGCTGGGTGTGACCGATCATGCTAGCCACGCCGCGGCCCAGCTGCATGCAGATCTTCGGCAGCTGCGTCGTCTTACCGAGCCGGTCTCGCCCGACACGATGACCACCTGATGGTCTCGGATAGCGCGCGTGATCTCGTCGCGGCGGGCGCTCACCGGCAGGTCCGGGAAGGAGATGACCGGGATCGCGGCTGCGCGCTCGGCTAGCTGCTCCGGCGTGAAGGGCTTGAAGGGGCGCGCGTGCTCGCGCTGGGGGCGCCTGCGTCCCTCGCGGTCCCTGTTGTCTCGGCTTGCCCGGCCTCGTCCCTCTTGCCCTGCCTGGCCTCGGCCCTTGTGTCCTCGGCGGCGCCCGCCGTCGCGCCCCGTCGGCGCGGCGACCCGCGTTGTGCGAGCGAGGGCCGCGCTCGTTGGGCTCGGACGAAGGCGTGGGGCGAGTCAGGCATGATAGAGCCAGTCTAGTCGCTGGCCAGAGGCGGACGCCGCCCGGCACCCGGTGGCGTCCGAGTCTGGGCTGCCGTCAGGCGGAGGGCGCCTCGCCCTGCAGGTCCTCGTCGAAGCGAGTCACGGGAGGCTCCAGGCGCAGATCCACGAGGTCACGCGCCAGCTGGTCGATCTCCTCGCCCAGGTGCACGCGCTCCCTCCACGAGGCCGGGATGCCCTCGATCCCGTAGAAAGCGCCGCCCAGCTGGCCGTAGATCGCGGCGTTCGTGTCCGAGTCGCCGCCCATGTTCGAAATCGCCAGGGTCGCGTCCTTGAAGGACGGGAAATCCAGGAGGCCGTGCACCGCCAGGCGCAGGCCGTTCACGATATAGCCGTTGGTCTCTGCCTCCCACGAGGCGCGCACCTGCGGATCCGGGCTGATCACACGCGCGGCCATCTCGTCGAACGCCGCACCCGTCGACGCCCACGATACATCCATCAGCTGCTCCGGCGACCACCCCAGCAGGGCACCCACCAGGAGGGCAGCGAAGACCTCGGTGGCGGCCTCGGCCTCGACCGAGAAGTGTGTGTCGCGCGCGCTCAGGCGAGCGGTCGCCACCACCTCGCGCGGGGAACGCGAGCGGAAGCCCGCGATCACCATGGGCGCCAGGCGCATGATCGCGCCGTTGCCTGCGCTGTTCGTGCGCTCGGCGGTCACCGGCACGCGCTGCTCGTGCTCGAAATCGAACAGTGCGGCTCGCACCTGACCACCGATATCGAAACACCTGTCCGTCGACGAACGGTAGCCATCCGAAAACCAGCGCTGGTAGCGCTCCATCACGTCGAAGGAGTCGTAGCGGCCCTTCGCCAGCAGGGGAATCCGCGATGCACAGCGCCATCGACGTGTCATCCGTCCACTGCCCCGGCTTCAGGAGGAAGGGCCACCGCCCACCATGTCCGTGATCGGCTCGAAGGTACCCGCCCACTTGAACTCATTCGTGGTGCCCACCGCGTCGCCGACAGCCAGGCCCATGAGGGGCGCCGCGCGCCCGAGAAAGAAAAATCCGTCATGACCCCAGTGTCGCACAGGGTCCTCGTGATGGGTCGCGGCGTCCGCAGCGCCTGCCCTCCGCAGGCAGTCGAGGTCAGGGGAGCGCGCGAGTCAGCCCCGGCCTCGTTCCTCGCGTGGAAAACTCAGGCGATCGACGTGCCGAACAGTGAGCCCAGCAGGTACGTCACACCCGCGGCGCCGTACCCCACGAGGAGCTGACGCAGCGCGCGAGGCGTGGGGACTGGCGGACAGGATGCCGACCACGCCGCCCGTGAACAGCAGGGCGACGCCGACGATCACAGTCGCGACGACGATCGCGGTCGTGCCGGTCATGCCCAGCAGGTAGGGGATCAGCGGGAAGATCGCGCCCGCCGCGAAGAAACAGAAGGAGGACAGCGCCGCCTTCATGGGTGTGCCCACCTGGTCGCCAGCGCCGTCCGACTCGGGGCTTCCGCCCAGGGCGGCACGCACCGCGATCGCACCGGACTCGCCGGTCGCAGGCTTAGCGAGGCGCGCAAAGACCTGCTTGGCGTGGATCTCGGCCTCCTCCTCGCTCTCGCCGCGCGCACGGAACACGAGGGCCAGCTCGTTCGCGTCCACATCCAGGTCCGGCACCGCCTGATGCGCGTCCGGGTCGGGGATCGAGGCATCGAGGAGCTCTCGCTGACTGCGCACGCTCACCCACTCGCCCGCCGCCATCGACAGGGCGCCCGCGAGCAAAACCCGAAATACCAGTCAGGAGAACGACGTGGGGCTCCATGCCCGTCGCCGCCACACCCAGCACGAGGGCCAGGTTCGACACGAGGCCATCGTTCGCGCCGAAGACCGCCGCGCGGAACGTGCCCGCCAGGGTCTCGCGCGACTTCGCAGCCAGGGAACGGATGACCTCGGCGTGAATGTGCTCGTCCGCCTGCATGTGCGCCTAAGCACGTCGTCATCCACGTCGCGCGCGGAACGCTGCTCCGCGCGCTGTGCCATCGCCAGAATGAAAATCGTGCCAAAAGGTGTGCGAGGAGCGACGCGGCACGCGTGCGCAGCGGCGGCTTTGGGGCAGGCAGGGCATGATCGCCCAGACGCGCCAGCCAATACTCCCTCGTGGCGGCGCTCCGCCTCCTCGAGCTGCAGGAGGACCGCGCGCTCCTCGCCTGTACGGCGTTCCGACAGGTCGCGGTAGGTGCGAGCCTCCCGTACGCTCTTCAGCCAGGTGCCTACGCCAGCGCTTAATCTGCGCGCGCGTCGGCTCCCTGGGTGTCGAGCTGCGGGTCTGCGCTCACGGCCTCGTACCCTCGCGCGCTCAACGCTGCGTCGTGGAGAAGTGGCCTGAGCGTCAACCGTCGTCGGCTGGGAGGCGGGGCGCCGAAAAAGGCGTTCCTTCACGGCGTCGGCGACCTTATCGGTCACCTGCTCGCCGCCAGCGCGCACGAGGTCAGACATCTTCTGGCCCGCAGCATCCAGGGGCGGGCGACGATCGGGACGCGGCGCAGCTTCGAGGCGTTCGCGCGAATCTGCTCGTAGCGCTCGCGGCCCGCGCGGGTGCCCAGGACGTATCCGACGCCAATTCCGATGAGGATTCCAGCCTTGGTTCCCATGATTGTCCTTCTCTCGCTGCAAGTGGTGGGGCGTCGCCTGGTCGCGTTCGCGAGGCGATCCCCGTGGGCGCGGCTTTCACCGGCGCATACGCTCCTTATCTTAGTGGTGCTGCCCGTCCCACCGCACGATCCTCACCCTAGAGTGGGGATTATTCACGGATGCTTCTCGTCTCAGGTGTCCCCTTGTCACATTCGTGCACAGTGTGGGCCCCTCTTTTCCTGAGCGGTCCTCACACGCTATGTTTATGGCGTGAGCCAGATAACGATTGAGACGCCCCGGGAGTATCCCTCTCCGGTACATTCACGCGTCCTGTGGACTGCCGCGACGCCGCGGTGATCTTTTTCTCACACCTTTTGTCGGACCGTCACGCATCGGGCATGTTCGACTCACTCGGTCGTGCACTGCGTCGCGCGGGCTATGCCACCCTCACCTTCGACTACTCCGGCCACGGTGCCTCGGGCGACGAAATCATCACGTTCGATCCCCTCATCGAAGACTTCCGCTCCGCGTCCGGCTGGCTTGCCGACCAGGGATTCGCGCGCCAAATCTGCGTCGGCCACGAGTTCGGCGCCGCCGTCGCACTACGCTCGCGACCGCCCGCCGTGCAGACATACGTGCTGGTCTCCCCGGTCCTCGGCCCCCTGTCCTACGACTGGAACCTCGTGTTCTCCGACGTGCAGCTCTCCGACCTCGAGCACCACGGGGCCACGACCGTGCCCGACGACTCCGGTCCGTGCGCCAGCAGTTCACGATCTCCAAGCGCACCCTCGCCGACATGTCGATGGTCTCCGGCGAGGACGCGCTGCGCGGCATCAGCGTCCCGTGCTGGTCACACGACTCCTTCGATGAGGAGACGGGCCTACTCGACCGCACGCGCGAGGTCTTCCACCTGCTGCCCTGATGGCTCCCTCGTCGAGATGACCGCTGCCCCCGACGGTATCGCTGGCGAGTACACGCCGGTCGACGGCGTGCCCGTTATCGACGAGGCCGTGGACCGCGCGCTGGCCGCCTCCGGTTCGGCGCACTTGCCTGCCCTGGTGGATGTTGCTTCCGAGTGGGTGAGCCGCTGGGTGCCCGTGAGCCGCTGATCGCCTGATTTCCGGCGGTGCTTAGCCCGCCTGATCTCCGGCGGTGCTGTTGCCCCGCTGGTGTTCCGGGCGCCGGAGGGCCCGGCCGCCCGCGAGGCTAGGGCGGCCTCACTTCGTTCGGCGCCGCGCCTCGAAGCCCGCCCGTGCCCTCCGGACCCTCCGGCGCCCTTCACACCGGCGGCGCCTGGGCGCGTCGGCTCGAAGCCCGGCCAGGCCCCGCCGCAGCCCAAGGCCGCCGCAGCCAGGCCCCGCCACCGCCCCACGGCCGCCGCAGCCAGGCCCCGCCACCGCCCACGGCCGCCGCAGCCGGAATTTGCGATTGAGCTTGTTGCTTGCGGCTCCGCTGGTGTTCCGGGCGCCGTCGGGCCTGGCCGCCCGCGAGATCGCCACACGCGAGCCTGCGGCTCGGGTGGTCGATCTCGAAGCCCGCCCGTGCCCTCCGGACCCTCCGGCACCCTTCACACCGGCGGTGCCTGGTCGCTGATGTGTGGCTCGGTCCGTCGGCTTGAAGCCCGGCCAGGCTCCGCCATAGCCCGCGTGCATCGGAAATCTCTCGCGTGAAACCGGCGTCGCCTTTGCTCGCGCAGGCCGAGCCTCAACTGAAACCGACATCGCCTTTGCGGGTGAGAAATGGGCGTTTTGGGTGCGTTTTTTTCGGTTGCAGAGGTGATGGTGGTTTCAATGGTCGCTGTTTGGGGGCGAGCATTGGTGATGGTGGTTTCACGTTGGTCTGCATCAGTGGTTGCAGAGGTGTCATTGGTTTCAACGCCGCCATGTCGCGCGTCTTGAGCGCGAAAAAGTTCGCCCTGCTCGGTCTGATCGTGGGTGTGAGCGCGAAAAGTTCGCCCAGCGCACGAAAAAAATGGCTGAAAATTGGCGGTTTATGGCGTGCCGGGCGAACTATTTCGCGGAAGAGCCTCTGAAGGCCCCGCGCCGGGCGAAGTTTTTCGCGGAAACGCTGCTGGAATCCCCGTGCCAGGCGAATCGTGTCGCAGGCAAGCAGCCGCGGGATCCCGCTAAGCCACCTACCAGCCGCGCACCAGCTCAGCGAGAGCCGGGGAAGCCAGCCCTGCCTCGTCCCGAAGGAAGACACAGACACCGCCGCGACCGAAGACGCGAAGCAGATGAGGGCGCTCGGATCCGCATCCCCTGCCGCGCTCGATCGCCCACGTGAAAGCTCCGTGGAAGGCGTCGCCCGCTCCCAGCGTCGACGCGTCCGGAATGGCTTCGACGGGAACTTCGCCGCTCGCGCCGTCCCACCAGTACTGCACGGAGCGATCCCCGCGCGTGCGAACAGTGCGCGTGATGCCGAAGCCGCGCAGGAACTCGGCGACCTGCGCCCCGTCCGGGTGTGCCATCAGCGGCGGCGCGAAATCCTCCGACACGACGGCGATGTCGACGAAGCCCAGCAGGGGAGTGAGCCAGTCCTTCCACGAGCCGCCGTCCAGGATGCGCGGGTGCGGCGGGCGAGCCTCGAGCAGCGCGAAGGGGTCTTCGCCGTCGACCTCGGGCACGCCGAGCGTGAGGGCCGCGTGCGCGAGCGCCGGGTTGTGCCCGTCGATGAGGACCACGCCGACGCGCTCGGGCAGCTCGGCCGCCATGCACTCCGCGTCCGCGTCGAGCCGAGCGTTCGTGGACGCCACCATGCGGCCGCTCGGGTGCTCGATGATCGAGGACACGGCGGGCTCGCGCAACACTGGGGACGAGGCCGGGGTACTCTCGGGCGTCGTCGCCTCACTCGGGTGCTCGCCCGCCTCCTCAGTGAGCGAAACGGCGGCAGTCGTCGCGTCCACGACGCGCACGCCCACGGCCGCCAGGTCGGCCGCGAGGAAGGCGGACACGGGTCCCTCGCCGAGGGCCGTCAGCAGCGTCGGTGCGTCGCTGGACGGAAGGGAGCGCCAGAGGCGGCCCCGGCCTCGTCCTCAGGACCAGAAAGAACGCGCGAGGCCGCGCACAGCGCCGCGTAGGTGACGGCCGCGTTCGTCGCGGGACCGTAAAGCCGCCATCGTGAAGTCCGTCGATGTGACCTTGAGTGACGGGTCCGGCACGTGGTCGAGCCTGTGCAGGACGTCCAGGGTCGTAGGTAGGCGAAGAATGCAGTCATGGGGGACATTGTCGCACCAGGTGAGCGCGCGAGAAAGCGTGGTCGTGGGGTTCGCTGACAGACCTACAAACCCTGTAGCATATGGACAACGACACTCATCGACTCCTCCGGATCGCCATGCACCTGCTCGACGCCCTGAATAATTCCCTGCCCGAGGTCTTCCGAGCCATCGACCCTCATGGGCGTGCTTCTCAACGGCATCCTCGGCGGCAAAGTCGCTCGAGAACGCAACTTCGACGCCGTCGGCTTCGCATTCTTGCGATCATGACGGCGCTCGCGGGCGGCATGATCCGAGACCTGCTCCTGACGACCCGCACCGGAGCGCCCGTCGCCATCACGGACCCCTACTACCTGGGGTTCGCGATCATCGGCGCTCTCATCGCGATGGCCTTCCGCATGGATTCGCGCGCGTGGTCGGTGCTCCTCGTGATCGCCGATGGCATGGTGCTGGGCTGTTGGAGTGCGACCGGCGCGATCAAGACCCTCGACGCGGGGTTCGCGATCATGCCTAGCGATCCTCATGGGCATCATGACAGCGATCGGCGGTGGCATGGTCCGCGACATCTCCGCAGGCCTGGTTCCGCGCGTCTTCGGCGGCAACAACCTCTACGCGACCCCCGCGTTCGCCTGCTCGCTGGTGACGGTGATCTTCTGGCATTTCGGCCAGCCGGTCCTGGGCATGGGCGCGTCCATCATCGTCGGCCTCGTCTTCACGGGAATGGCGCACTGGCGCCGCTGGAGGCTGCCCCAGACTCGCGAGTGGACCATCACTCTCACATATTCGCAGCTAAAAGCTCTGCGTAGGGCTAGGCGTTAGTATGGCGGTGTGACTCCCAAATCAACACCCGCATCTTCGTCCTCAGCAACGACGGCCGTCTCTGGGGGTAAGCGTTTTTAAGACGTGGCACCTGTCCATGATGGCCCTGGGCCTCGCCATCGGCGCTGGCTTCTTCCTGGGTACGGGTTCCGCGATCCATCAGGCCGGACCCGCCGTCATCGTGTCCTACGCCCTGGCGGCCATCATCGTCGTGTCGGTCATGCTGGCGCTCGCGGAATTGGCTTCGTCTCTGCCGTCGACGGGTTCTTTTTCGTCTTACGCCGAGGCCGGGATCGGACGGTGGGCCGGGTTCACGATCGGGTGGCTGTATTGGGTCATGCTCATCATGGTGTCGGGCCTGGAGGTGACGGGCGCTGCGACGTTCTTTTGTCGGCTGGTTCCCTGCGGTTTCCGCAGTGGTTGGTTGCCCCTCGTTATTGTCGTTGTTATTGGTGGCATTAACCTGCTGGCGGCCGGGCAATACGGAGAAATCGAGGCCTGGCTGTCGATGGTGAAGATCGTCGCGATCGTCGCCTTCCTGGGCGTGGGCGCCTACCTGGTTGCGCGCACGGCGATCGCCGGCCCCCTGCCGGGTCACGAAGGCGTGCTGCAGAACATGCTGGGGCACAACGGCTTTTATGCCGAATGGCCTGTCCGGCATCGCGGTCGCGCTCCTGGCTGTTATCACGTCCTTCGGTGGCCTGGAGATCGTCACGATCGCCGCCGCCGAGGCCGAGATCCCCGCGCCGCCATGACCAGCGCGATCCGCTCGGTCGTCACCCGCATCCTTGTGTTCTACGTCGGTTCTGTCATCCTGCTGATCGCGCTGCTGCCCTGGGACAGCGAGGCGATGAAATCCAACGCTTTCGCCGCCGTCCTCGAGATGGCTGGCGTCCCCCGCGAGTCGGTACGCTCATGAACGTCATCATCTTCATGGCGCTCATCTCCGCGTTCTCCGCGAACATCTACGCCTCCTCCCGCATGGCCTACTCGCTGTCCGCGCGCGACATGGGCCCGCGATGGCTGCTGGGCGCGTCCGCTTCCAACAAGGCTCGTGCGCACTCGGTCATCGAGGCTGCCCTCGAGGACGACGAGGCCCTCCTGGCCGCCGAGCTCCAGGGGCGACATCGCGGCCGGACGGACGCCGAAGCGCGCGGTAGGCCTCGTCGTGGTGCTGGCCCCTGCTGGCCGTCCTGGGCAACTGGTACCTGCCCGGCTCGATCCTCACCATGCTCATCAACGCGATCGGCATGGTTCTGCTGATCGATGGACGTTCATCATCATCTCGCTGATGCGCCTGCATCCCTCGCTGGAGCGCTCGGGATCCCTCGTCATCCGTATGCCCGGGTGGCCGTGGCTGCCGTGGCTGGTCCTTGCGGGCCTGGGTGGGATCGGTGTCCTCATGCTCGCAGAGCGACGAGGGCCGGGCTCAGCTGATCTCGATGGGTGCTCTCACGCTTCTCATCGTGGCGATTTACTTCGTGCGTCAGCTGGTGGGTTCGCGCAAGAGGGCCTAATTATCCCAGGTGCCCGCCCGCCGGGACGCAGATGCTTAGCGGGCGGGTGCATCATGGGGGGCACCCCGGATGGTTGGTCGGGGTGCCCTCACTGTGTGAGCGGTCTGAAAGGAGGCGGCGGCATGGCGCGCAAGCGGCGCAGGAGCATCGGGGATAGGGTTCTCCTGCTGGTGATTCTCGTGGCCCTCGTGTGGGCGTTCGCGCCCGGCATCGGCTGGGACCTGCTGGGCCTGCGTTCGCGCCTGGGGTGGCCGCCGATGCGCAGCGGGCAGGCTCTGTCCTCTCTGCCGGATAGCGAGGCGGCTCGGCAGCTCCGTGAACTGACGGTTCGAGGTTGGTCAACGACCCCGACGCGCCGGCGTGCACGACCGCGAGGCCTTCGGGCAGCGCTGGGCGGACACCGACCACAACGGATGCGACACGCGCAACGACGTCCTCGCCCGGGACCTGGCGAGGCCCACCTTCAAGCCGGGGACGCACGACTGCGTGGTCCTGTCTGGCACGCTCGCCGAACCCTACACGGGGGCCACGATCGAGTTTCAGAAGGGGGATAAGACCTCGTCCCTGGTGCAGATCGACCACGTTGTCGCCCTCGCGGATGCGTGGCGCTCGGGGGCCTGGCAGTGGGACGCGCAGCGCTCGGCTGGAGTTCGCCAACGACCCAGAGAACCTGCTGGCGGTGGACGGGGCTGCGAACGAGGACAAGTCGGCATCGTCCGCGGATCAGTGGCTGCCGCCGAACAGCGCTTTCCGCTGTGACTACGTGAAGCGTCAGATCGCCGTCAAGAACGCCTACGGGCTGAGTGTCACCCGTGCTGAGCAGGATGCGCTCGCCGAGCAGCTGTCAACCTGTACCGGGTGAGTGGCCGTGGGTTTTCCCCGCGCGCTAAATCGCTACCGCGCGCAATTCTGACCAGTAATTTCCAGCGGATTCCCAGCCGTTTTCTCACGATGTGTCCATCGCGTGTGGAACTGAGCGCACGTCCGAAACGTTGCCCCGATAACGCCGGTAATGTTCCCCTCAAGGAGAGGGTGACATGTATACGGCGAGTCAACTGGGCGCTTGATCTGGTGCTTTACGCCGCCGTCTGCGCGTTCACCTGCGCGCTGTGGTGGATGCTCGCACGCCGCGGGACGCCAGTGGCACCCGGGGAGCGCCGAGACCTCGACCGATACGGCCCAGTCTTCGGGGCGAGTGGGCCGGGCACACCTGACCGTCGTTCAAGCATTGCCGCTCATCTATCGTCGCTCGAAGCAGACGGGTGCGCTCCTGCCTCGCGAGGAGAACCCGGACACCCCGACGACGGCAGAGATTCCCGTGGTTGCGGCCCCTGCCTCGTCGATGTGGAGGCTCCCGCGTGCGCTGCCTCTCGTCTGGATCCTGTACCTGGCCGGTCTGCTGATTTTTACGCTGCTGCCGCTGCCCTCCGATCCGGTGGCCGCGTGCGCTGCGATCATCCACTGGGACAACTACACGCCGTTCGGATCGTTCGTGGCCGTCGCTGACCAGTTCCGCGACGGGGAGAACCTGCGCGGCACCCTGTACGCGCTTTCGATCCCTGCTCAACATCGCGCTGTTTGTGCCGCTGGGTGCCCTCGCGGAGACCACCTGGCGCATCCGACGTATGCGCCGCGCCCCCGAGGGTGCGCCCGCCGACGGGTCTCGCCTGGCCCGATCGATCCCGCACCGCCGCGTCCTGGCGTGGGTGGCGATCGGCTGCGCCGTCTCCTGCCTCATCGAGCTGACCCAGTACACGGGCCTGTTCGGCGTCGTGCCCTGCACCTACCGCGTCGTCGACATCGACGACGTCATCATGAACACGCTGGGCACCTACGCGGGCGTGCGCCTGCTGCCCTTCATGGCGCGCAACTCGCGCTTCATGGGCGCGTAGCTGTCCATTCCGACAACGTGGCGCAGACGTGCTCAAGCGTCACGTGAGAGGAAAGCGACGGCAATGACAAGCTCGTACACGTCATCGTTGGAGATTGTTTCCCGAATCTCGAGTGCGTTGAGAGATAAGAAAACGGAACAAGCAGCCCATGCAAGGCGCTTGTTTCCGTCGATCAGCGCGTGGTTTTTCGTGAGCGACTCGAGGAGGGCTGCAGCTTTGGCGGCGGTGGACGGGTAGGCGTCCTGACCCATCAGCGTTGTTTGGGGGCGTAGTGCTGCCGCATTGAGGAGGCCGAGATCCCGGACAGGGACCGATTTTCAGCGCGGATACGATGTCCAGTAGGTCCTCAAGCGAGAGAAACTCGCACGCCATGGTGTTACTGGCCGAGTCGACTCAAGTGCGTCCCCCAGCGCTCAACGGTTTGGTTGAGTGCGTCGGTGACTGCGCTGACGGTGGGTCATGCGGTTGAATTCCTCATCGATGGCGCGCAGCACTGCGTCGTGTTTTGACGTGCCGGAACGCTGGGCGAGCTCGTCGAGCTTGCGTGCGTGTTCCTCATCGAGTCGGAGTGTCATAGCCATATCGACATGGTATCACTCTGATACCACTTGCGTGCCCTGGCTACAGCCAGCCGGCCGCGCGAGCCAGGGACGCTGCCTCGGCGCGCGTGCGTGCGTCCATCTTCAGCATCGCCGAGGACACGTGGTTGCGCACCGTCCCCTGGCTGAGCCCCAGCGAGTGAGCGATATCCGCGATGGTGCCGCCGCCCTCGACCTCGCGCAAAACGTCGGCCTCTCGCTCCGTCAGGGGTGAGGAGCCCGCCGACAGAGCCTCCAAGGCCAGGGATTGGTCAATGGCGCGGCCACCCGCGGCCACGGTGCGCACTCCGTCGGCCAGGGCTTCGACCGGCGCATCCTTGACCATGAAGCCCGTAGCGCCCGCGTCGAGGGCGCGCTGCAGGTACCCCGGTCGCCCGAACGTCGTCACGATGAGCACCCGCACGCCCGGGAAGCGGGAGCAAATCGCCTGCGTGGCCGTGATGCCATCCATGCGGGGCATCTCGACGTCGATGATGGCGACGTCGACGGGGGCGCTTATGCAGGCCGGGTCGTCCGCTGAAGCCAGGCGCGCCAGTTCCTCGAGGGCGTGGGCCCCGTCGGAAGCCTGTGCGACGACCTCAATGTCGCTCTCCAGGTCCAGCAGCCCCGCCAGGGCGCCGCGAATCATCGCCTGGTCGTCGGCTACGAGTACCCGAATCGTCACGTCACCCTCCCTGTCTGCCTGCGCTTGGGGTACCAGGCTAACGCAGGTCGCAGGATTATCACTCGTGTGTGCCCGCCCTTTGGGACGAGTGGGCGTCGGGTGTGGCCTCGAAGGCCAACGAGAGCGTCCATGTGGAGCCCGACGCACCCCCAGGTGAGCGTGCCCTCGTCGCCGACCAGCTCGGACAGACCCACCAGGCCCGACCCCGAGCCCGCGCTCGATGCAGCGTAGGCGGCCGTGTACCCGTCGTTCGTGACCGTCACCCCGTCAGGGCAGAGGCGAATGCGAGCCCCACGAGGGGCGTGCGTGCAGGGAGCGCGTTCGTGACCCCCTCGCGGATCACGTGCGCCGCAGCCGCCGCGCGAGGACCCGATGGCGGCTCGCCCTCGTTCGTGATGTCCGCGTCGATGCGCGCGACCTCCAGGAGTGAGCGGGCCTCGTCGAGCTCCTCGGTGGGGGACAGGGCCCGCGTGGCCGCCACGATGCGGCGGACGTCAGCCAAGGCCTCGTTCGACTGAGCGGTGATGGCGCGGATCTGCTCGCGCGCCTCCTCCGCGCGTCCCGCGTCCAGCAGACGCCCCGCCAGCTCCGAGACCATCGCGATCCCCGTCAGCGAGTGCCCGAGGATGTCGTGCAGGTCCGTGCTCAGGCGCGCCCGCTCGGCGGCCTTCGCGCGCGCGATCGCGTCCTGGCGGCGCAGGCGCTCTCAGGGCCGAGCGCTCCATGCCCCAGCGCGCAAAACCTACCCAACCGATGAGGAGGGCCCAGGTACCAAACCGTCTGTAGTGACTGCCCCTCCGCGTAGGCGGCCACGCCAGCGATGACGACGATCGGCACGACGCCCGAGGGGACGAAGCGGATCGGCGCCTGGAAGACCCACGCGACCAGCAGATACGAGACCAGCATGAACGCAAATGGGAAGCCGATGGAGATTGCGTATGCGAGATAGACGACCGTCACCGCCGCCAGAGCCGCGTGGGAGAGGAAGAACGGCCTCGTGAATGAGTTGCGTGCGGGCGGGGGATTGGTCAGCCACGTCACCGAGTTCGTCACCGCGAGGAGGATGCACAGCCCGATGATGCCCGCGCGCTGGGCCGTATCCGTCAACTCCAGGGCGTAGGCGATAGGGAAAACCGAGGAACAGCATCCACGGAGTCGCCCACGCCAGGGAGATCAAGCGCTCCTTCATGACACTAGCCTAGCGATCCGTGTCGTGAGACGCGCCCCACCAAGCGATGCCCGCCGTGACGACCGCCCACCCGGCGATGTTGAGCCACGCGGCGGTCGGCATCGTCACGGTTCCGGCGACCGCGTAGATCGCCTGGACGGCACCGTACAGGGCGTGAACGGCGCGATCTGCGCGACGAAGGGCGGCAGCTGGTCCAGCGGGATGAACATGCCGGACACGAAGGCGCCCATCAGCATGACGAACGCGGAGGCGCTGTAGGCGTTCTCGCCCTTGATCGTGTAGCCGCAGGCCAGGCCGATGAGCGCACCCAGGGCCGAGAGGGCGACGACGACCGCTGCGCTGGCCACCCATGCTCCCGGCGTCATCTGCGCGCCGGTTGCCAGGCCAAAGCTGAAGGTGATGAGCGTGATGAACGCGCTCAGCGCCACGAGTGCGCTTAGGCGCACCAGCAGGATCACCCACGGCTGGATGGGAGTCAGCGCGTACATGCGCGAGATGCCGGTCGTACGCTCGACGGACAACGTCGCACCGAGCGAGCCTCCGACCAGGATGACGCCGTACGTCGTCATCATGACGATCATTGCGTAAGCCACGTTCCCGCGCCCGGTCTGGGTCGTGCGCGCAATATCCGTCATGCCGAACATCGCGTACATGAACATGGGGAGCAGCAGGGGCAAACGCCATGTTCCACGGGTTAAGGATGTGCGAGCGGAACGTCGAGAGCCACAGCTTGCCTGCTCCCGTGAAGGGGAGGGATCGGTCGGTCGGTGGCTCGTGCGGGTGCCTGGGTGGTCATGATGCCTTCTTCGTGTGTCGTGTCTGCGTTCGTGGGGCGGGGGCCTCGGGACGAGGCCGAGGGCTAGCTCATCGGGGCGGGCGTTCGTCGCGCTCACTCGGCGTCGGCGTGGGAGGTGATGCGCTCGAAAACGTCTTCGAGGGTCCCTCGTTGTCGGCGACCACCTGCTCGGTGGGAGCGTCCACGAGACTTTGCTTAGCGTCGATGATGACGATGCGGTCGGCGTCCTTGCGGGCCTCGGTCAGGGTAGTGCGTGGCGAAGAGGAGCGTGCGGCCCTCCGCGGCCTCGGCGCGCATCGTCTCCCAGAAAGCGCGGCGGGCCAGGGCGTCCATGCTAAAGCGGTCGGCTCGTCGAGGATCAGGAAATCCGGGTTGCCGGCCAGTGCGAGTGCGAGGCGCACCCGCTGGCGCTCGCCGCCGGATAGCTTGTTGAGCGGGCGCTTGGCGAGCTTCGTCAGGTTCGCGCGCTCCAGGAGCTCATCGGTGGGGATCGGGTTGGCGTGCATGGCGGCGACCAGGTCGATCGTGTTGCGAACCTTCCCGTCGCGTGGCATCGATCCGGTCTGGAGCATCGCCCCCACGAGGGAGCGGCGCACGGCCTCGCGCGGGCTCATGCCGTAGACGCTGATGTCGCCCCTGCGTGGGTGGTCAGGCCGAGGACGATGTCCAGGAATGTGCTCTTGCCAGCGCCGTTGACGCCGAGGAGCGCCACGATCTCGCCGGGCATGAGGGTGAGGTTCACGCCGCGCAGCGCGTCGACGTGGCCGAAAGACTGGTGGATGTTCGTCGCCTGAAGGGCGGGCGTTGTGTTCGTGTTCATGGCTCCCAGTTTGCGCTCGTATTAATGGGGCCGGAAGTGCCCTTTGATGCAGGAGGTGCCATGACAAATGTCAGGGGTGGTGCGTGGGGTGGTCTGTTGTCCGGGGCCCGCGCACCAGCGCATGTCACTCCGCCGTCAGCCGGTGAATGAGTTGTGCGGGAGTGGTCCCCTGACCTAAAAAGTCGCATGCAATTCCCCCAGGCTGAGTTTGCTATGGTGCTCGGAAACGTTGGAATTGCAACGATGCTATTTCAATGTGTGAAAGGTTAACAGGGGAAATTGCATGCGACATTGCTTCGGTTAGTCACTGTCGTTGTCCGCGTGGCCCTCTCATCCGCACGTTAACCCGATAACATGCGCGTCGGCAGCGCCGTCCAGGCGCAGGTTCAATGGTTTGCGTGCGCATGGAGGGTTGGCGCGCATGTTCAGGGCTTACATGCGAACGACGCACCATGTCCGACACTGTTGTGCCCAAAATGCAGACCACCTCGCCCACGGCAGCCCATTGTCGGCGTTTTTCGCCGAGGTGGTCTGCAGTTTGGCGGCCACACCGCCTCCCGTCGGGGCCTGGCCGACACCAAACGGGGAAATGGCGTCATTAGAGGTACGACACGCTAGGCGACACGCCGCCAGCCACCTCCTAATGCTGCAAAACCCCCACCGCTGCCGGTGCGGTGAGCACCAGAGGACCGGAGGGCCTGGCTGCGGTGCCCGTGGGCGGCGGGAGGCTAAGCAACTGGAGACATGGGCGGTGCTGAGGCGACGCAACACTCGCCACCAAGGACCGCGCCGTGCCGCTGCCGGTATCAAACTCGCCCGGCAGACCCCTTCTCACCGCGTGTGCGGTACAAAAATTCGCCCAGCACGCCCCGCCCCACAGCATTTCCGCAAAAAAACTCGCCCAGCACGCCTGAAAACAGCGTTTTTCGCCCGTTTTGGGCTTGCAGGGCGAACTTTTTCGCGCTCGCACCCACACCAGGCCGTGCAGGGCGAAATAGTTCGCGCGCAGGACGCAGAAACATGGAGACGATGAAACCGACGACACCTCTGCTCGCCCCTCAACAAGGCACCACTGAAACCGGCATCACCTCTGCGCCCGAAAAACTGCACCAAAATAGCCCATTTCTCACCCGCAAAGGCGATGGCAGTTTCAATCCCACACCGACACAAGCGAGCAAAGGCGATCACGGTTTCAGCCCACCGGACCACCTCACCTGCAGCACCCACACGGCGCCCGTGGGCGGGCCAGGCTGCGGCGCCCGTAGGCGGCGACGACACCGCCGCTAGGCATATTTCGCACGTAATTTATCGTGGTCATTGTTCGAGACGTTCCAGAAACGGGCTCTTCAGAGTTGATTGTGGATGACCGGGTGTTGGTCGGGGTTGCGGGTAGAGGTCGAGGGTCCTTGATGATGAGCGGACTTCAACCCCCGCTGTCGTCAAGGACCTTGGGCGGTGTCTCACCCTACCTGCTGCTCTGTGTCGCTTGATCGTTGTGATCGGTGTGATCTGCTCGTTGACTTGGGTATTTCCATCTGATGAGCGTGGCTCGCACCCCAGATGCTCTGGTGCTCGATGTTGAGTCGTGCAACCAGCTGGTTGGAGCCGGGGTTCCTGTGCGGATCTGGAGCCAGCAACGCACCCCCACCGAAGCCATCAACGGACACTATCGAGACCAAGCAGAGAAACCACCAGAGGCTACCGCAACCCCACCAACTACCAACTCCGAATGCTCCTCATCGCCAGAGGCCCAGATACCTCCACCCGCACTCAACTCTGAAGAGCCCCCAAATGCATGTCAGCAGTCCCCGTGACTGGACGGCGCAGATTAATTCAAAATGCTCACATACAACGGAGCCGCTACATGTTCGTAACGGCTCCGGAGTACAGGTTCCTCTCGACTCGAGAGCTACAGACCGAGGAGCTCCTTCTTCTTAAGGTCGAACTCATCTTGGGTCAGGATGCCCATATCAACGAGTTCCTTCAGCTTCTTCAACGTCTCAATCTTCTCGTCTGCAGACATCTCGGGAGCGGAAGATTTCGCGGGCTGCCCCTGTGGACCGATGGCTTGCGCCATATTCATGCCGAATAGCATGCCGCCACCTTCGCCAAGACCATTGTCCCGGATACCTTGCGCAATTTTCTGCTGGGCGGCCATGTTGCCAGCTCGCTCGGAGGTGTCCTCGTAAAGCCCTCACGTTCATTCGGTTGGAAGAGAACTGGTTGACGAGCTGACGAGAATGGTCGGATAGCTCGATATTCTCGATTGCAACCTTCGTGATCTGCATGCCGAAGCGCTCTGGCCATGAACCCGCGTTGTACGTGTCCTCAGAGATGCGCTTCGCAATCTCGACTCGCCTGTGCTTAAGCAGCTGGGAGATTCGATATGTGCTCGACATGCCATTTAGCGCAACGATGAACGACTGCAGAAATTCGGAAACCATCTGGCCACGAGCTTTGGGGTCGTCGAATGTGTAGCTGCTGACGTTCGCCGGTACGAAGTTGCGAATGAACTTATCGGCGTCGACGACCTTAACGGAGAATCCGCCATAGGCGTATATCTCAAGGTCGCATTCGTAGTAATGGTCATTGTAGACCTGTGGGCCTCTGGTGCCGAATTTGATGTCGCGAATCTCGCGAAGATTCACGAATGCTATGCGCTTTTTCGGATGAGCTGATTCCGCCATGGGAGAATCGGTCGCCCAGCTGTCGGAAGAGCGAATCCGAGTTGCCGCCGCTGAAGACACTGGATTCGCCGTCTTGGTATTCGTATGGACCGGGCTCGGACACTACGGTCTCGATGCCTCCCTGGCTGAAGATATACGCCACGGTGTTTTCTGGTACGAAAATCTTGGAACCGTTTGAGATCACGCCTTGCGAGCCGAGGAGATTGCTTCCGCGCCCGTTGTTGGTGGACTTCAGAACGCCCGGAGCGACAACGGTGTGCTCGTCGAAATAGCCAGCGGTTATCAGGTCAAGCCATTGGTCGGCAAGGGTTCCGCCTAGTGAATCAGTTGCTGCTTTTATAAGTCCCATGTCAATCTCACCTTCTTAGAGCACTTGCTCGGTGTCGCAATACTTGCATACGGCGGTCTTGCCCTTTACGCCCGTAATTGGGGCGTGGCAACCCGGAGCACTTTGTCGAAACACGCTCGACAGAGCTTTTTCTGCTGTTGGCCCGATTTGCCGAATCCGAAGCCGAAGGCAGCACCGACTTCACCAAATGCGTCCCTAAGCTGGCCAACGACCGTATCCTCGAAGTCATATTCGGGTGCATCCTGGCTTTCGAGTGCATTCTCAGAATCCCTGCCGGTTACCAAGCGGCTGATCTCGTTCGCCCAAATGCCGGAGTTCTTCTTTGCTTTTGGTCTGAAACGCAAATTCCTCGATACCCTGCTGCGTGTAAATCTGCAGAACAGCGGTTCCGTTCCGCGCTTTTCCCCACAAGTGCCTGGCACTTGCCGCCAATCACCTTGACCTGATTCAGGGAATGTAACGAACGCCCTTCGTCCCCATGAAGATACCCTTGCGGACGTGAATAAGATTGAGGTTGGTCAGAATTAGTTCGTCCGTGTAAGCGGTGCCGATCCTATTGGGCTCGTAGCAGATGCCCGTCTTTTGGAGCACAACCCCCTCGTTGAGGCTGTAATTGATACTGAGCCATCCGAATACCTCCGTCTATGCAACGTCGTAGCGATCCGTACCCATATATGTCCCATATACTAGCAATAAATTCACCATGCTGTGAGCTTTGCTACTGATGGCGCTGCGGAGCCCCAAATGAGTGTTCCGGTCGCAGTAATGCGCGTGGGCGGCTCCGCCCACGTGCATGTTGAGGGGTTGAGGTGCGTCTCAAGGGTTCACGTGCATGTTCAGGGGTTTTGCGTGCGAAGAACACGCCGCGCGAGACACGCTTGTGCTCAAAACGTAGACCACCTCGCCCACGACAGCCCGTTGTCGGCGCTTTTTCGCCGAGGTGGTCTGCACTGTGGGCACTACACCGCTGTGAGTCGCGGCCTCACCGCCGCCAATCGGGGAATTGCACCATTAGAAGGACGACACGCCGATGACACGCCGCCAGAGGGCTCTAATGGTGCAAAAACCCCACCGGTGCCGGTGCGGTGAGCGCCGGAGGGACTGGACGGCCTGGCTGCGGTGCGCGTGGGTGGGGGAGATCGACAACTGGTGACACGGGCGGTGTCGAGGCGAGGCAACACTCGCCACCAGGACCGCTCCGTGCTGCTGCCGGTACAAAATTCGCCCTGCTCGAGCTGCGCAGGGGCCACTTCCGGTACAAAACTCGCCCTGCTCGCCCGAAATGGCCCTTTTTGGCGCGTTTTGTGCGTGCTGGGCGATTTTTGTCCCGTCTGGATGCTGATGGAGACGAGCAGGGTGAATTTTGTCCCGCCTGTGGGGCAGGGGTGGAGCTGTGGTGAAAGAAAAACCGCCCCTGCGTGAGGTGTTGTGGGGTGCCGTGAAACATTCTTCGCCCCGGCACGCCGAAAAACGCTGTATTTTTCCCCATTGTGGGCGAGCAGGGGCGATATTTCTTTCACTGAGGACGTGGAGTCAAGCGGTGGGGCGCCCTGCTGGGGCGATATTTCTTTCACTCAGGCTCGCTGGAAGTGGCGGTTGCGGCCGTGGAGTGCCTCGACGCGGCCGATGCCCCCATGCCGCGTGCTAGTGCGAGGCTACGGTGCCCGTGGGCGGGTGGCAGGGCCTGGTTGGGCTATTCACAGCGACCCGGCCCCACTGGTGTGGAGGGCGCCGGAGGGTCCGGAGGGTACGGGCGGGAGGGCCAGGCTGCGGTGCCCGTGGGCGGTGGCGGGGCCTGGCCGGGCTTCGAGACGACGCGCCGAGCCGAAGCTCGCGGCGCGGACGGCTCGCGGGCGAGGCCGCCGCCCACGGGCACATAAAAGCAGCCCGGCCCACCAGGGGCGCGCCAGCGCCCGGAATACAGCGGCAGCACACAGCAAAGGGGCCCGAAGCGCCGCAGCGCCTCGGGCCCCACACTCGCGTGCGTCAGTTGCTCACAGGTTGAGCTGGATGTGGCGGCCGGGGACGGCCTCGATCAGCTCGCGCGTGTAGTCCTGGACCGGGTTGTTGAACAGCTCGTCCGTCGAGTTGGCCTCGACGAGCTTGCCCTTCTCCATGACGATCACGTCGTCGGCGATCTGGCGGACAACAGCCAGGTCGTGTGTGATGAACAGGTAGGACAGGCCCAGCTGCGCCTGCAGGTCGTTGAGCAGGTACAGGATCTGGTTCTGCACCAGCACGTCCAGGGCGGACACGGCCTCATCCAGGACGATGACCTCCGGGTTGAGCGCGAGGGCGCGGGCCACGGCCACGCGCTGGCGCTGGCCACCGGAAAGCTCGTTCGGGTAGCGGCGCATGGCGCTACGCGGCAGCGCCACCATGTCGAGCAGCTCGGAGCGCGCGCGATGCGCAGCTTCTTCGGGTTGAACTCGCGCTTCTCGGCGGCGGTTAGCGAACGATTCGCCTCTGCGGCCTCGACGAGGACACGCATCCACTCCTCGGGCTCGCGGCCCGTGGCCTCGGCGCGCTTGATTTCGGTGCGCGCGTACTCCAGGGTGCCGTAGCCGTGGATCTTCAGGGGCTCCTCGATCAGTCGGTAGATCGAGAACATGGGATCCAGCGAGCCGTAGGGGTTCTGGAACACGGCCTGGAGGCGGCGCCGCAGGCGGAAGAGCTCCGCCTCGCTCATCTGCGAGGTGTCCTCACCGTCGAAGAAGACCTTGCCCCTTGGTGGGCTTGAGGAGCTGCAGCACCATGTTCGCGGCGGTGGACTTGCCGGAGCCGGACTCGCCGACGACCGCGAGGGTCGTGCCGCGGCGCAGCTCGAAGGACACGTCGTCGACGGCCAGGAAGGTGTCCTGGCCCCTTCTTGGCGCCGCGGATGTCGAATTCCTTGGTGAGGTTTTTCGACGCGGATGATGGCCCTCCGTGGAGGTCGCGCCCGCTAAGCGCCGACGAGTTCTTCTTCGGTGACCTTGATGCCCCTGCTTGTGGGCGGGACTCGATGCGCGCCGAGGCCAGGGAGGGCGCGGCGGACACGAGGCGCTTCGTGTAGGGGTGCTGGGGGCGCTGGAGGATCTCCAGGGCGGGGCCGGACTCGACGATGCGGCCGCGGTGCGATGACGACGAGCTGTTCGGCGCGCTCGGCGGCCAGGCCGAGGTCGTGCGTAATGAACAGCACGGCGGTGCCCATCTCGGTGGTGAGCTTGCCGAGGTGGTCGAGGATACGGCGCTGGACGGTGACGTCCAGGGCGGAGGTCGGCTCGTCGGCGATCAGCAGCTTGGGGTGTGCGGCCATGCCGATGGCGATGAGGGCGCGCTGGCGCATGCCGCCGGAGAACTCGTGCGGGAACTGCTTGGCGCGGCGTTCCGCGTCGGGCAGTAAAGCTTCCTCGAGGAGGGCGGTGACGCGCTGGTTAGCCTCGGAGCGGGGCACGACGTTGTTCGCGAGGAGGGCCTCCTTGACCTGCGTGCCCACGCGGAGCACGGGGTTGAGGTTACTCATCGGGTCCTGGGGGACGAGGCCGATGCCGGATCCGCGCAGCTCCACCCACTGCTTGTTGGTCAGGTGGGTGATGTCGCGGCCGTCGAACTCGATCTTTCCGCCCGCGACCTTGCCGGTGCCGGGCAGCAGGCCGATGACGGCGGCGGCGGTCGTGGACTTACCGGAGCCGGACTCGCCGACGATGGCGACGGTCTGGCCGGGGTAGATGGTCAGGTTCGCGCCGCGCACGGCGGGACGACGCCGGTCGAGGAGGTGAAGGTGACCTCCAGGTCCGTGATCTTGAGCAGGGGCTGCGCGTCATCCGGGTGGATGTCGGACGAGGCCGGGGCCGCGCTGGGGGCGACGGCTCGTTCGACGATCTCTTCCATCTCCTTCTCGGAGAGCTGGGGGTGTTCGTTTCGCTCACTTGCGTGCCTTTCGGGTCGAGGGCTTCGCGCACGGCGTCACCCATCATGATGAAGCTGAGGACGGTCAGGGCCAGGGCCGCGCCCGGGTAGAACAGGACCATTGGGTTGGTGCGCAGGGACGTCTGAGCGGACGAGATGTCAGCGCCCCAGGAGACGACCGACGTCGGCAGGCCGATGCCCATGAAGGACAGGGAGGCCTCGGACACGATGAAGGTGCCCAGCGCGACGGTCGCGTACACGATGATGGGGGCCATCGAGTTCGGGATGATGTGGCTCAGCAGGATGCGCGCGCGGGATGCGCCGGTCGCGCGGGCCGCGGTCACGAACTCTTCGTTCTTGGCGGACAGGACGGAACCGCGGGTGATACGTGCGATGGAGGTCCAGCCGAACATGGACAGGACGATGACGACCATCATGATGGAGCGCGAGCCCTTGAACATCTGCATGAACACGATCGCGGCGAGGAGCAGCGGGATCGCGAAGAACACGTCGGTGATGCGCGAGAGCAACGCGTCGAACCAGCCGCCGAAGTAGCTGAGCGAGTGCGCCGATGGTGCCGCCGATCAGCACGACCGCGATGGTCGTGAGGATGCCGACGGACACGGATGCGCGGGCGCCGTAGACGACGCGGGCGTAGATGTCGCAGCCCCTGCTTGTCGAAGCCGAAGGGGTGACCCGCGGAGGGCCAGCCAGGGGACGAGGAGAGCTCGCAGAACTTCGGGTCGTTCGCGGTGAAGAGCGACGGGAAGAGGGCGAGGAGTGTGGCGAGCGCGATGATGAACGCGGCGACCCAGAAGGTCGGGCGGCGGCGCAGGCGCTTCCAGGCCTCACCCCACATGGACGAGGGCGCGCCCTCGTCGGCAACGGCGTCGACGGCGCCGAGGCCGGTCTCGTCGATGTCGGAGACGTAGTGGTCCTGGCCCGCGCGGGTGCGGGTGATGTTGGCGGAAGGAATCTGGTCACTCATAGCGGATCCTCGGGTCGAGCACGGCGTACAGGAGGTCGACGATCAGGTTCGCGATGATGTAGACCAGCACGAGCACTGTTGTCACCGACACGACGGTCTGGGGCTCGCCCTTGATGATGGCGTTCCACAGGGTGCCGCCGACGCCGTGGATGTTGAAGATGCCCTCGGTGATGATCGCGCCGCCCATGAGGGGCGCCGAGGTCGCCGCCGATGAACGTGGCGACGGGGATGAGGGAGTTGCGCAGGATGTGGCGCGTCGCGACAATGCCGCCGGAAAGGCCCTTGGCGCGCGCGGTACGCACATAGTCCGCGGAGACGTTTTTCGGAGACGGACTGGCGGGTCAGTCGGATGACGTAGGCCAGGGAGATGCCGCCGAGCACCATGGCTGGCATGGTGAGGCTCTTGATATCGACGGAGGCCGAGGCCGTGGTCGGCAGGATTGCGAGCTGAACACCCAGGACGTACTGGAGGACGAAGCCGAGCACGAAGGTGGGGACCGAGATCAGCAGGAGGGAGACCACGAGGATGGTGGAGTCAAACCACTTGCCGCGGCGCATGCCCGCGATGACGCCCAGGCTGATGCCGAGAACGGTCTCGATGGCGAGGGCGTAGAGGGCGAGCCACGCGGTCGTCGGGAAGGCGTTCGCCATGATGGACGTGACCTTCTGGCCGTTGAACGCGGTGCCGAAGTCGAGGGTGAAGACTCCCTTGAGGTACAGCAGGTACTGCATCCAGAAGGGCTTGTCCAGGTTGTACTGGGCGCGGATCTGCGCGGCGGCGGTCTCGGAGAGGCCGCGGTCGCCACTCGAGTGCGGCGACGGGGTCACCTGGCATCAGGTAGACCATCGCGAAGATCAGAAAGGTGGCTCCGAAGAAGACCGGGATGGTCTGGAGGAGTCGCCGTCCGATGTAGCGGAGCATGGACAATCCTTTAGTGTTCGTGTCGTGGGAGGGGAGGTTCCGATCCCTGGTGGTGCCTCGCGGGCGAGGTCGACTATGGTCTCATCATAGGGTAAAGAATGGGCAAATGGCGTATCAGTCTCTGATTTTGTCTGCCGTATCAATCCCGTGATGCTTTTTTGAGATGAAAGTGTGCCGCGTCAATGCGGGTGCGCAGTGTGTCGTTGAGCTGCGCCGATGGGGGTGAGGCTGTGGAGAAGATGCCCGCGGGGCGGGCGGCTTTGCCGCCCGCCCCGCGGGAGAGGTTAACCTCGTGCGATCACTTCTTGGTGACCTTGTACAGGACGGGCTGGCCCTTCCAGTCGAACTGGACGTTGTCGACGTTCTTCGACCAACCGCCGCTGACGTTCGGGTACCACAGCGGGATGGTAAGCAGGTCCTGGAGCAGGATCGTCTGGGCCTGCTGGAGGGTCTTGACGGCGTCCGCGGTCGTGGTGGCGGAGGAAGCCTGGATCATCAGGGAGTCGAACTCGCTGTTGGAGTAGTCGCCCTTGTTGGCGTCGGCACCGGTGGCGAACTGGGGCTGCAGGAAGTTGTACAGCGCCGGGTAGTCGCCCTGCCAGCCGTTACGGAACGCGCCGGTCATCTCGCGCTTGTCCTCGGCATCCAGCAGCGACTTGAAGTCGGCGAAGGGGTTGCCTTCAGCATCGATGCCCAGGGTGTTCTTGATGGAGTTAGCGGTCGCGTCGACCCATTCCTTGTGGCCACCGTCGGAGTTGTAGCCGATGGTGAAGGTGCCCTCCCACGGGGAGATGGCGTCGGCCTGTGCCCACAGTTCCCTTGGCCTTGTCGGGGTTGTAGGGTCAGGACATCGTTGCTTAAGCGATGTTGGCGTCGTAGCCCTCGAGGGTCGGAGCGGTGAAGTCCTTGGCGGGGGTACGGGTGCCGTTGAAGATGGTCTTCGTGATGGTGTCACGATCGACGGACAGGGAGATGGCCTCGCGGCGCAGGCGGCCTTCCTCACCGGAGAAGTGGGGCAGGTACTGCGGGATCGTGAAGTACTGGACGCCAGCGTAGGGCTGGTTCACGGTGCGGCCGGGCAGCTCGGACTCGTAGGTCTTGAAGACGGAGGCCGGGACACCGTCGAGGATGTCGACGGAGTCGGAGGACAGGTCCTGGTAGGCAGCGTCGAAGCTCGTGTAGAAGACGAAGGTCACGCCGTCGTTCTGAGCCTTGGTGTCACCCACGTAGTTCTCGTTGGGAACCGTGGTGAACTTGACGTTGTGCTCCCACGCGTCGGCCGAAGCCATCTTGTAGGGGCCGTTGCCCACGGGGGCCTGGCCCGTAAGCCTCCGGGGTTCTCCAGGGTTGAGTCCGGGAGCGGCGCGTGGGCGACGTAGCCCAGGCGCGACTTGAAGTCCGAGGTGGGGTTCTTCAGCTTCGCGGTGAAGGTGTAGTCGTCGATCTCGGTCAGGCCGGTGATCTCACCGTTACCCTCGTCGTCGGTGCCTTCGAAGATGCTGAAGAACGCAGCCTGCTGCTGGTTCTTCGACGTGATGAGGTTCCAGGCCCACAACTTGATGAAGTTGTGGGCCTGGACGGGGGTGCCGTCGGAGAACTTGCGGTCGTTGTGGAGCTTGATGGTCCACTCGGACGCGTCTTCGTTGGGCTCGATGGACTCGGCGACGTCGAGGACGGCCGTGCCGTCGGTCTCGTAGCGGACGAGCTGGCTGAACAGAACGGTCAGGATCCTGCCGCCGCCGTTTTTCGTTGGTCAGACCCGGCAGGAGCGGGTTCTGGGGCTCGGTGCCGTTGGTCGTGACGACCTTGTCGCCGGAGCCGGACGCCGTGGTGCCGCCACCGGCGCAGGCGGTCAGAGCGAGCGCGGCAGCCGCGGGGATGACGAGCCATGCCTTCTTCAGGTTCATGGATTCTTCCTCCTGGTTGATGGGTGGAACTGGGGGCGGTGCCCCTCAGGTATGGTCCGAGATTAACCCGTGCCGCGTGGAATTCATGAAAGATGTCCATCATGTGCGCATTACATTTTGGTTACAAACGTAAAAAGTAGGTCAAATAATGGTGTGCATCACATAAAAGTGGGGTCGTTGTGACCAAGTATTCATGCGACGAGGCCGGGGCTGAGCGTGCGCACACCCGGCCCCGGCCTCGTCCATCGAGGAGCGCTCAGGAGAGCAGGCCCTCCGAGATCAGCCAGTCGTGAGCGATCTGCGAGGCGGACTTCTGGTCCACCGTCGATGCCCGGTTCATCTCCACCAGGTCCGAAGCGTCCATCGCGGCGCTCACCCGGTTGATGACCGCGGCGGCGTCATCGTTCACCCGCGACGAGGCCAGGGGCACCACGTGCGAGGCCAGGAACAGGCCCTTCGGGTCCGTCAGGACCGTCAGTGTCCCGTCAGCCAGTGCCGGGTCCGAGGAGTAGATATTCGCCAGCTGGATGTCGCCGTCCTTCAGGGCCTTGACCGTCAGGGGCCGCCCTGAGTCCTCAATCGGGGTGAAGTTGACGGTCACGCCGTACAGGTCGGACAGCCCCGTCGGGCCGTAGGGGCGCGTGCGCAGCTCGAGTTGCCGCCCAGGGTGAGCGTGCCTGCGTTCGCGAGGTCGCCGATCGACGTCAGCGAATGCTCGGCCGCGAAGTCGGCCGTCACCACGTAGGAATCCTGATCGGTTGCGCCAGCCTGATCGAGGGCGCGCAGGCCCTTGGGAAGGGTGCTGCGTAGCGCGTCGTACACCTCGTCAGAGGAACGTGCGGTCGCGTTCTGATCCAGGTACTGCAGCAGGTTGCCCGTGTACTCGGGGAAGACGTCGATCGCACCGGCCTCAAGCTCGGGCATGTAGACCTCGCGCTGGCCGATCCGCATCTGGCGGTCGACCGTAAACCCGGCACCCTCGAGCGCCTGCGCGTAGGCCTCCGCGATGATCTCGTTCGAGTAGTAGTCCTGCGACCCCACGACGAGCGTCGTCTGGCCATTCTCCGAACCTTCGGTGCTCGCGTTCCCGCCGACCGACTCTGCGGAACCGCAGGCGGCCAGCGCCAGGGCGGAAGCGGCGATGGTGGCCATCGTCATCATCGTGCGTTTCATAGTGACTCCTTGAGTGAGTTGTCCTCATTGTCTGAGAAAGAATGGGTGCGGGCCCGAAGGCCTCGTGCGACCAGCGCCAGGAGCGCGTCGGTTGCCAGTGCGAGGGCGACGACGATGATCGCGCCCCCGATCATCTCCGCGTAGTCGCGGGTCTTCAGCCCCTCGTAGAGAAACGGCCGAGACCGTAGTTCGCCGTGTAGGCAGCCAGCGTCGTCGTCGCGATCACCTGGAGCGTCGCCGACCGCACGCCCGCCGCCACGAGGCCCGCCGCGTGCGGGGCCTCGACCTGCGCGAGCACCCTGTTTTTCAGTGAGCCCAATTGCTCGCGCCGCGTCTACTGTCGCGCGCGGCGTCGAGGCGATGCCCGAGTAAGTCGCCGACAGGAGCGGCGGAATAGCCAGAACGAGGAGAGCCAACGTGGGTGCCGCAAGGCCGATACCCAGCCACAGGCCCGCCAGCGTCAGGACGCCGAGCGTCGGAACCGCACGGGCCGCGCCCGTCGCGCTCACCAGCCACCGGCCCCTGCCCGTGTGCCCGATCCAGGTGCCCATCGGCAGCGCGATGAGGGCCGCGAGCGCCACGATCAGGAGGGTGAGGCCCAGGTGCTCGGTGGCCCTCACGAGGATCCCGGACTCGCCCAGCCAGTGGGTGGGCACTGCTAACTCACTTCAGGGCATCAAGGAAAATGTTCATGCCCGTCCCTCCTCGTCCACGGGTGAGCGCCCAGCCGATTCCCTGGATCAACGCATCGATGGCGAGCGCGAGGAGGACGGTCGCGACCAAGCTGGCCACGACCTCGGCGATGAGTCCGCGCTGAAAACCGTCGGTGAACAGCGTGCCCAGCGATCTCACCCCGATGAACGCGCCCACCGTCACGAGCGACACTGTCGACGTGGCGACCACGCGCGTGCCCGCGACGACGACGGGCGTCGCGAGGGGAGCTCCACCTCGACGAAGCGTCGAAAGAGCGGGTAACCGCACGCGTTCGCGGCCTGCAGGGTCGCGCGAGGAATCGCGCGGAAGCCCTCCGCGGCCTGTCGCACCAGCACCGCCACGCCGTACAGCGTCAGGACAATCACCATGTTGGCGGGAGAGCGCAGTGCAGCCCCGACGATCACCGGTATGACAATCAGGAGCGGCGCGACGGTACCGCGTACAGCGCCGACAGGGCAGACAAAACCCAGCCGCCGCGGCGCGAAAAACGCCGCCCACCGCGCGATCGGCACGGAAATCAGCACCGACAGTGTGATCGTCAGCGGGGCGATCCACAGGTGCGCGAGCGTCAGGGAGCCAATGACTCCCCAGTTCGAGGCCAGCCAGGTCACGGGCGCTCCCCGGCCTCGTCGTGGGTGAGCGTGCCCACGGGGGTGCCGGCGTCGTCGACCACCAGGCCGTCCGGCCCGGTGATGCGCACCGGGCGTGCCGCGCGCGAGGCCCCCACAAACTCCGCGACGAAGGGTGACGCGGGGGAGGAGAGTAGCTCCGCGGGGCTGCCCACCTGCTCGATGTGGCCGCCCGCGGACAGCACGGCGACCTGGTCGCCCAGCGTGAACGCCCTCGTCCACGTCGTGCGTCACGAAGAGGATCGTCGTGCCTAGCGCACGCTGAATCTCCTTCAACTCACGCTGCAGCTCCGCGCGCACGATCGGATCCAGCGCGCCGAAGGGCTCGTCCATCAGCAGGATGTCCGCGCGATTGGCGAGCGCCCGCGCCACGCCCACGCGCTGACGCTGTCCACCCGACAGCTGAGCGGGGTAGCGATCGGCCATCTCGCGATCCAGGCCGACCAAGTCGAGGAGTTCGAGCGCGCGCTCGCGGGAGGCCTGCTTGGTGGCCCCTTCTAGGGCGCGGGACCGTGGCGATGTTGTCTGCAACGCTTCGGTGGGGGAAGAGGCCGCCCTCCTGCAGGACGTAGCCGATCGAGCGTCGCAGGCGCACGGGATCCCTCGCCTGCGACGTCTTCGCCGCGTACGAACACCGTGCCCGAGGTCGGTGTGACCATCGCGTTCACCATCCGCATGAGCGTTGTCTTGCCGCAGCCAGAGGTGCCCAGGAAGACGGTCGTGGAGCCCTGCTCGACGGTGAGGGAAAAGTCCTCGACGGCGCGTGTGCCGCCCGGGTAGGTCTTGGAGACGTGGTCGAAGCGAATCATGCGCGCCCCTTGCTGGCCTCGGCGATGAGCGTGAGGCTGCGCGTCAGTTCCTTGCGCTGGGCTGTGGAGAGTGGGGCGAAGAGGCGCTCCTGCTCCTTATCGACGATCGCGCAGGCCTCTTCGAGGTGTGCTATGCCCCTGGTCCGTCACCGTCAGGATGGTCGCGCGCCGGTCGTGCTCGCACGGGGTTCGGTGCAGTAGTCCGTCGCGGTGGAGGCGGTCGACGAGGCGCGAGGCCGCTCCCAGGGTGATGCCCTGGCTCGCCGCGACCTCCTGAATGCGGCACGCAGGGGGTGTCGCGGACCGTGCGCAGGACGAGGAAGCGGCCGAGTGTGAGCGCGTTTCCCGCCTGAGAGAGCGGATTCGACCGCGTTCCACGCGCCCAATTCCGTGTGAATCAGCGCCGTGAATAGCGAAGGTGCACATGTTGCCATGTCCACTACCTTACGCGTAAATAATTAACATGTATGGTTTTGTCGGCGGAAATTTGTGTGCCGACAGATGACATATGTGCAAGTCTGAGTCGTGAGTGTCAGCGGGAAACTGGCTGCGCGCCGGTTCCGCCAAAGCCGCTCAAGCCCAGTGCTACAGTGCGTCGTGGAGGCGAGAGGCGTCATCGTGTGCTCGCTTCGAGCCTCGGCGGATGCGCGGCGGCGCACATAGAGGAGCGGCACGTGCGTATCGAGGAAGGACGATGTGGATGCGAGAACGGCTCTACTCCCTGCTCAATGGCGATGGGAGAGCAGCAATGTGGTACGGGCGCGTCATGACCGCGCTTATCGTTGCCAGCCTCCTTCCCCTGTGCTTCAAGGGGTCCAGCCCCGTCCTCGAGACAATCGAGTATGCGTGCGTCCTTGTGTTCATCGCCGACTACCTGGGACGCTGGGCGACGGCGGATCTGAAGCTTGGCAAGGGCGCATCGTCGTTCCTGATCTACCCCTTCACCCCCATGGCGATTATCGACCTGCTGTCGATCCTGCCCGTTTTCAATGCCCTCAACGACGCGCTGCGCACGCTGCGAGTCCTCCGCCTGCTTCGCGCGCTGCGCGCGTTCAAGCTCATTCGCTACTCGAAGAGCGCCTCCGCCATCGCCGCCGTGTTCGAGAAACAGAGGAAGCGCTGCTCGCCGTCCTCTGCCTGGCCATCGGATACATCCTCGTCAGCGCCCTCGTCATCTTCAACGTCGAGCCGGAAACCTTCGATACCTTCTTCGATGCCGTGTACTGGGCGGTTGTCTCCTGACGACCGTCGGCTACGGCGACCTCTACCCTCCTCCGACGTGGGGCGCACTATCGCCATGATCTCCTCGCTCATGGGCGTCGCTGTCGTCGCCCTGCCCTCGGGCATCATCACGGCGGGCATGCTCGACGAGCTGCGCGGCGGTGGCGTCAGCGACTGATGTGCAGGGACTTTTGTGGCCGCGTGCATCCGTGCTGCCTGCGCCCTCTTCTAAAAAAACTCGCACGTAATTCTCACCCGGTCACTTTGTAGGTGAGTCTAAAAACGTTGGAATTTCAGGCATCGCGATGACGTGATGTGTCAGGTGTCGGGGGAATTACGTGCGGAATTATGGGGACAAACGAGGCCGGGGCCCGACCCACCCCTCACCGTGCGGTGAGCGAGTGGCCGAGCCCCGGCCTCGTTCATACTACTCAGATCAGGCGTCAGCCTGCGGCGCGGAGGAGCGGTGGCGCTTCGAGTACGCCTCGCCCTCCAGCTCCGAGCCCCGATGGTGCGGACGCGGGCGTCGCCGCCTCCAGGTTTGTGCCGCGCAGCTTTCGAGGTCAGGCGCATGCCGTGGTAGATCAACAGGGCGGCGGCCGTGCCCAGCGCGATGCCGCCGAAAGTCATGTTGCCGACGCTCCACGTGAAGTTCGCGATCGCGACGATCAGGGCGACTGCGGCGGTGTTCAGGTTCACCGGGTTGGAGAAGTCCACGCGGTTCTGCACCCAGATGCGAACGCCCAGCATGCCGATCATGCCGTACAGGACCGTGCCCGCGCCGCCGAGGACGGCAAGGGGATCGCCTCGATGAGGGCGCCGAACTTCGGGACCATCGACAGGGGTGAGCGCGACGCACGCCGCGATGATGTACGCCGCCGTCGAGTACACGCGGGTCGCCGCCATGACGCCGATGTTCTCGGCGTAGGTGGTCGTACGCCGAGCCGCCGCCGCTGTAAGCGATCATCGTGGAGAGGCCGTCCGCCATGAGCGCGCGGCCAGTGACGTCGTCGAGGTTCTCGCCCGTCATTGCGGACACGGACTTCACGTGGCCGACGTTCTCGGCGACCAGAACGAACACGACCGGAAGGAACAGGCCGAGGGTCGAGATCGAGAAGGCGGGGGTGTGGAACTCGGGGAAACCGAACCAAGCGGCCTCGCTGACGCCAGAGAAGTTGACCTCGCCCTGGTAGATCGCGGCAGCGTAGCCGATCAGCACGCCAATCAGGATGGAGAGGCGGCCGAGGATGCCCTTGAAGAGGACGGTCACGAGGCAGATCGACACGATCGTCACGACGGCCGTGATTGGGCCTTTCTGGACCCAGTTCCACGCTGCGGGCGCCAGGTTGAGGCCGATGAGTGCCACGATCGCGCCCGTCACCACGGGCGGCATGACCGCGTCAATCCAGCGCACGCCCGCGAAGTGGACGATCAGGCCGACGAGCGCGAGCGTCGCGCCCGTCGCGATGATGCCGCCGAGCGCGTAGGGAGCTCCCATGGAGGCGGTGACTGCCTGGATCGGCGCGATCAGCGCGAACGAGGAACCCAGGTACGAGGGCAGACGGCCCGCCGTAATCAGGAAGAACAGCAGGGTGCCAATCGCGGTGAAAAAAAGCGTTGTTGACGGGGGGAAACCTGTCGCCATCGGAACCAGGAAGGTCGCGCCGCACATTGCGACCACGTGCTGGGCGCCAATGCCGATAGTGCGCGGCCACGAAAGTCGCTCACCGGGAAGGACGATGTTGCCGGGGTTAATGGACGCGCCGTCACCGTGAAGCTTCCAACGGAACAGCGAGGTCTTCGTTTCGCTCATAAGCGTGCAAATCCGATCAGTTGATGGGCGGGATGGCCGTACCGGTCGGAATAACAGGGGTAGCGTGTCCGCCCCCGTCCCCGCAGGTTTCGCCACGCCTAAACCCCTTCAGTGGGCAAAAGTGTGGTGCATGCCCCTCCCGGTATGGAATAGTGGAGCACATGAGTCAGCCGTCCTCGAACATCGCCCCCGCCGTCTCGAGCGTCCCCTGGGCGACCCCGGATGCGACCTCGTCGATGGATGCGCCGGGCGACCGCTTCGGATATGCGCCGGGCGGCCTTCGCGTCCCCAGCGCCGACCTCTCGGGGCCCACGTTCCCCGGGACGCAGTACGTGGACGTTGCTGCGATCTTCGCCGACGGCGGCTACAACTCGCCCAAGCCGATTGGGAATCCCCTCGCGAAGGTTGCCCTGTGGGGCAGTGTCTTCGGAGTTTTCGGCCTTCCGATTGTCGTCTCGATCGTCCTTGCGATCATTGCCCTCGTGCAGGCGCAAAAGCCTGCCCGGCCGCGTCGGTGCGCGCGAAGCCATCGCAGCCCCTCGTCTACAGCAGCATCCTGATCCTCGGCGCCGTGATCCTCTATCTGATTGGCCTCTCTTTGCTCTTCTAAGCGTTTCGCGCGGTGCTGTGACCTGGTCCATTGGCCAGGGATTGGCGCTTCAGGTGTTTTTCGCTTATGATTGTCCGGCACGATGTGCACGGAGGATTCGCCCTAGTGGCCTATGGCGCACGCTTGGAAAGCGTGTTGGGTGCAAGCCCTCGGGGTTCGAATCCCCATCCTCCGCCACCGGACCCCGGGACCCTGTTGAGGTTCCGGGGTTTTTGTTACCTGTGGTGCCGCTGGTGTTCCGGGCGCCGTGTGGCCTGACTTGATGGGCCGGGCCGCTGTGTGTGTGCCGCTGGGCGACGGCCCGCCCGCGAGCCGTCCGCGCCGCGAGCTTCGCTCGGCGCGTCGTCTCAGCCCGGCCAGGGCCCCGCCGCCGCCCACCGGCACCGCGGCAGGGTCCCCTCCGGCGCCCTCCATACCAGTGTCGCCTGTGGTGCTGTGTGTGGTGGCGCGTCGTTTCGATTCCCGGCCAGGCCGCGACGCTGCCTATCCGCGCCGCGGCAACTTCTAGGTGGGCAGTCCCGTGGTGATGAGCTGTGCCTCTTCGCAGCTGCGCGCGCGGGGCAAAAACGTGTATGCTGGGGGCCGGTCCTCCGCGTGACGGTATCATCCGAACCTCCCCAGGGCAGGAATGCAGCAGGATAAGGGTGCGCTGCCGGGTGCGCGGAGGATCTTTGTATATGCTGCTCGATCTTGGTCGGCTGCAGGATGCGCTTCTTCGATGTGGTTCAGGCCATAGCTCTTGATTTTGCATCCTGGCGAAGAGCGTGTAAGCTTATACCCAGCCAAACGGCAAGCGCCCGTAGCTCAATGGATAGAGCATCTGATTACGGTTCAGAAGGTTGGGGTTCGAGTCCCTCCGGGCGCGCAGCGGCCCCCTCGGTGCGATCCACCGGTGGGGTTCTGCATTTCTACCAAGCACTCCTTCGGGAGTGCTTTTTTCATGCCCATCCGTCTGTGGCTTTCTCAGCAGGCTGCTTTCCTATTCGACCCGAGACGAAGGTAGCCCAGCAACGGGCGTACCTGAGTGGTGGTGCGACAGAACTCGGGTTATAGGACACTACGTGTTGCCGGTGGCGTGACTTTTTGGCTTTCTGGTGCGGGAAAGTCGGTGTTTTAGTTGGTTGGGACCAACCATGAGGATGGACAAATCGTGTTGCTGGTAGGGTGACTTTTTCGGCTTTGCTGCGCGGGAAAGTAGCTTTTTTTAGTTGGTCGTGTTTGCCTCGTTTCTGTGAATACTGCATCGTGCCCTGTGTGTGGTTGCCCCATGATCCGTCACGGTAGGACTTCATCAGGTCGTCAGCGGTGGCGGTGTAAACCCCTGCAAAATCACGACGTTGAATGAAATAGACTCCACGGCCAAGCATCTTGATGAGTTCTTGGCCTGGCTGCTCAGTCGGCGCCGTCAGGTGGATTTGCCTGGCGGGGGACGTTCGTTTCGCAGGCGTTGTGAGCCGTTGTGGCAGTTATGGCCGTTTAGCCCGATCGTCGATGAGGTTCATGAGGTCATTTTCGTTGACGGTATCCACCTGGGCCGAGGTGCCGTGGTTCTCATCGCTCAAACACCTGATCATGTGCTGGGTTGGTACGCGGCTAGGGAGTGAGAATTCCCGTGCCTGGGAAGCGCTCATGAGCCGGATCGCGCCACCGGCCCTGGTTGTCACTGACGGGGGCAGTGCTCGCGAAAGCCTGCAAGAGAATCTGGCCGACCACGCGCGTCCAGCGCTGCACCTTCCATGCGTATTGCCGTATTCGCCAAGCCACCACAACGCGCCCCAAACTGGCGGCCTCACAAGGCTTATACGCTCTTGGGCAACAACTCTTGCACGTGGAGGGCCGAGAAGATGCTCAGGAATGGATCGGTGCCTACCAGGGGTGGTGCACGCGCTGGAAGGACTTCCTGGAGGAGAAAAACACGCAGGCCTGACGGAGGATGGGAATACACCCACGAACGTCTTGTTCGGGCTCGTAACAGCCTCAACAAGCTCATCAGGCAAGGCCTGTTGTTCACGTACCTGGACCCCACCTGGGATCAGCCGATGCCCGCAACAACCAATCAGATCGAAAAGCACGAACGCGCGCTCACGCCAGATGCTGCGCGACCACCGCGGTATGCGCCTGACTCGACGCATGAAAGCCGTGTTTTGGTGGTGCTACACCCACTCTGCGCACCCCCAGCCAGCAGCGAGAATCCTGGCCACCATGCCCACCGACGCAGACCTCGAAAACGCCTGGTATAACGCCAGCCAAACCCACCAAGCCACCGCCATCATCCCCGGCTGGGGCGACGCAATTTGCTGGAACGAACTCCACCACACCACCCCTACCACAACACCTGGGACTAACCCCAGCAACACGAAATGTCCTATAACCCCAGAACTCGCCCAGCACAGTCCGTCCCGCGGCTGTTCCGCGAAAAGTTCGCCCGGTACAGCCCATCCAGCGGTGTTTTCGCGAAAAAGTTCGCCCAGCACGCCACAAGCCGCCGATTTCGGGCTATTTTTCCTGCGCTGGGCGAACTTTTTCGCGCTCAGGCTGCTGTGACGTGGCGATGTTGAAACCAATGACACCTCTGCGACCGCTGAGGCAGGCCAACGTGAAAACCGCCATCACCAATGCTCGCCCCCAAACAGCGACCATTGAAACCACCATCACCTCTGCTACCGAAAAACACACCAAAAACGCCCATTTCTCACCCACAAAGGCGATGCCGGTTTCAGTTGAGGCTGAGCCTGCGCGAGCAAAAGGCGATGGAGGTTTCAGTTGGGCGGGAGCAAAAGCGACGCCGGTTTCACGCGAGAGATTTCCGATGCAAGCGGGCCATGGCAGGTCCTGGTCAACGCACATTCGCATGCAATTCCACCGCAGACACTTCATGCGTCAGCTTGCAATCGTTGAAATTCCAGGCATTTCGTGGAGCCGCAGACTACAGGCATCAGGGAATTGCATGCGAAATTGCGAAAGCAATAGGCGCAAATACCACCGGTGTGGAGGGCACCGGAGGGCCTGGCTGCGGTGCCCGTGGGCGGTGGCGGGGCCTGGCCGGACAACGAGCCGACGCACCCAGCACACATGAGCAACGCAGCGCCGCCGGTGTGGAGGGCACCGGAGGGCCTGGCTGCGGCGGCCGTGGGCGGTGGCAGGGGCCTGGCCGGGCTTCGAGGACGACGCGCCGAGCGGAGCTCGTGGCGCGGACGGCTCGCGGGCGGGCCGCCGCCCACGGGCGCACAAAGCAGCCCGGCCCGGCAGGGCGCACAAAAGCAGCCCGGCCCAGCAGGGGGCACGACCCAAAACCTCAGGAACTGGGCGGCGTCACGACCCACGGCTCGGTGGGCAGGGAACGCAATCCTGAAATCCCAGGGCCTCCGCGATGTCGGAGGCGCGATGCGCCCCAGGCACTCCCAGGGACGACCCGATGAACGAAACGACGTCCTCGGTGGACCAGCCCAGGCCTCGTAGGTCGAGAGGGTGACGGCGCCGTCGCGCTCAGCCAACCGGGCCCCTGAAGGTGCGAGTGCGAGGGGCACGTGCGCGTGACGTCGGCTCAGGGGGCTCCGAGCAGGTGGGCGAGCTGCGCCTGCGCGGGTGCCTGGGAGAGCAGGTCGAAGCCGCGCACGACCTGGTCGACGCCCTGGTACGCGTCGTCGACGACGGCCGCCAGGTTGTAGGCGGGCACGCCGTCCGCGCGGCGCACGACGAAGTGGTCGACAGCCCCGGTGTAGGAGCCGTGCAGCTCATCGAACACGGTCCACTCGGGCGAGGGGGCGGCCAGGCGCAGCGCGGGGGTGCGCCCCAATGCTGCCAAGGAAGCGCGCTTGGATGAACGCTCGGACTCGCTCAGCGTCAGGCAGGTGCCCGGGTAGTGGCCGGGCGGCACGTGCGGCGCGGAGGCGGCCTCGCGGATGTCGCGGCGGGTGCAGTAGCACTCGAAGATGAGCCCGCGCGCGGCCAGCGACGCTAGGGCGGCCTCGTGCGCGTCGGCCCGCGCGGTTTGGATGAGGGGCTCGCCGTCCCAGTCGACCCCGATCGCCGCCAGGTCCTCGATCTGGCGCTCGGCGGACCCGGCGCGCTCCCGGTCGATGTCCTCGATGCGCAGGACGAATCGCCGCCCGGTCGTGCGCGCCCACGCCCACGCGAGGATCGCGGTGCGTAGGTTGCCCAGGTGGAAGTCGCCCGTGGGGGAGGGCGCGAATCGTCCGGTGTTCGTCATGGCCTCAGTGTACGAGGCCGTGGCCGCCTCCCGGGATCCGCCTCCCCGGGTGCAGTGCGCGGCGGGCGTACAGTGGGGTGCATGGTGAGAATGCGGGTGCCCGACTGGTTGGCGGTGTTTGTGGGCGGGGTCGTGGGGACGGCTGCGCGCGTAAGCCTGGACGAGGTCGCGAAGGCCTCGCCAGTGCGCGGCCTCTTCCTGTCGTGGTCGACGCTGACGGTTAACGCGGTGGGCGCGTTCCTGCTGGGCGCGCTGGCTGCGTGGGTGGCGGACGTCTCGCGCGCGGCGCCGGAGATGCGGCCTCGCTGAAGACCCCTGAAGCTCCTGGTTGGCACGGGTTTCGCGGGCGCGTTCACGACGTACGGGACGTACATCGTCGCGTCGGTGGGCTACGCGTCGCTCAATGGAATTGTCGAGGGCCGTCTCGCAGTCCCTCGGTCTCCTGACACTGGGTGGGGCCTGCGCCTGGTCGGGTATACGCGTGGGGAGTGGCTGTGTGGCCCTCAGGGTGTGCGGCCCGTCGCCAGTGAAGGGGAGCGCGTATGAGCACAGCAACCTTCCTGTTTGTGGCCCTGGCTACGGCGTGGGCGCGTGCTCGCGTTTCTGGCTGGACCGTGGAATGCAGCGCGCTCTGTCCTCGTGGGGCGACCCGGCGGGGGCGAAGCTTGGCATCCTGGTCGTCAACGTCATCGGGTGTTTCCTGGTAGCGCGGCCACCAGCTGGTGCCCGCTGACCTCATGCCGGTTGTCTCCACGGGGTTCCTGGGTGGTTTCACGACGTTCTCGACCGCGCTCGTGGATGCGGTGACCCTGTGGGCCGACGGATTCAGGGGGCGCAGCCTCGCCCTCGCGCTCGGTACGTGGGCCCTGTCGTGGGGTGCGGCCCTCGTGGGCATCGCCTGTGCCGGATAGGCGTTTGTCACGTAACTGCGGCCGCAATGCGGGCTGATGGGTGAGGGTTTTTGCCACGATACGGAGTTTTTGTAACAGCATTCCGAGCGCTCGCGCTGTGGCCCTCATATGCTGATGTTGCGGGCCGTGTGGCCCAGTAACGGAGATGCACATGATTGACCTCACCGGGGTGTCCAGGTCTACCCGTGAAAAACGGCGGCACGGTCGTCGCGCTTGATGGGGTGAACCTGCACGTTGATCGCGGTTCGATCCACGGGATCGTCGGCCGCTCAGGTGCGGGTAAGTCCACGCTTATCCGGTGTCTGACGGCTCTGGAGAAGCCCACCGAGGGCCACATCGTCGTCGACGGCCTCGACCTGGCGACTCTGACGGGTTCCGCGCTGCGCGCCGCCCGTCGTCGCATTGGCATGGTTTTCCAGGCCGCGAACCTCCTGGACGCTCGCACCGCCGCTGACAACATCGGCTACCCGCTGAAGCTCGCTGGGCGTGCCCGCCGCGAAGCGCCGCGAACGCGTCGAGGCTCCTCGAGCTCGTCGGCCTCGAAGGCCGCGGCGACTCCTACCCGTCCCAGCTGTCGGGCGGCCAGCGTCAGCGCGTCGGCATCGCCCGCGCCCTGGCCGACAATCCCGCCGTGCTCCCTGTGTGACGAGCCGACCAGCGCGCTCGACACTGAGTCGACCGCTCAGATCCTCTCGCTGCTGCGCCACGTGCGCGACGTTGCTTAGCGTTACCGTCGTCGTCATCACCCACGAGATGGCCGTCGTCCGCGAGATCTGTGACTCCGTGACCCTCCTCGGCCACGGGCGGGTCCTGCAGACCGGCCCCCTCGAAGAGGTCGTGGCCGACCCCTCGACGCCGCTGGCCCGCGAACTGGTCCCGATGCCCGTCGTCGAGATCGGTTCCGACGCCGCACGCGGAGGACCACTTCGGCCCCACCGCGACGGGCACTGTCCTCCTCGACGTCGTCTTCACCTCGCACCCGGGCGTCCCGACCGGCGCCACCGTCCTGCGCCTGGCCTCGTCCATGGGGGCCGACGTGACCGCGGGTACTTTCGAGTCCCTCGGCAGCGTGCAGGTGGGCCGCCTGGCCCTGACCGTCCCCGCGTACCACGCTGACAAGATCATCGAGCAGCTGCGCAAGAACAACGTCCACGCGGAAGTGAGGGACCAATGAATGCCGCACACTTTTGCCGCCGCTCACGCGCTGGCGGTCCTGCCCGCGGGCAAGGGCGATGCCACGTGGCTGGAGAATGATGCGCTGAGGAAGCAATTCATCCCAGCAATCTTCGAGACGCTGCAGATGGTGGGCCTGTCTACCCTTTTTGCGGTCATCATCGGCACTCTCCTGGGCCTCGTCCTGGTCCAGACCGGCAAGGGTGGCCTCACCCCGAATAAAGGGCATCTACCAGGCCGTGTCCTTCGTCGTGAATATCGTGCGCTCCTGCCCTTCATCATCGGCATCATCGTGCTGATTCCCGTCACGAAGGCGATCGTCGGCCGCTCGACCGGCTCTATGGCCGCTGTCGTGCCCCTCGTCATCCTGTCCGCGCCCTTCTTTGCGCGTCTCGTGGAGACGAACCTGCTGGCCGTCGATCCCGGCAAGATCGAGGCCGCCCAGATGATGGGTGCCTCCAACCGCCAGATCCGCTGGGGCGTCCTCATTCGCGAGGCCATGCCCTCCCTCATCCAGTCCGTCACGACCCTGGCGATCACCCTGATCGGCTACTCCCGCGATAGCGGGCGCCGTCGGCGGCGGTGGCCTGGGCCAGATGGCCCATCAACTACAGCTACAACCGCTGGCAGACCGACGTCATGATCTCCACCGTCGTTGCCATCATCATCATCGTGCAGATCATCCAGCTGATCGGCGATATCCTCTCGCGCCTGGTCGACCACCGCGCGCGCTGACCGACCCCGGTCAGGCCACCCCGGCCTCGGCCATTCATCCCATCCAGAACGCAGAAGAAAAGAGAACCATCATGCGTCATCGCTCTCTCGCAGCCATCGGCCTGGCGGCCGTTGCTTCCCTGGGCCTGGCGGCCTGCGGCGGCAGCACTGACTCCTCGGATGCTTCGGCCTCCTCCTCGGACGTCGTCACCCTGACCGTGGGCGCGACCCCCTCGCCCCACGCCAAGATCCTCACCTACATCAGCGACAACCTGGCCGCGGACGCGGCATCAAGCTCAAGATCGTTGAGTACACCGACTACGTCCAGCCCAACACTGCGCTGAACGACGGCGACCTGGACGCCAACTTCTACCAGACCGTCCCCTACCTGGAGAACGCGGAGAAGCAGTTCGGCTACGACTTCGAGGCCGGCGAGGGCATCCACCTCGAGCCCCTCGGCGTGTTCTCCAACAAGCACAAGTCCTCGACGAGGCTGCCCGACGGCGGCACGATCGGCATCATCTCCGACACGGCCAACCAGGCCCGTGCGCTCGAGCTCCTGGCCACCCAGGGCCTCGTCTCGATCCCCGAGGGCGACGGTGACGTCAACATCAACACCGTCACGAAGCTGAAGAACTTCGACTTCCGCGAGGTCGAGGGGCCCGCAGCTGGTCCGCTCGCTCGACGACTTGACTACGCGGTCATCAACGGCAACTTCGCCCAGGAGGGCGGTAAGACCATCTCCGGCGACGCCCTCGTCGTCGAGTCCCCCGTGGACAACCCGGCCGTGAACATCCTCGTGTGGAAGGGCGACTCCAAGAAGGCCGACGCCATCGCGAAGCTCGAGAAGATCCTGCACTCCGATGAGGTGAAGCAGTACATCGAGAAGACCTGGTCGGACGGCTCGGTCATCCCGGCATTCTGATTCACGAGGCCGGGGCGCGCAGGCGCTCAGGCTGACAGATCGCAGGGCTGCTGCCCTCGCATCGATAACAACGGGTGGGCCCCGGAACCTTAAGGTTCCGGGGCCCACTTTGTCACCGCAAGCGGTATGTATCAGTTGGTGCGAGACTCGAGCGGGAACTCGGCGTCCGGCTCGTGCGTGATGCGGTTACGCATGTCGCGGCGGAAGACTTCGATGGCCCACAGCCAGATGATGTGACCGAAGAACTCGGAGAAGTGCTCCGCGAAGGGCTGGTTCAGGGTGCCGGGACCGTGCCCATGAGAGGCATGAGGACGACGTGGAAGGCCACGTAGACGAAGATGCCGAAGGCGGCGCCCTGCCAGAGCTTGATCTGCGGGAATCGTTCGGCCAGCACGCAGTAGAGGACCGCGAAGCCGATCGAGAACGCGAAGTGGACGATGAAGGAGACCCAGGGGAGTCCCTCGTTACCGTTGAAGGTGTAGGACAGGTGGGTGACGTTCTCCGGGATGCCCAGCTGTTGGAGTAGCTCCTGGGGCGGGTTGGTCGCGTTGCGCTCGGGGGTACGCGGGGGCAGCGGGACCTCCCAACCGAACTTCACGATGGCGGAGACGATGCCGCCGAGAACACCTGCGATTGCTGCGACACCGTAGCGGCGGCGCTTGGGATTGGTCTGAATCAGTGCCATGTGACAAGCATGGAACGCTGTTGGGGTGTTTTTCGAGGCTTTGAAACTCTTAGCGTCGAAGGTCACACAATGTCCTGATCGGTAAGAATTGGCTAAAAATAGCCACATTGGTCAATTTGCTCCTTGATTAATCAGTAATAATGAGTGGGGTTGGGACCTGCGTCCCGACCCCCACTCCTCATGTGGCGTTAGCTGTGTCGCGTCCCCTGCGCTTCGATGCGCGAGGGGTGCGTGCCTCGTCAGTCGACGATGCCGTACGAGGCGGTCGCCCGTCGCCCTATGAACCGGGGACGATGTGGGACTTCTCGTTGAGGCGCTCGTCGACGGCTGCGACGACGACGTTCACGTCGGCGCGGTCGCCGATCGCGTCCTCAAGGGTCTTGATGCCCTCGGGGCGGCCAGGATGCACACGCAGGTGACGTCCTCGCGCCGCGCTCGAAGAGGTAGTTGGTGGCGGCGACCATGGGTGTGGCCGGTGGCCAGCAGTGGGTCCAGGACGAAGCACTGGCGGCCCGACAGGTCGTCCGGCAGGCGGTTCGCGTAAGTCTCGATCTCGAGGGTGTCATCGTCGCGACGCATGCCCAGGAAGCCGACCTCGGCGGTGGGCAGCATGCGGGTCATGCCCTCGAGCATGCCCAGAGTAGGCGCGCAGGACGGGGACGACGATCGGGCGAGGCTCGGAGAGCTTCAGGCCGACGGTCGGTGCGACCGGGGTCTGGATGGGGGTCTCGGTGACGGCCACTTCGCGCGTCGCCTCGTAGGCGAGCAGGGTGACCAGTTCGTCCACGAGCTGGCGGAACGTCGCCGACGGCGTTTCACGATCGCGCAGGACGGTGAGCTTATGGGTGATCAGGGGTGATGAGCAACGTGGAGGCGCATGGTTACAGGCTACCTTGTTCGTCGGTTGGCGCGCATCCAGTGTGTCGAACGCGAAGCGAGGTTGGCTCTGCGTGTGCGTCGCACGCGTCGAAGGTTGGGATTGGCTACGCGTTTGACTGAGCGTCAAACTCATTCGTCACACAAGCACCATGCGTCACTGTGGACTCCAACTACCCCAACAGTGCTTTGGCCGGTAAGCTAGGAGGGTGACCGTGAATGAGCAGTACCGCGAAGCAATGGGAAGGCACTCTTCCTGGCCAACCGCGCCCGTGAAAGCGGGAGATGTCCCCGTCGGAGCCGTCGTCGTCGACGAGGAAGGCCGCATCATCGGACGCGGGTGGAACTGCCGCGAAGCCAATCACGACCCGCAGGTCACGCCGAAATCGTCGCCCTGCGCAGGTAAAGCCGTGCCAGGGTACCTGGCGCCTGACGGGCTGCACGCTCATCGTCACCCTCGAGCCCTGCACGATGTGTGCGGGCGCGATCCTCGCATCGCGCATCGACCGCGTCGTCTTCGGCGCCTGGGACCCCAGGCCGGTGCCGCCGGATCCCTGCGTGACGTCCTGCGCGACGCCCGCATGCCCCACCCGACCGAGGTGGTCGGCGGAGTCCTCGCCCAAGGGCCGCCGTGCAGCTGCGCTCCTTCTTCCTCGGATGCCGCACCGCCGAGAATGCCCGTCGTTCAGGCCCCCGTCCACGAGCCCGGCGACATGGTCGCGCCGATCGTCGTCCCCTACGAGGGAGGACGAGGCACCCGAGGCTGCCCACGAGGAAGCTGCCCACGAGGAAGCTCCCCCACGATGAGGGTGTTCCCGCGCAGCTCCTCACCCCCGAGGCTCCCGCAGCTCCCGTTGCCTCCGACGAGAGTCCTCGTTCCGGATCCTTCCCCGTGCCTCCCCGCCCGGTCGTGTCAGCCACCGCGGCTCCGAGGCCTCGCCCCCTGCCTCGTCGCGCAGGGCGTCCCTTCTCCGAGCGCGTCTCCGGCAACGCCGACAACCCCGCCGACATTCCCGCGGGCGAGTCGATCGAGCGGTGTTTCCGCGGCAGCCCCGGCCTCGCAGCCGCCCTACCGCAGCGCCGCACCCGTCCTGCCGGCGGTCTCGTCGAACATGACGCGCGGTCCCATCACACGCTCTGTTCCGCAGATTCGCCCCGTCCACGTGCGCCCTCCGCGTCCGTGCCCGAGGGGACCTCTACACTCCCGCTCAGCCCGGCCGTCCCCTCGCGCAGCCGTTGCGCGATAGTACGCCCCGGCCTCGTGCCGAGGAACCCGTCGTGGCGGAGCCGACCGCGCCCATCGTCGAAGCCGTGCCCGTGGAAGAGCCGCCCGCGCCGGTTCCCGCGCCCCCGCGCCCCCGCGTTCCCGCAGCGCGCCACCGCGCGCCAGAGCGCACGCCCGCAGCGCCCCCTCCCGCAGGCCTTCGAGCCCGAGCCCGCGCGCCGCGTCGACTACGAGCTGTCCCCGCGCCAGTTCAACGACGTCGACCCCATCACCTCCGGTATCCGCGTGCGCCGCTCCGCCCGCCGTCGCGGCAACGCTCGTCACTGACATGATCCCCGCGCGCGTCATCACGGTCTCGGACCGCTGCTCTTAGCCTCGCCGAGGACCTCTCCGGTCCTCTCGCCGCGCGTCTCCTCGCCGAGCACGGCGTCGACGCCTCGGTCGTGATCGTTCCCGACGAGGTCGACGCCATCCGCCGCGCCATCCGAGCGGCCGTGGATGACGGTGCCCGCTTCGTGTTCACGACCGGCGGGACCGGACTGGCTCCCCGTGACGTCACCCCCGAGGCCACCGGGCCTCTCCTCGTGACCCGCATCGACGGCCCTCGCCGACGCGATTCGGCGCCGCGGCGAGGAAAAGGTCGCGTCCGCCGCCCTGTCGCGAGGCCTCGTCGGCGTTACGGCCCGTTCCCCGAGGGCGCCCCTCGTCGTCAACGCTCCCGGCTCGCGCGGCGGCGTCACCGACACCGTCGCCGTCATCAGGCCCCTCGTCGCCCACATCATCGACCAGCTCGCGGGCGGTGATCACCCGCGCGCGTAACGAGGCCCCGCCGATACGGCGAGGCCGCCCGGCGTACACGCTGCGGGCGGCCCTGCGTCTGTTCCCCAGGCGCGGCGCTTTAGTCCTGCGGATCCTCCGGGCGTACCCAGTCGCCGCTGCGGCCGCCCGACTTCGCCACGATCTTCGCCTCGCGGATGCGGGCGGAGCGGTCCACGCCCTTGACCATGTCAACGATCGCGAGAGCCGCGACCGTCACCGAAGTCAGAGCCTCCATCTCCACGCCCGTGCGGTCGGCCGTGCGCACGGTCGCACGGATCGCCACGTGATCGTCCTCCAGGCTCAGGTCCACCGCGCAGCCGTGCACGCCGATCGTGTGCGCGAGGGCAGCAGCTCGGGAACGCGCTTCGCCGCCGAAATGCTTACCACGCGCGCCACCGCCAGGACGTCGCCCTTCGGGACGGTGCCGTCGCGCAGGGCCTGCATGACCTCGGGCGAGCAGTCCACGCGGCACACGGCGCTCGCCTGGCGAACCGTCGGATTCTTCGCGGTCACGTCCACCATGTAGGCCGCGCCGTCCTTGTTCAGATGAGTAAATTTCACGGTTTTCCTCTCGTTAATTCTCACTAGCGGGGTCAGCCCACGAGCGGCACGACCGCCAGCTCCTGGCTAAGCCTCGACCGCCTCGACGTCCGGCGCGACCACACCGATCGCCTCCGCGTTCGCGAGTGAGACCACCAGGTGCGACTTCGACCCAGGGGTGCACCCGGCTCCACCCAGCGGGCCCTCGGCCTCGTCCCCCTCTCCGGGGACGAAACGAAGCAGGGATGAACTGGGTCTTTCCGGACGGCGACTCCCCATCCGACGTGCGCGCGGGCGAGGATGCCGCTCGGGACCGTGCCGCCCTGCTCTGGGGCGACGAGGCCGGACATGACCGCCAGCGCGCCCGCGACGTACATGTGGAACGTCGTAAAGACCGAGACCGGGTTGCCGGGCAGGCAGATCACCGGTGTCTCGCGGCCGCCCAGAGCCCACCTGCGTGGAGCCCACGCCCTGCGGCCCGCCCGGCTGCTGGGCGACGTGGTGGAATCCCGCGTCCGTGCCCAGGGTGAGGCGCACGACCTCGAAGGCACCCGCCGAGATGCCGTAAAGCCGTGAGGACCAGGTCGGCCTCCGGGGCCTCATCGAGGGCCGATCGCAGCTCGGCAGGGGTGTCCCCCGTGCGCAGGTGCGCGACGACCTGCCCGTCAGCCTCCTCAACGAGGCCGCGCAGCAGGATACCGTTCGAATCGGGAATCTGTCCGCGCTCGAGGGGCCTCGTAAGCGCGCTTGATCTCCGTGCCCGTCGAGACGACAACGACGCGCGGGCGCGGCAGGACCGTGAGGGTGCCGTACCCGACCGATGCGGCGGCCGACAGGGCCGTCCCGTCCAGGACGCGGCCGGCATTCAGGACAGGGGAGCCCGCCTCGAGGGCCTCGCCCGCCACGCGGCTACATTCGCGCCCAGCTTCGGGGCGACGCGGATCTCGACGGTGTCGGGCGCCTGAGCGATGCCCGCCGCGTGGTCCGTGTCCTCGACTTTCACGACAGTGTCCGCGCCCTCCGGGATTGGAGCGCCCGTCATGATGCGCCAGGCCTGCCCCCGCTTGAGGTGGTTCTCGCGGGTGTCGCCCGCCGGAATGTCGCCTGCGACCGGCAGAGTCCAGGGGCCCTCGCCCTCCAGGTCATCGCGGCGCACCGCAAACCCGTCCATCGCGGAGTTCGTAAACGGCGGCAGGGGAATCAGAGAAAAGACGTCGACCGCCAGACGGCGGCCCAGGCACTCCTCGACGGGGAGCGTCTCGTGGGGAGAACGTGGCTGAGCGCCAACGCCTCGATCAGCTCGCGATGCTGCGCGGTAGAGCAGGGCGGGATCGTGCATGCCACCAGTGTAGGGCCAGGTGGGGTGGGGGACGCGTGTGGGGGCATGTGCGCGCATGGTGTTGTGCGGTTGCTGGTCGGGCCGCTGGGCGTGGCTGTCTGCCTCTCGCCCTGCTGCGCGAGGCATGGGCCGGGTTGGGCGGTTGCAGCTCATTTCAGGGGCCCGGACATGGTTGCAGGGGAATTGCAGCATTAGGGACGCGACACGCCGGCGACACGCCGTGACGGGACTTCTAGTGCTGCCAAACCCCGTTTGGTTGCCTGTGTGAGCCCTCGCTGGCGGAGAGGAGGCAGCCGCTGACTGCGTTCGCCGGGTGTCGTGGTCTCACCCCAGGCGTGCGGCGAGTGCGGCGCGGACCTGCGCAACGAGCTCCGTCCGGATGATCGAGGTCGTGCCAGCCGACGCGTATGATGTGCCACCCCTCGGCCTCGAGGGTGGCGTTGGCGCTCGCGCTCGCGGGAAAGTGACGCGTGGATGCTGCGGGCGTCGTCCCCGTATTTGGCTCGTCCGTCGAACTCGATGCCGACTTTTTCGGCCGTGAACGCGCAATCGATGAAATAGCGACGACCCGCGTGTGTACCTCGACCTGTGTGCGCATGCCTGTCAGGCCTGCGGCGCACAGCTCGTACAGCACGCGCGCTTCTCCGGGGAGGCGCATCCGGCATCTGCGTGAGTGATGATCCACTGTGCTTGAGAGCGTCCTCTTGCCCGATTGCCCAGCTGTTTCAGCTCGCGCTCAAGAAAAGAACTTCCACGACTCCTCGTTGTTGCGTGACGCTTTCAGTGGAAGTTGTCAGAAGTGTGTAGGTGTGGGCGTTCATGCACATCTGCGTGAAAGCAGCACGTCGGTTGGATGATGTACGGGCAGCAGTAATCTGCGCAGATTCGAGGTTCTCGATGAGGAGCCCGCGTGTGTCACTGATAGCAGGGAGGTGACGTACGTGCCTGGCCTTGACCTTCATGGGAGCAAAGGTGTGAGTACCGATCGCTATCTCCGGGCAGGGACGATGGGGCGGATAGCGGACGAAGTGGCAACCGTGATGGGTGGAAGTGTGGGATCGCTTCCATAACCGTGCGCCCATAGCGCACATTGTCCGGTAGCAACGAGAGTGTGGTGCGTGTGCGCGAGGTGGTAGAGGCGTGCGGCGAGCACGACCTCCGGTAGCCGACTCATGTTTATATCTGTCAAGAGAGACAGATCAAGGTATGTCCTGCCCGCGATTTTTCATAGCCGTCGGTATTTTTCGTGAGACCGTGGTGGCTGGATCGTGGCACGCAGAATCATCGCCCGTTCAACGGCGTTGAGGATGAAGGGAGCGTCATTGCCCCTGACTTCTTGGCTCATGAGTGAATTTTGGTGCAAGTGCTGACAGTTCGTTGCAGTTTGCGTCTTCTAATTATGTTTGATCACTGAGGCGTTCTCGTGCGGTGCGATGAAGTGCGGGCAGGGGTGCGGTGTTCTCGTGCGGTGCGATGAAGTGCGGGCAGGGGTGCGGTGTTCTCGCGTGGTGTGACGAGGAGTGGTCCGGGTTGGGTGTTGCAGCTCGTTTCAACGGCCCGGATACGGAATGCCGGGGAAATTGCAGCATTAGGGGCGCGACACAGCCGGCGACACGCCGTGACGGGACTTCTAGTGCTGCCAAACCCCACGCGCGTGGCCTGATGGGCCGTTGTTGGCGGGCCGGTGGGTGCGACTTGGTGAGGCGCGGGCAGTGTCGGGTGGTTGTGGCGCGTTCGGGCTGTTTTCTAGGTTCTGTCTAGGTTCTAGTGGTGGTTGCAACGGGGGGAATTGCAGCATTAGGGGCGCGACACGCCGGCGACACGCCGTGCCGGGACTTCTAGTGCTGCCAAACCCCCATTTTGCTCGATGTGTCGGCGGAATCAGGTGCCCCGATGGCTGCGACCGCCACCAATAGGTGCAATGAACTGGTTTCTCGCACCGCCGGGGTGGGCGGTGGCTGCATAATCTCACTTGGCCACGCTGATTGGGTGCCGGTGCCTGTCTCCTTTCTCTCAACGACGAGGCAGGGGGCTGCGTCATGCCGTTCGGGGTCGGTTTTTCGAGGGGCGAACACCGGCAAATCGCGGTAGGGTTGCGCCATGTCTGTCGAGTTCGTTTCCGCCTCTCAGGCGGCAGATGCAGCTGCGTGTGATGCGCCGCTGCGGCTCGTCGACACCTTCGGCCGAGTGGCCCGAGATCTGCGCGTGTCGCTCACCGACCGCTGTAATCTGCGCTGTTCCTGCTGCATGCCCCCGAAGGCCTGGACTGGCTGCCCACCGAGGAAACCCTGACGGACGACGAGGTCGTGCGCCTCGTGCGCATCGGCGTCGAGCGGCTCGGGATTCGTCAAGTCCGCTTCACCGGGGCGAGCCTCTCCTGCGCCGAGGCCTCGAGGGATCATCGAGCGTGCTCCCACCTGCGCACCGACGAGGAAAGCCCCCTGGACTTGGCCCTCGACGACGAACGCGCTCGGCTGCCAGCGCGCCCAGAACCTGAAGGACGCGGGCCTGAACCGCGTCAACATTTCAGCTTGATTCTCGACCCCGAGCACTTCGCGGCGATCACCCGCCGCGATCGCCCTCGGCGACGTCTTGGAGGGCATCGAGGGCCGCCGCCCCGCGCGAGCCTGAGCCCCATCAAGGTCAACGCCCTCGTCCTGCGCGGCATGAACGAGGCCGACCTGCCTGACCTGGTCGACTACTGCCTGGACCGGGGCATCAGGCTGCGCGTCATCGAGCAGATGCCGATCGGCCCGCCGGACACGTGGGATCGTCAAAACATCATGACGGCCGACGAGATCCCTGCACATCATGAGCACTCGCCACGCTGACCCCGCGCCCCGCGAGATCCGCATTCCCCGGCGGGACGCTGGATCGTGGACGGTGACCCGACGAAGCGTCTCAGGTCATCGCCTCCGTGTCCGACCCCTTCTGCAGCGCGTGCGACCGCACCCGCCTGACCTCGGACGGCATGGTGCGTTCGTGCCTGTTTTCGACCGAGGGACCTCACTGCGCGACCTGCTGCGCGGCGGCGGGACGACGCTCAGATTGCCGCCCGATGGGCTGACGCGATGTGGGCCAAAGTAAGCCGCGCACGGGCTCAATATCGACACCTTTGCTCGCGCGTCGCGCTCATGCAAACCGTATTGGCGGGTAACCTCCCACTAATTTCAGTGACACCGATGTTTTCTAACACCGGTCAATTGCTGTTTGTCCACGGGAAGAACGGCCCTGACGGAGGGACTTTTCATAGTGTTCACAAGGGTGATGTACGTCCCAATGGGTTCCTGTGGGTTACGTCATTTCAATTGGTAGCCTCCGTATTAAAGAATGTTCGGCGCACGCCGCGCTCGGACGTCCCTTTCAACCTGAGGGAGCCATGAGGCGCGACCGAGCCCGCGGCCAAGAGGCCGCTACCTGCTCACTGACTGGAACCGCAACGATGAGTTCACGTGGGACTCGAAGCTCGCATGGCGCACGCTGTGGATCACGACCTACTCGCTGATCCTGGCCTTCTGCGTGTGGTTCTTGCCCAGCGCCATTGCGCCGAAGCTGACGCTCCTTGGCTTCAACCTGGATAAGTCTCAGCTCTACTGGCTGACCGCCCTCCGGGCCTGGCCGTAGGCATCCTGCGCCTCATCTACATGTTCCTGCCCCCGCTCATCGGCACCCGCAAGCTCGTGGGCATCACCTCCCTGCTGTGCATCATCCCCATGGTCAGCTGGTTCTACGTCGTCCAGGACAACGACCCCCTACTGGGTCCTCCTGACCCTCGCCTTCATGTGTGGCATCGGCGGCGGCGCGTTCTCCGGCTACATGCCCTCCACCGGCTACTTCTTCCCCAAGCGCCTCTCCGGCACGGCGCTCGGCCTGCAGGGCGGCATCGGTAACCTCGGTATGTCCGTCATCCAGCTGGTTGGTCCTGTGCTGATGGGCTTTCGGTCTTTTTCGGTCTGACCTGGCTGGCGCCCCAGCAGCAGGTCGTAAAGCGACCACGTCGGTGAGAGCATCTGGGTCTACAACGCAGCGATCTTCTTCGTTCCGTGGTGCATCCTCGCGGCGATCCTCGCCTTCATCTGGCTGCGTGACGTGCCCGTCAAGGCCAACCTCAAGCAGCAGCTGGACATCTTCTCCAACCCCAACACCTGGTACATGACCATCCTCTACGTCATGACCTTCGGTCTGTTCTCCGGCTTCTCCGCCGTCTTCGCCCTCCTGATCAACAACCAGTTCGGTGACCAGTCGGCCCCTCAACCTGGGCGTCAAGGGCGCGACCTACGCGTTCCTCGGCCCCCTCGTCGGCTCGATCATCCGCATGTCCTGGGGCATCTTCTGCGACCGCATGGGCGGCGCCATCTGGACCTTCATCTCCGCCGTTGGCATGGCGGTCACCATGGGCGGCATCGCCTGGGTCCTGACCAACCCCACCGGCAAGACGGACTTCTACATCTTCCTGGGCCTCATGCTCGCTATGTTCCTGTTCTCCGGCTTCGGTAACGCCGGTACCTTCAAGCAGATGCCGATGATCATGCTCAAGCCCGCCAGGTAAGCAGCGCCATCGGCTTCACCGCGGCGATCGCCTCCCTCGGCCCCTTCCTGGTCGGTGTTGCCCTCTCCGCCATCAGCGCCCCGGTCTTCTTCGCGGGCTGCGCCATCTTCTGCGCCCTGTGCGCGGTCCTGTGCTGGATCATGTACGCGCGCAAGAACGCCCCGTTCCCCGGCTGATCCACCCGGCACTGCGTGGTGCCGACGGACCTGCCACTGCCTCGTCAATCGACTCTTAGGAGCACCCCATGACGAATCTCGAATCCGATATGACCTTCCCGACCTACGGCGGTGAGGTCAAGCCCGCGACCGGCGCGACCCTGTTTGCGCTCGGCTCGTGGCTGCGTCGCAACAAGGCGTCCGCCGACGCGCGCCAGCTCTTCGCTTGAGGGCGGCCGCGACGGTGACTCCTTCTACCGCGACCGCTGGAGCTCGACAAGATCGTGCGCTCCACCCATGGCGTGAACTGCACGGGCTCGTGCTCGTGGAAGATCTTCGTCAGGACGGCGTCATCACCTGGGAAACCCAGCGGACTGACTATCCCGACCACCGGCGCTGACATGCCCGAGTACGAGCCCGCGGCTGCCCGCGTGGCGCGGCGTTCTCGTGGTACGAGTACTCGCCGACCCGTATCAAAGTACCCCTACGTGCGCGGCGTCCTGCTCGACATGTTCCGCGAGGCCAGAAGCGCCTCAGGGGATCCCGTCGACGCGTGGGCCGCGGTCGTTGAGGACCCGGAGAAGGCTCGTGCCTACAAGTCGCAGCGTGGCCGCGGCGGCATGGTTCGCGTGTCGTGGGAAGAGGCGATGGAGATCGTCGCCGCCGCCTACGTGCACACGATCAAGCAGTACGGCCCCGACCGCATCGTAAAGCTTCTCGGTCATCCCCGCCATGTCGATGATCTCCTACGGTGCGGGTGCCCGCTTCCACGAGCTCATTGGCGGCACCATGCTGTCCTTCTACGACTGGTACGCGGACCTGCCCCGGCCTCGCCGCGGGTCTTCGGCGACCAGACCGACGTGCCGGTGGCGACTGGTTCAACTCGCAGTACCTCATCATGTGGGGCACGAACCTGCCGCTGACCCGTACCCCCGACGCTCACTTCATGGCCGAGGCCCGCTACCACGGCCAGAAGGTCATCGTCGTGTCCCCGGACTTCGCGGACAACACGAAGTTCGCGGACGACTGGTTGCGTGTCCAGCCCGGCACGGACGGCGCCCTGGCCCAGTCCATGGGTCACGTCATCCTCAAGGAATTCCACGTCGGCAAGCGCGAGGCCATGTTCCTGGACTACATGAAGCGCTACACCGACTCCCCGTTCCTGGTGGAGATCAACGGGGTCGGCGAGGGCGCCCACGAGGGCGTCGCCCCGACGACCCTGGTCCCCAGCAAGTTCCTGACGGCCGCCAAAGATGCCCGCAGGGCACGACCGAGCGCACCGAGAACAGCCAGTTCCGTCCCCTCGTCATCGGGGCCGACGGCACGGTCAGGACCCGGGCGGCACGCTCGCCGATCGCTTCGGCGAGGAGGGCGCTGAGCCACTGGAACCTCAACCTGGATGGCGTCGAGCCCGTCATGTCCATCATGGACACGGACGAGTGGGAAGCCGTTGAGATCGCCCTGCCGCGCTTCGACCTGCCCGCGGCCTCCGGCCGAGCCTCGGTCGGCGGCGGCTACGTGAAGCGTGGCGTGCCCGCGCGCCGCGTCAACAGCCGCCTCGTGACGACCGTGTTCGACATCCTGCTCGCCCAGTACGCCGTCGAGGCGTGAGGGCCTGCCGGGCCAGTGGCCCTCCGACTACATGGACGCCTCACGCCGGGCACCCCCGCGTGGCAGGGAGGAGTTCACGTCGGTTCCCGCCGCCGCGGCTATCAAGATCGGCCGCGAGTTCGCGCAGAACGCGGTCGAGACGCAGGGCCGTTCCGCATGATCCTCATGGGCGTAGCACGAACCACTACTACCACTCCGACGAGATGTACCGTACGTTCCTGGCGCTCACGGAAATGTGGCACCCAGGGTCGCAACGGTGGCAGCTGGGCCCACTACGTGGGTCAGGAGAAGGTCCGCCCGATCATGGGTTGGGGCTCCTTCACGCTTCGCCCTGGACTGGGCGCGCCCGCCGCGCCAGATGATCTCCACCGGCTGGTACTACACGACCACCGACCAGTGGCGCTACGACGGGGCCCCGGCCTCGGCCATGGCGAACCCGATCAAGTCCTCGCACCTGGACGGCAAGCAGCTGGTTGACACGCTCGTCGAGTCGGTTCAGCGCGGCTGGATGCCCTGCTACCCGACGTTCTCCAAGGGCTCGACCCAGCTGGGTCGCGAGGCCGCCGGTAAGCATGGCCCCTGCGGAATACGTGTCCCAGGAGCTGCGCGAGGGCCGCCTCCAGTTCGCGATCGAGGACCCGGACGCCCACCACAACGTCCGAAGATCCTCGCGAACTGGCGTACGAACCTGCTCGGCTCGTCCGCGAAGGGCACCGAGTTCTTCCTGCGTCACATGCTGGGCACCGGCAACGAGGTCAACGCCGAGGAGCTGGAAGAGCAATCGCCCCGCGTCCGTCAACTGGCGTGAGGCTCACCCCGGCAAGCTCGACCTCATGTGGGTGGCGGACTTCCGCAACACCTCGACGACGCTGCACTCCGACGTCGTGCTCCCCGCCGCCACGTGGTACGAGAAGCACGACCTGTCCTCCACGGACATGCACCCCTTCATGCACTGCTTCGACGAGGCCGTGAACCCGCCGTGGGAGGCGCGCACCGACTTCGAGGTGTTCCAGACCCTAGCCCGCCTCGTCGGCCCGCAGCCCTCCCAGCCACCTGGACACCCAGACGGACGTCGTCGCGGTCCCGCTGGGGCACGACTCCCCGGACGCCATGACCATGGTGGACGGCGTCGTTCGAGCAGACGTGGACGCCCGGCAAGACCATGCCGAAGCTGGTCCCCGATCGAGCGTGACTACACGCAGGTCGGCTACAAGTTCGACCGCATGGGTACCGCTCCTGCCAAAAGTAAGCCTGGCCTCGAAGGGCGTGGCGTACAACGTGCAGGGAGGCGTACGAGCAGCTCGGCGATCTCAGCGGCCGCGCGCCCCATGGACGGCAGCAGCAGAGCGAGGGCATGCCGCTGTGCGACACCGCCATCAAGGCGGCGAACGTGGCGCTGCGCTTCTCGGGCACCACGAACGGCTCGCTGGCCGTTCAGGGCTTCCGTACGCTGGAAAAGCGCGTCGGCAACGAGATGGCGTTCCTGGCCGAGGTGACGAAGAAAGAAGATCACCTACGAGGGACACCGTCCTGCAGCCGCGCAGCACGTATCGCCAGCCCGAGTGGTCGGGTTCCGAGCACGGCGGTCGCCGCTACAGCGCCTTCGTGCAGAACGTCGAGTGCCGCAAGCCGTGGCACACGCTGACGGGCCGCCCGCAGTTCTACGTCGACCACGACTGGATGATGGACATGGGCGAGTCCCTGCCGATCTTCCGTCCGCCGCTCGACCTGGCGCACATTTACGGTGAGCGCCCGTCGGCGACCACCGTCCCAGTCAGCCGGGTCAGGCCGAGGTCGCGGTGCGCTACCCTGACGATCCACAACAAGTGGGCAATCCACTCCCAGTGCTACGACAACCCGTACATGCTGACGCTGGGTCGTGGTGGCCCAGACGGTGTGGATGAGCCCGCAGGACGCCGAGAAGATCGGCGTGCGCGACAACGAAGTGGATCGAGGCGAAGAACCGTAACGGCACCGTGTCGGCTCGCGCTGTTGTCTCCCACCGCATCCCGGAGGGACACGGTGTTCATGCACCACGCCCAGGATCGCCAGATCAACACCCCGCTGAACGAGGGGTCCGGCAAGCGCGGCGGTACGCACAACTCGCTGACCCGAATCTTCATTAAGCCGACCCACCTGGTCGGCGGATACGCGCAGTTCGCCCTACGCGTTCAACTACTACGGTCCCACCGGCAATAACCGCGACGAGGTCACGGTTATCCGCCGCCGCTCCCAGGAGGTGCAGTTCTGATGAAGGTCATGGCTCAGATCGCGATGGTGATGAACCTCGACAAGTGCATCGGCTGCCACACCTGTTCGGTCACCTGTAAAGCGGGTGTGGACGAACCGCGACGGCACCGAGTGCATCTGGTTCAACAACGTCGAAACCCGTCCCGGCGTGGGCTACCCCGCGGCTGGGAGGACCAGAAGAAGTGGAAGGGTGGCTGGAAGCGCACCGCCACGGGCCGCCTCGTTCCCCGTCAGGGCGGACGCGTCGCCTCGCTCGCGAAGATCTTCGCGAGCCCGACGCAGCCGACCATGAAGGACTACTACGAGCCGTGGACGTACGAGTACGACAAGCTGCTCCAGGCGCCCGCGAACTCCCCGCGCGATCCCGACGGCCCGCGCGAAGTCAAGATCACGGGCGAGCACATCGACAAGCCCGAGTGGGGCCCGAACTGGGACGATGACCTCGGTGGCTCCATGGAGACCCTGGATCGGGACCCCGTCCTGCACCAGATGAACCTCCAGGTCGCCCAAGACCATCGAGGACGCGTACATGTTCTACCTGCCTCGCATCTGCGAGGCACTGCCTGAACCCCGACCTGCGTGTCGGCGTGCGCCCCTCGGGCGCGATGTACAAGCGCTCCGAGGACGGCATCGTCCTGGTCGACCAGGATCAGTGCCGCGGCTGGCGCATGTGCGTCTCCGCCTGCCCCTACAAGAAGGTCTACTTCAACCCACAGCACGGGCAAGGCCGAGAAGTGCACGCTGTGCTACCCGCGCCTCGGGTTGGCCAGCCGACCCATCTGTTCGGAGACCTGCGTGGGTCGCTCTGCGCTACATGGGCGTGCTGCTCTACGACGCGGACCGCGTCACCTGGGCCGCCTCCCAGGAGGACGAGCGCGACCTGTACCGCGCCCAGCGCGAGATCCTGCTCGACCCGAACGACCCGCAGGTGGTCGCCCAGGCCCAGGCCAACGGCGTTCCCCACTCGTGGATCACGGCCGCCCAGCGGTCCCCGATCTGGAAGCTCATCACCGAGTACGAGGTCGCCCTGCCGCTGCACCCCGAGTTCCGCACCCTGCCGATGGTCTGGTACGTGCCGCCGCTGTCCCCGGTCGTCGACCAGGTGACCGCGTCCGGTTCCGACAGCGAGGGACCACAGGTCCTGCTGTCCGCGATCTCGCAGATGCGTATCCCGCTGGAGTACCTGGTAAGCCTGTTCACGGCCGGAGACACGGCTCCCGTGGAGCTGGCGCTGCGTCGCCTCGCCGCGATGCGCTCCCTACATGCGCGATGTCTTCGTCGACAACCCGACGAACGAGGAGATCCCGGCCTCCGTGGGCATGACCCCGGAGAAGGTCAAGGAGATGTACCGACTGCTGTCGATCGCTAAGTACGACGACCGCTTCGTCATCCTGACCGCCCACCCCGAGATGCCGCGCGGCATCAAAGGAGCTCGAGGCTGCCCGGTGTCCTACGACGTCGAGGGCCTTCCACGGCCTGGCCCCGCCACGTCGAACCGCCCGATGGGTGGCTCGTCGCCGGAGGGACGCCAGATGCTCCCCCGAGGGTCGTTCGATGAGTACTTTCGTCGGCATTCCGCGTATTCCTACGGCCGCTCCGGAAACGGAGATGGATCCGCAGGACGCGCGCGGTGTGCGCATGGCGGTCTCGGTTCTCCTGGACTACCCGGGGGACGACTTCGAGACCAAGCTGGACGCGGTTGAGGAGGCTCTGGCGGACCTGCCGGAGCCGGCCTCGGCGTCCCTAGCCACGTTCGTGAGCTACGCTCGCGCCGCTGGCCTGCGCGCCATGCAGACAACCTACGTGGAGACGTTCGACCAGCGCCGCCGTTGCGCGCTCGGCCTGACGTACTACACGCACGGCGACACCGCGGACGCGCTGCAGGCCATCTTGGCCTTCAAGGAGAGTCCTGCGCCGCGCCGGTTTCGAGATGGAACGCGAGGAGCTGCCCGATCACCTGCCGGTGGTCTTGGAGTTCGCCGCGTTCGATGAGACGGGTACCGCCGAGGGCCTGCTGCGCTCCAACCGCGAGGGCATCGAGGTGATCCGCACGGCGTTGCGCGCCGCGGACTCCCCGGCACGCGCCGCTGCTGGACGCGCTGGTTGCGACGCTCTCCCCGAGCCGGACGAAAAGACCATTGAGGGCTTCCGTAAGCTCATTAGCCAGGGCCGCCCACCGAGCTGGTGGGCGTGGGCGATCTGTCTGCGACGCCTTCCCGACTTCCGATTCAACGATGGGACGGTAACGTTCATGGAATCCCGCACTTATGCATGCCGCGTCGGCACCTGCAGACGCAGATCGCTGTCCTTCCCTGGACATTTGACCCTGTGGGTGGTCCTGCCCTACGTGTCCTTCGCGATCCTCATTGTGGGCCTCGCGTGGCGCTACAAGACCGACCAGTACGGGTGGACCTCTCGTTCCTCGCAGTGGAATGAGCCGACCATCCTGCGCCTAGCCTCGCCGCTGTTCCACTTCGGCGTCCTCTTCGTGTTCGCGGGCCAGCGTCATGGGCCTCGTGATCCGAAGACGTGGACCGAGGCGGTAGGCGTGCCTCAGCACACTCTACCCACCTGATGGCGACGATCCCCGGCTCGATCGCGGGTCTCATGACGATCCTCGGCCTCGCGCTGCTGATCTACCGTCGCCTGGTGGTCAAGTCGGTGCGCGTGGCGACGACCCGCATGGACATCGTTACCTACGTGATGCTGGCGATCCCGGTGCTCCTGGGCGGGGCTGCGACCCTGCTCAACCAGGTGCTCGGCGGTCACGAGGCTACGACTACCGCGAGACGATCTCCGTGTGGTTCCGCTCGATCTTCACGCTGCAGCCGCAGGCTCACACCTGATGGTCGACGTGCCGCTGAGCTTCAAGCTGCACATCATCGCGGGCTGCTGCTCTTCTGCATCTGGCCGTTCACCCGCCTCGTGCATGCGGTGAGCGCGCCGGTCGGCTACGTGGCGCGTCCCCCGGTGATTTACCGGTCGCGCGACGAGCGCCGCACGCACCAGATGACGCGCGGCGGTATGTCGGACTGATCGATGGCCGTGCCCGCCACGGTCCCTCGCCCGCGAGGCGAGGCAGTGGCGTGGTGATCGGCAGGGGGCGGGGCGAGCATCAGCTCGCCCCGCGTCTTTTATCAGGGTCCCCGCGTTCTCACCTGTATGAATAGGTGATAGACCCCGCGTAATGCGACCGACTGCTGGTATTGGCCGTGCGAATGGCTGTCTGTGATGGGTAGAATAAAGCGCGCTTTGTTAGTAACGTAACACCTTTAATGCCGTTGAGGGATACCGCATGAAGGGTATTTCCACTGATTATGAGGAGAGGATACGTCATGAGTGATACCTCCCGTGCTCGGCCTCTGGCTGAAACGCTCGCCGCAATGGCAGCGTTGACACCTACCACAGCACGCGCTCTTGGAACGCATCTCGCACCATGCGACGCCCGTGACCGTGGCGGAGTTGGCTCAGGAAGCTGGCTCTGCGTCTCGAGCGTGCGCGAGACCCTCGAGGGACTGTTCACCCTTGGCCTCGTGGAAAAGCAGCAGCTCCCCTCATCCGGCCGTGGCCGCCCCGCGCTGGGCTATTCGACGATGACCCCGGCGGACCCCTCGTTTGCGGCGCAGATGCTGCACCAGCTCCGTCGTCGCTGCTGGCCTGGCTGCGTGTTGACGCGGCCGACCCGGCGGCCTCGGTGCGTGAGATCGGCTCGCGCTGGGCGGCGACGCCGCCCTCGAGACGATGGCGGTGCCTGATCACAGCCACAATGGCGAACCGTCGCCCCGTGCGCGACACCTTCAATGTCGCGTCGCACCTGGGCAAGGTGCGCCTGTTCATGAACGCCATGGGTTTTGGGTCTGTCCCGCGACACTGATCCGATGGCGGTTGTCCTAACAGCCTGTCCATTCACCGAGGCCGGGTATGCCGGACGACCTGGCCCTCGAGCTGCGCCGCGGCATCGTCGAGCGCGTGTTCGAGCGGACGGCGACCGGATTTGCCACATGGTCACTGGAGACGATCCGATGATCCTCTGCGCCTGACCGTCTATATTCTGACGGCTCGATGAGGCGAGGCCCGAAGCCGCTGTCGACGACCCTTCACTTCTTCGGTGGAGCAGCCAGGGGCGGCCGGTGGGTACGTGCGTGAACTGCCGTCGTCTGAGACTCCCGCGACCCTGGGTGAACTCATCGATCAGCTCAGCTCAGAGGCCCCTGAGCTGGAGCGAATCCTCGCTGTGTCGAGCTACCTGGTCAACGAGCGCTCTGCTCGTCTGGATGCTGAGCTCGCGCCCGGCGCGCTGCGTCGACGTGCTGCCTCCGTTTGTCGGCGGGTGAGATTTTTTAGTCATTTGTGTGGGGCGGTCAGGGTTTTGCAAAAGCAATCCTGGCCGCTCCCGCTATGAATGAGGGAGGCACTCCCGTCCCTGGAGGATCAATGTCAGCTGAGATTGCAACCGGCATCACCGATGAGCCGCTGGATACTAGCGCGCTGATTGATAGCGCACGTCGGGATACGTGTGGTGCTGTGGCGTCCTTTATTGGGGTCGTGCGTAACCATGACGGTGGAGAGCGTGGATGCGATCGGTATTCCCTCGCACCCCTTCCTCGCAGCAGATTCTGCGGGACATCGTCGTGGAATTCAGGATCGTCCGGGCGTGCATCGCATCGTCGCGTGGCACCGCGTGGGGCATCTGGAGATCGGCGAGGACGCGATGGTTGTGGCGGTCGCGGCGGAGCACCGTGCGCAGGCATTCCGCGCGGTCGGGGCCATCGTCGAGGGATGTGAAGGCGAAGCTCCCTATCTGGAAGAAGCAGGGAGCTGACCGACGGTTCTCACAACTGGTCGGGTCTCGTGAAGATGACGATCGGCGATCGCTTTTTCCCGTGATGCGGCCGTTTCGGGTCGCACCGTCGCGCTTCCGCTGATCAATCGGCCTGTCCCGTACGAGGCCGGGGACCCCGCGCTGGAGCGTTTCCGTCGCAATTGGCTGGTGTCGGGCATTGGCGAGGCCGGTCAGGCGCGCCTGGCGGCCGCGCGCGTGCTCGTGGTGGGCGCGGGCGGCCTCGGCTCCCCAGTCCTCCTGTATCTGACGGCAGCGGGTATCGGCACGATTGGGATTTGCGACTCCGACGTCGTCGAGGTGTCGAACCTTCAGCGTCAGCTCCTGCACGGCGAGGGTGACGTGGGCGTCCGAAGCCTGATTCGACCGATGCGCCACCTGGGTGGACTCAACTCTTCGGTGCGTTTTGAGCGCTACGGGCACGTGACCCGCGAGTGGCTGGATGAGCATGGCCGCAGTGGGACCTGATCGTGGAGTGCACGGATAGCTTCGACTCGAAGTATTTGGTGGCCGACTATTGCGCGGATTCGGGCGTGCCGCTCGTGTGGGGCACGGTCGTGTCGATGGCCTTCCAGGTGAGCGTCTTCTGGTCGCAGCCCCCGCCCCCGGTGCCGTCGCTGACGCTGCGGAGCCTGCACCCGGTCAAGCCTGCCCCCGGGACGACGCCGGCCTCGCCGAAGGTCGGCGTGCTCGGTCCCGTTGTCGGTCAGGCGGGCACCGCGATGGCGACGGAGGCTATCAAGCTGTTGGTGGGCTTCGGTGAGCCGCTGATTGGTCGCGTCCTCATGACGGACGCGGCGACGCAGCGCACCGACGTGCTGACCTTCGCGCCTTGGGGCTGGGGCCCGTGGCCGCCCCGCGCGCGGACGTTGCCGCGATCGTCGTCGGAGGCGGTGGGGGAGAGCGCCTGGGTGGCGTCTCCAAGCCTGACTTGACGCTGGGCGGCGTGCGCTTGATCGACCGCGTGTGCGGGGTTCTGCTGGGGGCGTGCGGCGCGGGGTGTGGCGGCTGTGTGCCGCCCGTGTGCGTGTCCCCGACGGTGTCCTGCGGACCGTCGAGGATCCGCCGAGCGGCAGCCGCTGCTGACCAGTATCGACGCGGGCTTGCGCGCGCTGAGCGTCGGCGACGATGTCCTCGTCGTCGTTGTGTCCGATTGACGCTCCCGGGGTGGGCGCTTTCTGCCCGCCCTCCTCGATCCGCGTTGGGTGAGAGCAGGGATGGTGCGTATCGTGCGCGGCGCCGATCGGGCCTTTCGACTGGGTACCTCATGGGCGTCATCGCGCGGGTGCTCTGCGCCGCGTCCCTCGACGAGGCCGAGGCTGTCTCGGGTCGGTCCGCGGAGTGGGCGTGCGCGGGTTCGCGCGCCCTCGACGTCGAGCGGGTGAACGTAAGCGCCGACGTGTGCCGGGATATCGAGCACCCCCGAGGATGTTGCCTGGTGGGAGGCATCTCTCAGTCGATGACGCGTCGGTGATACCGTCATCCTGCACAAGAGCCGCCCGCCGCGTATCGACGCAGGTGGGCGGCACCGCAGCCTCGTTCCTGGATGTTCGGGGGTGGCGGCCCGCCACCCTCGAAAAAGCCATACTTGAGCGTGCCCTAGCAATTCCGCATGTCGCAATTCCCGCATGTCAACCTTTTGCTTTGAAATGGGAGCGTTGGCATTCTCAACGTTTTCTCGGTGCCCTAAGATAATTTAGGAAGCCAAATTGCATGCGACATTGGGGAGGAGGGGAGAAGCCAGGGAAGGGGATGAGTAGGTTAAGCGCTGCTCGTCGAGGCTGGTGGAAGATCGCTGCGAGGAGGGGTGTGACCACCTCGAGGGTGTCGAGCGCTCCGCCGCGCGAGCCTGGGAAGAGATGATGGAGCGCGCCCGAGGGTCGCGTGCGGTGACGCCGACGACCTCGCGGGACAGGCCGACATGAGGGAGTGTTCGTCAGGCCGTGGGCGCGGATCTGCTCGGCGATGCCGGGATCTCGACCTCGATGATCGAGCGGACGACCTCGGGCGCGTAGTTGCCCACGCCGAAACCCGAGCCGCCCAGGACCAGGATGGGCGGGCCATGTAGAGCCTCCAGCGCGTCGCGGATCTCCGTCTCGCGGATGTCGGCGCTCTCGGGGATCGCTGCGACCGTCACGGGGCCGGTAGGCCTCGGCCAGCGCTGCCGTGCAGGCGGGGGTTGCCCGATCCTCCTTCGTGCCGCGCTGGATGCGGTCCGAATAGGTGATGACGTGGGCGCTGATCTGGCTGGTCGTAGTCGACGAGGCTTGGGCATGGTGTCCTCCGGTGGCGAATGTGTGTAAGTGTGATCCTGGTCCCTTCCTGCTGTGGGGGTGGGGCCTGAGGTGAGGGTGTTCACGAGCGATTTTTGTGTGCGTGGGCCGAGAGAAGGCTGCGGGCGTCGGTGCGTGCCGAGAGGCGGTCGTGACAACGTGCGCATGGCAGAGATTCACCTCTTTTATGATGGTGTGCCAGTGTTAAATATGTGTGCATATTTCCCCGAAATTAAAAGCAAAAAGTAACGATTCGGATGGAGCGTGGGCGAATCGTTGCGCGATCCGCACCTCGGTTTGTTAGATTTAATGCGTTCCATTCCCTCTCAAAAGGAGATGCGAGTGCGTTCCTTCGCATCCTCCCCGCCATCGGCGCCGCCGCCTGGCGCTCGCCGCCATGCGCGGGCGGCTCACCCGCCGACTCCACGGCCTCGCCCGAGGCGACGCAGCCCGCCGAGACCACCGTCCTCAACGTCTACGCCGCCGCCTCCCTCACCGGGACCTTCGGCGGGCTCGAGAGATCTTCGAAAAAGGCCAACCCTGGCGTGGATGTGCGCTTTAACTTCGCGGGCTCCCAGGACCTCGTGACCCAGCTCGGCGAAGGCGCCGACGTCGACGTCCTGGCCACCGCCAACGAATCCACCATGAAGAGGCTGCCGACGCCTCCCAGGGTCGACGCGCAGACCATCTTCGTCACCAACACCCTCACCCTCATCACGACGCCCGGCAACCCGGCGGGAGTGACCGACCTCGACTCCTCGCTCGACGGCGTCAAGCTGCGTCGATCTGCGCGCCGAGGTCCCCTGCGGCAAGCTCACCAAGACCCTCACCGAGAAGCTCGGCGTCACCCTGAATCCCGTCTCGAGGGCAGGCGCGTCACCGACGTGCGCGGCAAGGTCTCCTCCGGCCAGGCCGCATGCAGCATCGTCTACGAGACCGACGCGCCCTGGCTGAGGCGACGCCGTCGAGACCGATCTGCCATCCAGGGCGCCGACGAGGCCGTCAGCAAGTACCCGATCGCCCTCGTGAGTGCCTCGACCAGAAGGATCTGGGCCAGAAGTGGATCGACCTGGTCCTGTCCGCTGAGGTCAGAAAGATCCTCGAAGACGCGGGCTTCACGCCCGCCGCAAAAGTAATATCGACGCGTGAAGTCACGCAGGACGCCCGCCGTCAGCCCCTGCCCGTCTGGGCGGGGGCCTCAGCGCTGCTCGCCCTGTGCTTCCTCATCCTGCCCTGGCCTTCAGTGCTGGGGCGCGTCAAGCTGGGCCACCCCTCGGCACGACCCTCGCGACCCGGAAGCTCGCGACGCCCTCGGCCTGTCGCTGCGCACGTGTCTGATGGCCCTCGGCGTGGATCTCGTCCTCGGCGTCCCCGCGGCCCCTCGTGCTGTCCCGCTCGTGGCGGGCGTGCGCGCCGCCCGTATCCTCGTCGCCCTGCCGCTCTCGCTGCCTCCCGTCGTCGCGTAGCATCGCGCTGCTCGCGGCCTTCGGCAGGCGCTCGACCCTCAGGGCCCTCCTTGGCGGCCTAAGCACTCTGACATCGCCTTCGACGACCGCCGTCGTCATCGCGCAGGTCTTCGTCTCCCTGCCCTTCCTCATCGTCACCCTCGGTCCGCGCTGCGTGCCGCGAGCAGGGGACTCGACGAGATAGCCTCCTCCCTGGGGGCCTCGCCCACGCGCGTGTTCTGGCAGATCACCCTGCCCACGGTCCTGCCCGGCCTCGGGCGCAGCGCCGCTCGCGCTGGCCCGCTGCCTCCGGCGAGTTCAGCGCGACCCTCACCTTCGCGGGGTCCATGCAGGAGTCACCCGCACGATGCCCCTCCAGATCTACCTGGCCCGCGAATCCGACGCGGACCTGGCCCCTCGCGCTCGGCATCGTCCTCCTCGGCGTCGCGGCCGCCGTCGTTGCGCTCACGGAAACCCCGTGGGACGGCTCGCCTCTCTCCTTCGATCGACGAGGCCCGGGCTGGTCTCCGCTTCCGCTGATTCGTCCGCTCGCTCCCCCGAGGCCACCTCCCGCGCTCGCGGGAGAAGCGGGGGAGGGCGTGGCCGTGCGCGTCGCCGGAACCGCGGCGGCGCGCGGCTGGGACGTGGACGTGGAGCTTCGCTGGCCTCGTCACCGCTGTCGTCGGCCATAACGGCGCCGGAAAGTCCACCCTCGCCCAGGTGATCGCAGGGATGCTGCGCCTCGACAGCGGCGGTGCGAGCATCGGCGAGCGCGTCGTCGATGATGCCGCCACGTTCGTGCCCGCGCGCCGACGCGGAGTCGCCATGGTCTCCCAGGCGCCCGCATCTTCACCCACATGAGCGTCCTGTCTAACGTCGCCTTCCCGCTGCGCGTGCGCGGGGTGGGGCACGCCGAGGCCCGGGCGGCCGCCTCGAACAGCTGCGCGCCGTGGGGATCGCCGACCTCGCCCACAAGCGCGCTCTCCGACCTGTCGGGCGGCCAGGCAGCCCGCGTCGCGATCGCGCGGCCCTTGTCTTCCGCCCGGGTGCTCATCCTCGACGAGCCCCGGCCGCCCTCGACGTCGAGGCCACCGCGCCCAGGTCTCCGCCGTCCTGCGCGAGGCGCCTCGCGGGCGTAAGCATCCGACGACCCTGCTGGTCTCCCGGCATCGCGAGGTCCTCTCCCTCGCCTCCCACATGATCGTCATGGGGGAGGGGCGCATCGTCGAGGAGGGCGAGCCGCCCGCGTGCTCGGCCTCGCCTGCATCGGTGTTCGCGGCCCGCTTGGCCGGGCTCAGCATTGTGAGTGGGCGCTCCTGTGGCGCGCCCAGGCATGGTCGGCGTGCGCGTCGGCGACGGGGGCGCTGTGGCGGCTTCCGACAGCGTTGGCCCTGGCGAGGTCTGCGCGCGTCGCCCTCACTTTCCCGCCAGGGCGTGGCCCTGTCCCGCGAGGAGGCTCACGCCTCGCCGCGCTCCGTCCTGCGCGGCGTCGTCGCTGGTATCGACGTCGATGGCTCCCTCGTGAGCGTGCGCGTCGCGCTCGCGCAGGGTGTGTCGGTGACCGCCCGAGTGACTGCCGCCGCCTGGTCCGACCTGGGCCTCGGCGTCGGTGAGGCCTGTCGGGCGAGCGTCAAGGCCACCCAGGTCCGAGCGATCCGCGTCGCGGCCTGCCTCCTGATCGCTCACTGCCTCCCTGGGGCGCAATTTTTGCTCACCTTCATATGTTGTAATTCTTGGTTTCGCATGAGTGGGATCCGCACCTCCAAAGACGCAAAACGCGTCCTATTTTCGCGGTTATTCTGCGGTTTTAATCGCCGCGTACCAGCAGTCGGTGGACAGCTTTGACTCTGCGTGAGGGGTTTCCTAAGTTGTGGTGAGAACCCAGGAGGTACCTCATGACAACACAGAGGTCACCACGAGGCAACGCGCCCTATCAGCTCGGCATCGACGTCGGCTCGACGACGGTTAAGGCCGTCGTTTTTGGATGGGAATCGCCGCCTTTTCTCCGACTACCACGGCACAACGCCGACGTGCGCGCATCCTAGGGAGCCCTCCTCGCCGACGTTGAGCGCGCCTGCCCAGCGCCCGAGTCCACTGCGGCCATCACCGGATCCGGTGGCCTGACGACCGCCCGCGCCATGGTATCCCCTTCGTCCAGGAGGTCATCAGCTAAGCACCGAGGCCACCCAGCGCCTCCACCCGAGGTCGACGTCGTCATCGAGCTGGGCGGCGAGGACGCCAGCTCACCCACTGCACCCCACCCCGAGCAGCGCATGAACGGCACCTGCGCGGGTGGCACCAGCGCGTTCATCGACCAGATGGCGACCCTGCCTGCACACGCGACGCGGCAGGCCTGGGCGAGATGGCGACCCGACACCCAGCTCTACCCGATCGCCTCGCGCTGCGGCATCTTCGCCAAGTCCGACATCCAGCCCCTCATCAGCAGGGCGCCGCCCACGAGGACCTGCTGCCTCCATCTTCAACGCCGTCGCCACCCAGACCATCGCTGGCACTGGCGTGCGGGCGCCGATCCGCGGAACCGTCATGTTCCTCGGCGGCCCCCTGCACTTCCTACCCGCCTGCGCCGCGAGCCTACAAGGCCCTCCTGCCCAAGGCCGACTCCTTCGTCACCCCGACGATGCCCAGCTCTAGCGTCGCGATCGGCGCGGCCCTCCTCGCCGAGAAGGCGAGGCGCCGAAGAAGGCGCGCAGGCCGAGGAATCAGGCGCCACCCGGTCGATGCCCGCGGCGACGGCTCACGACCCTCATGGAGCGCCTCGCCGCCGCCCCCGTGCAGGTCGAGGTCCCCGCGCATGGACCCATCTTCGCCACCCGAGGGACCGCGAGGTTCGCGGCCCGCCACAGCCTCGACGTCATCCCAAGGCCAGCCTCGGCGAGGCCGAGGGCCGCTGCTGGCTCGGCATCGACGCGGGCTCCACGACGATCAAGGCCGTCGTTATCGACTCAGGACCGCATCGTCTTCACCCACTACGCCTCCAACGAGGGTGACCCCGTGGCCGCGGCCGTCGACATTGTGCGCGCGGTGCGAGGCGCGCGCTGCCCGAGGCTGCGGATCGAGCCCGCTCGTGCGCGACCGGCTACGGCGAGCCTCGTGCAGTCCCGCCCTCACCATGGACGAGGGCGAGATCGAGACAATGGCGCACTACCGCGCCGCCGGAGTTCATCTGCCCGGCGTCACCTCCGTCATCGATATCGGCGGCCGGGACGCGGTACCTGCGCGTCCGCGACCACGCGTGGACTCCATCTCCGTCAACGAGGCCTGCTCACTCGGGCTGCGGCTCCTTCCTGCAGACCTTCGCGCAGACGATGGGGCACCGACGTGCGTTCGCTTCGCCCGCATGCCCATGGAATCCGAATCCCCGTGGACCTGGGCACCCGCTGCGGTGTTCGCGAAACTCCTCGTCAAGCAGGCGCAGAAGGAAGGCGCGGACGTCGCGACATCAGCGTAAGCCTGTCCCTACTCCGTCGTGCGCAAGCGCCCTCTACAAAGGGTCATCAAGCTCAAGGAGCCCTCCGGACCTGGGTAGGCGCGTCGTCGTCCAGGCGAGCACCCCTCAATGACTCCGTGCTGCGCGCCTTTGGAGCTGCTCACCGGCCGCGGGTCGTGCGCCCCGACATCAGCAAAGCCTCCTGGGGCCTACGGCGCGGCCCTGACCGCGCGCATGCTATGACACGGGAGGGACCTCGTCTCTGGCGACGATCGAGGCCCTAGGAGGCTTCGGCGTCGAGCACTACCGCGAGACCTGCCGCCTGTGCAAAAACCACTGCCAGATGACTCATCTGCGACGTGGCCCCAATGCGCGAGCGCGCATCGTGATCGCGCAAAATCGACCGCCGCCTCCCTGGCAGCGCGTCTCCGAGCGCGATCGCCGCCTCACCGACGCGTCCGCGCGAAATCCAGATCAACGCTGCTACAGACATGGACGCACCTGCATTCTGGTTCACGCTGCTCACCGCTCTCGGCTTCCGCGTCGATCGATCTCGTCAGGCCGGTCGAAACCGACCCTCTTCAGAGACCGGCATGCGGTCCATCCTCTCGGAGAACGTGTGCTCCGGCCAAGCTCGTCCACGGGCACATCAGGTCGCCCAGGGACAGGGCATCACGACGATCTTCTACCCTTGCGTCGACTTCGAGCAGAAGCTCACCGAGTCCGAAAACTCGCTTCAGCTGCCCCGCATCGTGGCGACCTACCCTGAGGTCATCCAACAACATGGAGCGCCTGGCGGAGCCCAGCACACAGTTCATCAGCCCTTCTGATTAACTTCTAGCCGCGAATACCTGCCCGCCCACCTGTCCAGACCTTCAAGGAATATCGGCTACGACATCCCCCGTCGAGGAGATGAGGCCGCCTCGACAAGGCCTGGGAGGAGACGCCGTCAGAGTCCGAAACCCGCGCGAAGGGTGTCGAAACCATCGAGTGGATGCGTAGAGCACGGCGTGCGCGGCATCGCTGCTCGCGGGCCGCCCCTACCACCTCGACCCGAGATCAACCACGGCATCCCGAGGTCATCGTGGGCCTGGGCATGGCGGTCCTCACCGAGACTCCATCGTGGACGCCCGCCTCGAGCGCCCCTGCGCGTCCTCGACCAGTGGTCCTACCACTCGCGCCTCTACGAGGGCCGCCGCCCGCGTCGGCGACGAGGCCCGACCTCGAGATGGTCAGCTCAACTCCTTCGGCTGCGGCGTCGACGCGATCACCGCCGACCAGGTCAGGAAATCCTCGAAGGCCGCGGTGACGTGCACACGTCCTGAAAATCGGCACGGTCTCCAACCTCGGCGCCACTGAGATCCGCCTGCGCTCCCTCGACGCGGCGATCGCCGAGCGTGCATCCTCGCCTCCACGATCGACGAGGGCGGGGCCGGGGACGGCGAAAAGCGGCGCGGATCGGGCGGAACTGGCCCCACGCCTCGTCCGTGGGCCTGGTGTGTCGGGCTCCGTCGACACCGCCACCCTGCGCGACCCTCGGGCGACCGCCCGCGAGGAGGAAGCCGCATATCCAGCCCCGTGCCGTCTTCACCGAGGAGATGCGCGAGGGCTGATGAGATCCTCGCCCCCAGATGTCCCCCGATCCGCTTCGCTTCCTCACCCCGCTGTTCGCGAGCGCGGGCCTGGGGTGCGCGCGTCCTGGAGCACACGAGCCGTCACCTCCATGGAGGTCGGCCTCAAAATACGCTCAACAACGACTCGTGCTGCCGGCGATTGTCGTCATCGGCCAGCTCCTCGACGAGTTCATCTCCGGGCGCGCTCGACCCCGACCGCACGGCCGTCGGCATCACCCAGACAGGCGGCATGTGCCGCGCCAGCAGCTACGCGGCCCGCTGCGCAAGGGGCCTGCGCGACGCCGATACCCTGCAGCAGGTCCCCGTCATCGCGCTGTCCGTCCAGGATTCGAGGACAGCCCGGGCTTCCGCCTGGGCGTCACCCCATCCACAAGGCGATCGGGCCTTCGTCGATCGGCGCGACGCCATCCAGTCGATGCTGCTGCGCGTGCGCCCCTGAAGGCCACCCGGCTCCGCGATGGAGCTGTAGCCGACGTGGGAGCTACGTCCAGAGTGGATCACGTCGACGCGCGTGGCCGCCCTCGGCGGACGCGCTGCTCCCACGGAAAGAATCATCCGAGGTGCGTGCGCGCCTTCGACGCCCTCCCTGCGCGACATTCCCCGCAAGCCGCGCGTTGGCCTCGTCGGCGAGATCCTCGTGAAATTCCACCCCGACGCCAACAACCACGCCGTCGACGTCATCGAGGCCGAGGGGCTGCGAGGCCGAACTGCCGGACTCATGCAGTTCTTCCACAACTCCGTCGCCACCGCCGCGTGGGACAAGGGAGAACCTGGGCATCGAGGGCAAGCAGCGCTACATCAGTGCCGATCGTCTTGTGGGCGCTCAAGATACCGAGGAAGCCCGTGCACCGCGCGTTTGCGGCGACGAACGGCAAGTTCGAGGCGCACCGGCCCATCGAAGAGATGATCGAGCGCTCCCCAGGACATCGCGCTGCCTCGGCAACCAGAGTGGCGAAGGCTGGTACCTGACCGCCGAAATGGTCGACGTGATCGAACACGGCTGCCCGAACATCATCTGCGCCCAGCTTCGCTTTGCGTGCCCTGCCCAACCACGTCGTCAGCGAGTGTGTGTTCCGCCCTGCGCACCCGCTACCCGCAGGCCAAACATCGTGGCCGTCGACTTTCACGACCAGGGCGCCTCGAGGTCAGACCAGCTCAACCGCATCAGCTCATGCTGGCCTACCCGCCCTGCAGGTCGCCGGAGGCTGCGACAGCGAGATCCTGCAGCTCGTCGACGCCGAAGAGGCCCGCGTCATGCGGCGGTTCCAGCTCGGTCATGCTCGGCGGCCGAGCGATCCCGACTCAGGCGGGCAGCCTTCCGCCCGACCCAGCCGTGACCTCGAGGGGGGACGGAGCTCGCTAGCTCCAGTCCCCTCGTCACTGTACGGCCTCGTCTAAGGCGCGGTCGCGACCCCACGCCCGATCTCAAACCGGCTGGCGCCCAGCCTGTCCCCATACGACAGGCGCACCGACACCTCGCGCACGCCCGGTAAGCCACTCCACCGGGAGGAACCCGTCTCGCCGGGCGCGACGTCCAGGAACGCCGGGAACTCCCAGGTCGGTTGCCCATCCTCGATCACCCGACACAGGAACTCCAGGTCGGCCGTCGACGTAAACGTCAGTGTGGTTACGCACCGTCACCCCCGAGTATGAGGGTGCCACCGTCACCGGCGCGTAGTGCAGCTCCTCGGCGCGCACCTCGTTCAAGAGTGGGAAATCCGTGTCCGCATACTCCGGGCGCGTCGGATCGAGTGCGTGGGCGGCGCGGATCTCATCGTCCTCCTCGCCCACGTTCCACGCAATGACGCTCAGGTGCGCCCGATCCCTGCGGATCGCCGCCTCGATCGCCTCGTCGCGTGCAGGGCCGGACTCGTACAACGTCGATGCGCGGTCGATGATGTACAGGCCGTACAGGTCCGCCAATTCGTAGAAGCAGGCGTGCGCGGGCCCCTGCTCGATCACAACGAGTGTTCACTCCGTGGCGCTTGCACCACACGATGTCATCGAGCATGTCCTGCATGCCCACCGCGAGCCCGGTGCGCCCGTCGCACTCGTTGCGGCGCACGCCTCGCAACACCAGAGAGCGCCCCCCCAGGCGGATCCCTGCGGCGTGGCTGCCAAGTCGCGGAAGCCAACATGCAAAAGCGACTGTGTCTTGCGTGCCCGCTTCCTCGTCGCTCAGTGTCACGACGAGCGTGTACAGCGCCGGCTCCTCGGCGCTCCACGGGAGCACGTCCACGCCGCTTGCCTCGAGGTCCTCGCCAGCCGGGGCGCTCGCGGACCAGATCTCCTCCTGCTGGGCCTCGCCCAGCAGCGCAGCACTCATAGTCGAGGTATCCGGGCCTCGGAACACTCGACGCGCAGGTGCTAGACCCGCTCGTGCCGTCGTGCGAGGCCTGCGGAATCGACATCGATACGTGCGCGGGCGGCCCGGGCCTCGAGTGAGACCTCACGGAACAGGCCGTGGCAGCACGATAAGCGAATCCATGAGCAGGGACGCTGATCTCGTGCGTGTCACTCGGCTCCAGCGCGTCGCGTCACGTCGAAGGCCGCCGGGATAAAAGCCATCCGCGCAAAAACCGACAAAAATGCCGTCCAGCCACACGTAGGGGCGGGCCGGTGCGAAGCCGCCGAACGTCAGCGTCATCGTCCACCCGCGCTCGCTCGCGTCCTTCAAGGGAGCGTCGAGGATGAACTCGCGGCGCAGGATCGAGGCGCGAGAACCTGATCCGCGGCGGGTTCTCCTGGCTTCGGCCGCCCTGCGGCCCTCCTCCTCGCGGCGCACCCACAGGCCGTCCAGCTCAAAAGAATGCCGGGGATCGAAGTGGCCCAAAGAGTCGCGTTGATGGGGCGTGACGTTGGATCAGCGCTCGCGCAGCAGTGCCCGACACCCGTGACCTGCCAGGTGCTGGACAGCATTTGGAGCGGCCTGCGCGACCTCCACGTCGAGTGCACCGCCAGGCGGTTCACCGACGCCCCCGTCCCACCAGCCATGCAACGTCTGGTTCCGGGATGTGTTTCATGGAAGTAAAAAGTACCATTTAGCGATTAGTCGCGAAACGGCATTGTTTCCTGATATGCAGGTAAATGTGCCTTGACATGCGGAATATCTATGGGTGACAAGTGGGATGGCGACCACATTCTGGACGATGTGATGCTGCGGATGGGCAAAATACCTCGTTGCAGGGAGGTGCCGTTCGGGCATAACGAGCTGGCCTCGCCCTGAGGAGCAGTGAACGAGGCCGCTGTATGGATCAGGGGACGTGCCCCTCACGCGTGCGTCGCGCCGCTTACTTCGGCGGAGCTCGCGATCCGAGTCGCGTGTGATCTTGCAGGCGAAGCCGTAGAGCGTCACGTCGCGCCCGCGAAGAGACACCAGGCCCAGCACGTTCGCGAACGGCGTGAAAGCCATCGCCGATGAACGGCAGCGCCAGCGGCGACTCGAGCCCGTCGCACCCGCGATACCCGCGTAGACGACGCCGAACAGGGACTCGCCGACGATCAGGCCGGTCGCAGCCAGCGTGCCGAAAAACGCTTCGCGCGCTCCACGTCCGCCTGCTTGTCAGCCCACCTGTTGTACAGGAAGTCAATGAGCGCGCCGATCAGGATCAGGACCGTCAGGGAGGCGGGCAGGTAAATACGTGCCGACGGCCAGCGGGGGCAGGGCGAACTTGCCCTTCGAAGCGGGGCGCAGAACCTCGTCAATGATGATGACGACAACACCGATCGCGGCGCCGACTGCAGGAGCTTCCAGTCGATGCCGCCGCCGGGCACGCCCTGCGGCGAGCGAAATCAGCGAGGCCTGCGGGGCCGCCAGCGCGTCAGGCCAGCGCCGGGAGCGCCTGAAACCGAAGGGAGTTCTGCATGAGCTCCAGGACCGGGGAATGATCAGCGCGCGAAGACGACGCCGATGACCAGGGCAACCTGCTGCTTCCACGGGTGCGCGCCCACCAGCTGGCGCGTCTTGAGGTCCTGCAGGGTTATCGTTCGCGATCGTCGCAACACAGGACGATGGCCGAGGTGAACAGCGTGTGGTGATAAGCGCCGTGTTCTCTTCCGTGGTCGAGCCGCGGCCGTGCACCGCCAGGATGACGACCGCTGTGATGATCGACGACCAGCAGGCCGACGCCGGACACCGGCAGGTTCGACAGCCGAATCAGGTGCACCATGTAACCGCAGAACCGCCGCGACCAGCAGGTGAGCGAGCAGAATGAAGGACCGAAGCAAAGCGATCAGAACAGAGCGGTGTTGTGCTCGATCTTCGTGCCGCGCATAAACCACCACAGCAGGCCCGCGATCGGAATCATAGCCACGAAGATGAGAACGATGACCCACTTGCCCGGGGATGTCCTGCTCGGTGCGGGTCGATCTGCGCGCCGTCTTCGCTGCGCCGCGCGAGGCTGTCTGGCGACTCGCGGACAGTACCGCGGGCGATCGGGCCCATGATCTTGATGAGCGTCCAGATGGCGGCGACCGCCATGACGCCCGCGCCGATGAAGCGACGTCCGACTTGAAGACCGTGGACGGGGCCGAGGTCGGGTCATCCGCGCCCTCAGCTGGCCGTTCGCGTACAGGGGCAGCAGGACGCCGTAGGAGGTGACCATGCCGATCAGCATCGCGATGCCAACCGTCATGCCGACCAGGTGGCCCGCGCGATCAGGGCGAGGGACAGGGGACGTGAGCATCGTGCCCGTCGAACCGATCTTGAGCCGCCCGAGCTCGAGGCCGCGACCTCAGTGGCGCCAGAGCGCCATCGTGGCCGAGGCCAGCGCACCCCAGGTGATCGCCAGAAGAGCGCGCTTGCTGTCCCTCGCCCGCATCCTGGGCGTCGCCGACTGCCAGAATCTCAGCGCCTGCCACGCCTCCGGGTAAGGCGGGTCGAGGCCAGTCACGAGCGCGCGACGCAGGAATCGAGTACGTGACGCCCATGCGCACGCCGACCGCACGCACGAGCTATGGTCTCCCAGTAGGGAAGCCTCCACCAGCCGACAGATCACGAGGCCAGGAGGACGAAGATGACCTGCAGACAGGGTGCCAGCCGCCGAAGCGATGGTCTGGACGATGTTGTTCTCCTGGACCGTGTGGTCGCCCCAGCGCAGAACCGCCATCGAGATGACGGCAGCCGGAATCGACGTTGCAAACGTCGAGAGCCGACCTTCAGACCCAGGTAGACGTTCGCGGCCGTGAACAGCAGCGTAATAATGCCGCCGAGGATGATGACCGCGGAGGGTCAGTTCTTTGAGCGACGTTTGCTTCGTCGCGTTTGGCGCAGAACACGAGAAAATCAACTTTCGCTGCCTTGAATAGATGCCCTGCAAGAGTGGAGTGCATTTATGAGTGGGCGTGAATCTATGTGGTTGCATAATCTCGTTTTCAAGCCGTTCTGAATGTCGAGGATCGTGCCAGTTTCGTGTGCTGCCGTGTGATCTCGCGAGGTTGTGGCCGAGGTTTTAGGGTTTCAGTGGAGTGGCCCTGCTTTCGGACTGCTGTGGCTTTGCTTTCGGACTGCTGTGGCTCTGCTTTCGGTCTGCTGTGTGGCCCTGCTCCCAGCCCCGCCCGGTCGATGCGCGCTCGGGGGAGGGTGTAGTAGAGTATCCGAGGTAAGGTAGCGTGTCCGAGCAGCCGAGGTGCAGCACTCGAAATGCTGTGTGGTGTCACAGCCACCCTGGGTTCAAATCCCAGCGCTACCGCCACTGCCGCCCGGCCCCGATTGGGGCCGGGCGGTTTTCGGTTATCGCCGACTTGGCGTGTGCGGGGTGCTGTTGCCCGACAGATCTCCGGCCGCCGCGTGGGCCTGCCCGCCGCTTTCGCCGTCCGCGCCGCGAGCGCTTCGCTCGGCGCGTCGGCTCGAAGCCCAGCCAGGCCCGCAAGCTCTCGCGGCAGCCTCCAATCGGTCAGGGGGTGTCTGTGTGTTGCCTGGCTGAGCCTGCAGCCGCAGGCACCGCAGCCTGGCCCTCGGACCCTCCGGCACCCTCCACACCGGCGGCGCTGGGTCGCTGATGTGTGCTCTGCGCGTCGACTCGTTGTCCGGCCAGGCCCTGCCGCCGCCCATGGGTATCGCATCTGGGTCCTGTAGGCCAGATGGCCCACTTGTCTGAAACCGCCATCGCCTTTGCGCGCTCGTGCTCGTGTGGGATTGAAACCGGCATCGCCTTTGCGGGTGCTGGCCGAGCCTCAAATGAAACCGGCATCGCCTTTGCGGGTGAGAATTGGGTGTTTTTGGCGCGTTTTTCGCTTGTATTGGTGTTGCCGGTTTCAAGGGGTGTTGTTTAGGGGCGAGCATTGGTGATGGTGGTTTCACGTTGGCCTGTATCAGTGGTTGTAGAGGTGTCGTTGGTTTCACCGTCACCACCTCAGTGCGTCCTGTGCGCGAAAAGTTCGCCCTGCGGGTCTGGTGGTGGGTGTGAGCGCGAAAAAGTTCGCCCATTGCGCTACAATGGCTCAAAATTGGCGTTATCTGGCGTGCTGGGCGAAGTTTTTCGCGGAAATGCCGCTGGAGGGGCTGTGCTGGGCGAGTTTTTCTGCGGACCGGCAGTCGTGGGCGTGGCCGTAAGCCCTCTACTGGCAGTGTTAACCTTCAATGCGCAGCTACACCCCATGGGTGGCATGGTGGGCAGGCCGCCCAGGCCACCACCCATCGGGCTATCGTGCGCAGGATGCGTTCACAGAGGTGGGGCTTGGAGAGCCTCGCAGGCTCCCGGTACCTTCCATATCTCCAGGGAAACGACAGAGGCGGGATCCCGAAGGATCCCGCCTCTCGTTGCGTGCGGTGGCCGCGCTGTCAACGCCGAAAAGTCAGTGCCGAAAAGTCAGCGCCAGAAACTCAGCGCCCGGAGCCTCAGCTCGGCAACAGTGGCCACAGGAGCGTCACGACGAACGCTCAGTTCTTCCACCAGCCCTTGACGGTGTCGACCGCGTGGGCGCCCAGGTCGGACAGCGCGGAGTGGGCGTTGACCAGGCCGGAGGACAGGCGGGCTGCCTGGAAGCGGGAGGCGACATTCTCCCAGTTCACCAGGTTCCCACCAGGCCTTGACGTAGTCGAGCCTTGACATTGAGGTAATCCAGGTGAAGGCGTGCTCCCACATGTCGATCATCGAGCAGCGGCACGGTCGCGACCGGGATGTTGCCCTGCTGGTCGGTCATCTGGTAGGTCACGAGGCGCTTGCCGACGGTGTCCCAGGCGAGAACGGCCCAGCCGGAGCCCTGCAGGCCCAGGGCGGCGGCGGCGAACTGCGCCTGGAAGGACTCCGAACGAGCCGAAGAACCTCGTCGATGGCGGCGCCGAGCTCACCCTCGGGGCGCGAGGCGCCCTCGCCGGTCATGTTGGTCCAGAAGATGGAGTGGTTGGTGTGACCGCCCAGGTTGAAGGCCAGGTTCTTCTCCACAGGTTGATCGCGGCGAAGTCGCCCGGACTCTGCGCGGCGGCCAGCTTCTCGAGGGCGGCGTTCGCGCTTTACCACGTAGTTGGCGTGGTGCTTGTCGTGGTGCAGCTCCATGATGCGGCCGGAAATGTGGGGGCTCGAGAGCGGCGTAATCGTAGGGGAGTTCGGGCGGGGTGTAGACGGTCATGATGCTCCTCCTGGGCGTCGTCGTCGTTTGTCTATTGACTCCAAGGGTAGTACTAAGTCCCGCCTTGCGTAGGGGTGTGTGTCACCTTTCGCGCAGTGCGATCAACGACGAGGCCGGGGCTGGGTCTCGCGACCACGCCCGGCCCTCGTAAAAACGACAGACGATTAGGCCTTCGTGCGCGCCCGGCGCACGAGAGAGGGAACACCGACGACGATCCACGCGATAACGGCACCGAGGGACGACGCCGAAGACGCCGGACAGGAGAGTCTCGACCAGCCAGGTCACGAAGCCGCCCGCGGCGGACACCGCGTGCTCGGCGACCTCGAGGATGTGGTGGAAGACGGGGACGCCGACCTCGGCGAGGTTTTTCGATGACCAGGTGGCCGCCGACCCACAGCATCGCGACCGTGCCGACGACGCCGATCACGTTGAAGATGTGCGGCATGACGCGCACGATCGTGCGGCCGACGCTGTCGACGGGGCCGGGGCGGTTGTCCTCGGCTTGATGGCATCCTTGGCCAGGTGGAGGCCGAAATCGTCGGCCTTGACCAGCAGAGCGACGAGGCCGTACACGAAGAACGTCATGAAGAACGCGACCGCGATGAGGACAGCGACGCGCATGATGCCGGGTCTCGTTGGACAGGTGACCATCGACACGAGCATGATTTCGGCGCTGAGGATCAGGTCGGTGCGGGTCGCGGAGGCGACGATGCCCCTTTTCGAGTTCCTCGCTGGAGGTGGCGCCACCCTCGTTGTGCTCCTCGTGGTGGCTGGGCAGCCAGCCGAGCTTCTCGAGGACCTTCTCGCCGCCTTCGAAGCGCAGGTACGCGCCGCCCACGATCAGCAGATATGGCAGAACCTGCGGGGCCAGCCAGGTGAGCAGGAGCGCGATCGGCAGGATGATGAACAGCTTGTTGATGAGGGAGCCTCGTGCGATCTTGCCGATGATGGGCAGCTCGCGCGCCGGGCTCCAGGCCCGATACGTACTGAGGCGTCACCGCGGTGTCGTCGATGACGACGCCCACCGCCTTCGAGGAGGCCTTGACGGCGTTCGCCGCGACGCTCGTCGATCGACGAGGCCGTGACCTTCGCGAGGGTCGCGATATCGTCGAGCAGTGCGACAAGTCCACCGGACATGGGGTTTCCTCTCTGAGCCCTGACGTGAGGCTTCTGGTTGCGTACCCGCGCATTGCTACGCGTGGGGATAGGCTTGAGTCATGACGACTTCCGTACCCGTTCCGCCCTCGACCGTGACTTGATCGGCCGCCTGCGTGCCGACGTGATCGCCTCGACGTGGACCGTTGAGAACCTGCAGACCCCTGATCAGCGAGGGTGCGCTGTCCGCCCTCATGCGCGACTCGCGCCCTGCCCGCTCTCGTCGAGCTTCGCGGGCGCGACCGACCCCGCCGCGGTCCTCACGCGCTTCTTCATCCTGGGCTCTACCTGAGCGCGCGCCTCGGCCCTGAACGAGGCCCTCCCGACGCTGGGCGCACGCGGGCTGGAGTCCCTCGGCCTCGCGGCCGCTATCGACGAGGCCGAGGCCGCCTCCGCGCTCGTCATGCCCCGTGCGGCGGTGCGCCCAAGCGTGAACCCAAGGAGGGAGCGTGAGGAGGCCTCGTCCCCGAAGACCTCGAGCCTGCCGACGATGCGCGACCCCGACGAGGAGGTCCCCGAGCCCGAGGCCGAGGCGGACCCGTGGATGCGCGCTCTCTTCGACCCTGCGCCCCCCACGCGGCCTCGCTGCCGCGGGTGGCGACCACGAGTGGGTGGCCTCGGACCTGGCGGAGGTGCAGACCGGCAAGCCGCCGTCCGACGACCACGTGCTTGGCATCGGCGGCGCGACCCTGACGCTGCTGGAAATGACGGTGCGCGAACACGTCGACTCGGCGCTCGACGTGGGCTGTGGCTGTGGCATCCAGGCCCTCTACCTGGCCACGCATGCCGACCGCGTGGTGGCGACCGACCTGTCGTCGCGTGCGTGCGCGCTCACCCAGTTCAACGCAGCCCTCAACGAGGCTGTCATCGACGTGCGCGAGGGCTCCCTCTTCGAGCCCGTCGAGGGTGAGACCTTCGACCTTATCGTCACCAACCCGCCCTTCGTGATCACGCGCGGACTCGGTACGCGGCGCGGCAGGCCTGCTCGAGTACCGCGATGGCGGCATGGACCGCGACAACCTGATCCGCGCGGTCCTGCGCGGTGCGCCCGCGTGCATGAACGAGGGCGGCACCCTGCAGATGCTCGCCAACTGGGAGATCCCCGCCGACCGCAACCCGGACACCCAGTGGTCGTGGCGCGTGGATTCGTGGCTCGATGGCCTGCCGGTGGACGCGTGGTCGTCCAGCGCGACGTCCTCGACCCCGCGCGCTACGTGGACATGTGGATCCGCGACTCGGGCGGCCAGCTCATGGCCCGCGCCGACTACGAGCGCGCCTTCACCTCGTGGCTGGCCGACTTCCGCCGCGCGGGCACGGGCGCGATCGGCATGGGCTTCGTGGCGCTGCGTAGGCTCGACGAGGCCGAGGCCGCCTCGGGTGGCAAGCGCGCCACGACCTGTCCCTCGATGGGCACTGCCCCGCGTGGGCGCGATGTGGCGTGGGCGCTGGCCTCCCTGCGCGCCCCGGAGCTGTGGGAGGTGGCGCTGACGCGCGCCTCGGATGTGCGAGGAGCGCCACTACGTGCCGGGCAGTCCCGACCCGGAGCTGCTCATCATGCACCAGGGCGGGGACTGGGCCGTTCCGTGCCCGTCTCATCGTCCGTGTCGGCGGTCGTAGGGCGCTTCCGACGGCGAGCTCACGGTCGGCCAGATTGCGGCGGCCGTCGCGATGCTCACGTCAGTTGAGGTTGATGATGTGCGCGCCGAGATCGAGGCGCCCTCTGCGTGACCCTGATCCGCTGGGGATTCTTGACTGATCGTTGTTGCGTGCGTGTAGCGCGCGGCTGCACTGGCAGCCGCGGCGCTTGGCGTCAGGACGTTGTTACTTGTCTTTCGGAGTGGAATCAGCCCTGGGCCTCGTGAATGCTACTGGCCGTAGTGGAAGCGGCAGGGCAACGATTTCGACCGTATCTTCGGTGATGCGATAAACCAATCTGTTACGTCCGTCGATCCGGCGCGACCAAAAGCCGGTGTATTCGTAGCGGAGAGGCCCAGGCTTGCCGATCCCTCGTTCCCGTTGCGCTGGATATCCGCAATGAGGGCGTTGATGCGCTTGAGGGTCTTGCGATCCTCGAACTGCCACCAGACATAGTCGTTCCAGGCGTGGGGTCCACAAGACTTTGAGCATCGTTAGTTCTCCTCATCATCAGGGATGTCGATGAGATCGTGCTCTTCGAGGTTGCCGTGTCGTAGCTGTGCGATCGATTCGCGCAGGTGACGGGCGTTCGCGGGGACTGCATGAGGTAGACGGTCTCCATGAGGGACTCGGTACTCGTCGAGGGCGATGATGACGGCGTCTCGTGGCCCTGTCGGGTAATGACGATTTCCTCGCGGTCGTTGACGACCTGGTCGAGGACCTCGGCGTAGCGTGCGCGCGACTCGGTGTAGGTCATGGTTTTCATGGGGTGCTCCTCTGCTCGCCTCTGTACAGAACATTGTACAGGAAGTGAGGGTGTGTGTCGCCAGTGGGATGGTGATGCCAGGGTGTCGCTACTGGATGACCGGATTGCCGCCGATGGACATGGGGGCGCGGGTGCGGGGGCTGCCTCAGCGCTATCGTCTCTCGTCGAGCCGATGGAGGCGGCCCCACCAGCGGGTGATCAGCCACTCGTCGTGCGTTGAGATAACCAGGGTCCCTCCCACTCGCGCATTGTCTCTTCGAGGGACCCAGGGCGTTCAGGTCCAGGTAGTTCGTGGGCTCGTCGATCACGAGGATCTGAGCGTCGGCCCGTGCCGCGAACGCCAGCTGTGCCCTCCCGTTGGTTTCCCGCGGAGAGCTCACCGAGCGGCCGGTTCCACGCCGCTGGGGAACGAATCCCTTCCCGGCCTCCCCTGATGCCCAGGTACCACGCATCCTCGGGGATGAGGGGGTCGCCGGGCCGCGGAGCACCTGGGGCACGAGGACGACCCCGGAGGCGGTGTCGACGCATCCGTGCGCCCCGCTAGGGGCCCCGCGTGCGATCCACTCCAGCAGGGTGGTCTTGCCTGACCCTGTTGGGCCCCGCGACGAGGAGGTGCTCGCCGTAGCGCACCTCGAAGGAGGTCGGCGCGAGGCGTCCCTCCACCGACGCACCGCGGGCGGCCAGGGCGATACCCATTGCGTGTGGTGCGGTGACCTCCCGCCCGTGGTGGTCTTCATGGCGCGAGGGAAAGAGAACCCGCCCTGGTCATAGCGGGGCTTGGGGACTTCGTGTGCCGCGAGAACCGACAGCCTCCGGGAATCGTCGTTGATGCGCCTCGTCGACACAGTTTGGGCGCGGTCTGCATAGTACTTCTGTGCCATCCGTATCTCGGTGCGGGGCTTGAAGGCATGCCCACCACCGTCGAATCCCGCTGGTGAGATACGAGTTGGCGTTTCTTGGCCTGCTGATCCGCATGGATCGCGGTGTGCCGTGAGCGTGCGGCGGCCTTGTCGCGCAGGTAGTCCGAGTAGGATCCTCGTACCCTGTACGCCCCGAAGTCCGCGGGCTCTCCTTGAGATTGCCACCGCCCGCCACGGTGTCGGATCCAGGTCGAGCAGCGCCGTCGCCGTGCGCTCAATGAAGGCCCGGTCGTGGCTGGTCATGAGCACCGGCCCCCTGCCAGTTGTCGATTGTGTGTGCTGGGTGCTCGCGGCCGTCAGTGTCCAGGTGGTTCGTTGGCTCGTCCAGGACGAGGGCCTCTGGTCGATCGACGAGGGTGAGGCCAGGCGCAGGCGGGCATGCTGCCCCGGGGAGAGGGAGGCGAGGGGCGGGAGCGGTCGAGGCCTCCCAGGTCGAGGGCCTCCAGGGTCTGTTCGAGGCGCGTGTCGATGGTCCACGCATCCCGCGTGATCATCGCCGCTAGACGCGGTCGTACTCCGCCTGTCGCGCGGAGAGGGGTCCCGGGCGAGGTGCTCGGTGAGGAGTCGAGAGCGCCGCCAGCTCGCGGGGTCGCCCGACGTGGCGGCATTGATGAGCTGTGCGACGGTGGGGACTCCCCTGTCCCCGCGAGTGGAGGGTGAGACGCCAGAGGGACTCCCGGTGCTGACCGAGTGGCCGCGGGCCGATGAATTGGGGGAACTAGCTGGGTCGCGGAGAGTGCCGGGCCAGTGATCGTTCCGAGTCCGGCTGGAGTCGGCCCGCTGCAAGGGCCAGCAGCGTTGACTTGCCGATCCCGTTCGGGCCGACGACGACGAGGCGGTCGGTGGGCCCACACGTGAAGGAGACGTTAGTGAGGACGGGCAGCGTGCCGTAGGAAAAGAAAACGTGGGAAAAGACAATCGTGGACATAATGCGCCTTTGGGGAGGAGGGGCAGGGAGGCATTATGTCAGGAGTCCATGGGGACATTATACCGGCAACGGCGCGCAGGCGCGGTAGTTCTGCACAGAAATGGGGGCGTCCTCCCGGGGCTGTCTGACAAGACTAACGGCTTGCCGACGGACGACATGAGCATGTGGGAGGATACCCGGAAAATTCTCCCCGCGAGCCCTCGTTGGGGCCTGCGGGGGAGGAACGGCGACTACTGAGAGATCCTCAGAACAGCAGCGGCGCGAAGCCTACCACCGGGCGAGGAACGCGGCACCACCCAGCACAGCTGCCTTGATGTAGGGGAAGGCAACGAAGGCCGCGATGATGAGGACCACGAGGAGCGCCATCAGGATGAGGTTGTTGCGCTGGCGCTTGTACTGCTCTGGGCGTCAGCTCCTCCTTCTTGCGGATGAGCGGGGCCTCGCCGTGGACGGAACCGGTGTTGCCGCCGGGCTTTGCGCCCTCGTTCTCGGTCGGGAAATGCTGGTCGGACATGGTGGTCTCCTAAGCGGTGTGTGAGGGGATCAGTTGACGATCGGCTTGCCGCCGATGGACATGGGGGCGCGGGTGCGGGCCTGCGCATCGAGGTCCTTCTCCCACGCGGAGGCGTCCTCCCAGTTGACGGAGGACAGCAGGTGCAGAGCATCCATCTCGCGCAGCGCGTCGAGGATGATGAAGCGTGGGGCGGGGTAGGGGGCGTCCCAGGGGATCGCAGTCCACAGGCCGTTCGTGCCGACGAGGAACTCGCCGCGGTTGCGGTCGTGCAGGTCGTTGGTCGCGGTCTGCGCGTCGCCCTCGGCGGCCCACAGCCAGCGGGTGACGCGGAAGGCCTCCCACGTCTCCTCCCACGAGAGTAGGGAGAACTGCAAAGCCCGGTTGATGACCGCGAGAGTGTCCCAGGCCCTCGTCCTCGCTCAGCCAGCCCTGGTAAGCGCCCGCGCGCGTCAGGTTCGCGGCACGAATGAGGTCCCAAGCAGCGAAATCGAGGGTCTGGATGCCGCGGTCGTTGTCCAGGAAACGGCGGATGCGCCAGCGGCGCTCCCAGTCCTCCATCGACGAGTCGGCGGTCTTATTCAGGCGAGCGATCTCGGTGTCCGCCCAGCCGGGCCTCGCGCAGCGGTCGCGCAGGGCCGCGAAATCCTCGCGGTGCCCGGCGCGCAGAAGCGAATAGATCTGGCGGAGCAGGCCTCGCGGTCCGTGATACCCCAGTCGCGCTCCAACATCGCCTTCATGGCGCCCGGCTGCGCGAGCTTCAGCTGGTTAACGATCTCATCGTTGCACAGCGAGTAGACCATGGACGGAGCCAGCAGGCGAGCCTGCGGGTCGGTGGCCATGTCCTCGCGCTTGCCGCGCAGCTTCGGGGTGTGGTGCTCGTTGAGCTTGTTCCACTCGCCTTCCTTGCGCACTTTGCGCACGTCGCGCGGCGCGGGAACGGCGCCCTTCGAGCGGGCGGCCGCCCTGCTTTGAACATATTCGCAGCTAGGGCCACGATGACGCAGCCGATCGCGAACCAGATCGGGAACGGAATATCGGAGAGGAAATTCTGGAGCACAGACTGATTGTGCCCGATGGAAAGCAGATCACACAGTTCAGGGGCGCTCTGTGCGCACCACGTGGGACGAGGCCGGGGCTTCCCCCATGTATAGGTATCGCCGGGCGGCGCCCTGATGCGTCGCCCGGCGCGCACGCGCGCGAGAATCCGCCACTGCCTCGTGAATGTCAAACACACCGGGCGTGAGACGCGCGGAAGCGGTCCCTGGTACCCAGATGCGGGTGGGACGCGGTAGGGTCCATCCCAGATGCCTCGCCGGGTGAACCGCGGGTGAGGGTGCTACAAATACTGGGGAAGCGACGGAAGGGACCGGCAATGTCAGCGACGAAGCTCGTGATCGTGGAGTCTCCTGCGAAGGCAGCCACCATCGAGGGATACCTGGGTCCCGACTACCACGTGACGGCCTCCATCGGCCACATCCGCGACCTCCCGCAGCCTTCCGAGCTGCCCAAGGACATGAAGAAGGGGCCGTTCGGCCGCCTTGCCGTCAACGTGGATGACGGTTTCGCGCCCTACTATGTGGTGAACCCGGACAAGAAGAAAAAGGTCACCGAACTCAAGAAGCTCCTCAAGGAGTGCGACGAACTCTATCTGGCAACTGATGAGGACCGCGAGGGTGAGGCCATCGCGTGGCACCTCCTGCAGGTCTTGAAGCCGAAGGTTCCTGTGCGCCGCATGGTGTTCCACGAAATCACGAAGGAAGCGATCCAGCGCGCCCTGGAGAACACGCGCGACCTGGACACCGACCTTGTGGACGCGCAGGAGACCCGCCGCATCCTCGACCGCCTCTACGGCTACGAGGTCTCGCCCCTCCTGTGGCGCAAGATCCGCCCGTCCCTGTCTGCGGGCCGCGTGCAGTCGGTGGCCACGCGCCTCGTGGTTGCCCGTGAGCGCGACCGCATGGCGCACGTGAGCGCCCAGTACTGGTCGATCGACACGGCCTTCACGTCGGCAGGCCAGGCCTTCGGCGCGCGCGTCTCCTCCGTGGACGGCCACTCGATCGCGACCGGCTCCGACTTCAGCGAGAAGGGCGAGCTGAGCGCGAAGGCGGCCAAGGCTGGCGTCCTCCACCTGGACGAGGCCACCGCTCGGGCTATGCGCAGGCGCTGTCTGACGCCCCGGCCTCGGTCATCGACTCGGTGACCCGCAAGCCCTACCGTCGCCGCCCGGCCGCCCCTTCACGACGTCGACCCTCCAGCAGGAGGCCCTCGCGCAAGCTGCACTGGAACGCGTCCTCGACGATGCGCACCGCCCAGTCCCTCTACGAGTCCGGTTACATCACGTACATGCGTACCGACTCGACGGCGCTGTCCAGCCAGGCGATCCATGCCGCCCGCGAGCAGGCCACCCAGCTCTACGGGGCCGAGGCCGTGGCCGAGTCTCCGCGTCTGTACGGCACCACTTCGAAGGGCGCGCAGGAGGCGCACGAGGCGATCCGTCCCGCCGGCGATCACTTCCGCACGCCGGGCGAGGTGGCCGGTTCCCTGTCGAAGCAGCAGCTGGCGCTGTACGACCTGATTTGGAAGCGCACGGTTGCCTCGCAGATGGCCGACGCCCTCGGCTACACGGCGACGATCCGTGTGCTCACCGGCATCGAGGTCGACGGCAAGCGTCACGACGTGATCTCCTCGGCCTCGGGCACGGTCATCACCTCCCCGGGCTTCCGCCTGGCCTACCAGGAGGGCCGCGACCAGGGGCGCTACGACGCGGAAAAGAACGACGCGGAGAAGACCCTGCCGGACGTCGCCGAGGGTGATCCCGCGACGCTGACCGAGGCCACCCCCGACGGCCACGAGACCCAGCCCCCGGGCCGCTACACGGAGGCCACGCTGGTCAAGACCATGGAGGAGCTCGGCATCGGCCGTCCTCCACCTACGCGGCCACCATCCAGACGATCGGGGACCGCGGGTACGTGACGCATCGCGGCCAGTACCTGGTGCCCACGTGGCTGGCGTTCTCCGTGACGCGCCTGCTCGAGGAGAACCTGGCGAACCTGGTCGACTACGACTTCACGGCCTCGATGGAGGGCGACCTGGACCGTATCGCCGCGGGCGAGGAGAACGGCACGGAGTTCCTGTCCGGCTTCTTCTTCGGCCCCCGACGGCACGGGTGAGAACGGCGGTCTGCGCCACGACGTTGCCTCCCTGGGCGACGACATCGATGCGCGCGCCGTCAACTCGATCGACCTGGGTCGCGGCGTGACGCTGCGCGTGGGCCGCTATGGCCCCTGCATGGAAAAAGGCTGACGGGACGCGCGCGAATGTGCCGCCGGAGGTCGCCCCGACGAGCTGACCGACGAGCTCATTGACCAGCTCTTCTCGCGCGCCGCCGACGACGGTCGCGAGCTGGGCGTCGACCCCGCGACCGGTCACACAATCATCGTCGAGGACGGCCGCTACGGCCCCTACGTCACCGAGGTCCCGCCCGAGGTGGCTGAGGAAGAGGGCGCGAAGAAGACGAAGAAGGCTGCAGCCAAGCCTCGCACCGCCTCGCTGTTCAAGACCATGGACATCGCCACCGTCACCCTCGAGGATGCCCTGTCGCTGCTGTCCCCTGCCGCGCGAGGTGGGCACGGACCCGGCCTCGGGCGAGGTCATCACCGCGCAGAACGGCCGCCACGGCCCCTACCTGAAGAAGGGCACGGACTCGCGCACGCTGGCTTCCGAGGACCAGCTGCTGACCATCACCCTGGACGAGGCCCTGGCCATCTACGCGCAGCCCAAGACGCGAGGCCGTGGCACGGCCCGCCCGCCGCTGCGCGAGTTCGGCGAGGACCCGATCTCGGGCAAGAAGGTCACTGTCAAGGACGGCCGCTTCGGCCCCTACGTGACGGATGGCGAGACCAACGTGACGGTGCCGCGCGCCGAGACGGTCGAGGACCTGACGGCAGAGCGCGCCTACGAGCTCCTCGCCGACAAGCGCGCCAAGGGCCCCGCCCCCAAGCGCACGCGCAAGACGGCCGCAAAGAAGACGACAACCAAGAAGACGACGGCCAAGAAGACCACCGCGAAGAAGACGGCCACCAAGAAGGCCGCGACGAAGAAGGACAGCTGATGGCAGCGCGAGGAGTGTTCATCACCTTCGAAGGCGGCGACGGCTCGGGAAGTCCACGCAGATCCAGTCGGTGCGCGACTGGTTCGAGAGCCGCGGCCGCGAGGTCGTCGTCACCCGCGAGCCGGGCGGCACCGAGCTGGGCACGGAGATCCGTCGCCTCGTGCAGAACGGCCCCGAGGATGTCGACGCACGCACGGAGGCCCTCCTGTACGCCGCCGACCGCGCCTACCACGTCGCCACGGTCATCGCCCCCGCCCTCGAGCGCGGCGCGGTCGTGCTGGGTGACCGCTACATTGATTCCTCCCTGGCCTACCAGGGGTGCGGCCCGCTCCCTCGGCGTGGACGAGATCGCGTCCCTGTCCGCGTGGGCGACCCGCGGCCTCTACCCCTCGCTGACCTTCCTCCTGGACCTGCCCCCGGAGGTTGGCGCGCGCCGCCGCACCGACGCCCCGGACCGCATGGAACGCGAGTCCATGGACTTCCACGAGCGCGTGCGCCACGAGTACCTGCGCCTCGCCGACGCCGAACCCGACCGCATCGTCGTTATCGACGCGGTGGGCACGGTCGATGAGGTCTTCTCCGAGATCCGCGGGGTCCCTCGTCGAGCGCTTCGAGGGTGGCTCCGTCACAATCGACGAGGCCGACGACTCCGTTCCCGCGCCCGCGCAGGAGGCCCCGGCCTCGTCGTCTGAGGCCCCCGGGACCCCTGAGGCCGCTGAGAAACCGCGCGAGAAGAGCGCGAACAAGGGCAGTGCCCGCAAGCCAGCCACCATGGTGGGAGCCCTGGGCGAGTCCCAGGGCGCGCTCTGGGATGAATGATGAGCGTTTGGTCCTCGCTCGTCGGACAGGACGCGGCGGTCGCTAAGCTCAGCGAGGCCGCGGCGTCCGCCCGCGCGATCGTGGCCTCCCGTGGCGGCTCTCGCGCCTCCGACGACGCGCGTTCCATGAGCCACGCGTGGCTCATCACCGGCCCGCCCGGGTCGGGTCGCTCCGTCGCTGCCCGCGCCTTTGCGGCAGCCCCTGCAGTGCACAGGTGAGACCGTGGGGTGCGGCCAGTGCGCGGGATGCCGCACGACGATGGGCCGCACGAACGCCGACGTCGTCTTCGCGGCCACTGAGACCTCGATCATTAACGTGGAGACCGCGCGTTCCCTCGTGCTGCAGGCGCAGTCCTCGCCCTCCCAGGGGCTGTGGCGCGTCATCGTCGTCGAGGACGCGGACCGCCTCGGCGAATCCGGCGCGAACGCCCCACTCAAGGCCATCGAGGAGCCGCCCGAGCACACCGTGTGGCTGCTGTGCGCCCCCAGCCCCGAGGACATGATCGCCACGATCCGCTCGCGCTGCCGCCACCTCGGCCTGCGTATCCCCACCGCCAGCGCGGTCGCAGACCTGCTCGTGCGCGAAGGCATCGCCACCCCCGAGGTCGCGCTGGAAGCGCGCGCGCCGCCCAGTCGCACATTGGCCTGGCCCGAGCGCTCGCCCGCGACCCCCAGATGCGCGAACGCCGCCGAGCCATCATCACCGCGCCCGCCTCCGTGCGCAGCGTCGGCGAGGCCGTCATGGCCGCCGACCGCCTCCTCGAGACCGCGAAAGCCCAGGCCGACGCGCAGGTCAGCGAACGAAACGCCCGCGAAAAAGCCGAACTGATGCGCCAGCTCGGCATGGACGAGGGCGAGAGCGCCACCAAGGCCTCGCGCACGATGATCCGCCAGCTCGAGGAAGACCAAAAGCGCCGCTCCAAGCGCGCCCTCACCGACGCGATCGACCGCGCCCTCATCGACCTCCCTCGCGATCTACCGAGACGTCCTCATGGTCCAGGTGGGCGGGGACGGCGAACTCATCAACACGGACCTGTCCGACCTCGTGCACCAGATCGCCCAGGACTCCACGCCTCGTCAGACCCTCGCGCGCGTCGATCATATCGAGACCGCGCGCAAGCGCCTCGTGTCAAAACGGCAACCCCCTGCTGGTCCTGGAAGACATGGCGATCTCGCTGCGCCCCCAAGCCTGAAAACTGACCCGGCGTTTCTCCGTTACAATCAGGGCCATGAAGACACGCTCCATTGCGGCCTGCGCCGTCGCAGTCCTCGCCGTCGTCGCGATCGTCCTGACCGTCGTCGGCTACTACGGAACCCAACGCAGGGGACCGGCCCCTCGACGACGGCCTCGGCTACGTCCGCGCCGATCCCCGTGTCCGCGGGGTCCGTGCAGGCCTACTACGATCAGGCGATCGAGTGGGGTGCGTGCGCCGACGGCACCTTCGACACCTTCCAGGGCGTGAATTCCTCGGACGCTGGCGAGTACCAGTGCGCCTTCCTGAAGGCGCCGCTGGACTGGGAGAACCCCGACGGAGACCAGATCACGCTCGCGCTCGCGATCCACCGCTCCGGCACCGAGAATGCGCCCGCCCTGTTCATCAACCCGGGCGGCCCCGGAGGCGCCGTCGTCTCCTCGCCGCCCCTACTACGCGACGCAGGGAATCGGCGAGGCCGTGGTCAACGCCTACGACATCGTGGCCCTCGACCCGCGTGGCGTCGGCGACTCGACCCCCGTGTTCTGCACGACCGACGCCGAGCGCGACGAGCGTAACGCCGGAGAGGACGAGGACGTCGACACCGGCGACGAGTCCCCGCAGTCCGCGGTCGCCTCTGCCCATGAGGACGCCCAAGAGGTCGCCGCGGGTGCCGCGAACACTCTGGCAACCTGTTCGAGCACATCGACACCGTGAGCGCTGCCCGCGACTTCGACATGGTGCGCGCGGTCCTCGGCCAGGAGAAGCTCAACCTCCTCGGATACTCCTACGGCACCTTCCTTGGAGCCACCTACGCGGGGCTCTTCCCTCGAGCGCGTCGGCCGCTTCGTCCTCGATGGAGCCCTGGACCCCACGCTCAGCGCCAACGAAGTCTCCGCCCTCCAGATGCGAGGCCCTCGACGCCTCGCTCCAGCACTGGATCTCCGACTGCGCCACCCAGGCCACCTGCCCGATGGGACGCAACCTCCAGGAAGGCATCGAGACCGTGCGCTCGTTCCTCGACTCCCTCGAGGACAACCCGATGCGCACGAACGACCCGAACCGTCCGCTCACCGAAAACCTGGCCGTCACCGCACTCACCGGCGCCATGTACAACACGCAGTGGTGGCCCCAGCTCACCCAGGCCTTCGGGATGGCGTGGCAGAAGAACGACGGCAGCGGTCTGCTCGCCATCGCTGACACGCTGAACTCGCGCAACCCCTGACGGCACCTACCAGGACAACTCCTTCGACGCGATTAACGCGATCAACAACCTCGACTACTCGCCTGAAGGCACCATCGAGGAGTGGGCCGCCCAGGTGGAGACACTCAAGAACGAACTGCCGATCCTCGGCAAGTACGTGGGCTACCCGTCGGCCTACCTCGAGGCTTGGCCCACGAAGCACGCGCGCCGCTCGCGCATCACCGCGCAGGGGGCAGCCCCCATCGTCGTCATCGGCACGACCCACGATCCGGCGACGCCTTACTCCATGGCTCAGGGCCTGTCGGGCCAGCTCGCCAGCGGCGTCCTCGTCACCGTCGAAGGCTGGAACCACACCGCCTACCGCCGCGGCGCCAACCAGTGCGTGACGCGGGCCGTCGAAGACTACTTCGTGAAGGGAACCGTGCCCACCGATGGCCCTCATGTGCCAGTAGGGACGTGACTCACGACATCCCTATGGTGGGTGTCTTGGTTTGCGCTCGGCGCGATTCGTCCAGTAGAGTTGTGCCGTTGCCTGCACGCCCCGGAAACGGTGGAACGGCAGGCGCGGCCGCCTTAGCTCAGTCGGCAGAGCGATTCACTCGTAATGAATAGGTCGGGGCCTCGATTCCCACAGGCGGCTAGATACGCCCACCCGGTTCCGGGTGGGCGTTTTTGTATGCGTGCTTGTTGCTTGTGCCCCGCTGGTGTTCCGGGCGCCGGAGGGCCTGGACGCCCTGCGAGGCTAGGCGTCCTCACTTCGTTCGGCGCCGCGCCTCGAAGCCCGCCCGTGCCCTCCGGTCCTCCGGGGCCAAGTCCCTGTGGAGTGGTGTAATCGTTTTTGTGTCCTTCGGGTTGGGTTATGCGCTGAGTTGGAGTGGGGTGTCCTCCTGTTGGGTGGGTTGGGGTGTGAGTCGTGATTTGGTGAGGATGTCGAGGCTGAGGTAGCGTCGGCCTTTCGGCCCATTCGTCGTTTTTGTTCGGCTAGGACGGCTCCGACCAGGCGGATGATTGCGTGGCGGTTGGGGAAGATTCCCACGGTGTCGGTGCGTCGGCGGATTTCGCGGTTGAGGCGTTCATTGGGGGTTATTGGACCAGATCTGGGTCCACACCCCGGTGGGGAAGGAGGCGAACGCGAGGACGTCTGCCCTGGCTTGATCGAGGTGATCACACACGGCGGGGAGCTTGTCGTGCACGTAGTCCAAGAGCCGGTCGTATTGAGCGTTGACCGATGCCGCGTCGGGCTGGTCATACACCGAGTGCAGCATCGCTTTGACGGCGGGCCATAGTGCTTTGGGGGTGACCGACATGAGATTAGCGGCGTAGTGGTGCGGCATCGTTGCCAAGTGGCTCCGGGCAGGTTGGCGGCGATGGCTTCAACCAGGCCCAGATGGGCGTCACTGGTCACCAGGCGCACGCCGGTCAGGCCCCGGGCGACCAGGTCAGAGAAGAACTCCTTCCAGGCTGGAGCGGTCTCACTGGTAGATACGCGCACCCCCAGCACTTCGCGATGTCCGTCATTGTTGACTCCAGTGGCAACCAGAACCGCGCACGAGACGACGCATCCTCCTTCGCGCACTTTCATGGTGAGCGCATCAGCGGCAACGAAGGTGAAAGGCCCGGCATCGTGGAGGGGCCGGTTGCGGAACTGATCCACGTGCTCGTCCAGGTCGGCTGCCATGCGTGAGACCTGGGACTTGGACAGTCCCTGTGATCCCCAGGGTTTTGACGAGCTTGTCCATACGGCGTGTAGACACTCCTGCTAGGGTAGCAGTCAGCGACCACTGTGATCAAGGCGCTTTCGGAGCGTTTGCGGCGTTGAAGCAACCACTCTGGAAAGTAGGTACCTGAGCGCAGCTTGGGGATCGCCACGTCAATGGTGCCGACCCTGGTGTCCAAGGGCCGGTGGCGATACCCATTGCGCTGGGCCTGGCGCTGCGGATCTTGTTGACCCCACTGGGCCCCGCACACCGCATCAGCGTCCGCTGATAACAACGCGTTGATCACGTGCTGGAGCAAGGAACGCATCAAATCCGGGGATGCCTGGGACAACGCCTCGCCAAGCATGCCAGCAGGGTCGATAATATGAGGAGCGGTCATCGTTGTGCCTCCAAATCGTTTTCGAGTCAGAAGTAGAGAGCTTTCTCGAAGGATCACACGGTGACCGCACCCATATCAAACGAGCCGACCACCACACGGTTACACCACTATGCGGGACGCCACTCCTCCGGCGCCCTCCACACCAGTGGGGCCTGGTCGCTGATGTGTGGCTGGGCGCGTCGTCTCGAAGCCTGGCCAGGCCCCGCCGCAGCAGCCAGGCCCTCTGGACCCCAATGTGTCTGGCTTGTCGTACTGATTTTGGGGCGCCCGCTGTGTGTTGTTACAAACGTCGTCAATTGAAGGTGTTTTCGTGTGGATTTCTGATCCGTTGTTACAAACGTCGTCAATCCGACGGCTTTTTCGCTGAAAATCAAGGTTTTTGGACGCAGATTGACGACGTATGTAACAGAGGCCCTCGAGAGGCGATGTGAATCGCGTTGGTTTGACGACGTTTGTAACGTTGGCCGCCCACCGGTCGCCCGGCCAGGCCCAGCCGCCGCCCGCGGGCGCTGTGGTCAGGCTCTGCCGACCAGGCGGCCCGCTTGTCTGAAACCGCTGTCGCCTTTGCGTGATTGTGCCTGTGTGGGGTTGAAACCGCCGTCGCCTTTGCCCGCTCGTGTTCGTGTGGGATTGAAACCGCCATCGCCTTTGCGGGTGCTGGTCGAGCCTCAGTTGAAACCGCCGTCGCCTTTGCAGGTGTGAAATGGGTGTTTTTGGCGCGTTTTTCGGCTGCATTGGTGTTGTCGGTTTCAATGGTTGCTGTTTAGCGGTGTGCAGTGGTGTTGTTGGTTTCAACGTCGCCACGTTGTCGCGCCTGTACGCGAAAAAGTTCGCCCTGCTTGGTCTGATGGTGGGCGTGAGCGCGAAATAGTTCGCCCAGCGCACGAAAAATGGCCCAAAAATGGCGTTTTCTGGCGTGCTGGGCGAAGTTTTTCGCGGAAATGCCGCTGGAGGGGCTGTGCTGGGCGAGTTATTTCGCGAATCAGCAGCCGTGGGATCCCACGGGGCGAGTTGCGTTGCGCCGTCGTGCTCCTGCAAGTGTCACGGCCCAAATGTCGGCCCCCAACCGCATGAGGCAACCGTGGCCTCGGGCAAGATTGGTTAGGCGAACCTGAGTCGAAATATGAAAGCGTCAATGATGTTAAAACGCTGAAAATCCCTAGGAATATTCCCTGACAGCAACGAGATAGTGAAACATTTGACTAAAGGGCTGTTAGCACTAGAAATCGCGGGACTAAAGGACCAAGATAGATGTGTCTGAAGGGCATGGCCCCACAAGGGCAAGCCCCGTACCGAATACACATGCATAGGAGAAACAACATGACCGTTGAGTCCACCGGCTTCAAGGCTTCCGACGTTCTCGCAGGCAACCTGCAGAAGGTCCTCACCGACGTGACCGCTCTGTCCCTCGTGGGCAAGCAGCTGCACTGGAACATCACCGGCGAGGGCTTCCGCTCGCTGCACCTCTACCTCGACACGGTCGTGGACATCGCCCGCGAGGCCTCCGACGAGATCGCCGAGCGCATGCGCGCCCTCCAGGTCGTCCCCAACGGCCCTGCCCGAGGTCGTCGCCCAGCGCAACACCCCTGCCGACCGTCCCCGAGACGATCGTCGAGACCACTGACGCCGAGGAGCTCGCCGTCGCCGCCATCAACGCGACCGTCGGCACCATGCGCGACGTGCACGAGAAGGTCGACGCCGAGGACTCCGCCTCCGCCGACATCCCTCAACGACTACATCCGTCGCTTCGAGCAGCAGGCGTGGTTCATCCGTTCGCAGAACGGCCAGGCCTGAGCCTGACTCCTCCGTGAGGAGGGTGAGCCGCGTAGGCTCGCATCAACAACGTGGGGTGCCCCGCCTGTCGCAGGCGGGGCACCCTTTGTCTGTGGGCGCGAGGGCGTGGGCCTTGTTGGGAATTGTGGGCCCTATTGGGATTGAAGGCCGCCGCAAGGCTTCAGCACTGCCCGAAGCGCGCAGGCCCTGGAGGTGACACCGCGTCAGCGACACGGGGAACGCGAACATTAGGGCTGGTGGCGTGACGAATTCCCCAGGACACAGCAGGTACCGCACCCACCTCCGGCGACGCGCAGCAGGGGCGAGGCGCAGCCCGCCCTCGTCCTCGTCAACCTGGGGACGCCGACCGCCCCCGAGCCCTGGCCCGGTGCGCGCCTTCCTGCGCGAGTTCCTCTCCGATCGCCGCGTCATCGAGATGAGCCCGCTCCTGTGGAAGCCCATCCTGGAGGGCATCATCCTGCGTGTGCGCCCGCGCGAGTCTCCCAGAGTATCGCAGCATCTGGATGGACGAGGGCTCGCCCTCATGCACTACACCCGCGAGCAGGCCCGCCTCCTCGGCGAGCGCCTGCCGGGCGTGCGCGTCGAGGTTGCGATGCGCTACGGGCAGCCCCTCGATCGGCTCGGTTCTGGATCGCCTGCACGCCGAAGGGGTGCGCCGCGTGGCGATCCTGCCCGCCTACCCGCAGTACGCGGCGTCGACAGTGACGACGATCAACGACGCGGTCGCCCAGTGGATCGGCCGCAACCGCGACGGATTTGAGCTGCGCCCTGCACCGCTCCTTCCCCGCCGCCCCCGCGTACATCGAGGGCGCTCGCGACCGCCCTTGAGCGCCATTGGGAGCGCGTGGGACGTCCGAACTTCCTGACGGGGACCGCGTCGTCGTGTCCTTCCATTCGATCCCGGTCGCCATGGACGAGGCCGGGGACCCCTACCGCGCCGAGTGCCGTCACACGGTCGCCGCCCTCGAGTCGCGCCTGGGCCTGGCGATGGGGTCCCCTGACGGCGACCTTCCAGTCCGTGTTCGGGCGCGCCGAGTGGCTGGGCCCGCAGACGATCGAGGAGATGGCCGAGCTGGGTGCCGCGAAGTGCCCGCGCGTGGACGTCATCTGCCCGGGCTTCATGGCGGATTGCCTGGAGACGCTCGAGGAGATCGACCAGCTCAACCGCGAGACCTTCGTCGAGGCCGGGGAGGGGACTTCCACTACGTGCCGTGGGGCAATGACTCCGAGGGCGCGGTCGCGTCCCTGGAGGAGCAAGCGCGTATCGCGCTGGCTTACTGGGTGTAGCGCGCGCTGTCACAATTGACCGCCGGACGAAACCCTCCAGCGTGGGCAGCCCCGGCCCTCGTAGCGTGGAGGCATGAGCACGCCTGACTGTACGACCTTCTCCACGCTGGCCATCCACGCCGGCCTGACCCCGACCCCATCACGGGTGACGTGGTGCCTCCGATTCACGTCGCATCGACGTTCGTGCAGGATCGGCCCGGCGAGCTGCGAGAAGGCTACGAGTACGGGCGCTGCGGCAACCCGACGACCAACGCGTTCGCGGGCGCGCCTCGCGGCCCTGGAGGGGCGACGCACGGCTTCGCGTTCCCGTCGGGCATGAGCGCCGAGGACACGGTGATCCGCCTGCTGGCGCGTCCCGGCGACCACGTCGTGCACTCGACAGACGTGTACGGAGGCACCCACAAGCTCCTGAGCGTCATCAAGCCCGCCGAGTGCATCACCTCCGAGGCCGTGGACCTCACCGACCTGGCCGAGGCCGAGCGCGTGATTCGCGGGTCGCGCCCGCAGATCGTGTGGGTGGAGACGCCTCGAACCCGTTCCTGCTGGTCACGGATATCGCAGCGATTGCGGCCCTTACGCACGAGGTGGGGGCCTGCTGATCGTGGACAACACCTTCGCGACGCCGGTCCTGCAGCGTCCCCTCGAGCTGGGCGCGGACGTCGTCGTGCATTCGACGACCAAGTACGTGGGCGGCCACTCCGACGTGGTTGGCGGTGCATTCATCCTGCGCGATGGCCTGGAGCTGCCCGCGCACATCGAGCCCTTCTTCGGCGAGCGCGACGGCGCCGCCGAAGCCGTCAAGCTGCAGATGGCCCTCGGGCACGTACCTTCCGCGCGACACGTACCTGGCCCACCGTGGCCTGAAAGACGCTGGCGCTGCGCGTGGAACGTCACTGCGAGAACGCGCAGAAGGTCGCCGAGTTCCCTGGCCGCCCACCCCAAGGTCACGGCCGTCCACTATCCGGGGCTGGCCTCGGACCCGGGCTACGAGCTGGCTCAGCGTCAGAACCCGGCTGGTGTGGGAGGCGTGCTCGTTCCAGGTCGCCACCGAGGAGGCGGCGATCGAGCTGACGACGCGCACGCGTCTCTTTGCCTCTGGCTGCCTCACTGGGTGCGCCGGGTCCCTCATCGAGCACCCGGCGATCATGACGCACTCGACGCGTGGGCGGCGTGGGGGCGTGCCCGGCACGCTCCTGCGCCTGGCGGTCGGCCTGGAGGATGCGCGAGATCTGATTGCGGACTTGGAGCAGGCGCTCGCGCAGATCTGACGTTCCTCTCCTGGGGGACGAGGCCGGGGTGCCCCTGTGCGGTGATGCGCGGTTAGGTGGGTCCGGCGGCTCAGCGGGCCTGACGGCCCAGCGAAGCCCGGCGGTCAGCCAGGTCGCGGCGGCCGTTGCGCCGCCGACGGCGAGGACCGCGGGCACGAGGATCGTGGGTCCCTGCGCGGTGAACCTCGATGACCAGGATAAGGCCCGTGAAGGAGCGTTCATCGACGCGCCCAGGAACGTGGCGGCGCCGAGAAACGCGAAGGCGGCGATCTCCGAACCGGGCCAGGCGGCGGTCCACGGTAGTCCGATGAGGGCGCCGAGGCCAGCGCCGAGCGCGACGGCGGGGTCAGGACGCCGCCCCAGCCTCCCGCACGGATCGTCAGGAGCGTCGTCGCCGTCTCGCCAGAAGCACCAGGAGAGCGAACGCAAGCCCCATGCCGGTAGCCCACGTCGCATCGAATTGCGTCTGCGCGCTGGCCTGCCCGTTGCCCACGACGGAGGGGACCCACACGGACGTCACGCCGACGAGGAAAGAAGCGAGGGGAGCGCTACGAGCAGGCGCCAATCGCGCGGACGCTCGGCGCTGATCCGTGCTACGGCCTCTTGAATGCCCACCCGGCCGCCCCGAGCAGTGGGCCGACGATCACCGCGAACACGGTCAGGGACAGGGACGGCGTGAGGGTGGGAACCGCATAGAAGGCATCCGGCCTCGTGAATCCCGTGGAGACGAGGACTGCGATGCCCGAGGTCAGGAACGCGGGCGCAACGGCGCGCCCCGAGCGCGAGACGAGGAGGATCTCGAGCGTGTATATCGCGCCCGACAGGGGATCGAGTAGACGGCGGCCAGGGCTACGCGCCCGCCGCGCAGGCGACGATAATGCGCCGGTCCTCGGGGGTGAGGCCGAGCTGAGTCGGCGACGGCCGCGCTGAAAGCGGCGGCCATTTCGCGGGGCGCGACCTCGCGTCCGACGGATGCTCCCCAGGCTCTACAATGACGATCTGAGTGAGGGCATGCCAGGGAAGCGCGCAGGGGCGGCATGGGGGTGCCATCCACGGCGGCCGACACGGAGGTGATGGTCTTGTTGCGGCGGAAGATGAGGAACCAGGACAGGGCGCCGATCAGCCCACCGAGGGTGAGAACGACGATGCGCCGGGTGGGGAGGAGGCGCTCGCGGCCTCCAGCAGCGTACCCTGAGTGCATATCCCAGGCGAGCGCCTGGATCCAGTGGAGAAGTGATGCACGCCAGGCCAACGAGGGCTTAACATCACCCCGGTGAGGAGCGTTGCGACCGCGAGCCAGGCGCGTGGTCACGGACATGGCGTGTCGGAGTCGAGGCGCTCGCTCACCCGCGAGAACAGGCCGGTGAGCATGTCGATCTCTTCGGGCGTGATGTCGTCGAGGAAGAGTCGGCGGATGACGTCGCGCTGGACCAGCGCGGCCTCGTCGAAGAGGATCTTGCCGCCTCGGTCAGGAAGACGAGGCCTCCGCGGCCGTCGCCCTCGCACGGGCGGCGCTCGATAAGGCCTCGGGATTCGAGGCGCTTCATCGTGTGGGTGAGGCGTGAGCGTGAGAATACGACCTGCTGGGCGAGGTGAGAGGGGCGGATGCCTTCCTCACCGGCGCGGTCGGTCGCGAGGGCACGGAGTATTCGGGCATCGACAGGCTCGCCTGGCACTTGAGGGCCGCTTCGATGCGCTCGGTGAGGCGTGCCGTCGTCGTGAAGTAGAGCTCCCAGGCCGCCGCTCGGGGGTGGTGTGCTCGGCTCACTGGGTCTCCTCGTTCGATGCTTGTGGGTGAGGTCAGAAACGGCCTCGGGCTGCCTACGAGTATAACTTTCAATTAGACGCAGGTATAAATCGGTGCAGCGTACGTCACGTTCTCAGAATGAATGATCGAATGATCTGAATTGTTTGAATTACGTTACTCTAATTGCAGAGCAATAAACATCTGAACTCATCAGAGAATCCAAATCCTTCGAGAGGAATGAATACATGAAAAAAGACGAAGAAGATCGTCGAAGTTGTCGACGACTTCGATGGCACCCCGCCGATCAGACCGTTCGCTTCGCTTTTAATGGCGCATCGTACGAAATCGATCTGAGCCCGCGAGCATTTCGAGGAATTCGCCGAGGCCATTCAGCCCTACATTAAGGGCTGGCCGCAAGGTGGGCTCGACCCGCCGCCGTAGCAACGCTGGCAACCCGACGCAGCGCCTCGAGAATGCGAAGATCCGCGCCTGGGCAAAGGGAAGAGGGCACGACCTGTCCGATCGTGGTCGCTATTCCCGCTCCGATCGTTGAGGGCCTCACCGTAAGGCCCACGCCTGATCGATATAGAAATTGTGGGCGCGCCGAGAGGTTCGCCCACAATTCTTCTATCATGCAGTGAGGGCGGCACGCATCGCGCGTGCCGCCCTCACCTGTTGAAAAATGTCAGCCCCTGGTGACGGCGTTATTTTGCACCCGAGTCGCTGGCGAGTCTGCGGGGCGGCCCCGTCCTCGTACTGGACCGCGTTGTTGGAGCCCGTGAAGGACAGTGTCTTGACCGAGTCGACCTCGACGGCATTCGCGGAGCCGTTGATCTTAATCTCGGTGACCTCGTGGCCCTGAATGTGGTTGTTTGAGCCGTTGATGACGACGGTCTTCGTGCCCGCGGGGATCTCGACGTGCGCGTTGGACTCATCGATCGTGAAGGTGCCGAAGCGTCGGACTTTCCGGACTCCTTCGGAGCATCGGACTTGGTGTCCGTGCGCGGGGTTGCTCGACGCCTCTGGGGCGGACGAAGCCGCGGGGGCCGAGGAGTCTCCGCCGGAGACGTTGGCGGTCTGGCTGCAGCCGGTCAGGGCCACGGTGGCGACGGCCAGGGCGGCTGCGGCGGGAAGGAAGGACTTCAGGGACATGGTGTCTCCCTTTCGTATATTGATCAGTTGGTCAAACGTTAGTCAGAGTACTAGAAGGCGGGGATGAAGATCTCGACGCGGCGGTTGAGTGCACGTCCGGCTGGGTTGTCCGAGCCGTCGGCGTTCTCGTTGGGTGCGACGGGCTTCGACTCGCCGTAGCCGGTCGCATCCAGGATCGCGCTCACGCCGTCCTTCTTCAACTCTGCGGACACGGCATCCGCGCGTTCCTGCGAGAGCTGGAGGTTGAAGGCCTCGTCCGAGACGGAATCGGTGTGGCCGTAGATGTGGGCGGTGGGAACCTTCGCGTTGTTGAGCACGCCCGCCAGGCTCTTCAGAGTCTGGGCGGCGTCGGAGCGAATCTCGGACTTGCCGAAGTCGAAGAGGACGCCGTCCTCCAGGGTGATGACCGTGCCGCAGGACTCGACGGGCTTGAGGGACTCGACGGGCGAGAACTTGCCGAGCTTGGCGACCTTCTCGACCTTCGGGGCGTCCTTGACGGTCGCGCCGTTGACGGTCGCAGTGCCGTCGCCGTTGTTCTGGATCGTCAGCTTGTCGTCCGAGTAGCTGCCCGTGCCGTCGCCGTTGTTGATGATCGTGACGGTGCCCTTGGAGAACTGGCCGGAGCCGTCACCGTTGTTGATGATCGTCTCCATGGAGGTTGTGTTGGAGTAGTTGCCGCCGCCAGTGCCGTCCAGGATGATGCTGGTCGTCGCTGTGGAGTAGGTGCCCGAACCGTCGGCCTCGACGGTGATGGTCACCATGGTGTCGGCGTTGGTGTAGGTGCCCGAGCCGTCGCCGCCGTAGATGATGGAGATGGGGCCCTCGGTGATGACGCCGGAGCCGGTGCCGTCGTTGACGACCGTGCCCTTATCGCTGGAGGAGACGGCGGAGCCGTCGCCGCCCAGGACCGTCGAGCCGGACACCAGGGACGTGCCGTCGCACTTGGCGGGGGAGACTGTCACGCCAGGAACGGAGGCGAGGGACGTGGAGGCTGTCTGGATGATGGCCTTATCCGCGTTCGAGGCGAACACGTCGATCGCGGGCACCGAGAAGAGCGGGATCGGGGAATTTCGCCGGGGCGGTAGCCCGGGACTCGTCGGAACGGAGGCGGGAGTTGCGGACTGGGTGGGTGCAGCCGTGGTGGCCTCGGCGGTGGGTGCAGCCGCGGGGGTCTGGGGCTTCGAGGAGCCGCAGGCGCCCAGGGCGAGCGTGGTCGCAGCGACGAGAGCGGAGGCTGTCAGGGTGCGTCGTGTGATGATCATGAACCTAACCGTACGGGAAAAATACGAGGGGCACATACTGTTCTGGTAATCATGTAAAAGTCGCGGAATCTCAAGGATCTCAGGGGGAATCTGAGGGCGACTCAGGGGTAATCAGGGTATGGCCGGGGTCTTTGTCTGAACAAGACAAGAGGCCTCGTTGCGCGGCGTTGGGGAGGGGCCTCGTCTCCTGGTGATCCCTGTCTCCAAGCTGTGGCGTGATCAACCCCACGGGATGTAGGAGGAGGGTCGGAACGTGTGGGACAATGGAGACATGAGCTACAAACTGGTGCTGCTCCGCCACGGCGAGAGCGAATGGAATGCAAAGAACCTCTTCACCGGTTGGGTGGATGTTCCGCTGTCGGACAAGGGCCGCGCGGAGGCTACCCACGGTGGCGAGCTCCCTCAAGGAAGCGGGCGTGAAGCCCTGACCTCCTGTTCACGTCGATGCTGCGTCGCGCCATCATGACCGCGAACCTCGCCCTCGACGCTGCCGATCGCCACTGGATCCCCTGTTGAGCGCGACTGGCGCCTCAATGAGCGTCACTACGGTGCGCTCCAGGGCAAGAACAAGAAGGAAATCCGCGACGAGTACGGCGAGGACCAGTTCATGCTGTGGCGCCGTTCCTTCGACGTGGCCCCGCCTGCCATCGAGGCTAGCTCGGAGTTCTCGCAGGACACCGACCCGCGCTACGCCAGCGAGCCTGTCCCCCATGAGCGAGTGCCTCAAGGACGTCATCGCGCGTCTGCTGCCCTACTGGGATGAGACCATCGTTCCCGCGATCAAGACCGGTAAGACCGTCGCGATCGCCGCGCGCAGCAACTCCCTGCGTGCCATCGTCAAGCACCTGGATGAGATCTCCGACGAGGACATCGCTCGGCGTCAACATCCCCACCGGCATTCCGCTGGTGTACAGAGCTCGACGAGGAAACCCTCAAGCCCATCAAGAAGGGCGGCACCTACCTGGATCCCGAGGCCGAGGCGAAGATCGCCGCGGTCGCCAACCAGGGCAAGTGAGCTGATCGGAGCCCCGGCATCGTCTGCGCGGACGAGGCCGGGGCTCCGTTATGCCCGGAAAGCCGCGCCTTTCGGGGTGTGATGCCCGTCCTATGACACACGTTTAACCGTGAGCAGGGTCGCATGCTGGGATGAATTGCGGTCGTGCTTGAAGTTGGTTTGTGTCGATCCTTGTATGCGTGTAACGTTGAGCTTTCACACTGTATGGGTCGGTTTTGCTCGCCAGCTGGTAGAATAGTTGTGCTATCCACGCAAGCACCCAGGAGTCCATCCATGTCGTTTGAAATCGGTCAGACGGTCGTCTACCCGCACCACGGCGCAGCCACGATCGAAGAGGTCATGACGCGCACCATTCGTGGTGAGGAGCGGACGTACCTGAAGCTGCGTGTGAACCAGGGCGATCTTGAGATTCAGGTCCCCGCTGAAAACGTCGACATGGTCGGCGTCCGCGACATCGTCGACGAGGATGGCCCTCGAAGAGGTCCTCTCCGTCCTGCGCGCCCCCTACATCGAGGAGCCCACCAACTGGTCGCGTCGCTTCAAGGCGAACCAGGAGAAGATCGCCACCGGCGACATCGTGAAGGTTGCCGAGGTCGTGCGTGACCTGACCCGCCGCGACGATCTGAAGAAGCTGTCCACGGGTGAGAAGCGCATGCTGACGAAGGCTCGCGGAATCCTCACCTCCGAGCTGGCCCTGGCTCGCAACATCGAAAAAGACTGTCGCCGCCGAGCGCCCTCGACGCCGTCCTGGCAGAGGGACGCATCGAAGTCGAAGAAGATGCCGTCGACGAGTGAGTCCTGCGCGGTCCTGACGGCCGCTTACTCCGGCTCGCCTCGGCTGCGAGGGGCCGAAAGCCCTCGTTGAACTCTCGGGTCGCCCCTCGTGTGGTGGGCGGCCCGCGGCCTACGTGCCGGGGAGTGGGGCGATCGTCGTGACGGCCCCGGCCTCGTCCATCGAGGAATTTCGTAGCGCCCTGTCCGATATCGACGACCTCACCGTCGTTGCTGGCTCCGATCGTTCGCGTCAGGAGTCCGTGGCCCTCGGCCTGGCTGCGCTCGGGCGCTGCGAGGCGGACACGGTCGTCCTCGTGCACGACGCGGCGCGGCCCCTGACGCCCCCGCAGGTCACCGAGCGCGTCATCGGCGCGGTTGCTTACGGCGCGGGCGCGGTCATCCCCGTCCTGCCCGTCACCGACACCCTCAAGACCGTGGACGCGTCCGGCGTGGTCGTCGGCACGCCCCGCCGCTCCGACATGGTGGCCGTGCAGACCCGCAGGGCTTCCGCTGGGAGGTCCTTATTCGCGCACACGAGGAGGGGGCCTCCCTGGGCGCAGACGAGGCCCGGGCGGCCACGGACGACGCCACCTCGTTGAGGCGATCGGCGGGACCGTGCATACGGTCGCGGGCGACGAACGCTCCATGAAGGTCACGCGCCCCTCGACCTGGCCCCTTGCGCAGATCCTGGTCGCCGAGGAGACGAGCGCCCTAAGCGCACTGCCCGGCCTCGGGGCGGCGGTGTGGACTTGCGTCAGGGAGCCGTCAGGAGCGAACGCACGAGCTGGGCGCCCTCCGGCAGGCCGAGCTTCGTGCGCCCTCCGGCTTGTCGACGAAGTAGTCGATGAGGCGTCGCAGCAGAACAAAAGCGCATGGGGGCGCCCGTCATGTCAAAGACCAGGCCGTCCTCGAGACCGTCCACGGAGACATGCATATGCATGCACGGGAAGAAGGCATAATCCTCCACGGTGAAACCTTCAATGCGGGGGTGCAAGTCCCACGGGATGGGCGTCGGAGAGCTGTCCGCGAGCGGGTGAATCTCCATATGATCGGGTGAGAACACGATGAATGGGCCGCGGTGAATACAAGAGGGGCGCCACGGATTGATGACGCACAGCATGAAAGATATTGCCGACAGGGAGGAATCCGCAGAAAATATGAATGATCGCGTGCACGATCGGGACTTGAAGTGCTAGCTCGACGATGAGGGAGATCGGTCCGGCGGTGATTCCGAAAGCGTAGGAGTAGCGACGCACACGAACCTGAATAAGGGATGGATAGAGTGCCATTCCTCGTGGCTCCGCGTGCACGACCGGCCCCCTGCGACGGCGAACGGACTCCACGATGCCGATCACGAGGGATGCTGGGCCTATCAGGAGGCAATAGATAAACAACAAGACGAGCAGGCTGGGCGGCAGAATCCCGCCTAAGAAATACAAGAAGATTGCCGCGACGGGACAAGCGGCTGCGATGAAATACCAGTTGAGGGGCTCCATTTGGCGCCCGCCGGCAACGGGAACGCTCAACATCGGGCTTTGCTCCATCGTCTTCTCCTTCCTGGGTGACATCCCAGCATATGACATGCGGTCAGGACGCGCTGGCGGTTCCCCGGCCTCGTTCCCTGGGGCGGCCCGAAAAGAACGTGAGCTACGAAACGTGGTAGGTTCACCCTGGACGCACACGCGCCTCCGAGCACTCCCCCATCGAAGGAGCCCGATCCCATGAGCACAACGCCCGCCACCCCACATCGCGTCATCACGCGCAAAGTCGTCGACTGGGCGGCCTGGGACTGGGGCAGCGCCGCCTTCAACGCGGTCGCCACGACCTTCGTGTTCACGACCTACCTGACTCAGCGACGGCGTCTTCACCGACGCGGGGACCGCCTCGACGTGGCTCAGCAACGGCATGACCATCGCTAGCCTGTTCATCGCGCTGCTCGCCCCCATCACCGGCCAGCGCGCCGATCGACGAGGCCGGGGCGGAGTCTGGCTCGGATGGTTCACGGGCGCGGTCGTCGTCTGTATGCTCGCCATGTACTTCGTCCACCCCGAGTCGGTCCTGGGACCCAGGGGCGCCCTGATGCTCGGTATCGCGCTGCTGGGTCTGGGCAACGTGTTCTTCGAGTTCGCCTCGGTGAACTACAACGCGATGCTCAACCACCTGGGCGAGAAGGAAGATCGCGGTAAGATCTCGGGCTTCGGTTGGGCGGCAGGCTACATCAGGTGGCATCGTCCTGCTGCTCATCCTCTACGTCGGCCTCATCGGTGTGAACGTGCTGAATGTGCCCACAGACGCCCACCTGAACATCCGCATCTCGATGGTGATTGCGGCCCCTGTGGCTGGGTGGCTTCGCGATCCCCGTCCTGCGCAACCCCCGCTGCCCAAGAAGGTCCAGACCGGCGGCGATCACGAGTCGATCATCGACTCCTACAAGCTCCTATGGCGCACGATCATCACCCTCAAGCGCGAGGCCCCGCACACCCTCTTCTTCCTCATCGCCTCGGCCGTGTTCCGTGACGGCCTGGCGGGCGTGTTCACCTTCGGCGCGGTCTTGGCCAAGACGGCCTTCGGATTCAGTGCGGGTGACGTCGCGATCTTCGCGATCGCCGCGAATATCGTCGCAGGCCTCGCGACCGTCGCCTTTGGCTGGGTCGACGACAAGATCGGCCCGAAGAAGGTCATCATCCTGTCCCTGTGCGCGATGGTCGTCGCTACTCGGCGTCTTCTTCCTGCACGCCCGCGGCCCCGCTGTCTTCTGGAGCCTCGGCCTGGTCCTCTGCGTCTTCGTCGGCCCCACCCAGTCCGCGTCGCGTTCCTTCCTGTCGCGCATCATCCCCGCTGGCCGCGAGGGCGAGGTCTTCGGCCTCTACGCGACGACCGGACGCGCCGTGTCCTTCATGGCTCCCGCCATGTACAGCCTCTTCCTCACGCTCGGCAAGCGCATGACACCCGCTGAGCGAGGACTACACCCACTGGGGCATCCTCGGCATCATGCTGATCCTCGGCGTCGGCCTGGCCCTCACGATCCCCGTGAAGGCGGACCGCGCGACCCCTGGCACACATGGAGGACTGAGCTTCTCGACGAGGCCCCTGCGCCCCTCAGACGATACGTCCCCGACGCAACCGAGTGAGTCTCGGGCGTCGGGGACGTGTCGTCGGACGGAATCAGGACGACGCCGGTACGAAGGCCCTGATGCCGCTCTTGGTCATGCCGATGAGCATGTCGTCGAAGACCCAGATCAGCTGCGTGGCCTCGGTGAGGCTTTTCGCCGAGTCCGATGACCCGTCGGCGGTATCGATGACGTAGCTGGTCGTGCCCGGGGGCTGAAAGATCTGACATACAGGGCCGACCCGTCGGTGCTGACGCGCAGGTCCTCCGGGGTGAAGGAGCAGTCATCGTTCATGCGCAGGCGTGCGGTATCGGGGATGGGGGCCTCGCGCGTCGAGTCGTCGGCCGTCAGGGTCACCTCGAGAGAACACTCGCCGGTGCCGGTCACGCGCGCCGTCCCCGATGCCCACTCTGTTCTGCCCCTGCGTCATGAATGCCTCGATCTGCGACGTGGTCGCATGAGTTCCGTCCATGCTGGGCACGCCCAGATTGTGCTCGGCTGTAAACGTCGACTCGAAGTTGCCCTCGCTGTCGAAGATTGAGGCGCGAGACGTGGATTTCTCGAAGACGATGAAGCCGTTGGAGGCGACCTCGACCAGTCGATCCGTGGCGTCCCCATCGGGACTGCTCAGGGTCGTGACGGCTCCGGAATGGACGTCGATGATCTGCGGGAGTTCATTGTTGGCGGTGGGAACCAGGACGGAGGTGCGCTCCCCGCTGCCGGAGACGACGGTACCCGCGGGAGCAAAGCCCCGATTATCCGTATTCACACCTTGCGTGTTCTGTGTCGCCGTGGTCGTCGTCCACAGGTTCGTCCACTCATCGCCCTCCTGCTTCCAACCGCTGCACGTTGTCGTGGTCGAGCACGTCACCACGATGTTCTCGGCAAAGGCGAGGGGAAAGTCCGTTCCCCAGGGGGCCGAGGCCTCGTCCCCCGTCGCCTTGTCGAGGATGACGTCTCGGAAAAAGATGTGGTCGTCGCCTGAGACGAAGGCGGGCGCGTAGTCGGAATGGGTAGCCGGGGTGTTCGTTCGGATGGGTGTCGCCCACAGGGCTCGGGGCATGCGGCCGGACAGGTCGTAGGCCCCAACCGTATAGGTGGAACTATTCGCGTGTACGGCGACGCCGAAGGCCACATCAGGGTCGAGCCTTCCACGTACATCGGGTGCGTCACTGTGGCCACACCACTGGGCTTGGGGATTGTCCAAGCGGTACTCACTCCTGCAGCCCACGCGGGTGACAGGGCGTGCGTGTTTTGTGCGGTGCCGCTGTAACCCGGGGACGGCGTTGTCGGTGCCTGTGTGCTTGCCAAGTACGGGACCTTGACGGGAGCCGGGGTATTGGTATGACTGCCGAGGCGGACCAGGTGGGAGATGAGGGCGATGAGGGAACAGATGACCCAGAACGCGAGCTTGATTCGCGCGGCGGTTGTTTTGTTGTTGTCCTCGCTCTGGGGTTGGCTGGGTGCCGAGGCCGGGGCGGTCGTAGTGGCCGTGGCGGTGGTGGTGTCGGGGCTTTGCCTGTGCTGGCTTCGCCCGGGCCGAGGCCGTGACCGCTCTCGTGGGTGTGGGCGCGGGCGTGTTTATCGTTGTGGTTGAGCGCTTGCGAGATCCCCGGCGGTCGGGAGGAGCGTACTGAGGCAGTTCGCTCCTGGAGTACGCGTGGGGCGTGTCCAACGCGGGAGTAAAGTGTGCAGCCGGATCGACCCGCGCAGAGGCGTTGGAACCCGCCCGAGTCGCCCCGGCCTCGTCGTCGCCGGTAGGAGGGGCGAACCTGAGGAGTTCGTCCCCCCGCTCGAGGAGTCGATGTGCGGCTCGTCGTCGCTCGCGAGGCGTTTGTATCACACGGCAGTGTCGGCATGGTAACCCGATGGCGGCCCTCAGGAGGACGCCGGTACGAAGCCTTGAGGCTGCTCTCGGTCATGCTGATGATCATGTCGTCGAAGACCCATGATCTGTTTCGGCGCGTTGAGTTCGGCTGAGGTGTAGATGGGGCCGTTGACGGTATCGATGAAGAATCTGCTCTTGTCCTGGTAGGTGAAGGTATCGGCGTAGAGAACCGACGCATCCGCGCTGACGCGGACCTCCTTCGGTTCGAACAAGCACGAGCTGTTCATGAACGGATTCAGCGCTCCGGGCACCGGGGTCGTGTGCGTCGATCCGTCGGAGGTGAGGGTGATCTCGATGGAACAGTCGTTCTCGCCCACGAGGTCTACCGTGCCCGTCGACCAATCCCGCGCGCTGGTAGGCCATGAAGGTCGTCAGGGTCTGCGGTGCTCGGGTAGGTGCCGTCACGGCTCACCGCGGCAAGAGACACCTGTCCTCCGGTAGTGAATGTGGATTGGAGGGTTCCCTCACCGTCGAAGGCCATTCCCTGTTTCTTGCCGATGTCGACGACAACGAAGCCGTCGCTTCCCACCTCGACATAGTGACCAGTGCCTGGCGTGCCGGGTTCGGGCAGGGTCGTTGCCTCGCCGGTATGGATGTTGATGATCTGCGGGGATTCCTGATAGCTGGTGGGGACCAGGACGGATGCGCGCGTACCGCTGCCCGCAAGAACCGCTCCCTCGGGGGTGTAGCCGAGGCTATGGTTCGCAAATCCGTAGCTGGCCAGCGGATTTGTGGTGTCGTCCACAGGTTCGTCCATTCGCCGGAGGTGTGTGTCCACCCGCTGCACGAGGACGTCGTCAGAGCAGGTCACCACGATGCCATCGGCCTGCGCGATGGGAAACTCCCTTGCCCCACGGGGCCTGTGTCTGCTCGCCGGTCGCCTTGTCGATGACCACGTCGAGGAAAAAGAGCGTGTCTCGCTCGACACGAATGCGGTGTGTACGTCGCGATCGCGGAGTTTTCCGTGGGGCCGACCGTGTCCCAGAGGAGAGCCGGGTCCTCCCGGACAGGTCGTAGGCCAGAGTCCCTGACGGCGGAACCACGCTGGCCCCTCGATAGTGTCGTAGCTCAGCGATGTAGAGGACCTGACCTTCGACGAACATATGCGGTCCGAACTGAGTCATTTCCGCAGGGCAACTCAAGCGTCCACGCGGTCGCTACGCCTGAGGCCCACTGCGGCGATATGGAATGTGTATCGTGGCGCTGCCTCGGTATCCCGGGCAGCGGGAGGCAGACCCTCCGCATGCTCGCGCACCTCCGTGTCCGCCTGCGTACTCGCGGCTCGACGAGGTCTGCTGCGACCAAGGATTCCTCGAAGATTTGCTGCGACCGGGCGCAATGATTGAGAAGCCGACGCTGATAAGGATGATCCAGATGATCGACGTGAGGAGGAGATGGGGGCTCTTTGTGCGGGTGCCGAGGCGCGTGGGGTCCTCGCGGGCATGGGCTCGAAGGTAATGGCGGGCCTCGGCGCCTGCTTGGCTGTGGGCGTCATCCGTGGCGAGGCCGTAGGGGCGGTGCGGGCGCGGGTCTGGGACGCGGTGTTCGTGTGAGCGGGGACGGGCTCCGCCGCGGGGAGCGCATCCGGCCCAGGAACATCGATCGGCGTGGGCGGCGTGACGGCGAGGAACTCGTCGAGGTCCGGCATCGCCACCTCGGGCATCGTTAGCTCTGGCAACGCTTCCAGCTCCGGCAGCGGCGCGAGCTCGGGAAGATTCTCAACCCCGGAAGATTCCCAAAGTCCGGGAGCGCGGGGATATCGACCTGTGACATGTCGTCCCACGCGTCGGATGGATGAGCGCGTGTGGGGTCGTCGGATGTGTGGCGCAGGTCGTCGTTGCTCATGACACGTTTCTACCACGTTGCGCGCCCGTTGGGCGCTCGCGGGTTACCCCTCGGCGCGCACCATGAGGGCGCTCGCCAGCGCGGCCACGCCCTCGCCTCGGCCCGTAAAGCCCAGGTGATCCGAGGTCGTCGCCGACACGGTGACCGTGCCCTCGGCGATCTCGCTCATGACCGCGCAGGCCTCGGGCAGTCGCGCCGCCATACGAGGCCGGTTGCCCACGACCTGAATGGTCGCGTTGCCGAGTACCCAGCCGGCCTCGGCGGTCATGCGGCGAACCTCTTCCAGGAGCGCGCGCCCCGAAGCGCCCGCCCACTCCGGGCGATCCACGCCGAACACCGTGCCGAGCTCGCCGAGCCCAGTGGCCAGCAGCATCGCGTCGCACAGGGCGTGGGCGGCCACGTCCGCGTCCGAGTGACCCTCAAGGGGGCGCTCGCCCGGCCACTCGAGGCAGGCGACCATCAGGGGGCGCGGCGAGTCGGGTGCGGCGAACGCGTGGACGTCGACCGCTTGGCCCGATGCGGAAAGGCAGATCAGTCATGGAACCAGGGTAGCGTCACGAGGAAGTCGGCGTGAAGGCGATGAGGCCCTCGTCCGTCAGTCCGACGAGCAGGTCGTCGAAGACCCACGTGAGGTTCTGTGCCGCCGTCAACTTGGCCGAGGTATGCGCCTTATTGTTTGCCATGTCGAAGAAATAGATGACCTGGCTCTTGTATCCGTTCTTCTGAATAAACGCGGCGGTTCCGTCGGCGCTCGCACGAGCGTGCTCGGGAGAGAACGTGCAGGGCGGACGGGTGCTCGCTGAAATCCCCGCCATCCCATCCGCGGAATACTTTGCGATGCCTCCCGTCGTACTGCACCGTGAGGGATTCGCACCTTCGCCGGTCGCCTCCAGCATGGCCGTCGTCCACGGAGCCCTGCCCGAATCGTAGAAAGCCTCCCACTCACTCACAGTCGGCATGCGGCCATCTTCCGCCGGGATGATGTGCATAAGGTGCCGCTTGACAGTGCCCAAGGACTTACCAGAAGTATCGAACTTTTCGAACGTCTTGGAGTCTTTATCCACCAAGATACCGTCCGAGGCAGGGTACAGAACCGGGTGGTTAGAGTCATCCAAACGCCCCTCTTTTCCAAGGGTCGATACGACGCCGGTGTGGGCGTTGACGATCTGCGGGTTCCTGACATTGTCGACGGGAACCAGGACGGAAGCCTCCTCTCCTGTCCCAATCGTGCGCGTTCCACCCCATATCGACATGGATGCGGTGCGGGACTGAATTCCCGTGATGCTCTGCCACAGGCGCTCCCACGAGCCGGAGGAATACGTCCAGCCCGGAGCAGGTCTCGTGGCCCGAACACGTCACCAGGATGTCGTCGACCATGGCGACCGGATGGTCGTCCTCCCAGGGTGCCTTCGTCTGAATGCCCGTCGACTTCGAAATCAGGATGTTTTTCGACGGCGATCCACTGCCAGGCCGAGACAATCGAGAAAATCGCTTCCCGAGTACGCGAGTCGCATGGACTCGTCATTCGATGTCCACAGGACGGTGGGCTCGGAGGAGGAGACGTCGATGGCCGCGATGGAGATGGAACGAGACTTATCACCCCGGGACACCATGTACAGCGTTGTGCCATCGACAAACAGGGTTGTCTCGGATGGCTTGTCAATGCTGCTACGAGGATCGGCGAGAACCCATGCGGTGCTCACGCCAGCGGCCCAGTCCGACGAGAGAACGTTCGTGTTGGTGGCCGAACCCTTATACCCCTGAGCGGCGATGGGGCCGCTACTGATACTGCTGAAGGAGGGTGCGTTCGTCACGAGCTTAGGCAAAGCGAGAACAAGGACGATGACCGCGAGGGCTGCACCGGTAATGACCTTCTATTCAGCAGCCGCTGGTACAGGGGCTTTGTGAGCGAGGCGCTGCGGATCGCGCGTACTGCGCGGAGGACGAAGGCCTTTCCGGGGTGCGCTCGCGGGGACGAGGCCTTGCGAGGGAGACGCCGACGAGCGGGGTGTCGCCGTGGTTCGCTTCGCGCCCGTGACGAGCGAGCCCCAGGACTGGCTTCAACGACGAGGCGACGCCCGAGTCGCCCGCCGCTCTGCCTGTCGATTGCTCGGCGGTGCTCTGCGTCTTCGGCTCGCTTCCGGGCACGGGGTGGGATCCGCCTCGGGGAGCCCAGCGGGAAAAGTCGTTGCTCACACTACGTTTCTACCACACGCCCCGCGGGAGCCTCCCCCGATCCCCTGCCCCGGCCTCGTCCCACGCATGTGACGAGGAACGGGCGCCCCTCACAGGCCACGCCCCTCTCCGATAGGATCGACCCGTGCGCTACATTTCGACCCGACGCGGCCCCAACACGCCCACCCGTTCCTTCAGTGACATCCTCCTGGAAGGCCTCGCTCCCGACGGCGGCCTCTACCTGCCCGAGGAGTACCCGACGCTGTCTCGCTCCGATCTGGACGAGCTGCGCATCGTCCTGCGCGAGGACGGCTACGCGGCCATGGCCGCTGAGCATCATCTCCCTCTTCGTCGACGACATCCCCGCCGACGACCTGAGCGCGATCACGGCCCGCGCCTACCGCACCCCCGCTTTCTCTGACCCCCAGATCGTCCCCGTTGATGCCCTGGAGGGCACCGACCTGCACCTCGCCCACCTGTCGAACGGCCCCACGGCCGCCTTCAGGACATGGCGATGCAGCTCCTCGGCGAGCTCTTCGAATACGAGCTCACCCGCCGCGGCGACTGGCTCACCATCGTCGGCGCCACCTCCGGCGACACCGGCTCCTCCGCAGAGTACGCGCTGCGCGGCCGCAGCGGCCTCTCCGTCGTCATGCTCACCCCCGTCGGCCGCATGACCGCGTTCCAGCGCGCCCAAATGTTCTCCCTCCTCGACGAGAACATCGTCAACGTCGCCGTCGATGGCGTCTTTGACGACTGCCAGGACCTCGTCAAGGCCGTCAACATGGACGCCGACTTCAAGGCCACCTGGCACGTGGGCGCCGTCAACTCCATCAACTGGGCGCGCCTGCTCGCCCAGGTCTGCTACTACGTGGCCACCTGGCTGCGCGTCACCGAGGAGGGGGCCGACGCCCTCGTCCAAGGTCAGCGTCGTCGTGCCCTCGGGCAACTTCGGCAACGTGTGCGCCGCCCACATCGCCCGCCAGATGGGCGTGCCGCTGGGCACCCTCGTCGTCGCCACCAACGAGAACGACGTCCTCGACGAGTTCTTCCGCACCGGCGTCTACCGCCCCTGCTCCTCCGCGGACACGCTGGCGACCTCCAGCCCGTCCATGGACATCTCCAAGGCCTCGAACTGAGCGCTTCATCTTCGACCTCATGGGCCGCGACGGTGACGCCACCCGCGCCCTCTTCGAGACGGCCCCTGACCCGCGACGGCTACTTCGACCTGTCCGGCACGCCCGAGTTCGCCGCCCTGCGCGACACCTACGGCTTCATCTCCGGCACCTCTTCGCACGCCGACCGCCTCGCGGAAATCGCGCGCACGGAAAAGGAAAGCGGCTACCTCCTCGACCCGCACACGGCCGACGGCGTGCACGTCGCCCGCGCGGTGCGCCCGCAGATCGAAGGGCCGCTCGTCGTCATGGAGACCGCGCTGCCCGTCAAGTTCGCCGACACGATCCTCGAAGCCACCGGCCACCTCCCGCCCGTGCCCGAGCGCTTCCAAGGCATCGAAGGCCGCGAAGAGCGCGTCACGCCCTCGCCAACTCCGCCGAGGACCTCAAGGCGCTCATCCGCGAGCGCGTGCGCCCCGGCGCCTGAGTTTTTCTTTTCACTCGACGAGGCCCGAGCCCCCACCTGCGAAGCCGCGCGGTTGCGCAGGCGGGGCCCGGGCCTCGTTACATACTCCAGGACGCGCCCGTTTCCTTCGCCTCCCTCCCTGCCAGGTAGGATTGAAGCCATGCTGCACCTGTACGACTCCAAGAGCGCCCGCATTCAGCCCCTCAACCCGGTCACCCCCGGGAAGGTCGGCATCTACCTGTGTGGCGCCACCGTGCAGGGATCCCCGCACGTCGGCCACCTGCGCGCCGCCGTCTCCTTCGACACCCTGATCCGCTGGCTGCGCCGCAGCGGCTACGAGGTCACCTACGTCCGCAACGTCACCGACATCGACGACAAGATCCTGAACAAGTCGGCCGAGGCCGACTGGGACTGGTGGGCTTTGGGCCTACCGCTTCGAGCGCGAATTCACCGAGGCGTACGAGACCCTCGGCGTTGAGGCCCCCACGTACGAGCCGCGCGCCACCGGCCACATCCCCGAACAGCTCGACCTCGTCCAGCGACTCATCGACGCGGGACATGCCTACTCGGATGGGCGCGGCAACGTCTACTTCGACGTCCATTCCCAGGCCGACTATGGCTCGCTCACCCGCCAGCGCCTGGCCGACATGCGCACCACCGAAGACGACGCCCAGATTGACGAGGCCGTCGAGTGCGGCAAGCGCGACCCCGCGACTTCGCCCTCTGGAAGGCCACCAAGCCCGGCGAGCCCGAGACCGCCTCGTGGGACAGCCCCTGGGGACGCGGCCGACCCGGCTGGCACCTCGAGTGCTCCGCCATGTCGCGGCGCTACCTCGGCGATGAATTCGACATCCACGGCGGCGGCATCGACCTGCGTTTCCCGCACCACGAGAACGAGCAGGCCCAATCCCACGGCGCCAGCTGGGAGTTCGCGCGCCTGTGGGTCCACAACGCGTGGGTGACCACTAAGGGCGAAAAGATGTCCAAGTCGCTCGGCAACGTCCTGTCGATCGGAGCGCTCACCGAGGAGTACCCGGCCGTCGCCGTGCGCTGGGCCCTGTCGACTGTCCACCACCGCTCCGCCATCGAATGGGGCGCCGAGACGCTGCCCGCCGCGCACGCCGCCTGGGAGAAGTTCTCCACCTTCGTGGCCCCGCGCGATCGAGGCCGCCAGCGAGGCTCCGGCCTCCGAGATTGCCCTGGCTCCCGCCGACCTGCCCGAGGCCTTCGTCGCCGCCATGGACGACGACCTCAACGTCGCCAGCGCGCTTGCCGTCCTGCACGAGCACCTCAAGGCTGGCAACGCCGCGCTTGCTTCCGGGGACGTTTCCGGTGTGTATCGCGAGCAGGGTCCTGGTTCGCTCCATGCTGGACGTGCTGGGTCCTCGATCCTGCTTCTGAGCAGTGGCGCGGCCAGGCTGAGCATCGGCGCGGGTGCTTCCGGCGCGGCTGCGGCCGAGCACTCGGCGCTGGATGCCCTGGTTCGGGCCGTGCTGGAGGAGCGGGCCGCTGCCCGCGCCGCCAGGACTGGGCGCGCGCCGACGAGCTGCGCGACCGCCTGGCCGCCGCCGGTGTCACCGTCGCGGATGGCCGCGACGGCGCCACCTGGAGCGTTGGCTGATCCGCGGCTTCTGATAGCTGTCGCCTGACGCGTGTGCCGCCTGGTCCCGATGGGGCCGGGCGGCTTCGCGTTGTGTGCCGTGTTGGGCCGGGCTGCTGTGTGCGCCCGTGGGCGGTGGCCCGCCCGCTCGCCGTCCGCGCTGCGAGCTTCGCTCGGCGCGTCGTCTCGAAGCCCGGCCAGGCCCCGCCACCGCCCACGGGCACTGCAGCCAGGCCCTCCGGTCCCTCTGGCGCCATCCGCACCAGTGGGGCCTGGTGTGCTGGCGTGTGGCTGGCGCGTTGGCTCGAAGCCCGGCCAGGCCCCGCCACCGCCCACGGGCACCGCAGCCTGGCCCTCCGGTCCCTCCGGCGCCCTCCACACCAGTGAGGCCTGGTCGCTGATGGTTGGTTTGGCGCGTCGCCTCGAAGCCCCCGCTACAGCTGTTAATCATCAACTTCGCACGTAATTCCTTCCATGGCTCATTCAAACATTGAATGTGCGTCGTTGGAATTGCAACGTTTTTGGGTGTCTCGAAAAATGACCGCGATAAATTACGTGCGAAATGTGGGTGGTGGTGGTGTCGTCGCCGCCCACGGCGCCGCAGCCAGGCCCTGTCGGCCAGGTGGCCCGCTTGTCTGAAACCGCCATCGCTTTTGCGGGCACAGGCCGAGCTTCAAATGAAACCGGCATCGCCTTTGCGGGTGCTTAGCCGAGCTCTCAACTGAAACCGCCATCGCCTTTGCGGGTGAGAATTGGGTGTTTTTGCGCGTTTTTCGCTTGCATTGGTGTTGTCGGTTTCAATGGGTGTTGTTCAGGGGCGAGCATTGGTGATGGTGGTTTCACCGTCCCACCTCAGTGCATCCTTCGCGCGAAAAAGTTCGCCCTGCGGGGTCTGGTGGTGGGTGTGAGCGCGAAAAAGTTCGCCCTGCGTGCTCATAATGGCCCAAAATTGGTGTTTTCTGGCGTGCTGGGCGAACTTTTTCGCGGGTGGGGCGTTGGAGGGGCGTGCCGGGCGAACTATTTCGCGCCTGCGAGCCCGCCACGCCACCGGCCCCAGCCCGCCACTGCCAGTGCCCCATGGCCAGGCTTGCAGGGCCTCCGGCACCCTCCACATCGGTAACGGTGGGGTTTTGCAGCATTAGGAGCTGGCTGCGGCGTGTCGTCGGCGTGTCACCCCCCTAATGACGCCAATTCCCCCGTTTGGTGGTCGTGAGTTCGTGGCTTGGAGGGTTAACGTGCGCGATCAGCCCGATGCGAGCCGAGGCCGTACCCTGATAACCAGGCGACGCCTCGAGGCGCCGCCACAGACAGGGGAGAAACAGCATGGAGTACGTGGCGCTGCTGCGCGGTATCAACGTCGGCGGCAAGAACAAAGTCGTCATGAGCGAGCTGCGCGAGCAGATCGCCGCCGCAGGCTTTTGTGAATGTACGTACCTACATCAACAGCGGCAACCTCCTCTTCGAGGTCGAGGACGACGCCCCGCGCGAGGACGTGGCCCAGGCAATCGAGGACGTCCTGGCACGCCACTACGACTTCCCGATCCGACTGGCCCTCCTGACGGCGCAGGACTACCTGCCGAGCTCGATGAACTGCCCGACTGGTGGCGCGGCGAGGTTGCCAGGCGCGACGCGCTCTTCTACACGCGAGGCCTGGACCGCGACCACGTGCGCGAACGCATCGAGGCGATGGAACTGGGGGACGAGGCCGTCTACTTCGGCGAGCACGCCGTTTTCTGGGGCAAGTTCGACGAGAAAAGCTTCCTGAAGACCGCGTATCACAAGCGCCTGCTGCGCGAGGACTTCTATCGCCAGGTGACGATCCGCTCCGGCTCGACGGTCGAGAAGATCGCGGCCATGCTGTCGCAGGACTGAGGCTCACCCTGCCCAATCGTGATTTTTGGCCCCCGCGCGCCCCTGTGGCCCTGATGCAATCTAAAACCCGTACGCTTGTGTCAGTTCACGAGAAAACGAGGAGACACCATGGCCTCACACAGCGGGCGCCCCGGCGCCATCCGTAAGAAGGGCACCAAGAAGGGTGCGCAGGTCGGCACCGGCGGGCACTCGCGCCGCCGCCTGGAAGGCAAGGGCCCGACCCCCAAGGCCGAGGACCGCACCTACCATCCCGCCCACAAGCGCAAGGTGAAGCGCGAGGCCCGCGAGGCCCAGGAGGCCGCGATTGCGCGCGCCCGCGCCAAGTCGTCGATCCGCATCAAGCCCGGCCACGAGCTGATCGCCAGCCGCAACCCGGTCGCCGAGGCCGCCCGCGCCTCGGTACCGATTGAGCGCGTCTTCGTCCTCGACAACGTGAAGGACGACCGCGTGGAGGAGGTCGTGCGCCTCGCCTCGACCATGGGTGCCCCCGTTTACGAGGTCACCCGCCGCGACCTGGATGTCGCGACCGACGGCGCTGTCCACCAGGGCGTCGCCATCGAGGTGCGCGGCTACGAGTACGCCGACGCCTCGGATCTGATTGCGGGTTCTCTGCAGCAGCTGGGGCACCCGCTCCTCGTCGCCCTTGACCAGGTGACGGACCCCCACAACCTGGGCGCGGTCCTGCGTAGTGCGGGCGCGTTCGGCGCGGACGGCGTCATCATTCCCGAGCGTCGCAGCGCGGGCGTCAACACGACCGCGTGGAAGGTGTCGGCCGGTGCGGCCGCCCGCGTGCCCGTGGCTCGTGCGACGAACCTTGTGCGCGCCCTCGAGGAGGCCAAGGCGGCCGGCTACTTCGTGGTCGGCCTGGACGGTGGAGGTGACGCGCCCCTGCGCGGCCTGTCGCTGGCGGACGGCCCCCTCGTGGTCGTGACCGGTGCCGAGGGCGCGGGCCTATCCCGCCTCGTGCGCGAGACCTGCGACCAGATCGTCTCGATCCCGATCGCCTCGACCGTCGAGTCCCTCAACGCGGCCGTCGCCACGGGCATCGCCCTGTACGAGGTGGCCTCCCTGCGCTCGCAGGGCTGAGGCTTCCGGACTGTCTGTCGTCTCGCCGTGGGCGCGCGTTAGCGCCTGCGGCGAGACTCCTTTTTGGCGGCCCTGCGCATCCATAGGACGCCGTCCATGGTGAAAAGGTGATCTGAGGGCAGGTCGCCGCCAAAGAAGAAGCGGGGCTCCTCCACCAGCACTCCGCGCAGCTGCAGGGTGTGGGCCAGCTCGCGCAAGGACTGGTCCATGAAGGCCTCCGTGACCTGGGCATCCAGGTGCCCCAGCTGGGAGTCGAAGCACCACACTTCGCTCGCGGGGCGTCCTGCGACCGAGCAGGAGCGTGCGGCGATGAGGATAGGGTGTTTTCCTGGCGAGTCTGTTTGACGGTGCGAGGTGCCGTGGACGGGAAGACGCCGAAGGGTGTTATCTCGTCAAAGACGGATGAGACGGCGATGTGTCGCGCGTCGCTGCCGGTTGTGATCTCGGTGCCGACCCACCCCTGCTGGGCGAGCTGCTCGCGCATCCCCGGTGTCTCACCCGAGGCGCCGGTCGACACCCAGTATCCGATGCACAGGTCGAGAGCCTGCTGCGGGTTGAGCGCGACCCTGGCGTAGAGGTACCTGCGGTGGTTGAAAATCCGGCGCAGTGAGAACCCGGGGTCGTGACCGCTCCTTCGACGGGAGGAACTTGGTGACGGGATCGAGGAAGCTGCCCCGCATCTGGGCGATGTTGGTGGGGAGAGGGGTGGTCCTCGGGCAGCTCCTCACCATCGACGAGGCGCGGGGGAGCCAGCAGGATTCCTGCTGGTACAGGGCCGTGTGCAGGTACTCGAAGACGCGAGCGAGCGGATCCTTGCCCGGGCGGGCGCGCTGAATCGCCGTATCCCAGGGGAAACACCACAGCTCGGTGCTGGCCTGTTCGGCGCCCGGCATCGGGCGAGCCGCGATGATGATCGTTGTCTTGTTGAGGTGGCGCAGCTGCGCGCGCACCGCCTTCGACGTCAGGTAGACGGCGAGGCCTCCCAGAAGCCAGCTGGGAGGAACGTCCGAGAGATCATCGGGAAGAAAGTCGGAGCGGGACCGCTTTCGGTTCTCGGTCTGCCCGGGCAAGACCGTGACCTCGGTGCCAGACCAGCCGATGTCCGCGAAACGCTTGCACATCGTGGTCGATTCGCGCTTGATGCCGATGGCGCGCCAGAACTGTGCGCAGCGCGCGACGGCCTCGGCTGGTGGACACGACACGGTGAACACCGTCATGGGGGCGCCTCTTCAGGAGGGAGTCCAGCGGCAGGCGCGGGGAGTGATATCCATCAGCACTCCTGGGGATCGGGGTAACGAGGCCAGGCTATCAGCGTGAGCGTCATCGCACGAAACCCGGAGACGATACGATGAACTCGCGAGCGTCCTTGGAACCGTCATCGTTGGCATCGTCATCCTCATCGGAGTGATCGGTGCGGTCGTGCAAATCTGGCCCTCCGCGCCCGTCGTTGGGGTGCGATCCTCGTGTGGTCGTGGATGACCGGCACGCGCGCCGCGTGGATCATTTTCGCCATCGTGGCGCTCGTCCTGATCCTCGGAACGGTCCTCAAATACGTGATTCCAGCTCGCGGCATGAACAAGGCGGGAATCCCCCAATCCACGCTCGTGTGGGGAGCCGTCGGCGGCGTCGTCGGATGGTTCATCGGCCTGCCCCTCGGCCTCGTTCTCGGCATGATTGTCGCTATCTTCGGTGTCGAATACCTGCGCAGCCGCGACACTGCGAGTGCCTGGACGGCCACCCTCCACGCCCTCAAGGCCTTCGGATGGACGATCGCCATCGAGCTGATCGCCGCGCTCACGAGCGCCACCCTGTGGGGAGTGGGCGTCGCCCTGGTCGCAGCCGGAAACTAGGGCGACCAGCCGGTGCCCCGGCCTCGTCGATCCTCCGGTAGGATGGGTCTGTTGCGCGCACCCGCGTAACAGACCCAACTAAACGGAGATACTCATGCCCGCCGTCATCGTGCTCGGCGCCCAGTGGGGCGACGAAGGCAAAGGCAAGGCCACTGACCAGCTCGGCCAGCACACCGACCTCGTCGTGAAGTTCAACGGAGGCAACAACGCCGGACACACCGTCGTTATTGACGGCGAAAAGTACGCGCTGCACCTCCTGCCCGCCGGAATCCTCTCCGAAGGCGTCACCCCATCATCGGCAACGGCGTCGTTGTCGACCTGGACGTGTCTCTTCGAGGAGCTCGCGGAAATCACCGAGCGCGGCGTCGACTGCTCGCGCCTGCTTATCTCCTCTAACGCGCACATCATCCCGCCGTACAACCGCCTCATGGACCAGGCGAACGAGCGTGCGCGCGGCAACAACCTCATCGGTACGACGGGTCGAGGCATCGGCCCCACCTACGCCGACAAGATGAACCGCATCGGCCTGCGCATCCAGGACCTCTTCCACCCCGAGGAGCTGCGCGCCGGGTCGAGGCCGCCCTGGCGCCCAAGAACACCATTTTTCGAGGCCGTGGACATTCCCACCCTCGACCCCGCCGAGGTGTCGGACCACCTGCTGTCCTTCGCGGACCGCATCAAGCCGATGCTGTGCGACGTGTCCCTCGTTGTTAACGACGCGCTCGACCGCGGCGACACCGTCCTCTTCGAGGGCGGCCAGGCCACGATGCTCGACATCGATCACGGCACCTACCCCTTCGTGACCTCCTCCAACCCGACCGCGGGCGGCGCGCTCACCGGCTCCGGTGTCGGCCCGACCCGCATCGACCGCGTTGTCGGCGTCGCCAAGGCATACACGACTCGCGTCGGCGAGGGCCCCTTCCCCACGGAGCTGGACGACGAGGTCGGCGAGGCCCTGCGCACCAAGGGTGGCGAGTTCGGCGTGACCACGGGTCGCCCGCGCCGCACCGGCTGGTTCGACGCCGTCATCATGCGCTACTCGACGCGCATCAACGGCCTGACCGACATCTGCCTGACCAAGCTCGACGTGCTCTCCGGCTACGAGACGATCCCCGTGTGCGTGGCCTACGAGGTCGACGGCGCGGTCACCGAGGAAATGCCCCTCGACCAGGCCGGCTTCGAGGCCGCCGTGCCCGTGTACGAGGAGCTGCCCGGCTGGAGCGAGGACATCTCGCAGTGCCGTTCCTTCGAGGAGCTGCCCCAGGCCGCCCAGGACTACATCAAGCGCCTGGAAGAGCTGTCGCGCTGCCGCATCCAGTCTATCGGCGTGGGTCCGGGCCGCGAGGCCACGATCGTGCGCTACCCGCTCATGTGACGGTTTTTAAAAGACAGTGGGGGCCGGTGCTGCACGCAGCGCCACCCCACTCGTTTCATGCGCCACCGTCGGCGCGCATGTACGACAAAAGCACGCCGAACCGAATGCGCCTGTCGGCGCGAAGGCCGCTCGTAGCGGCAGAGTTTGGAGCCCGGGGCATACCGGTCCGGCGTGCCCCACAACTGTACGACCAGTCAACGCCCGTGCGCATCCCGTGGCGGCGTGCATCAACCCACACGGGGCGTGCGCCACAGCGCACATCATCGCCGAGGCCGTGGTGGCCTCACGCTGGCACCCCGCCTCCGCTCGGCGACGCCGACCCGCGAGGGCAGCCCCGGCCTCGTGAGGGGCGCACATGTGGGACCATGGAAGCGTGATGACATCGACCCGCCCACGCGGCGCCGCACCGGTTCAGGCCGCGGACGTCGCCGTGACACCCTGGCCACCCGGCATGTGCCCACGATCATCGGCATTCTCACCGTCACCGTGCTGGCCTCGTTGACGATCGCCGCGTGGTGGATGCCCGGGTCCCGCTGGACCGTGGGCCCCATCGTCGCGCTCGCGTCGTTTCTGCTGGCTCTCGGCTGGCCGACCCTGGCGCGCCTGCATATGCCGTGGCTCGCGCAGGCGGTCCTCGCCCTGGGTGGCGCGCTGACCCCCATGGGCGTTGCCTACTGGAAGAACCTCGATATCGCCGTGCCGCTGACGGCCATCACGCTGGTCGCGCTGGTCGCGGCGACGATCCTGGACGCGCCCGCCCCGCGCGACCACTCCGTGGGGCGCACGAGCGAGCACTGGGGCTCCACGGCGCTGAGCGCGGCGCTGGCCCTCGTCGGTCACCGGCCTCCTGATCGTCACCTCCGGCTCCATGTGGGTCTCCCTCACCGTCCACGAGCGCTGGTCCGGCATCGTTCCCATGGCGGCCCTGATGGCCGTTATCGGCGCGGCCTCGGCGCGCTTTGGTCGCAGCGCGAAGGTGCGTTGCCTTTCGCGATGATCGCCTACCTCGTCGCGGGCCTCGTGACCGCCTCGATCGCGTGGTTCCTCGGGCAAAGCTCTGACCTGCTGCCCGTTGTCTTCCCCTTCATCGCCAAGCGTTTCGGTGAATTCGCTGCATTCCTGACCCTGGGCGGCGTGACCGGCTTCGGCGTCGGCTTCGCCGTCTCCGTCGTTGACGCCCTGCTGGGCGAGCGCGCCTCCTCCGCTCAGCTCGCCAACATCCTGGGCCGAGGTGCCGCGAAGTTCCTGGTCGCGGCCCTGCCCGTTTACGCGATGATCCGCATCGGGGGAATCTGAGACCCCGCGGTGGTCGGGTCTCCGCGTGGCCGCGCCCCGGCCTCGTCCCTATTTCGCTGCCAGCTGCGCACGCCCCTGCTCGCGCGGTACGGGTCCGGCTAACGCGTTAGGGCTGGAGTCATGATGGTGATACCTGCTGACCTGCCCGCACTTGTCGCTCCCCGTCGCGTGGATGCTTGGAACCTGGGAGGGATGGGGCATGTACGCCGCCCCCGCCGCCCCCGGCCAGGAAGAACCCACCGAGGATTCCCCGTCATCGAGGAGATCTGCGGCGACGTCGTCGGCGAGCAGATGCGCCTGGTGACCCGCGTGTACGCGGGCGTCGCCTCGAGCCGATCGACCCCACGTGGGACTCCGCGAAGGGCCTGTCCGCAATCAAGAAGGGCGACCTGATCAGCGAAGAGACCGTATACGTCTCCGTCGCCCCTCCGACGCGCCGCTGCCGCCCCCGGGCCAGTACAACTCCCGCGAGTTCACGGCGACCTCCGCATCCACCGAGGGGCCACAGCGCCGTGTGGGACGGCGTCGGCGTCGGCCCGCGCGTGCAGATGGTCTCCGACGCGATCGCGCTCGGCGTGGGCGCGACCCGCGTGACGCACCTGGGCCGCATGTTCGGCCTGGTCGCGGGCGAGCTCATGTGGACGCAGGAGCGCACGCTCGACGGCGAGGACGAGGCCGATGTCGAGATCTCCGGCCGCCTCATGCGCACCGCGCAGGCCTCCACTGAGTCCGGTGAGGTCATCGAGGGCATCGACGATTCCCAGGATGGCTTCCCTTGTCTGAGTCCGCGCTCGATTCCGAGTTCGTCGACGAGGCCGTGGCCTCCTTCGGCGCGACCCCGCACTTCGGGGATCCGTCGGGGAACAGTGGGCCCTCGAGGGTGGTCGCGCGCTGGTGCGCCGCCCGGACCTGGCAGTCATCGCCGTGAAGGGGGCGGATCGCCTCACGTGGCTGACGTCGCTGGCCTCCCAGATCGTCACCGACCTCGTGCCCGGCGCGAGCCTCGAGCTGCTGATCCTCTCGCCCGAGGGGCGCGTCGAGCACTGGGCGGGCGTGAGCGACGACGGGGAGGCGCTGCACCTGATCGTGGAGCGCTCGGACGTCGAGTCCTTCGTGGCGTTCCTCGAGTCGATGCGTTTTGCGCTGCGTGTCGCTGTTTCCGAGCTCGACGTCGCCGTCTTCTCCTCCGTGCGCGCGGGCGCGAATACGCCCGAGGCCGTGGCCGCCCTGCCCGGACACCTGTGGACCTGGGAGGACCCGTGGCCCGGCGTCGTGGAGGGCGGAGCCGCCTACTTCCAGGGCGAGCGTCATCCCGGCGCGCGCACCCCGATGATGTTTCACGCTGTTTCACGTGAGGCTGCGGACGAGTTCGAGGCCGCGTGGCTGGCCGCTTGTCCGGAGGACGGCTCTCGCCGCCGCGCCGGCTACCTGGCGTGGGAAGCCATGCGCATCGCCGCGTGGAAGCCGCGCCTGGGCCGCGAGACCGACTCCCGCGCGATCCCGCCCGAGGTGGACTGGCTGCGCAGCGCCGTCCACACGACGAAGGGCTGCTACCGCGGGCAGGAGACCATCGCCCGCGTCCTGAACCTGGTCGGCCCCCGCGCCGCCTCACCTACCTGCAGCTGGACGGCCTCGCGGCGACCTGCCCGCGCCCGGCACGCCCATCGAGGTGGGCGGACGCCAGGTCGGCGTCGTCACTCCTCGGCGCGCCACGCGGACGAGGGGCCGATCGCCCTCGCGCTCATCGCCCGCGCCGTTCCCGCGACAACGGTGTTCGACATTGACGGCGTCGCCGCCGCGCAGGAGGAGATCGTGCCGGTTCACGGCAAGTCCTCCGTGTCCCCGAGACCCGTCCCGGCGCCGACCTCTCCCGCGAGGCTGTAGCCAGCGGCGGTTCCACGGGCTTCGGCGGCCTCGGCTCGGCCCCTGGGTTCGCGCTGATGCGCGCCGTCATCCAGCGCGCGACCTCGGGCGAGGTCCGCGTCGACGGCACCGTCGTCGGCCGCCTCGCCCTCGATCCGCACGAGGCGGAGGAGAAGCGCCAGGGCCTCGTCGTCCTCCTCGGCGTTCAGCGCGGCGACGGCCCCTGAGCAGGTGGCCACGGTCGCCCGCAAGATCGCCGAGCTGCGCATCCTTGATGACGAGCGTTCCGCGCTCGACGCGGGTGCCCCGGTCCTCGTGATCTCGCAGTTCACGCTGTACGGGGACACTCGCAAGGGTCGCCGTCCCTCGTGGGCGCACGCCGCCCCCGGCGAGAGCCGAGCCCCTCGTCGATGCGGTCGTCGCCGACCTGCGCGGCCGGGGCCTGCACGTCGAGACCGGCCAGTTCGGGGCGATGATGGAGGTCTCGCTGGTCAACGATGGCCCATTCACGGTCCTCGTTGAGGCGTAGTCGCGGGGCTGCTCGCCGCGACTGTGCTTGCGTGAGAGTCGTGCTGTGACGCTGCGGACCAGTACGGCCGGACAAAACCGCAATCGCACTTGTTACCGATGAGGTGTTACACCTGATCGGTAAGGTTCAACCCTTCTGATCGGGTTGAATCTTCCCGATGAGGTTGAATCCTGCCGATAGGGTTGAATCCACTCGACAGCTCCGCGTCCACGCTTGTTCCTAAGTGGTGTTACACCGCTTAGGTGGGTATTACACCGGCTGGGAACTGGTGTAATGCTCCCCTAACTGGTGTATTGCTCCCTCAACTGGTGTAATGCTGCGCTCAGTCGCGTGCAGCGCTTCTTCTGGGTCCGACTCCTCGGCCTTTCGGCGTCGCCACTTTGTGTGGTTTCTCGAAAATGTCGCATGCAATTCCCCATGGCAACCTTTCACCCATTGAAAAATGAGCGTTGCAATTCCCAGTGTTTCCGTGAGTCGGTGACATCTGATGTGCGGAATTGCATGCGACTGTGGGAATTGCAGCATTAGCGGCTCGACACGTAAGCGACACGCCGTCACGAGGCTTCTAATGCTGCCAAACCCCCGCTGTGAGCGCTGGAGCTCAGTGGTCTCGCCCGGTGGCCCCGGACTCGCGTGCTGCAGACCTGCACACCCCTGCCCCCGCCTCGGCTCCGCCCCTGGTCCGCTGTGCCGTGCTCCGGCCCCGGCCTCGTCCCTGCGCCCAGGGCGAAAGCAGCGCACGGCGCGGGAGCTTTCCGTAGGCTGTAACCAGTCAACTGGGACAGGTGTGCGCCGAGCTCGGCGAAGTGCCTGTTCTGTGAAATGAGGAGAGGCATGTTCGAACGCTTTACCGACCGCGCTCGCCGGGTCGTCGTGCCTCGCACAGGACGAGGCTCGCGGTCTCAAGCACAACTACATCGGCACGGAGCACCTGCTGCTCGGCCTGATCTCCGAGGGTGAGGGCGTTGCCGCCAAGGCCCTGGAGACCATGGAGATCGAGGGCGAGGGCCGTCCGCGCCTCCGTCATCGAGATCATCGGCGAGGGTGAGAAGCCGGTCGAGGGCCACATTCCTTCACCCCGCGCGCCAAGCGCGTCTTCGAGCTGAGCCTGCGCGAGGCCCCTGCAGCTCGGCCACAACTACATCGGCACGGAGCACCTGCTGCTCGGCCTCCTCAGGAGGGCGAGGGCGTTGCCGCCCAGGTCCCAACCAAGCAGGGCGCGGACCTGGCGCAGGTGCGTCAGACCGTCATCCAGATGCTCAGCGGCTACCAGCGCGGCGAGGACGAGGGCCGCGAGTCCGTGGGCGCGGGCGTGGGCGGCTCGGGTGGTCCCGAGCGCTCCAACTCCGCGATCCTCGAGCAGTTCGGCCGCAACCTGACGCAGGCCGCGCGCGAGAACAAGCTGGACCCTGTTATCGGTCGCCGCGTCGAGATGGAGCGCGTCATGCAGGTCCTCTCGCGTCGCACGAAGAACAACCCGGTCCTGATCGGTGAGCCCGGCGTCGGTAAGACCGCGGTCGTCGAGGGCCCTCGCCCAGGCGATCGTGCACGGCGACGTGCCTGAGACCATCAAGGACAAGCAGATCTACAGCCTCGACATGGGCCCCTGGTCGCGGGCTCGCGCTACCGTGGCGACTTCGAGGAACGCCTGAAGAAGGTCCTCAGGAGATCCGCACGCGCGGCGACATTATCCTGTTCATCGACGAGATCCACACCCTCGTGGGTGCGGGCGCTGCTGAGGGTCTCGATTGACGCAGCCCAGATGCTCAAGCCCATGCTGGCCCGCGGCGAGCTCCAGACGATCGGCGCGACCACGAACGACGAGTACCGCAAGTACATCGAGAAGGATGCGGCCCTCGAGCGCCGCTTTCCAGCCGGTGAAGGTCGAGGAACCCAGCGTCGACGAGACGGTGGAGATCCTCAAGGGCCTGCGCGACCGCTACGAGGCGCACCACCGCGTCATCATCACGGACGCTGCGATCCAGGCGGCCGCCGAGCTGGCGGACCGCTACATCTCGGATCGTTTCCTCCCCGATAAGGCCATCGACCTGGTCGACGAGGCCGGTGCGCGCCTGCGCATCCGCCGCATGACCGCCCCGCCGAGCTGCGCGAGCTGGACGAGAAGATCGCCGAGGTGCGCCGCAACAAGGAGTCGGCGATTGACGATCAGGACTTCGAGAAGGCCGCGTCGCTGCGCGACGAGGAGTCGAAGCTGAACGAGGAGCGCAAGGCGAAGGAGGCGGCCTGGAAGGGCGGCGAATCCGACGAGATTGCCGAGGTCGGGGATCAGGGAGATCGCCGAGGTCCTGGCCATGTCGACCGGCATCCCGGTCGTTCGCCCTCACCCAGACCGAGACCGCGAAGCTGCTCAAGATGGAAGATGAGCTGCACAAGCGCGTCATCGGCCAGGACGAGGCCGTCAAGGCCCTCGCCCAGTCGATTCGTCGTACGCGCTCGGGTCTGAAGGATCCGAACCGTCCCGGTGGCTCCTTCATCTTCGCTAGCCCGACCGGCGTGGGTAAGACGGAGCTGGCGAAGGCTCTCGCCGAGTTCCTCTTCGGCGACGAGGACGCCCCTGATCCAGCTGGATATGTCCGAGTTCTCCGAGAAGCACACGGCTTCGCGCCTCTTTGGTGCTCCTCCCGGCTACGTTGGCTACGACGAGGGTGGCCAGCTCACGGAGAAGGTCCGCCGCAAGCCGTTCTCGGTCGTCCTCTTCGACGAGGTCGAGAAGGCTCACCCGGACATCTTCAACTCGCTGCTCCAGATCCTGGAAGAGGGTCGCCTGACGGATTCTGCAGGGCCGCAAGGTGGACTTCAAGAACACCGTCATCATCATGACGACGAACCTGGGTACCCGCGACATCAACAAGGGTGTCCTCACGGGCTTCCAGACCGCGGCTAACTCGACGCACGACTACGGCCGCATGAAGTCGAAGGTCGCGGAGGAGCTCAAGCAGCACTTCCGTCCCGAGTTCCTCAACCGCGTCGATGACACGATCGTGTTCCCGCCGCTGACCAAGCCTGAGATTGCGCGCATCGTCGACCTGATGATCGCCAAGCTGGCGAAGCGTATGGAGGCTCAGGACATGCGCCTGCAGCTGACGGACGAGGCGCGCGAGCTGCTCGCGGACGTGGGCTTCGACCCGGTCCTGGGTGCGCGTCCGCTGCGTCTGCGATCCAGCGTGAGATCGAGGATGCGCTGTCTGAGCGCATCCTGTTCGGAGAGCTGCAACCCGGTCAGGTTGTCACCGTTGGCGTCACTGAGAGGGTAAGGACCGCAAGTTCACCTTCAATGGAGAGTGATTTACTCGCCAATTATCTTCGACTGACAAACCAGTGACTTTGAGAGGGTGGCCCGTCGCACAGCGATGGGCCACCCTCGAGTTGTCAAGTAATCGCCCATCTGATAGATTCTCGTTAACTATTAGTATGCGGTGTAGTCGTGCCACACTATTTCTGGGGTACTGCTCACCGATCGAGAGAGGCCATATGTCCGCGAAAACGCGACACAATCGGATCAGTGCGAGGCGCCGTCTGCTGGCTGTTCATCCTCGTGCTGCTCGTTGTTGCGCTCTGCACCGCGGGTGTCATCTACAAAGGCGCGGAGGTGACCCAGGTCAACGTCAACGACGGCGGCATCTGGGTGACCAACAAGTCCAAGCAGATGGTCGGCCACCTCGACTACGAGGCCCGCATCCTCGACGGCGCGCTGCGCACCGAGGCCACCAACTTCGACGTCGGCCAGGCGGGGGAGACCGTCACAGTCTCCGACCTCACCTCCTCGACGGTTGCACCCGTCAACGTCACCCAGGTGTCCCTCGGCTCCCCGACGGCCCTGCATGACTGCCCGCGGGTTCCGCGGTCATGCAGGGCGGCGACGTCCTCGGCGTCCTCAATGGCTCCGACGGCACCCTGTGGACGACCTCCGCCGTGAACCCCAGCCCCTGAACCTTTCCGAGGCGGCGGCCATCTCCTCGAACATGGGCGCCAGCGCCTTCGTGACCGGGTTTTGGATGGCTCCGTCTATACCCTGGCTGCCTCGGGCACGCTGACGACCGTCAAGCGTCAGGGTGCGGTCGATCAGGCCCGGACCTCGACCGTGGAGGGCATCCCCGAGGACGCACGACTGAGCATGACCGTCGTCGGTGACCAGGTCGTCGCCCTCGACGGCGAGTCCAACACGCTCTTCCTGCCCGACAACAAGCGGATCGATCTGAGCGCTGTCGGCGTCGAGACCGGTGGAGTCCTCCAGCAGGCCTGCCCCAAGGCCGATTCCGTCCTGCTCGCCACGCCCACCTCGCTCGTGACGATCCCGCTGGTGGGCGGCACCCCGACGATCACCCCTCCACCGAGGGGGCGTCAGCGGCACCCCGGCCGCGCCCGTGCGCCACGAAGGCTGCGCGTATGGCGCGTGGACCGGCAGCGGTGCGTACATGCGCGCCTGCGACGATCCTTCGGTGAATAAGCAGATGGTCGTTGATACGCTGACGACCGCGCGCGAGATCGTCTTCCGCACGAACCGAAAGGCCATCGTCCTCAACGACGTCGCCGAGGGTAGCGTGTGGCTGCCCGACTCGAACATGGTCCTCATGGACAACTGGGACGAGGTCGAAAACGAGCTCGAGGAAAACGAGGACGAGCAGGACAGCCCCGAGCTGACGAACGAGATCGCGGACCCCCAGCAGCGCGAGGAAAACACCCCGCCCGAGGCTGAGGACGACGAGTTCGGTATCCGCCCGGGACGCTCGACTATCCTGCCCGTCCTCGACAACGACTCTGATCTCGACGGCGACGTGCTGACTGCCGCGACGGTCAAGCAGCCCGAGTGGGGCGTCGTGACCGTCGCGCGCGGCGGACGAGCCCCTGCAGATCAGCGGAGTGTCGGCCACGCAGGCCGGTTCGACCACGTTCACCTACGCGGCCTCCGACGGCCAGTCCTCGGCCGAGGCCAACGTACGCGTCAGCATTCACCCCTTCGATCAGAACGAGGGACCAGCGCAGCTGCGCGTCCCGGCCGTCAAGATCGGCGCGGGCGCTCAGATCCGGTACGAGGCTCTGAACGACTGGCGCGATCCCGACGGTGACCCCATCTACCTCAAGAATGCCGAGGGCTCCCGAGGGGCTGAAGGTCTCCTTCACCGAGGACGGCTCCGTCACCATCACCGAGGAGGGCGCTGCGGTCGCCCGAAGTCGATCGTTCTCACGGTTGCTGACGACCAGGGCGCGGAGACCCGCGGCGAGCTGATTGTCGACGTCCAGGAGGCCGGAAATCTGCCTCCGTCTGCGAACGGTGACCTCTTCCGGGCGCACCCGGGTGAGACCGTCACACTCGATCCGCTCAAGAACGACACCGACCCGAACGGCGACCAGCTCACCCTGGCGGCCGTGTCCGGTGCGCCCGCCGGTGCCACGATCCAGCCGGACCTGGATCACGGAACCATCGACTTTAGGGCGGCCGATCCGGGCTCCTACTCCCTTTGCCTACACCGTGTCCGACGGCATTGCGACGACACTGGGCATCATCCGCGTCGAGGTCGTGGCGCCCTCGAGCGAGCCCCCGTTGCCGAAAAACGATACGGCGGTCCTGCCGCAGGGGCGGCTCCGTCCTCGTCGCGCCCCTGGGCAACGACTATGACCCCTCCGGCGGTCTGCTGTCGATCGTCTCCGTGGACGCTTCGAAGACCCCCGAGATCGAAGTTGCCCTCATCGATCGCCACCTGCTGCGCGTCACCGCGCCCGCGGGCCTGGACCGTACGGTGCAGTTCAGCTACACCGTGTCCAACGGCGTCGGCGAGGCCACGGCTGACGTGATGGTCATCCCCGGAGCGGCGGATCGCTCGGACCTGCCGCCCATCCTCAAGCCCGACCGCGTCAAGGTGCGCGTCGGCGATGTGGGCACCGTGTCGGTCCTGGCGAACGATCGCTCGCCCGCTAAGCCCTGAACCTGCAGGTCGAGTCGACCCTCGAGTACGATTCGGCTTCCCGCGCTGGGTACTCCCTTCGTGACGGGCAACCAGGTGCGCCTCGAGGCTGGGCAGACCCCCGGCCTCATGGACGTGACATACTCGGTCATTGACTCCGCGGGCAACCGCGCATCGAGCACCGTCACCTTCGAGGTGATGGGTCCCTCCGAGCAGAACCAGGAGCCGCGTCCTCGCGACATCACCGCCTGGGCGGCAGCGGGGCAGACCACCCGCATCGCGGTGTCCCTGGACGGCGTCGACCCCGACGGCGACTCTGTGACCCTGAGCGGCCTCGGCTCGTCCCCGCAGCAGGGCAACGCGACCGTCGGCCCGACCTGGATCGACTACGTGCCGAACCAGAACGCCGCGGGCACCGACTCCTTCACCTACACGGTCGAGGACCGCCAGGGCGGACGCGCCTCCGCTCGCGTGCGCGTCGCCATCTCGGCCGCGCCGACGCTCAACCAGAACCCGGTCGCCGTCCCTGACACGGTACTGACCCGCCCGGACCGCATGGTGACCGTCAACGTCCCTGTCGAATGATGTGGACCCCGACGGCGATCCGCTCGCGCTGGAGGAGGGCAGCCTCGAGACGGCCACGCCCGAGCTCGAGCCGCAGGCTCTGTCCTCCTCGACGATCCAGGTGCGCACGCCCGCGCAGGCTGGCACCTACCTCGTGTCCTACGCGGTGAGCGACGGTCGAGGTGGCTCCGCCCGAGGCACCGTCACGGTCTACGTCCAGGACGAAGCCCCGCTCAAGGCCCCCATCGCCCGCGACGACTTCGTGTCCTACGAGGAGCTGCCCACCGACGGCTCGGCCGTGCGAGTGAAGGTCCTCGACAACGACGAGGATCCCGACGGCAGCATCAACGAGCTGACCATCACGACGGCCGAATCCGGCGTGACCGTGGAGGGCTCCGACGTGCTGATCCCGGTGACGGACAGCATGCGCCTGGTTGTCTACACGATTACGGACCGCGATGGCCTGACCAACTCCGCCGTCGTGACCGTGCCCGGCCGCGATACGACCGCGCCCTTCCTCAACACCGCGGGCCTGCCCATCGAGATGGATGCGGGCACCTCGCGCACGATCAACCTGTCGGATTATGTGGTGACGCGCTCGGGCCGCAGCCCGCGCCTCGTGGACGACTCCTCCCCGGTCGCGCAGGCTAGCCTGGACTCGGTCGTCGCCGACTCGTCGACGCAGCTGACGCTGACCGCGAACGCCTCCTTTGGCGGCAACTCGGCGTTCCTCATCCATGTCGCTGACGGCGACGCCTCCGACTCGGGCACGCTCACCACGTCCCTGTCGCTGCCCCGTGCGCATCAAGGCGACCCAGAATCAGCCGCCCACCTTCGCCCCGACCGCGATCCGCGTCGAGTGCGCAGTGCCGCCGTCACGCAGGACCTCAGGCTCGGCGTGCGCGACCCCGAGGGCACGGATGTCTCGACCTTCACCTACGCGATGGGCTCGGCCCCGACACGGTCTCCGCGTCGCTGTCGGGCAGCGTCCTGACGGTGTCTGCGCCCGAGACCACTCCCTCGTCAGCTCCGCCGGTGCCATCGCCGTGAGCGTCACGGACGAGCAGGGCAACACCGTCAATGGTTCAATCCCCGTCGAGGTCGTCGGCACCACGAAGCCGCGCATCCAGCTCCCGGCGTACAACGTGAAGACCAAGGTCGGTGAGACCGTGAGCGTGGACGTGGCCTCACAGGCCACCAACCCCTTCCGGACACGCCGATCTCTCTCGAGGGTGCCGCCATCTCTCGGGTGACGCGACCACCTCAACCTCCGGCACGGTCGTCACCATCACGCCGAAGTCGGCGGGGACCATCTCCGTCGCCTACCGCGTCAACGACAAGCTCAAGGACCCCTCGCGCGTCGTCCAGGGCACGATCACGGTCGTCGTGGAGGGCAAGCCGGGCGTACCCGCGAATGTTCGAGCGCAGGTCGTCAGTGGTTCTTCAGCTCGCATCACCTTCGATGCTCCCGAGGCCAACGGCTCGCTGATTACTGGTTACCTCGTCTGTGACAACTCCGGCCGTCAGGTTGCCAGTTGCACCGGCACGGCGTGCATAGTCAGCGACCTGCGCGACGGTCAGACCTATGCCTACCGAGTCAGCGCGGTCAATGCCAATGGCGAGTCCGATAAGTCGGCTCTTTCGAACTCCGTGACCATTGCAAGCGTTCCGGGGCGGCCGCTGGATGTCAAGGGTAAGGCGAGCGAAACGACGATCGACGTCCAGTGGGTTGCACCCAGCGACAACGGCTCGCAGATCACCGGGTACACGGTGACAGCCACCGTTGCGGGTGGTCGTCCCGCGAGCGTTGACGTGTCGGGAAAGACCTCGGCCACGCTCACAAGCCCTGGTGCCCGGCAAGGACTACACGATCACGGTCGTCGCCCACAACGCGAAGGGCAGCTCTCCGGCGTCTACCCCGATCTCCGTCAAGACTAAGCCTGCCATCACTGATCCGGATACGCCGAGCATCATGCAAGGCAGCGTGCGAAACGTCGGAGACGGTAAGAAGGTGGAGATCACCCTGACGTGGAGCTACTTCAAGTCCGGTGGGACCGGCTGGGGCTCCACGACGGCGACGGTCAACGGCACCACCAAGACTGTCTCCGGTGGCGCCAACAACGGGACGAATGGAACCGGCACGACGACCATGACCGTCGATCGTGCGGATGCTCTGACGGCCACCGTTACCGTCAGTAACGTGGAAGCCGCACCGCCACCTCTGCCCCGAAGTCCTTCGCGCCGCCCCCCGCCCGAGGGAGCCCCAAGGGGAATGTGCCGACGCCGGATGCGCCGAACATGCACACCCCTGATGACAACTCCTGGGGTAACATCACCGTGTCAAACGCTCGACTGCGTGAAGGAAACGGCTACAAGGCCGCCGACCTGGAGCTCTTCTACGCGGATACCCCGGAGAAGTGCAAGGCACCCGGTAACCCCGTGCACTTCAACAACAGTGACCAAGCCAACTTCAACATCGGCCCGCTCAACGCGGGTTCCACGGTGACCTACTACTTCTGCCAGCGCGGTAAGAAGGACGACGGCTCATACGCGTGGAGTGGCACTGTGGAGGTTTCGGGCGTCGTCGGCACAGGCCAGCGCAGCCGCGACGATGACAATAACTCCATCCCTGTCTTCACGATTCATGCGACCGCTAAGCGTCGATACCGCGAGCGCGACCTGGACCAATCCCAGTGGCGTGACAATCGCCCGGACCAAGGTGAGCCTCGAGGGCTTCAACGGCCCGCCCAACGTGGACGTGGAAGGCCCGATCGACCAATGGTCGGCTCGGAACCTGGAACCCCGTCCACGAGTACACGCTCGTCGTCGAGCTCACCGGCAGTGTTAGCCAGCACCATACGGTGAAGACCACCTTCAAGACTGGCGAACTGAACGCCAATATCGACGCGTCCTTCGAGGATGCGACCACCTGCCCGAACGGGCAGCCGTGCAACTCGATGACGCTGCGCGCGCTCAGAGCCTCGCACTTCCAGTCCGGCGTGACCCTCGTGTGCAAAGTCAAGACGGGACGCCCCGCCTCGATCACCGAGTTTCGTTTCTCGCGGGCTAACCCGAGGAT